>Ga0078972_1000107_pt1 | contig 324135 bp, 303 predicted proteins | sample YelNatPaOPGAMG01_FD_67568 | JGI IMG/M metagenome (GOLD analysis project Ga0078972, IMG submission 67568) | Hot spring thermophilic microbial communities from Obsidian Pool, Yellowstone National Park, USA - OP-RAMG-01 (SPADES assembly) (version 2) | ecosystem: Environmental > Aquatic > Thermal...
GGCTCGGATAGCCTCGAGAGCGCCTCATCGATGGCCCCCAACAGGGCCGAGTCGAACTCGTCCAAGCGCCTCCCCCCCCCCGCGCGTCTGACCCCTTAATTGGGGAAATTCCATCGCATCCCATTCCCCGCGGTGAAGGTTTTTGTCCCCCATGAAGGGGAAGCCAGAATCCGGAATCCGCCCCGGAGGCGAGCGCTATTAGCGCCCAGGGCACCTCGATCCCCCATCCAGAAGCCAAAGGGATCGAGGAGGCGATCCCCGAGGCCTTTTCCAATTGGCTCATATCGACATTGTTTTTCAACGTCTTGTGAAGAAAAGGCTTTCGGTGCGTCTTTTAATGATGAATTGCGCAATTCGATAGACAATATATTGCAATGATGTGGGAGACCGCAATGCTTCGATTGGGTTAAAACTTAAAGAGGACCTTCTCCAGATTCAATACCCTGTCGCCCTTGATCTCTATGCCCTCCCCCCTCAGCAGCCGGATCTTCTTCTCGACTTGGGCCCCGGAGGTCTTTCCCATGTAACCGCCCACCCTGCCATCGGAATTTATGACCCGATGGCAGGGGATCTTGGGGGCGTGCGGGTTCCTGCGACAGGCATTGCCAACGGCCCTGTAGGCCCTAGTCCCCAATTTTTCGGCTATTATCTTATAGGTCGTTACCCTGCCATTGGGTATCCTTTCGATGATCGCCCAAACCTCTTCATCGAATCCCATCTTCCGGCTCCGGTTTGTACGTCCCCCATCCGTATAAGGGTTTTTCCTCGAAGCCTCCTCCCCCCTCGATCCCGGGGGAGCGCCGACCTAGGAGGCGGGGAAATAGATAATAACGTTGGTCCCCCTTCATTTATAACGAAGGGAATTGAGGGATCTGCAACGAAAAAGCATGGTGCGCATATCCCATTCCGGGGCATCGCCGGAGGGGACCCAAGGGGGCGAGGGAAAGGGTTTCCTAGTTGGGCGGGTCGAGGCCTTGGAGGTCGTGCCGCATAGGGGCATCGATGATCTCGTAAGGGCGATGGGGAAAACGGGGTTCCAAGGGAGGAGGCTCTCCGAAGCCGTCGAGATCATAACGGAGATGATAATCGATGATGACGTCACGGTTTTCATGGGCTATGCCGGGAGCCTCTCCGTGGCAGGGCAATGGAGGATAATAAAATGGTTCATCGAGAACGAGTATATAGACGTCCTCGTCCCGACGGGGGCCAATATATCGGAAGACATAGTGGAGGCCATGGGGCGCAGCTATTACCAGCTCGACGGGGGCGACGATTCCTACCTCTTCAAGGAGGGATATAATAGGTACTTTGACCTCTGCGGGGTAGAATCCGATTACTTCGAGATGACGAGCCTCATCGCGGATTTCATCTGCGATCTGGTCGATGCTGAGGGCGGGGAGCCCTGCATGTCATCGAGGGAGTTCCTGCGCAGGTTCGGGGGGTTCTTGGATGGTCGGGGGATAGATTGCATAGTCTCAGCGGCCTATAGGCACGGGGTGGATATATTCTGCCCCGCGATCGTCGATAGCCCCTACGGCGATGCGATATTGATGGCGTATGGCCGGGGGAGGAGGATTCGCATCGACAACGCCGCCGATTATATAGAATTCATGAGCCTGGCCGAGAGGGTGAAGGAAACGGGGGTCATATACATAGGCGGGGGCGTGCCCAAGGACTTCATCCAGCTCTTCGCGGTCACCCCCGATCTAATGTACGATCGCTTCGAGATACCTGGGCGAAAGGGGCTTAAGAGGAAGGGCGTCAAGGAAACGTTCTATCCCCATAAATACGCCGTTCAGATAACCACGGATTCGCCCCAATGGGGAGGGCTCAGCGGCGCTACGCTGGAGGAGGGTATAAGCTGGGGGAAGGAGGCGGTTGGCGGCAGGATCGTCACCGTTTACTGCGATGCCACGATAGCGCTACCCATAATAGCCCACGCCGTAGCCGAAAGGCTCGGATCCTAGGGAATATTAGTAAATGTGTGCTACACAGAAACATTTAAATACTCTGAGGGCCTTTCTTAAAGCCGGTGATTCGCATGAAGCGGGAATTCGCGAGCGTTCTGATGCTCATCGTACTGATCGCGGGCCTTTTGCCCGCCGTTGCCATCGGGGGCAATCCAACGAAGGCCCCCGGGGACGATGATAAAAAGGGCCGCGCGAGGGTCCAGGAGGATTTCCTCATAGATCTCACGCCTTCCTCCAGGGTAGTCCCATGGGGGAAGCTATCCATAGTCAAATACGCGATCTCCGTGAAGGCCATGGGCAATTTCCGGGGGATTGTTGAACTAAGCCTGAAGGGGGTGCCGCCCGGCGCCATCGGGGTAATCGATAAGTCGTATGGCGTGCCGACGTTCGCAACCATCCTGACCGTGGTGGTGACGCCAAATGCAGCCGAGGGCGTTTATCTCCTAACGGTCGTCGGCAAAAGCGGGGATATCGCCCACTCGGCCGAGGCCGCCCTCGTGATCGGCAGGGGGAGGAACGCCACCACGACTACCGCCACGGCCACCGCAACCACTACGATCGCGAGCTCGACGACCGCCACGACGATCACGCCCGGCCCGATCGGCGCCCTAATGGCATCCGTTGAGACCGATAAGCAAAACTATGCCCGAGGGGGGGTCGTGAACATAAGGGGATTCGTAAGGGATTCATCCGGGAACTCGGTCGAGGGCGCGAGCGTTTCGATACAGGTGGATGGGCCGTCCGGCGGGACCATAAGGACCGATCTGGTTTCAACGGATTCGATCGGTTCCTTCATCAGCGGTTTCACGCTGCCCAACGATGCCCCATTCGGCACCTATACGATCTACGTAACGGCCAGCAAGGAGGGCTATAGGGATGGGCGAGGGCAGGCATCGTTCAGCGTCGGGGAGAGCCAGGCTCCGGCAATCGCGATAGTCGCCCTCTACCTGAGCGATATGAGGAACGCCACCAGATCGTCGTTTTCGCCCGGGGAAACCCTCATAGTTTGGGTGATCGTCAGGAACTCGGGCGCATCCTTGGAAAGGGGCGTGATCTGGGCGGAGGTCGATGACCCGAGCGGCGCGCCCCTGATGGTCCAGTTCCAAATAGGGGGCATCGGGCGCGGAGCCGAGGTCAGGTCTGGGTTCAGCCTCACGCTCTCGGCGGATGCCCAGCTCGGGGCCTATAGGGCCAAGGCTTTCGTTTCGGATAGAATGATATCGGAGGGCGGGAAATTCCTAGCCAGCCAAGCGACGTCATTCGCGGTCGCGCCGCAGGAGCCCATTATTACGACAACCGCCACGACGAGCGGGAGCTCCACGGCCACGACCGAAACGAGCGCTACCGCGACTTCCACCACGACCACCGCTTCCACCACAACCACCACTTCAACTACCACCACGACTACGAGCGTCGCGACCACCACAACGACCGCCACAACCTCCGAGGCCGGGGCGACGACCCAGTCGACCACCTCGGGGGCCACGAGCACCACGGGAGGAACCACCACCTCAGAGACGGCCGAAACAACTCGCTCAGGATAGGCGCGATCCAATCAGCTTTCAGGAGCATACCTAAACCTTTTTTATCGCCCGTTTTCGAGTGGTGCTGCGCGCGCTAGCAACAAAGGGGGGATCGATTTTGAGGAGCTTTAAGGCGATTGCGCTGATCTTGGCTTTGATGGCGATAGCGCTATTCGCGCCCCCGGTCGCGGAGGGCGCGAAGCTCTCGCTGACTGCCTCCACCTCCAAGCCCTCATACGGCGCCGGCGAGACCATAACGATCTCTGGGATGCTCAGGGATGAGGGCGGAAATCCGGTTGGAGGTGCCGCCATATCGATCCAGATCAACTCCGAGGCGGGGAGGCCCGTGGGCTTGGAGTTAGTGTACACGAATGGGGAGGGCAAGTTCAGCTATGAATTCAAGATGCCGGCCGGCTCCGATGCGGGATCCTATAGGATATTCCTCACCGCCAGCAAGCCGGGGTTCGAGGATGCGAGCGCGCAGCTCGGGTTCGCATTCATCCCGGAGGCCCCGATGGGCTCGCTGCCCATATTGATGCTCGCGCTCATTTCCTCGGCCATCCTGCTCCTGAGGCGGATCGCCGCGAGGGGCTCAAGCAGCGGGCGCGCTTCGTGGCCGGCCCTCGCTTCATATGCCCCCCATGGCCCTATCGAGAAACGATGGAAGGTCGTAGACGGGCGTACTGCCCCCGATGGCCTCCACCCCCTTCCTTAGGTTGACGACGCAGAATGGGCACGCGGTCACTATGGCATCGATCGCCAGCCCGGATAGCTGCGCCGCCCTCCTCGCCGCCTGTTTTACGGAGAGCTCCCCATGGGCCGACCTGAAGCCGCCCCCGGCGCCGCAGCAGGAGGCGAGCCAGCGCGATTTCGAATGCTCGATCAGCTCGGCCCCGGCCCCCCGGATCACGTTCCTGGGCGGGTCGTAGACGCCCATATGCCTACCGAGGTGGCATGGATCGTGGTACGTTACCCTCATGGCCCCGGATCGCCCCCCGGAGCCCGATGCGCTTATCCTCCCCTCGCCCATGAGCCTTTCGAAGAGCTGGGAGGAGTGGAGTATTTCCAAGCCCAGATCCCCCTTTAGGTCTATCCCGAATAGCCTTCGATAATCCTCGGCGAAGGTCCTGAAGCATCCTGGACAGGAGGTCACCAGCACCTTTATGCCCAGCTCCTCGAATTTCCTCGCGTTCCCCTCCGCCAACCTCTCGGCCTCCCTCCAATGGCCCGTCCTTATGAGGATCGATCCGCAATCCCCCTCCGCCCTGCCTAGGGTCGTGAAATCCAATCCGGCCGCCCTCAGGATCTTGGCCGTCGAAATGGCCGTTTCCTCGAGCCTATACGATGCCATGCAACCGGCCCAATAGAGCACCTCGGACCTCCTACCGGCCTTCAGCCAAGGGGGCATCCATCGCTCCCTGGCGACCTCCGCCTCACCGAACGGGTTGCCGAACCTCAGCACGCTCTCGACGACCCTCGAGTGCTCTCTCGGGATCGCGAGGCCCCGCTCCACGAACGCCGCCCTCGCGGCCTCGAACGCCTCATTGGTCCTAACGCCGGAAGGGCACCTCCTCAGGCAATAGCCGCAGGTCGTGCAGAAGTATATGCGTTCCACGATGTAATCGGATATTTGAAGATCTCCCCTGGCCAGGGCCTTGAGCAGTTGCACCTTCCCCCTGGGGAAATTGGCCTCCCACGGATATAGGTCTCCCACGGGGCATAGCTCTCTACAGAATCCGCAACGGACGCATTTCTCAAGATCCCCCAAATAGCCCTTCAGCGGGCCGTTCGCCAGATCGGGCATCAATGCGCCCCACCGATCCCCCTCAGGGGCGGGGGCCATGGCCCCCCCTTCGCCTTATATGGGTTCAGTATCATGTTCGGATCGAATACCCTTTTCAGCTCGCGCATCAGGCGCACGGCCTTCCCCCCGTGCTCGAGCTCCATATAATCCCCCCTGGATAGCCCAACCCCATGCTCCCCGGTTATGCTCCCGCCCAACGGTATGACCACGTCCCTATACAGGATGTCTAGGGCCTTCCTGAAGGCCCTCCTCTGCTCCGGATCCCTCCCGTCGAATAGGAAATTCGGATGGAGGTTCCCCTCGCCTATATGGCCGAAGGTGCTTATCCCGATGGGCGCGCCCAATCCATCCGGTATGCTCGCTATCCTAGCGCAGGCCTCCGGGATCTTCGCCACCGGGACGGTGAAATCCTCCATGAATATGGTCGGCGCGATCCTCGATAGGGCCGGCAGGGCGGCCTTCCTGGCCGATATCAGGCGCTCGGCCTCCTCGGGGGATGAGGCCCTCTCGAAGAACTTGGGCCTCCTCCCCATGGCTATCCTATGGATCAACTCGGCCTCCCTCTCCACGGCCCCGCTCCGCCCGTCGCATTCCACCAGGACCGCGCATCCCTCGGGACAATCCATCTTGGCGTATTCGAATGATGCCCTTGTGGAGGGCTCGTCCATGAATTCCAACATGCTCGGGAGTATTCCGGAGGATTTTATCTCGACGGCCGTCCTAACGGCTTCCTCCACCCCCTCGAATATGTATAGGGATACGGCCCGGGCCTCGGGAAGAGGCATGACCTTGAGCCCGACCTTGGTGATGACGGCCAACGTCCCCTCCGAGCCTATCAAGAGCCTGGTGAGGTCATAGCCCGAAACGGACTTCAAAGTATTGGACCCGGTCCTGATGATCTCCCCGGTCGGGAGGACCGCTTCGAGCCATAGTACGTGATCCCTGGTGACGCCATATTTGAGGGCCCTGTTGCCCCCGCTGTTGTTTGCGACCATCCCGCCTATGGTGGCGGCCGGGCTGCTGGCCGGATCCGGGGGGAAGAAGAACCCGCGGCCCGCCAAGTAATCGTTCAAGGTATCGCATACGACGCCCGGCTCCACGGCGATCGATTGGTTCGCACCATCGAACCCCAGGACGGCTTTCATGGAGCTCATATCGAGGCATATCCCACCCGCCACGGGCAGGGAGTTCCCGGCCAAGCTGGTGCCGGCACCCCTGGGCGTGACCGGTATCCGATGGCGATTGGCCAGGAGGAGGATCCTCGAGACCTGCTCGGCGGTCCTCGGGGCCAGGATCAGGTCGGGCTTATACTCCATGAGCGGGACCGCCTCATAGGATCCGCAAAGGAGGTCCTCGGCCCTCGTCGAGGCGTTCTCGGACCCAACTATTGCCTCCAGCTCGGCGATGAGCCTCTCGTTCAAGCGCCCGTATTCCAACCCCGGTCGGGATCGGTATCCCATCCGGGCCATATAACGATGTCGCGCCGAGGGCTACGCTCGCCCGCCTCCGGCCATCCCGAGCCCGGAGATTATTCCCCTCAATCTCTCGAAGTCCTCGCGCATCGTCGCCCTCAACCGCGCCCTATAGAGGGCGGCCGAGGGATGATACATGGGCAACAGGAGGACCCCGCCGGCCCTGATGATTCGGCCGTGTAGCTCGCTTATCCTCGAGGCGGTTAGCCCATGCTTCCCGAGGGCGTATCTGGTGGCCGTATTGCCCAAGGGGCATATCACCTTGGGCCTTATGAGCTCCAGCTGCCTATCCAAGTAGGGCGAGCAAGCCCTTATCTCGCCCTCGGTCGGCCTTCTATCCCGGCCCCGGGAATCGGTTGGCCGGCATTTGACCACGTTCCCTATGAATACCCTGTCTCGCTCGAGCCCTATGCCCGATAGCAGCTCATCGAGGACCCCGCCGGCCCTGCCGACGAATGGCCTCCCCTCCAAATCCTCGGCCCTTCCGGGGGCTTCGCCAATGAAGAATATCGCGGCATCGTGGGGGCCCTCGCCGGGGACAGCCTTGTTCCTGGTCCTATGCAATGGGCACCTCCTACATCGGCGTATCGCCCGGGCGAGCTCCTCCAGACCCAACCGAGGGTCCGATGCGGCGGGATCCGCCATCCCCGGCCGCCTTCACCCACCCTTTTTCTTGAAGAAGAGCCAATTCTTTCCCCCGGAGCCCTTGAGCTTGATCAAGCAGTATTCGCCCCTCAGCCTCTCGCCATTTATGCGGAACACCCATTTATCCTCCCCCTCCTCGATCGGCTCGTAGGTCCCCCTATCCCATATCTCCACCTTCCCGGCGCCGTACATCCCCTCGGGTATGATCCCCTCGAAATCCGCATATTCGATCGGATGATCCTCCGTTTGAACCGCAAGCCTCCTTATCCCCGGGCTCTCGGGCGGCTCCTTGGGAATTGCCCAGCTCTTGAGGACTCCATCCTTCTCCAGCCTGAGGTCGTAATGGAGGTGGGACGCGTGGTGCCTTTGTATGACGTAGATCCTCCCGGGGCCCCTACTCGGGACTTCGCCCCCGATCGGCTCAGGGGTCCTCCGGAAATCCCTCTTGCTCCTATATTCCTCCAAGCCCATCCCCGGCCGCCCTCATTTGGCCTTGAACGCCGAGGGGCAGAGCTCCCTCAATGCGCAAGCGCCGCAATCGGGCTTCCTGGCCTTGCAAACCCTCCTCCCGTGCTCCATGAGCAGATATGTTATCTTCCCCCAGTACTCCCTGGGCACTATCTTCATTAGGTCCCTCTCTATAGCGTCCTGATCCTCCTCCTTCGTGAGGCCCAGCCTCCTCGATAGCCTTCTAACGTGCGTATCCACGGCGATGCCCTCCACTATGCCGTACGCGTTCGCGAGGACTATGTTCGCCGTCTTCCTCGCCACGCCCGGGAGCTCGAGCAGGTCCTCCATGCGCTTGGGGACCTCCGACCCGAACTTCTCCACCAAGACTTTGGCGGCCCTCTTCAGGTTCCTGGCCTTGGCCCTGTAGAACCCCGTCGGCCTTATGAGGGCCTCAAGCTCCGAGAGGTCGGCGTTGGCGTAATCCTCCGCGGTCCTATACTTCTTGAACAGCTCCTTCGTAACCCTGTTCACCCTTTCATCGGTGCATTGGGCCGAGAGCATCGTTGCGACCAATAGCTCAAGCGGATTGCTGTAATTCAGCGCTATCTTAGCATCGGGATATTCCCTCTCGAGCACGCTTATGACCCTCCTCACCCTATCCTCCCTTCCCCCCTTCGCCGATCCGGTCATCGGCCCCCCTCCCCCTTGGCCGGCCCCCATGGGATCCCATGCCCCGGGGGGGATTGGCATCGTTAGCATATCCTATAGGGGGGGCGATCGTAGATGAAGGCCCTCAATGGGGGCGAGGGGCGCAGCATCACGACCGGAGGGGGCTGATAGATGATCCTCTCGGGCGGCCTCGGGATCTCAACGATCCTCGGAGGCGGCTGGTAATAGACCTCGGGGCTCGGGATATACCAGAATATCTGGGGCGGGGGTTGATAAACGAGCGGCAAGGGCGGGCTTTGCCGGATCAAATAATAACCCGCGGGGGAGGGGGGATGCCGAGCCGGGGGGATCCGCGCGAATTGGTTATATGGAGCGCATTGCAATGCCGTTCCCCATCGATATTTCATCCCCACTAGCCGATAAATAAGCTTGACCCGATCGGATCCATCAAATCCTCCTATAATACAGCCTGGCCCTTCGCCTCCTCCCGCGAATCCTCCCATAAGCCAGCAGGGAGGCCGCGATGATGGCCAGGAGCGCGGCCCATGCCCAAGGGGAGGAGGGCATCGCCAGCGGGAGCCCCCATCCACCCCTGGGTTCTATCTCCAGCCTCGCGGATGCCGTTTTGGAGAGGCCCTCCGAGAACCCCGTTATGGATAGGTTCCCGGTCCATTGTTTGGCGGCCTCCGGGATCGATAGCTTGATGAGGGCCGTGGTGTTGGGCTTCACGACCCCCTCGTGCTTCACGGATAATCCCGCCGGACCGCCTTCGATCCTCAAGTGAATCGGCGCGGAGAAGCCCCCGCTGGCCACGGCCCTGACCCTGAGCTCGCCCTCGCCCCCGGCCTCCACCCGAAGGGAGCTCGGTTCCACCCGCAGCTCGAAATCCCCAATAGCCGAGAAGGAATACCTGATCCTATATTCCCTCGACGCCCTCGAGGCCCCATGCCATAGGAGGTGCAATGTGCCCCAAGGGCTCACGGCCAAACATGGGGACCATTGGGGGCCCTCGCCCTGGGAGATCGCCTCCATTGGGCCCCATCCTCCCTTGGGATCCCTCGTCCTAGCCTTCAAGGAGCCCGGGGCCATCCAAGCCACGTGCACCTCGCCGGATGCCGAGATGGCCAACGCCGGGAGGCTGGCGCCGGGCTCATCCGAGACCTGCTCGGCGGCCTCGAAAGCCCCTCCCCTGCCGCTGGCGTACCAGATGCCCCCGCCGCTCCAAACTACGTGGATCCGCCCCCCGGAATCGGCGAGGATCTGTGGGTCCCTCTTCGATCCCGCCCCGCTCGTCAGATCGAGGATCTCCGACCATTTGCCGTCCGGGCCCATCCGCCTATATCTTATTTGCTCATCCACGGGGCTAGATGGCGATCGACCGCTCCAAACCACGTGGACCGAGCCATCCGGGGCTATAGCCAAATCCGCTTTGCCTTGCTCGAACTCCTCGGCCGTTATGGCGAGGGGTTCCCCGATCTGACCTCCGGGCTTCCATTTTGAATAAAAGACCTGTTCCTTCAGGGGGCTCGAGGCGGAGGTCCCTATCCAAACGGCGTGGACGGATCCGTCGGGGCCAAGGGCCAGCCTCGGATATCGCTGGTTATATTGGCCCCTCGTTACCTGTTCCGGCCCCCTCCAGGCGCCGCCCCGGGGCCTCCAAGCGTACCGGATCTGGAGCACGCCGCCGCCCGCGTCCCCGAACCAAGCCACGTGGGCGGAACCGTCTGGGCCGAGGGCCAGATCCGGGGCGTATTGGCCGCCGCCCTGGGCGATCGCCTCCCTCGCCCTCCATGTGCCATTTGGCGCCCTCTCAAGATAGAATATCCCCTGCCTCTGGCCCGAGCCCCACCAAACTATGTGGAGCGAGCCATCGGCGCCAGCGGCCACCTTAGGATCGAATTGATCCCCCTCGGCCGTCAGCTCCGCCGGGTTGGACCAAGACCTCGGCCCAGCATGGGCCGAGGCGATGCCCGATCCGCTAAAGGGCGAGGAGAGCAAGAGGAGCAATAGGGCCGAGGCGAGGGGGAGCCTCTCCATGGTCGATCAATCAAAAGCCGGGGCCTATCGGGGATTTAAGCCTTAACCGATCGCGGCCGGCCGCGGGAGCCGGTTCGCTTCCCTTTCCACCCCGGGGGGGTCGACGGCGTTTAAAGATCCCGGCGAAGGAGCGAATCCGGCTCGGCCGCGCCCCCCATTAGGCGGACCTGGACGCGGAATGAGCTACCGATGGGCAAATGGCCCCGCGGGATTGCGCGAATCCCGCTCAGATTGCCTAAATCCCCGGCCCGGGAACCTTATAATACGGATGGGGAGATCCAATTGGACGGACCCATTGCGGTGGCGGGCTTGGCGGATCCCTCGGCCCTGGTCCTCCAATTGATCGCCGTTTGCGGCCTCTTCTCCGAGGGCATATCATCCCTCTTCAAGCGAAGGAACAAGAGCGCCCGGGCCAAATTGGAGGAGCCATCGGAGGCGCCATCGAGCTCCCTGGAGGAGCTGAGGCGGGAGTTGGCCCTCCCGATGCTCAGGAGGCAGATAGCGTCATTCGCGGTTGAGGCCCTCAGGGATGCCGTTGGAAAGGGAATGGGGGGCCCGGGGCTCAGAGATCTCCTCAAGCGCTACGAGGCGGAGCTCAAGGCCCTCGATGAGGCGCTATATCCCAAGGAGGTGGAGCTAAAGGTCCTGGAGCTTGAGGAGGCGAAGGGGAGGCTTAAGGAATTCCTCGAGGCCAAGATCGCCGAGATAGATTCGAAGATAATGGAGCTGAGGAGGTCCCTGGAGCTCGGCACGAGGGTCGAGCTGGATTTCGATGTCCCGAAGCCCGAGGATTACGAGGGGAAGGTGAGGGCCCTTATCAAGGACCTTGGGGGGAGGGCTGGGGAGCTAGAGAGGGAGCTCGAGTCCATAAACAAGGAGGTCCTATCGGCGCTGGAGCGGCTCGAGAGATTGGAGGCGGAGGGTTGAGGCGGGGGGAGGCGGAGGCCGCCAAGAGGGCGGCCGCGGAGATGGCATCGGCCCTGGTCCGGAGCGGCCAGATAATCGGCCTCGGCAGCGGCAGCACCGTCGCGCTGGTGGTCGAGGCCCTGGCCAAGAGGGTCAGGGAGGAGGGGCTGAGTGCCGAGTTCGTCCCCTCATCGTATCAGATACAGCTCCTGGCCCTGGAGAAGGGCCTGAGGGTCGCGGACTTCATGGGGATCGATCGGATCGATTTGGCGATAGACGGCGCGGATCAGGTGGATCGGGAGCTCAACTTGGTCAAGGGCGGCGGGGGGGCTCTGACTAGGGAGAAGGTCATCGATTCCTTCGCCGCGGAGCTCGTAATAGTCGTGGACGAGGGAAAGCTCTCGGATCGCCTGGGCATCGGCCAGCCGATACCGATAGAGGTCATCCCCTTCGCCCTGCCGCTGGTGATGCGGGAGGTCAAGAGGCTCGGCGGGAGGCCGGTGCTGAGGATGGGGACCGGAAAGGTCGGGCCGGTGGTCACGGACAACGGGGGGTTCATTCTCGACGTCGATTTTGGCCCAATAGCGGATCCCGAGCGCCTCGATGCGGATTTGAGGGCCATACCCGGGGTTGTTGGGACCGGGATCTTCGCCGGGATGGCGCATAGGGTCTACGTCGGCAGGGCGGATGGGACCGTGGAGATCCTGGGGAGATGAGGTGCCGAGGGCGGGATTCCCGGCCGTTTGGCTGTCGAACCCGCGACCTCTGGATCTCCCCAGAGGGGCTCAATCCCTTATGAGTCCAGCGCTTTGGCCCTTTCGGGCTCTGACCGCAGCTGAGCCACCTCGGCGAATTGCCCTCAGTGGGCGGAGGTAAAAAAGTTTTAACGGCCCCTCGGGCCCCCCATCGACGGCTTTTTTAAAGGGGAGCGGCGGATCCCAAATCGGTGGCTCGCCCCTTGGGGCTATATCTGAGGATTGAGGACCTCGACCTAAGGGATAAGGCCGTCTTCCTTAGGGTCGATATAAATTCCCCAATCGATCCAAAAACCGGCCGGATACTCGACGATAGCAGGATAAGGGCGGTGAAGGAAACCCTCGATGCCCTTTCCGAATCGAGGGTCGTGATTGGGGCCCATCAGGGGAGGCCCGGGGATGAGGATTTCACGTCCCTCAAGGCGCACGCCGAGATGCTCGAAGCGGTGGCGGGTAGGCGCGTGGAATTCGTCGAGGATATATTCGGCCCTTTGGCGAGGAGCGCGATAAAGAGGATGGGGAGGGGGGATATAACCCTCCTCGAGAACCTGAGGTTCGCGTCTGAGGAAGTCCTGGATGCCCCGCCCGAGGTGCTCGCGAGGACGCACTTCGTGAGAAATTTGGCCCCGCTCCTCGATGCCTACGTCAACGACGCCTTCGCCACGGCCCACAGGGCCAGCGCCTCGATCGTGGGCTTCCCAGAGGTCCTGCCATCGGCGGCGGGGAAGCTCATGGAAAGGGAGCTGGCGGCCCTCGAGGCGATAACGGAGTCCCCGCAGAGGCCCTGCGTATTCGTCATCGGGGGCGCGAAGATAGAGGATAAGGTCCCGGTCGCCAAGAGCGCACTTGAGCGCGGTTACGCCGACAAGATCCTCGTCGGGGGCATGGTCGCGAAGGTATTCCTGAAGGGCGCCGGCCTCGAGCTGGGGAGGGAGGACGAAAAGGTCGTATCTAAGAAGGCGGCCCTCGTGGAGATGGCGAAGGAGCTCGTTGGGAAATGGGGGGATAGGATAGCGATGCCGAGGGACGTCGCCGTCAAGGCCGATGGGGGGAGGTTTGAGGTGCCCGTCCAAAGGATGCGCGAATTCGACACCTCGATGGACCTGGGCAGGGAAACGATAGAGGAATACGCATCCATCATAAGGGGCGCTGGAACCATCGTGGCGAACGGGCCTATGGGGGTCTTCGAGGAGGGGGGGTTCGAGATCGGCACGAGAGCCCTATTGGAGGCGATCGCGGGCTCCAAGGCCTTCAAGGTGATCGGCGGGGGCCATTTGGCCGTATTAGCCCAAGACCTGGGGATCGCCGGGAAGTTCTCCCACATCAGCACGGGCGGCGGGGCCCTTCTGAAGTTCCTCGCGGGCGGATCGCTCCCGGCCCTCGATGCCCTGAGGAGGGCCGCGGAGAGGTTCAAGCCCAAGGCCTAGGCCTGGGGCCTCGATCGCGGCTGAGGCGATCGAATTTGGATCGGAGTACCATATCGCCGGATAGGACGAGGGTGGGTTGGATAGGAACGGGCGTCATGGGCGGGCCAATGTGCGGCCACATCCTCAAGGCGGGCTATAGGGTCACCGTTTACAATCGAACCAAGGCGAGGGCCGAGGGCCTCCTCGCCAAGGGCGCCAAATGGGCGGGGAGCCCGAAGGAGGTCGCGGAGGCCTCCGACGTGGTCTTCACCATAGTTGGATACCCGGAGGACGTCAGGGAGGTATACTTCGGCCCGGAGGGGATAATGGCGGGGGCCAGGAGGGGTTTGATAATGGTCGATATGACCACCAGCCAGCCATCCTTGGCCGCCGAGATATACTCCAGGGCTAAGGCCATCGGGGCGCACGCGCTCGATGCGCCCGTCTCCGGGGGAGACGTCGGGGCGAGGGAGGGGACCCTATCGATAATGATAGGCGGGGACAGGGACGTGGCGGAGCGCGTGAGGCCCCTGTTGGAGTTAATGGGCAAGAACATACGCTATATGGGGCCCGCCGGATCCGGGCAGAGCGCGAAGCTGTGCAATCAGATACTAATCGCCTCCACGATGATCGGGGTGGTGGAATGCCTCCTCTACGCCCATAAATCCGGCTTGGATCTGATGGACGTAATAGCAGCGGTGGGGAGCGGCGCCGCGGCTTGCTGGTCCATAAACAACCTGGGGCCCAGGATCGTTAGGAGGGATTTCGACCCGGGCTTCATGGTGGAGCATTTCGTGAAGGACATGGGGATCGCCCTCGAGGAGGCGAGGAGGATGAACCTCGCGCTGCCCGGGTTGGCACTGGCGCATCAATTCTACTTGGCCCTGAAGGCCAAGGGGAAGGGGAGGCTGGGGACCCAAGCGCTGGCGCTGATCCTGGAGGAGCTGAACAACGCGCGCATAGAGGGGGCCCCTAATCGCTAGCGACCTCCAGCTGCAGGTTCAACCTCTTGCATAACTTCAAGATCCTGCTTTGGCATTTCTTAAGATAGGCCCTCTTGTACTCGGAGGGTATGAAGAGCCTAACGGCCTCATCGTCTACGTCCACATCGTACTCTGGCACATGCCTCGCTAGGATCTTGGATATAAGAGCCCTGTTCCGATCGCTCCCCTCGCTGGCCGCCCTCTTCATCGGGACGACGAAGGTCCTTTCCCCGAATACGTAGAGCTCGTATTCCACGTCGCCCGTCATGAAGTTCTTGACGAGCACCGTTGGCCTCGCGAGATCCCCCCTCCTCAGCCCAGCCGGGACTTTGACGGTCATCTCCAAGGTGTGGATCTTGGAAACGGTCCCCCCATCCATGAAGATCACCGTATCCACTATCGAGGGCAAAACGCCCACGTCGACCTTGTTGGCGACCCTTTGGATAGCATCTATCGGGTTCGTCGCATGCATGACGCCGACCATCCCTATGCCCGCGAGCCTCAGGTCTATGAATACCTTGAAGTCGTCCTCGTCCCGCATCTCATCGAATATCGTATAATCCGGCCTGCTGAGGAGGAGGACGTCGTGGAGCTCCCCCTCCTTGGAGGCGCTCTTCGAATATTGGGTTATATCGGGCGGGAGCTGGAGGTCCCTCGGGCTCTCTATGGTTTTAACGACCTTGTTCAAGGACCTATAATGCTCGGCCAAGGCCTGGGCGAAGGTGCTCTTCCCCATGCCCGGCGGCCCGGCTATCATTATGCCCTCCGCACCGCTCTCGAGGCGCTCGATCAGCCTCGGCGGGAGGTTGTAATCCTTAAGCCGTCGCCTGAGTATGGGCCTGACTATCGTTATCTCGAGGCCGTCGGAAAACGGGGGCCTGGTTATAACTATCCTATAATCCCTGAGCTGCATTATCGTGGCCCCGGGCTTGCTGACCTCTATGAACGCCTCCTCGCCCAGCGATGCGTAGACGTCCTGCGTTATCTGCGATATGATCATCTCGAGGTCCTCCCTGGAAAGCGGATCGTCCTGGAGGTCCTCGAAGAACCACTTGGAGGGCACCCCCTTCTTCACCCTCGGCGGGACGCCCTCCTTCAGGTGGAGGCTCATTACGTCGCCGGAGAATATCTCCTCCAGCTTGAGGATCCTATCCGGGGCCTCGTAGACCACCTTCGCCCCCAATGCCTCCGCCAATTTGGCCATTATGGGGTCGCAGGTCACTATCGATGCGTCCAGGGCCAGGGCCATCTCGCTCAGGGCCTGCCTCATGTTGCCCCCCTTTTCCGCCTGGAGGCCATCGCCCACATACTCCATATCCACGCCCATCTCGGCGCAGGCGAGCCTGAGCTCGTTCAAGCCGGATATCCCGGAGAGATCGCCTATTTCCCCCTTCGCTTCAAGGCTGGATATGATGGCCCTATGGATGAGTATCTTCCCCCCTATCTTGCCCTGTTTCAGCATCCGGGGTACCGCTTTGATCCTTATGGCCGATTCATCCGGGATATACGCCCTAGGAGACATCCCTCTGACGCGCCCAAACCATTGGGCTTGGAGAGCGAGCTCAGAACCCCCTTATAAATCGCTCCCTCCCGCGGACCCTCCCTGGGCTTGGGAAACCTTTAAGAAGATCCTCGATCGATTCCTTTCGAGAGTTGTTGAGGATTGGGTGGACGTAAAATCGAGCGGTGATGTGGCGGGCCCCGGGGTACGGGGGCCGCAAGGGCCGGATCGGTTGATAATATACGATACGACGCTTCGGGACGGGAATCAAGCGTTCGCCGTGAATTTCTCCGTCGAGGATAAGCTGAAGATAGCCAGGAAGCTGGACGAGCTGGGGGTCCATTATATAGAGGGGGGATGGCCGAACCCAACGAACCCCAGCGAATTGGAATTCTTCAAGAGGGTCAAGCTCGAGGGATTGAGCGCGAGGATAGCCGCCTTCGGCATGACCAAGAGGCCGCGTTCAAAGCCCGAGGAGGATCAGAACCTGAACCATCTCTTGGAGGCGGAGCCGGATTGCATAACGATCTTCGGGAAGACCTGGAAGCTGCACGTCGCGAGGGTCTTGGAAACTACGCCGGAGGAGAACTTGGCCATGATAGGGGGCTCGATCGAGTACATAAAGGCGCACGGCTATGAGGTCATCTACGATGCGGAGCATTTCTTCGATGGCTACAAGGACGATCCATCCTATGCCTTGGAAACTCTAAGGGTCGCCTTCGAGAGCGGGGCCGAGCAGATCGTCCTATGCGATACAAGGGGGGCCTCCCTGCCGACTGAGGTATTCAAGGCCACCGAGGAGGTCGTGCGGAAGTTCCCGAGGGCAGTTGTGGGCATACACGCCCACAACGATAAGGGCTTGGCGACCGCGAATTCCCTATTCGCCCTAATGGCCGGCGCGAGGCATGTGCAGGGAACCATAAACGGGATAGGGGAAAGGTGCGGCAACGCGGACCTCATAGAGGTCCTGGGCAATGCGGAATTGAGCTTGGGCATTAGGTTGGGGATCGACCTCTCGGCCCTATCCAAGGTATCGAGCTACGTTTACGAAATAGCGGGGCTCACCCCCAACGATCGTCAGCCCTTCGTCGGCAAATGCGCCTTCGCCCATAAGGGGGGCGTCCACGGCCACGCGGTGCTGAAATGCCCGGAGGCGTATGAGTTCGTGGACCCATCGATCCTCGGCGGGAGCAGGTTCATACTGGTGTCCTCGCAGGCCGGGAGGGCGAACCTGCTGGCGAAGGCCAAGGAGTTCGGATATGATCTCGAGAGGGACGATCCCCGGTTGGCCAGGATCCTAGAGAGGGTTAAGGAGATGGAGGGGGAGGGATACCACTTCGAGAACGCCGATGCGACCCTCGACCTGGTCTTGGCCAGATCCCTGGGCATCGACCCGAGGTATTTCGAGATAGAGGGCTGGAGGGTCATCGTGAGCGGGGGGAAGGGGGGCGTTTCTTCCGAGAGCACCGTGAAGTTAAGGGTGGATGGCGAGGAGCTCCTAACAGCCTCCGAGGGCAACGGCCCGGTCAATGCCTTCGATTTGGCCCTGAGGAAGGCCTTGGGCTCCAAATATCGAGAGTTATCGAAGGTGAACCTCGTGGGATATAGGGTCAGGGAAATAGACGTCGAGCATGGCACCGCGGCGAAGGTTAGGGTGCATATAGAGTTCGAGGCCGATGGAAGAAGGTGGTCGACGATAGGGGTTTCTACGAATATACTGGAGGCGAGCAAGGAGGCCCTCGAGGACGGCTATCTCTACTACCTCTATAGGATAAGGGATCCAAAAAGAAGTGGGGGTTGATTCCAAACGGGGGAGGTTCGGGGCTTACTCCTCGCTGCTGCTACTAGAGCTCTCGCCTTCCTCGCTCTCGGAGCGGCCCTTCGATGGCGTGGAGGTCTCCTTGGACTTCCCGGCCGCTATGACGTCGTCGATCCTCAATATCATCGAGGCGGCCTCGGTGGCCGATTTGATGACCTGCTCCTTAACGACCAATGGCTCGATGACGTTGTTCTTGTACATGTCCTCCACCTTCCCGCTGAATGGATTGACCCCGGCCCATTTCTCCCCCTTCTCATGGCGGGACCTCAGCTCAACGAGTATATCGATCGGGTCCAGCCCTGCGTTCTCCGCCAAGGCGGTCGGTATCTCCTCCAAGGCCTCGGCGAAGGCCATCACGGCGAGCTGTTCCCGCCCGGAGAGCGTGCCGGCGAAGCGCTTCAATTGAACGGCGAGCTCCATCTCGGGGGCTCCGCCGCCGGCGACGATCTTCGGGGTTTGGACGACGTCCCTGACCACCGCTAGCGCGTCGTGTATGCCCCTCTCCAGCTCATCGACTATGCGCTCCGCGCCGCCCCTCGCCAATATCGTGACCGATTTGGACTCCTTGCATCCCTCGATGAAGGTCATCTTATCGTCCGCGACCTTCCTCTCCTCCACGAGCTTGGCGGTTCCAAGGTCGGAGGGCTTTAGATCCTCTATGTTGGTGACTATCCTTCCGCCGGTCGCCTTGGCCAGCTTCTCCATATCGGATTGCTTGGCCCTCCTCACCGCCAATATTCCCTTCTTGGCCAGGAAGTGCTGGGCTATGTCGTCGATGCCCTTCTCGCATATCACCACGTTCGCGCCTGCGGACGCGATCTTCTCCACCATATTCCTAAGGATCCTCTCCTCCTCGTCGAGGAATGCCTTCATCTGGTTCGGGTCCTGGATGTTTATCTTGGCGTCGAACTCCGTCTTCTCCACCTCCAAGGGGCAGTTCAAGAGGGCTATCTTCGCATTCTCCACGCGCTTCGGCATACCGGGGTGAACGACCTCCTTGTCCAATACGATGCCATCGATCAGCTTCGTATCCGTCACGGAACCGCCGGCCTTTTTCTCCACCTTGACGTCGTCTATGTCCACCTTGTAACCCTCGGGGGTCTTCTGGGCGACCTTGAGTATGGCCTCCACGGCCATATCGGCTATCATATCCGCGTGCTCGGCGGACGTCTTGCTCGCTTGGGAAACCGCGGCGATCCTCTTGAGGACCTCCTTATCGGTCGGGCTTACGTCGATCGCGATGCTCCTGAGGATCTCGAGGGATTTCTCGGCGGCCCTGCTGAAGCCGTCCACTATGACCGTTGGGTGGACCTCCTTCTCTATCAGCTTCTCGGCCTTCTCCAAGAGGGCGCCGGCCAGCACGACCGCGGTCGTCGTCCCATCCCCGACCTCATCGTCCTGGGCCTTGGCCACCTCGGCCATCATCTTGGCGGCCGGGTGCTGTATGTCCATCTCCTTCAGCATTACGGCGCCGTCCCCTGTGATTGTGACGTCCCCGAAACTCGAGACGAGCATCTTGTCCATGCCCTTGGGGCCCAAGGAGGACTTGACGCTCTCGGCTATGACCCTAGCCGCCATTATGTTGGCCCTTTGGGCCTCCCTCCCCCTGGTCCTCGTAGTGCCCTCCTTGAGTATCAGTACGGGTACCCCTCCTATGGAGGCGGGCACAGCTTCTGCCAATTTGGATCACCTCAAGCTTTCCCGCTCTTGGAGGAGAAAAAAGCCTCAGATATAAACTTTTTATCGCCGGGTTCGCGATCGATTAAGTGGATATCGGGCCATAGCTAATTACCTTGGCCCTACCCTCCCGCTCCAATAGGGCCCTCAGCTCCTCGGGGTCCAGGGCGCATTTCGAAACGTCCATTATGGCATGCCACTCGGCGGATTCCCCCCTCCTAAGGGTCCTGGATTGGCTCCAAAGCAGGTCCACGCCCTTTGAGGCCAATATCCCCGCGACGTTCGCGAGCGCCCCGGGCTCATCCCTGAGGCGGACCCTGAGCTCCGATAACTTCGCGCCGTGGTCGGCGAATGGCAATACCCTTATCTCCTTGGTCTTCGGCTCCGCGATCAATAGGAAGGACATCCCCTCGGCGAGCCCGAGCGTATTCCTTATGGACGAGGGCAGGAGGATCCTGCCCTTGGAATCCATCTTCACTATCTCGGATACCCTCATCCCCTTGCCGTTTTCGCGAGATATGTTTATAAATGTGAATATTGTGGGCAAAATCCCACAATATTCCCACGAAGGTCGGGCATTCGATGCTCAGGACCCCCCTCGGGACCAGGGATTACGCCCTCGAGGAGGCGGAGGCCTATAGCCGCCTGGAGCGCGCGCTGGAGCGGACCTTCGAGCTTTGGGGCTATAGGGAGGTGCGAACCCCCTGCCTCGAGTCGCTCGAGGTGTTCTCGGGGACCATAGGCCCAGGCGCCGTGGATAGGGCGTTCAAGTTCCAGGATTACGACGGGAGGCTCTTGGCTTTGAGGGCCGAGGGTACCGCCCCAACGGCGAGGCTCTTCGCCTCAACCCTAATAAACGCCCCCCGCCCCTGCAGGCTGTTCTATATCGCGAAGGCCTTCAGGTTCGCGACCGATTTCCCGGGGGACTTCAGGGAATTTTCCCAAGCCGGCGCGGAGCTGATAGGATCGGGGGAGCCATCCTCGGACGCGGAGGTCATGGCGCTCTCGATAGCCGCCCTGGAGGACCTGGGGCTCGGGGGAAGGGGCCTCAGGATCGATTTGGGGCACGCGAACCTGATGAGGGAGCTAATCTCCCGCCTCCTGGGCGGCCCGGATGGGGAGCGCGCCCTCGATCTGCTCAGGAGGAGGGATCTTAGGGGGGCGCTGAGCTTATTCAAGGGGAGGGGCTTGCCCCCCGAGGCCTACGATTCCATAGCGGGGCTCCTGAGATGCCGGAGGGCGGACGAGTTCTTGGCAATGGATATTCCCATCGCGGACGCGGGGATTCGCGAAATGCTGAAGGGCTTCGCTGGCGTAATAAAGGAGGCGGAGGAGTACGGCATAGGCGATAAGCTCTTCCTGGATTTCTCGCTCATAAGGGATTTGGAATATTACACCGGGGCGATCTTCGAGATCTCGATGGAGGGGCTCGGGGTGCCGGTTGGCGGCGGGGGCAGATACGATGCCCTCATAGAGAAGTTCTGCGGGCTCAGGATCCCGGCCGTCGGCTTCGCCCTGAACCTGAATAGGCTCATGGAGGGCATGGGCGCGGGATCGCTCCGCGAGGATCGGCGCAAGAGGGTCATTATACGATCCAAGAATAGGCGCGAGGCGATCGAGATCGCGAGGGAGCTAAGGGGGAAGGGGATAATCGCGGTCGTTTCCTTCGAAAGGGATGATTCCCTCTCCAAGGGAGGTGAGCTCGAGGGGTTCGATTACCTAATCGTCCCGAGCGGGGATGGATCGCTGAGGATCGCGGATCTGAGGAGCGGGGCCGTCAAGGCATCGAGCTTGGAGGGGCTCTTGGCCGAGCTGGGGGGGAGGGGGCTTTGAATAGGAGGATGAGGTTGGCGATGCCGAGCAAGGGCAGGTTGCACGGCCCATCGCTGGATCTCCTTCGCAGGGCCGGCATCGAGTTGCTCTCCGAGGGCAGATCGTATCTTTCGGAAACCTCGGATCCATCCCTCGAGGTGATCCTCGTGAGGGCCAAGGACGTGCCCCTGTACCTCCACTACGGCGCTGCCGATTTGGGCATAACGGGATACGACCTCATAGTGGAGAGGGGCGCCGATCTATACGAGCTGCTGAGCCTCCCATATGGCGAATGCAAGCTCGTGGTGGCCGCGCCTGAGGATTCCGATATACGATCCATCGAGGACGTCGAGCCGGGGAGCGTCGTCGCCACATCGCACCCTAGGATCGCGAGCAAATTCTTCGAGGGAATGAACAAGGACGTCGAGGTTTTGGAGCTCGAGGGCTCGGTGGAGCTCGCGCCGAGGCTCGGCCTCGCGGATCTGATAGTGGATATATCATCGAGCGGGGAGACCCTGAGGAGGAACGGTTTGAGGGCCATCTGCACCATTTTGGAATCGACGGCCAAGCTGGCTTGCAACAAGGTATCCTATAGGGCGTTCGAGGATCGCGTAGAGGGCCTAGTTAGGAGGATCGAGGGAGCCCTGGGGGAATGGGCGCCATGAGGGTGCTGCGCGGGAGGGGGGAGGGGGAGGCGTTCCTTAATAAGCTAAGGGATAGGAGGGGCGAGGAGTTCGAGAGGGCATCGAGGGTCGTCGAGAGGATAATAAGGGACGTCAGGAAGTTCGGGGATCGCGCGCTGAGGAAATATACCAAGAAGTACGACGGCGTCGCCATAGGAGGATTGAGGGTAAGCCCCGAGGAGCTGGAGCTTTCGATGAGGGGCTTGGGGGAGGATGGGATCCGGGCCCTGAGGATGGCTAAAGGGAATTTGGAGCGATTCCATGCGGCCCAGCTGAGAGGGGGTTTCTCGATCGAGATCGCGGAGGGCGCGGAGATCGGGCAGCTCCCCAGGCCCCTTGGCCGCGTCGGGGGATACGTCCCCGGCGGGAGGCGCCCATATCCATCCTCGCTGATGATGTGCGCGATCCCGGCTTTGGTGGCCGGCGTTAAGGAGGTCGCCATTTGCACGCCGCCAGGCGAGGGGGGGCGCGTTCACGGGGCCGTCCTGGCCGCGGCGGGGATATGCGGCGTCGGGGAGGTCTATAGGGTGGGCGGCGCCCAAGCGATAGCGGCCATGGCCTATGGGACGGAGAGCATCGAGAGGGTCGATAAGATAGTGGGCCCTGGGAACATTTACGTTACCATCGCGAAGCTCCTCGTAAGGGACGACGTAGCCGTGGACCTCCCGGCCGGGCCGAGCGAGATCGTCATAATAGCGGATTCATCGGCGAACCCGAGGTTCGTGGCCGCCGATCTATTGGCCCAAGCCGAGCACGGCCCGACCTCCCTGGCCATCGTGCTCACGGATTCGAGGGACCTGGCGGAGGCCGTTGGGGAGGAGGTCGAAGGGGAATTGGCCTCTGCGGATCGCGTTGTCGCGGACGCCATAAAGGGGAATGGCGCCATAGTGATATTGGATGATATCGGGGAATGCGTTGGGCTCGCGAACGCCATAGCCCCGGAGCATTTGGAGATAATGGTCAGGAGGCCCGAGGCGCTTTTGGATTCGATCGAGAGCGCCGGCGCCGTATTCTTGGGTGAATATTCTCCGGTGGCCCTCGGGGATTATTCGGCGGGCCTCAACCACGTGTTGCCGACGCGCGGTTTCGCCAAATATTACTCGGGGCTTTCGAGCTGGGACTTCGTCAGGTGGTTGAACTACTTGAAGTGCTCCAGGGAGGGCTTCGAGAGGCTGTGCGGGGCGGCGATCGAGCTGGCCGAGATCGAGGGCTTCGGGCATCATTCAAGGTCCCTCAGGGTCAGGCTGGGAAGAGGAAGGGCGGGATGAGGGAATTGGCTGGGATCGCTCTGCCGTATATCGCGGAGGGCTTCGACCCCTCCAACATACGAAGGATCGCCGTCGATTTCGACGGCGTCATATCGAGCGCGAGCAAACCCTTCTACGAGGCGATCTCCCAAGCCGTCGATCGATATTATAACGCCATATTGGGCCTCGAGGGCCAAGGGGGGCTCGTGAGCCATGGGGATATATCGGCCATGAAGGGCACGGGGCTCTTCAACAACGATTGGGACCTGACGCGCATCCTCATAGCCTACTACCTCGCCCTGGCCTATAGGGAGCTGGAGGGGAGGGGGGCAGCCGAGGGATTCCTCCTCAGGCTCGGTAGGGGCTCGCCGGGGGATCCGATCGGCTGGCTCAAGGGCCTTGGGGGATATATGCGCTCCGAGGGCATAGATTTGGGGGGCTTGGCCGAGGCCAAGAGGGAGTTCCCGATAGGGGCCCTCGCCTCCAAGCTCGGGGCCGGGGGGCTCGGCGGGGAGGGTGCCATAGATGGGGTCGTAGGGTTCGTAATGCCGAGGGGGGGAGGGGAATTGGCGCGCGCGTTGAGGCGCCTCGTCGGATTCGATGCGGAGGGGATCGATCTCGTAAGGGAGCTGTTCGAGGAGATATATTTGGGCCCAAGCCTCTACCGGAGGTTCTACGGCAGGGAGCCCCCGATCGGCTTGGGAGGGGGGCGTGAAGGGCTGATGGCATTGGAGCGTCCTCTCCCAACCAAGGAGGCCCTGAGGAGGCTCTCCGATGCCTTCGGGAGGTTGGGCATATATTCCGAGCGCCCCAGGGCGCAGGCCGAATACTTGCTGGAGAATTGGGGGCTCTCGGACGCGTTCGACCTCTCGAGCTCCGCCTTCGTGGAGGATATCGCGAATTGCGCCTCCTTGGCGGGCGCCCCCCGCTCGGCCATGGGGAAGCCCAATCCGCGGCCCTTCCTGAAATTCCTGGAATCATTCAGCGGGGACCTCGATGCCATATACGTCGGGGATTCCTCATCCGATCTCCACCTAGTTTCGAACGCGAGAGCGATGGGGCGCGAGGGCATATCGTTCGCGGGGGTCCTGAGCGACTGCGAGGATCCGGGGGGTACTGCCCGCGCCTTCCGGAGGGGAGGGGCCTCGGCCATAATGTGGGATCTGAACCAATTGCCGGAGGTGCTGGGCGTTTGAGCGGGGAAAGGGCCCGCAGGGCCAAGATAGAGAGGAGGACCTTGGAAGTGAGCATAAGCGGGGATCTCGATATAGACGGCTCCGGGAGGGCCAAGGTTTCTACGGGTATACCCTTCTTCGATCACATGCTCAGCACCCTAGCCAAGCACGCCCTCTTCGATTTGGAGCTGACCGCCAAGGGGGACTTGGAGCACCATTTGATAGAGGAGGTGGGCATAGCCCTGGGGTCGGCGATAGACGCCGCCCTCGGGGATAGGAGGGGGATAAGGAGGTTCGGCTCCGCCCTGATCCCGATGGATGAATCGCTCGCGAGCGCAGCGGTCGATCTGAGCGGAAGGGGCTTCGCGCGATTGAGCTTGGGGCTCCGCGATTCTGTGGAGGGCTTCAGGGCGGAGTGGCTCGAGCATTTCCTAAGGTCCCTCGCGATGTCCTCGCGGGCGACGATCCACGTGAACCTGGTCTATGGGAGCGATGAGCATCACAAAGCCGAGTCCTCCATCAAGGCCCTCGCCAGAGCCCTGAGGGATGCCGTTAGCATGGATTGGAGGATCCCGGGGGAGATCCCGAGCGTGAAGGGGGGATTATGAATGCCGACGATACTCGTGGCGAACTACGGCGTTGGCAACCTCAGGAGCCTGAGGAGGGGATTGGAGCGGGCCGGGGCGCGCGCCGCCATAGGATTGGGGCCCGAGGAGCTCGAGGCCGCGGATGGCATCGTCCTGCCAGGGGTCGGGGCCTTCCGGGCCGCGATGGAGGGGCTGGGCGCCATAAGGGAGGCGCTCATGGAGCAAGTGGAGGCGGGGAAGCCGCTCCTCGGGATCTGCCTCGGGATGCAACTCCTCCTATCCAAGAGCTACGAGAACGGCGTTTGGGATGGGCTCGGCCTAGTGAGGGGGGAGGCCACGAAGCTGCCGGGATCCGTGAAATTGCCCCACATGGGATGGGACGAGGTCATCATAACCAGGGATTCGGAGATAGCGGAGGGCATCCCGAGCGGGGCCCTCATGTATTTCGCGCATTCCTATGCCCCGGAGCTATCGGATGGTTCGGTGGAGGTCGCCCATACCGATTACGGGAGGAAGTTCGCTTCCATAATCGAGCGCGGGAACATATTCGGAACGCAATTCCATCCGGAGAAGAGCGGGGGGCCCGGGATAGGGCTCCTGAGGAACTTCGTATCCATCGTGAAAAGGTGATGGCGGGTTGTACATCATACCGGCGGTGGATATAATGGGGGGCAAATGCGTTAGGCTCCTGCGCGGAGCCCCGGATGCGAGGATCGAGTATTACGAGGATCCCGTCGAGGCCGCTAAGCTTTGGGAAGCCATGGGGGCGGAATGGATCCACGTCGTGGACTTGGATAGGGCCATGGGGACCGGGGATAACCGCGATGTGGTATACGCCATACTCCGGGAGGTCGATTCCAAGGTCCAAGTCGGAGGGGGGATAAGGAGCCTGGAGGAGGCGGGCGAGATGCTGGATAGGGGGGCCTCCAGGGTGGTGGTTGGGACGAGGGCCATCAGGGATCCGGATTTCCTGCCGAGCCTGGCGAGGGCCTTTGGGAGCGAGAGGATCGCGGTTGCGATCGATGTGAAGGGAGGGGGGATCGCCATCGAGGGCTGGAGGAAGGTCGCGGGGTTGGATCCCTTGGCTTTCGCGAGCAGCCTCAGGGGCGCTGGATTCCTCGTGCTAACGCTCGCGGATCACGATGGAACCCTCAGGACGCCCGCCTTGGGGATCGTTGAGGAGGTCAAGAGGGTCGCCCCGATGCCCCTGATAGTCGGGGGCGGGGTGAGCGATCTCGAGGGCCTGAGGGCCTTGGCGAGGATGGGGGTTTGGGGGGTGATAATCGGGAGGGCCCTTTACGAGGGCGTATTGGATTTCAAAGCCGCGGTGGAGGCGATCGCCGATGTTGGCTAAGAGGATAATACCGTGCTTGGATGTCAAGGACGGGAAGGTCGTGAAGGGCGTGAAATTCGAGAACCTGAGGGTCGAGGGCGACCCGGTCGAGCTCGCCTCGTATTATGAGGGATCGATGGCCGACGAGCTGGTATTCCTCGATATAACGGCATCGAAGGAGAAGAGGAAGATATTGATCGATGTCGTAGAAAAGGTCGCCGATGTGCTGACGATACCCTTCACGGTCGGAGGGGGGATAGGCGACCTTGGGATGATACAGGAGCTTTTGTGCGCCGGGGCCGATAAGGTATCGTTGAATACCGCAGCCGTGAGGGACCCGGAGCTCATCAGGGTGGCATCGGATCGATTCGGGAGCCAATGCATAGTTATAGCCATAGATGCGAAAAGGGCCTGGGGGGCCCCGGGGCGCCCCCGATGGGAGGTCTATATCGAGGGCGGATCCAAGGGGACCGGCCTTGACGCGATCGAATGGGCCAAGAGGGCCGAGGGCCTCGGGGCGGGGGAGATACTCCTCACTAGCATGGATAAGGATGGAACCCAAGAGGGCTACGATATAGAGCTGACCCGGGCGATTTGCGAAGCGGTGAACTTGCCCGTCATAGCGAGCGGCGGGGCCGGGGCGCCGGAGCACATCCTAGAGGTCTTCGAAAGGGGGCTGGCAGATGCCGCTTTGGCGGCTTCGATCTTCCATAGGAATATACATCCGATAATGGAGGTCAAGAGGTTCTTGGCATCAAGGGGGATCCCGGTGAGGATGTGAAATGGGCGGCGGGAAGGGCGGGATCGAGGACTTGATCGAAAGAGTGGATTTCGAGAAGATGGGCGGATTGGTGCCAGTCGTGGTGCAGGACTTCGATACCGGGGAGGTCCTCATGCAGGCCTTCATGAACAAGGAGGCCCTCAAGTTGACCCTAGAGACGGGATTGATGCATTATTGGAGCAGGACCAGGGGGAGGATATGGATGAAGGGCGAGGAGAGCGGGCATACGCAATCCGTGATTAGCGCGAGATTGGATTGTGATGGCGATGCGATATTATTCGCGGTGAGGCAAAAGGGCGTTTGTTGCCACACGGGCGAGGGCAGCTGCTTCCATAGGCCCCTCCTTGATGGCCCAGCGGGCGTGGGCGCGAAGATCCTCGGGGAGGTATTCCAAGTCATAAAGGGGAGGATCGAGGCGCCGCGGCCCGGCTCCTACGTATCCGGCTTGGCCTCAAAGGGGGAGAACGCGATATTGAAGAAGCTCGGGGAGGAGGCGGCCGAGTTGGTGATAGCGGCCAAGGAGGGCGAGGGGATTATTCACGAGGCCGCGGATCTCCTATTCCACTTGATGGTCCTCCTGGCCTTCAAGGGGGTGGGGCTGGAGGGCGTTTACGCCGAGCTTGAGAGGAGGCGAAGGGGGCGAAGGGCCGAGGGCCCTTGACCGGCCCCGCTCGGGTTGGGTCGATCCCCCATCCAACGGTATCCCTGTTCCACTTGGAAACTTTATAATCCCGCCCGGGAATATGCCATCGCAATGGAAGCGAAGGGCGCGGCGAGCGCGTTGGGCGATGAGGACGCCGTGATCGGCCTGCTCAAGAAGATAAACGAGAACCTGGAGGAACTCAATAGGAAGCTTGATGCCATGATAAAGATGCAGGAATCGTCGAAGCCCATCGCCAAGGCCATAACATCGGGGGAGATGCCCCTGGATGTGGATACGCTCCTATCCCTGCCGGATCATCTGAGGAAGACGGCCTTGGCCATATGCGCCCTGGGCGAGGCGACCGCCACGCAGGTGGCCGCCGAAACCTCCAGGGCCAGGGCGGCCGAGAGCGATTACCTAAACCAGCTCGTCTCGCTCGGCCTCCTGAAGAAGAAGAGGAAGGGCAGGGATGTTTACTTCTACATCGAGAGGTGAATGGCCACGAAGGCCATATCGTTCCACTCCTACAAGGGCGGGACCGGGAAGACCTCGATAGCGGCCAACTTGGCGGCCATATACGCCCGCCTCGGGCACAGGGTCTGCCTCCTCGATTACGATTTCAGGGCCCCGAGCCTGAGCGTCCTCTTCAAGCCCAATCCCAAGTTTTGGTTGAACGATTACCTGAACGGCCGATGCGAGGTGGAGGAGGCGCTCGTGGACGTGGGGAAGGGGCTGGGCCTCGAGGGGGCAATCTTCGCCGGATTCGCCGATCCGAGCACGAGGGCCATAAGGGATATGATGACCAAGGATAGGGCTTGGGAGATGGGAGCCCTCCACAGGACCCTCTCGGCCAAGAGGGCCATACAAAGATCCCTCGGGGCGGATTATTTGATATTCGATACGAGCCCGGGCATACATTATTCATCCGTCAACGCCCTGGCCAGCTCGGACGCCATAGCCCTCGTCATGAAGGGCGACGATTTCGACATGGAGGGGACCAAGGAGATGGTGCGCGGCATATACGACGTGCTTGGGAGGAAGGCCGGGATAATCATGAATAAGATACCGATGGGCTTTGTCGAGGGAGGGGGGATCGTCAAGGGGGTCGAGGAGGAGCTCAATATACCGGTGCTGGGGGTGATCCCTTGCTATTGCGAGTTGATGGCCATCGGGGGCCGGTCGATTTACGCGCTCGATCGCCCGGATCACCCGTTCTCCAAGGCCCTCGAGGACCTATCCAAGAGGATCGCCGGGATGTGAGGCCCGGGGGGCCCTCAACCCCTGCGGAGCCTCCTCTCGTATTCCTCCCTCAATCTGCGATATTCCGACTCGGTTATCCTCCCCAGGGCCTTGAGCTCCTCCAGCCTCGCTATCGCCCTGGCGGCCGCCAGATATTCCTCATCGGGCCCGCCGGCCTTCGCCCTCCTCCTAAGGGCGGCGTAGGCCCCCAATAGGGCCAAGGCGATCGCGAGCGCCGCCGAGGCCAAGCCGAGGGGCCGCCACCAAGCCTCCCTCACAACCAAGCCCAGCGCGAGCGATCTAATGGATCCGCCGCCGGATGCTATCACCGTTATATTATATCGCCCAATGGGCGCATCCGGGGAGCAAGTGATTTCGAGCAGGATCGAGCAAGGGGGCTGGGCCGGGTTCCTGTCGAACCTATAGGAGGCGCCATTGGGCAATCCCCGGAGGCTCAGATCCACCAGGGAGTCGAAGCCGTGAAGCGGCTCTATGGAGATCGCGACCCCGGAGGACCCGCCTTGCTGGACCTCCAGGACGGACGGATGCGCGGAGAGCCTAAAGTCGGGCTTGAAGATCCCGAACGTGAGCTCGGCCCTCGCCTCCCCGAACCCGATCTTCTCCGCCAATAGGTACACCGTGTAATTTCCCGACGCGTAGTCCCCCCTTAGCGCGAACTCATCCTCGTAGCCCCCATCGGCCCCGGTGAAGAGCAGCGCTATGTGGACCGTGTTGCCCCTCGGGTCCTTCACCTGGAGGGAAACGGCGGCGTTCGGAACGGCCATCCCCAGCGGGGTGATGACCTTCCCCCTTATCCTGATTATCTGAAGGCCCGAGCGCAGCTCGGTCTCCGCCGATATTGACGCCTGTATCCCCTGGGCCGAGGCCAGCTCGATGATCGGGCACAGGGCCAATAGGGCGATCAGGGCTAAGGCCATAGCTCCCCGCAAGCACTGGGCACCATCCCGGCCCATTCGGGCTGCCGGACGCCTTTGGCCTCCGCGGCTGGATTAAAAAAGGGTGCGCTCGGGGGGCCGGAGCCCATGAGGCCCGCGCGAATTGATGGCTCCCAGGTTTCAGCAGCGGACCCGCATCACCAAATCCCAGAGGGGGTTTGGCCCCATGAGGATGGCATGTACCAACCCCCTCGTGGCCCCCACGAGGGGAATGGGGGAATTGAGGAGGTTCGCTATCTCGCCGAAGGGCTCGGCGAAGGGGCTATCGGGCTACGTTGTTGATGGCCCTCGCGCCGCGCGAAGCTGCGGGGAATGGAGCGCATGGGGCCCGAGGCTCGCTGGAGCCATGCGGAGGGGTTCTTCGATGCGAATGGGATGGGCCGGGGAATATCCCGGGCCATATGGGGGATCGATGCCGGATCGCAAGGGCCCCATCCGATCCCTCGGGAGGGGGGAATTGGGGATTTTGCCACCGCGGCCTCATCCGAAGAGCTCGTCGAGCCTCTCCTTGGGCGGCTTGGGCGTGACCAAGCTAACGAGGAAGTATAGGGCGCCGCATCCAATGAAAGTCGCCAATTGCCAATAGCCCCATCCCCAGGCGTTGATGGTATAGACGTAATAGCCCCCGAGGGCGCACATGGCCATCCCGTATAATATGCAAGCCATCGCGCCGTACTTCGTAGCCCCCCTCCAATAGAAGGAGACCGCCACCACGAAGAAGAATATGCTGCCCAATCCAACGGCGGCCCCGGACATCAAATAGGCCAGCAACGGGGGCGGGCGCACGATGGCCCAATAGAGCGGTATGAGGGCGAAGATCGGTATTAGGATCCTCGTAATCGCCAGCAAGGTCTTCTTGGATAGGTTGGGCATGTAAAGGCCCAAGATGTCCCTGGTCACATTGCCGGACATCACCATAACCATGGCCGCCAAGGTCGATAGGGAGGCCGCGAACACGGCCACCAGGTAAATCGTCGAGAGCGGGACGCCCCCGATGACCATCGCCAGCAATGGGGCCGCCGCGTCCCTCCCCAATCCCGTTGGCATCCCGGGGATCCCGGCCAACTTGGGCCCGAAATAGGCCCTGGCCGCGAGCCCCACTATCAAGTTGGCCCACGGCACGGAGCCGCCTATGGCTATGACGGCCATCATTATGGCGAAATCCCTCTTCGTGAACTTCCTCATCCCCAGGAACCTGGCGACGTTGTGGGGGAAGCCTATGGCCATCGTGAAGAACATTATGGCCGTCGCCAGGACCCCTATCCAATCCGCCGCGAATTGGGCGGCCGGCACGCCGGATAGCTTGGGGTTCACGAGCCCCACGAGCTCCGGGGCCTGGGCCGCCAATTTGGCGTTCAAGGCCTCTGGGCCGCCGATGAAGGCCAAGGAGGCTATGCCCAGGGCGAAGCAACCTATTGTCAGCAAAATGCCCTGGAGGGCCAAGGTCCATTGGGTCCCCGTATATCCCCCGAAGGCTAAGTAGATGAAGGCCACCGAAGCGCTCAGGAGCATGCAGATTTCCCAGCGATAGCCCGTTATGGCGTACCAAGCGGTGGCGCCAGCCGTGTATTGGCCAACGGAGTATACCATCAAGAGGATTATCATGGACGCGGCCGCCATGGCCTGCGTGAGCTTGCTATCGAACCTTATGCCTATGACATCGGGCACTGTCGCGGCCCCGAACTTGGCCGAATAGGCCCTCATCTTGGGCCCGGTTATGAGCGCCGCGGGCGCAAGGCCGAGGAGCGTCCAAACGCCGGCCAGCCACATGCCGGGCCAGCCGAACCAATAGGTTATGCCCATCAGCCCTAGGCATGCCCAACCGCTCATCCAAGTGGCGCAGAGGGCCAAGCCCGTTATTATGGGGCCGATATCCCTCCCGCCGACCAGGAAGAGCTCGAAGCTAGAGGAGCGCTTCTTGGCGGCGAAGCCCAGGAATATGCAGATGATCAGGAAGCCGGCTAGGGCGAGCGCCCCGATGAGGAGGTACTCGGGCGTGGGCTTTGGCGGATCCGGCCAATCGGTCGTCATGGCGTCATTCCTCCCAATACCTCAACCTTAGCCAAGTCCCTATCAAGACCAATAGCAAGCTGCCTATCACGACCGCCATGAGGGCGGTCCAAGCGCTCGGCTCAGCCATGCCTACGGCACCCCCAAACTGGCCCGAGCAAGGGCCGAGCCGAAGATCCGATATGGTTTTCAAGCCATTCCAAAAGCCACACCTCCGCCGCGAACGCGGGGCGGGCTCAGCGGAAGAAGAAGAACGCCGAGCCGAACGAGGCTATGCCCCTGATCCCCGCGTCCCGGTTCAATTTGAATCGCCCAGAAGGGCGGGCCATCGATATATAAAATTTACCAAAGCCGCCGATACGCAGCCCGCCGGTCGCGATATCCAACGCGCCCGATCGGCGGGGGTTTGCCCAATTCGGCGGATCCTCGGCCCCCCTTTCGAAAATGGCTCGGCTGGAATGGGATCAATTGGGCCCGATCGGGGAGGGGAGCGTCGATCCGGCGTAGGGCATGAGGATTATCGAGGCATCTCTTCCATGCGAATCGAGGGCCCTTTTCAGGGCCTCGTCCACGGTCTCCGCCGGCTCCATCAGGCCCTTCCCGCTCAGGTCCCCCTCCAAGATCCCCCTCAGCTCCGGGCCCGAAACGACCAGGATCCTCGCGCGCTTGGCGAGCCTAGCTATCGCGAATGCCTTATGGCCGCCCAGGGCGAATCCGGCCTTCAGCCTCTCGATGATGTCGTCCGGGCACGAGACCTCCATCATCCATTCCTCGAAGACCTCATCGCCCAGCCCCTCCGGGCATTCCGCCAAGAGGATTATCGTGCCCCCGTCCCTGACGGCATACGATGCGTTATCGAGGGCCTTCTGGGCTTGGTAGAGGTTTATGTCCTTCGGGAATCCCCCGGCCGAGGCTATCACTATGTCGGCCCTCCGCTCTATCGGCACCTTATACATCAGGTCGTTGGTCCTGATCGCCGCCCTGTGGGCTTCGACGAAGTCTCCGGCCACCGCTTGGACGATGCCCTTGCCCTCGTTTAGGACCACGTTGACTATGTAATCCATGCCCGCCATCCGGGCGCCCTCCTCGATATCCTCCCTAACGGGGTTCCCATCCACGACGCCCGGCTCGGCCCGGTGGAGGGTCATCATGGAGTGGTTCTGCCGTATGGTTTCGAAGGATGAGACGCCCGGCAGCAGGGATTTGGCCCCCCCGCTGTAGCCCGCGAAATAATGTATGTCTATATTGGCTATGCCTATGATGAAGTCGTGATCGAGGACCTCCTTGTTCACCGAGACCTCCGTCCCGCGCCTGGTCCTCCCAACGTATTCCAAATTCGCCTCATCCTTGGAGTCGTGGTTCACGGCCCTTATCCTGCCCAGGATCGCCGGGCCGACCAGCTTGTTCATATCCTCGATCGTTTGGGCCCTATGCATGCCATTGGCGAAGAATATCGTCATATCGCCGTCCTCGATCCCGGCCATCCTCAGCTCATCGATGACGTGGGGCAGGACCTTATGGCTCGGGCAAGGCCTGGTGATGTCGCTGACCAAAAGGGCCACCTTCATGCCCCTCCCGACGAGGTCCCTCAGCCTTTTATGGCCCAAGGGGTTCTCGAGCGCCCCCCTCACCTCCTCGACCTCGCGATCTGCCGGGAGGTCATTTGGCTTGAGGGTGGAGATCAAGTTCCCCTCCGGTATCTCGACCTCCAGCGCCCCCTTCCCGTATTTGAGGCGAACCCTCATTCGATTGGCCCCCGCTCCATTGCGCGAATACCGGATTCGAGAATAAAAAGGAGGGGGGTTCCGGGGCTTGCTGGATCCCCCTAGTAGAGGCCGAGGAACTTCCAATACGGGAATCCCAGGACGAACCATAAGGCTATATGGATTATGGAGATCAGGAGGCCGTAGGTCCACCATTCCTTTATGTCGACGTAGCCCGCTCCAAAGTATATCGGCGCCGGCCCGGTTCCGTAGTGCGTCATGGCGGCGTTCAGGTTGGACATATAGCCCAGCATCAAGCCGACCAACAACGGTGGCGCGCCCGCCGTGGCCATGACGGCCGCGAAGGGCGGGAAGAACGCCGTTACATGCGCAGTCATGCTGGCCATGAAGTAGTGGGCATAGAAGTACACCAAGGTGAGCACTATGAACGCCGTGAGCCAAGCCCAGCCGGAGACATATTTCGCGGTCGATTCCGCCATCCATTTCATGAAGCCCAGCTTGTTGAGCCCGGCGGCCATTCCCACTAGGCCACCGAACCACACCAGGGCATCCCAGGCGCCCCTCTCGCCGAGCACGTCCTGCCAGCTCAAAACCCCGGTTACGAGCATTAGGGCCACGCCCAGCAGGGCGGTGGTGGTGGCGTTTATCTTCACTGTCTCGCTCAGGATCCACAGCGCCAAGGCCAGGATGAATACGAAGATCAATACCTTCTCCTCCCTCTTCAGCGGGCCCATCTCCTTCAGGCTCTTCTCGGCCAGCTTGGGGGCCTCGGGGCTCTCCTTGATCTCCGGCCTGGTCAGGAAGTATACGATGAGGGGCACCAAGAAGAAGGCAACGAAGCCGGGCACGATGGCCCCGAGGAACCACATGGCCCAGCTGATCTCCACCTTCAGGACCTGCTTGGCGAGCGATACGACCAGCGGATTGGCCGCCATCCCGGTCATGAACATGGCGCCCGTCACCAGGGTCGTCTGATATTCGTTGAACATCAGGAAGTTCCCGATCCTCTTGGCCGTGGGGCCGGGCTCGGAATCGTAGGCCTTGGCTATGCTCCTGATTATCGGGAAGAGGATGCCGCCCGCCCTGGCGGTATTGCTTGGGGTCCCTGGTGCTATGACCAAGTCGGTCAGCGAGAGGGCGTAGCCGAGCGTCAAGGTCCTTTTGCCGATGGCCTTTATGAACATCCACGCTATTCTCTCCCCGAGCCTCGTCTTGAGGAAGGCCCTCGCGAAGAGATATGCCGATACTATGAGCCATACCGTTGTATCGGCGAACCCAGCGAGCGCGTCCCCGATCGTAAGGGCCCCGGATAGAGCGGAGGCGACCACGCCTATCAACACAACGGCGCTCATGGGCAATGGCCTAAATATCAAGCCGGCTATCACGGCCACGAAGATCGCGAAGAGCAGCCATGCCTTGAAAGCCACGCCGGATGGCGCTGGTATGGCGTAGAGGATTAAGAAGACGATTATTGGTATTATCGCCGATGCTACCCTCTTTGCGTCCATATTCGATCGCCTACCATTTCCTTCCAACATAATGCGTTGGCGAATAAAAGGATTTTGTTGTATCTCAGTAATTCAAAATTACATTGGTTGGGGTTTCGCTTCGCGAAGCGCCCGCCGATCCGGGATGGGCCAAGCTCATTCGTATCCCTTTCCGGTCCTCGCGTAATCTATTATCCTTCTCTCGGCCCCTGGGGGCGCGTAGACCCAAAAAAGCTTCATGGTCTCCGAGCTCTCGTTGACGAACGTATGCCCAACCCCGGGCGGCACGTAAGCTATGGAGCCGGGTTGGATCTCGAACTCCTCCTCCCCGATTACGGCCTTTCCCCTCCCGGAGGCCACGTATAGGATCTCCTCCGAGTTAGGGTGCACATGTTTGGGATGGGCCGTCGTATGCGGATAGATTATCGTGGCGCCGAAGGTTGCGTATTTCGAGGGAAGGCTTTTCTCAATGCGCTCCGGCGAAGCGAATATCTTTATGAAGCGCTCATACGGCTGGGGTAATTTAACGCCCTTAACATCGTGCTCGTTGATCACGGGCATGGGCCGTCCACCCATTGATCAAAGTGTATAACGATCAAATAAAACGTTTTCCTATAATTGGGACCATGTGGCCGGCCCGGAGGGGGCGCTGGGCTACTTGGTCCTTATCTCGACCACGTCCCCGTCCATCAAAACGTGGGATGGCCCGACCCTTTCGCCGGGATATTTGCTGGATGGCCCCCAGACCCTCGCGTATTTATAATTCTCCAAGAGCGAGGAGTGGATCCTCCTGGCTAAATCCGCCACCCTGGATCCGGCCTTAAGGATGAAGGGCTCCCCGCTCGGCTCCCTCTCGTTCGGCTCCTTAGTATAGACCCTTATTATGCCCAATGCCCGGAGCAGCCCCGGCCCTATGAGGCCGAGGCCCTCCCCAGTTAGGGCGGAGACCCTGATTATCGGGATCGCGCCCCCGGCCGCCTCCTCGAGCCTGGCCAGCCCCTCCTGGCCCCGCACCAGGTCGGATTTATTGGCCAGCACGAGGCACGGCTTGTAGGTCTTCCTGGTCCGCAGGAGGGCATCCTCGATGTCCTCGAGGCTCGCATCCCCACGGATCCTGACCACCAAATCCCTCAGGCCCAACCCGAGGACCATCCTCTTCACGTCATCGATCGTGCAGCCCAATAACCTACCCGAGACGAAGACCCTGGGCTCCCCGATCCCCTTGGCCCTTTCGATCTCTATCTCGGACCTCGGGGGGATCGGGGTTATCCCGGCCCTCTCGAGCTCCCCCAACATCCATCTCAGGTCCTCGGCGGCCCCCCTGCTGAGGTCGACCATTAGGATCAATCCATCGGCCCTCCTGATCATATCGATCGCCCCCGGCTCCAGTCCGCCTTCGGAGAGCGCGGGCATCTCGACCAGCTGGAACCTTATGTCCTCGAACCGCATGACCCCTGGCGTGGGGGATCTGGTCGTGAAGGGATGCGATGCTATCTCGGGCCTCGCGTTCGTGAGGGCCGATAGGAGGAGGCTCTTCCCGACGTTCGTCGGCCCTATGATCAATACCTGGGCAGCCCCCTCCTTCTCCAAAAGCGGCTTGCTGGAGGACCTCCTCTTCCGCTCCCTCTCCTCCAGCTCCGCCCTGAGGGCGGCTATCTTCCTCTTAACCTGATCCCTGAGCCTCTCGTTGCCCTTATGCTTCGGTATGGCCGATAGGAACTCCTGGAGCGCCTTGATCTTCTCCTCCGGGTCCTTTATTGCTATGGCCTTCTCCCACTTCGCCTTGGCCTCGGCGGTAAGGTTTGCCGGCATCCCCAGGGGTCCCCCAATGAATTTTGGGAGGGGGCTTTTATCCCTGCCTCCCTAGGGGGCCGCCAACAAGCCGATATTAAGGATCGCGAGCGAAATTGGGCCGGCTTGAATCCCCGGAGTTCAACGCTGGCCTGGGGTCCCTCCCATTCGCGACCCCTTAAAGCCTCCAAAGGGAATTGCCATTGGCTCAACGGCCGGCCCCGAGGGCCTCCTCCCTCTCCCGACAGCCCCTTAAGTAGCCCTCGGCGGCCGCCGCCAGGAAATTCGTCACGCCCGTGCAAAGATATTGGAAGCCGAGCCTGCGCCAGCGCTCGTAGGCGGCCGGGTCCCTGGCTATGGTCCCAGCGGCCTTCCCGGCGGCGATCGCCATCCTCCCAACGCGCTCTATCGTGGCCAATACCTCGGGATGCGCGGGCTGCCCGGGATAACCCATCGACGACGAAAGATCCGTTGGGCCTATGAAGATCGCGTCCACGCCCTCGACCTTTACTATCTCCGCGGCGTTCCTGACCGCATCGACCGTCTCCACCTGCACTATCACCAAGGTTTCCTCGTTGGCCATCCTTACGTACTCACCCAAGGGCCGGCCGATCCCATAGCCGGCCGCCCTGACCGCCGCCAAGCCCCGGCGCCCCATGGGCGGATATTTCGCCGCCCTTACAACGGCCTCCGCCTCTGGGGCCGAGTTGATCAAGGGGATTTGGATGCCCATGGCCCCCGCGTCCAAGTAGCGCAATATGTTTTGCTGCAGGTTCAGGGCTATGCGAACCAGGGGGGTTATGCCCGTGGCCTCGGCGGCCCTGATCATATGCTCCACCGTCTCCAAATCCGGTATCCCGTGCTCGGCGTCTATGATGACGAAATCGAATCCCAATAGGCCAAGGATCTCGACGGCCGCTGGGGAGGGTATATTGCAAAAGGCGCCGACCACCGCCTCCCCGCGGCGGATTTTCTCCTTCACGGGATTCCTTTGCATCATCGTCCTCTTACCGCCAAAGGGCCCGGGGATCGATCGCCCGCGGGCTTGGATCGCTAATTGCCCTTTTAAGGCCTTATTAGCCTATTCCCTTCCGAGCGGGGCGCCCTCCCAAATTCGCGGCCAGCGATCATATATAAGCGGGCCCATCGATGCCCGGGTGATCCTCGACGAAGCCCTCGTCTATCTCTATGCCCAGCCCCGGGCCCTCGGGCGGCTCCAAGAAGCCATCGACCGCCCTTATCGGGTTCTTCAAAAGGGCCGCGAGCAGCGGGTTCCCCTCCGATGGCTCATACTCCGCGATCAGCGCGTTGGGGACGCTGATTAGCAAATGGAGCGCCGCCGCCATCCCGATCCCGGAGGGGTATATGTGGGGCGCGAAGGATATCCCCCAAGCGTCCGCCATGGCGGCGATCTTCCTAAGCTCCGTGATCCCACCGGATTTCGTTACGTCGGGCTGGGCTATGTCTATGAGCCCCCACTGGATTAGGGGCTGGAAGCCGAATCGGGTGAAGTGGTTCTCCCCGGCCGCTATCGGGACCCTCGCGTGCCTCGCCAAGGCCCTGTATAGGGCGAGCCTATCCGGCGGGAAGGGCTCCTCCAGCCAGAGGATATCGAGCTCGGCCAATCGCTCGGCCAACTTGATGGCCTCCTTGGCCGATGCATAGCGCGTATTGGCATCGGCCATCAGGTCCACGCCATCCCCGAGCCCCTCCCTGACGGCCCTGACGGCCTCCGCATCCTCCTCGACCCCGCGCCCTATCCTGAGCTTCAGGGCCGTGAACCCCGCCTTGGCGTAGCGGTTCGCTTCCTCCACCAGCTCCTCCGACCGCTTCCACCCGAGCGTTAATCCGCCCACGTAGGCCCTGATCCTCTCCCGGCATTTTCCGCCCAAGAGGATATAAAGAGGCTGGCCTAGGGCCTTCCCGAGGAGGTCCCAAAGCGCTATATCGACCCCGCTGATGGCCGTAACCCCGGCGGCCCCGGGGCCATGGGTCGATGCCACCTGGGAGTAGAGCAGTTGCCATAGGCCCTCTATCTGGAGCGGATCCTTTCCGAGCAAGATGGGCCTGAGGTTGGCGTTTATCAGCTTCTCGATGACCGTCGGCGATTTCGAGTGATGGGCCTCGCCTATGCCGACGAGCCCATCCCCGGTCTCAACCTTGACGAGGACCGCGTCCCTTTTGACGAACCTCCCGAACCCGGCCCTCCCCTCGCCCTCAATGGGCACGGAGATCGCCTTGGCGACTACATCCCGTATCCTCATATCGCCTCGTCAACCCCCTTTCCGGCGTTTCCCGGTAAAAAACTTGCGCCATGAATCCTAATGACGAGGGGGCCCGAAGGGCCGTCTTGAAAATTAGCCCAGATTTTCACATCGATCCCGAATGTTTTAATTCTCGGTCAATCCAAAAACTCAATGAGGGATTTTAAATCCATCGACCCCATTACGGCGAACGGCCGGCTATTTTCAGGACCCCCGCCCCCCTGTACTCCCCTCGCTTCAACGCCAGCAGGGCCCTATTCGCCTCCTCCAATCTAAACTCTGTTATTTCCGGAACTATGGGTATCTCGGCGGCCAATTGGAGAAATTCCCGCACATCCCTTCTGGTTATGTTCTTCACGCTCTTCACCTCCTTCTCCCCCCAAAGGCAATCGGCGTACTCCAGCTCTCGTATCGGCGTTTCCTTCCTGATGTTATTTATGACCAGCCTACCCCCATCCTCCAAATGCCTCAGGGCCGCCTTTATAACGTCGCCAAACGGGGTCGTATCGATCGCGCGATCGTATTTCTCCGGAGGGGCCTCCCCGGTCGCCCCGACCCAATCGGCCCCCAATTCCCGGGCCAGCCTCGCGGGCGGGTCATCCCCCCGCTTCGTGAAGACGAAGATCTTGGAGCTCGGATACTTGTATTTGGCCATTTGGAGGACTATGTGGTTCGATGCCCCGAACCCATAAAGCGCCAGCGTATCACCATCCTCCATCCCGGTCAGCCCCAAGGCCCTGTACCCGATCGCCCCCGCGCATAAAAGCGGGGCCGCTTGGGAATCGGAGAACCTCTCGGGGATCGGATAGGCGAAATCCTCCGGGACGATGGTATATTCGGCATATCCCCCGTCGACATCGCAACCGGTGCCCCGGAATTGATCGCATAGGTTCTCGTTGCCCCTCCTGCAATGGCGGCATTCCCCGCAAGCCGAATGGATCCACGCGATCCCCACCCTTTCCCCCCTCTCGAACCTCGATGTCCCTGGGCCCGATCCCTCCACAATCCCGACTATCTGATGGCCCGGTATCACCGGCAACTTGGGGCGGATCCTCCCCTCGATCTCATCGAGCTCCGTTCGGCAAATGCCGCAGGCGCGAACCCTTATGAGGATCTCCCCGAATCCCGGCTCCGGGATCGGCAGATCCGCCAATTCCAGGGGCTCGGGATTTTCCTCCAGCGATTTGACGATTGCCCTCAAAACCTGGGCCTTCATCTTCCCACGCTATCTCAGGTAGCCCTTAACGATTACGTCTATGGCCTCCTCCTTGCTCAAGCCCTTCGACATCAAAGTATTCAATTGCTTCTTATCCACGGTCCCTATGGAGGCCTCATGCGTGATCTTCGCCCTCTCGTTCCATACGTCCACCAGGGGGATCGCCCTAGCGCGCGCGTTCTCCATCACCAATTCCACGCAATCCACATGCCCCCGCGCTCCCTCGGCCCCCTTGTCCGCTATCAACTCGCTTATGACCTCGCTCATGGCCATGCCCTTCACGACGATCCTGGATTTGATCAAGCCCCTCGAGTTCCTCCCCCTCAGATAGCCCCTCTCCCTTATGGTTATCTCGTCATCCCCATACCCCAGGACCTTCGCCAGCGCCTCGATCGCGCTGCCCTCCCCAGCCTCCATATCGTAATCCATCCTCAGCTTCCCGACCCTGCCGTCCAGGATTGAAAATTCCGTATATAGCCTGCTGTGGTCCCCCAGGCTTATCTTGGCCCTTGGGGCGACCACTATCCCCCCGCCCTCGCCGTGGTAATGCCTCTCCAGATATTCAAAATCGGCGCGATCCCCTATCTCCACTATCGCGTCCATCTCATGTATTATCCGCTCCGCGTTTGGGAACATGCAATGGGAGAGGATCTTTATCCCAGCGCCGTCCTCGATCTTCGCGTTGAGCCTTATCCTCTGCTCCCCCTCCTCCGGTATTATCCCGAAGCACATGTGGACCGGGTACTCGATCCGATATCCCCCCTTCACCCTGAGCTCCACGTCGACGCCATCCGCCCTGCTCCTGGAATCAAGCACCAATCCCTCGACCGCCCGGGAGCTGTAGACCTCGTTTCCATGTATCACCAGATGGGCTACCCTCTCGTCCCTGAGTATCGATTCCGATCCGCCCATCCTCCTATAGGTTTTCAGGAGGAGGCCATAGGCGTCATCCATATCTCTCACGCTTCGTTGGGCAGGGCACGCATTTCCTCTTGAAGTAGGACACTATCTCCCCGGGTTCGCCCTCCTTCACGATGAAGCCATCGCAAAGGAGCAGGCATCTATCCGATAGCATCGCGACGTCCTCGTTATGCGTTATCAAGATCACCGACCCGTGCTTTTTCAGCTCATACACGATTTCCGCTATGTAATCCAAGCTTATGATATCTATCCCGGAATCCGGCTCGTCCAATATCGCCAACTTCGGCTTGAGGGCGAGGATCGATGCCAGCTCCACCCTCTTCCTCTCCCCCCCGCTCAGGGTATCATCCACGTTCCTCTCCAAATACCTCTCATCCAGCCCGACTTTGAGAAGGTATTCCCTAACATCGCCATCCCTTGAGCAGAGCCCCAAGTAATCCCTGACCGATAGGCCCTCGAACCTGACGGGCTCTTGCCATAGCATCGTGATCCCCATCCTCGCCCTCTCGGATATCGATAGCTCCGTTATTTCCTTCCCCTGATAAATTATCTCCCCTGAGTCCGGCTTGTATTCCTCCAAGCCCATCAGGGCATAGGCCAGGGAGCTCTTCCCGGCGCCGTTGGGGCCCAATACCCCGTAGACTCGGTTCTCCTCAACGGAGAAGCTCAAGTCCCTTAGGATCGAGCGGCCCCCCCTGCTCATGCTCAGGTTCCTGACCTCCAATATGCTTCGGTCCTTCATCGCCATCGCTCACGAGCGGGCCTTCCTGAGGATCTCCCTGGCCGCTATTATCCCGGAGGCGGAGGCCTGGACCAAGCCCCTGCTCACCCCGGCCCCATCCCCGATCGCGTATAGGCCGCTTATCCTCGTCTCCAGCCCCTTCGTCAGCTCGAGCCTGGAACTATAGAACTTCACCTCCACGCCGTACAGCAGCGTGTGCTTCGAATAGACGCCGGGGCACACCTGATCCATCGCCTTCAGCATCTCCCTTATATTTGATAAATGCCTATACGGCAGGACGAAGCTCAGATCCCCGGGCGTGAAGGACCTAAGGGTCGGCGAAACCGTGTTCCGCTCGATCCTCTCCGCGGTCGATCGCCGGCCCATATCCAAATCGCCGAGCCTTTGGACCAATATCCCGCCCCCCAGGAGGTTCGCCAGCTTCGCTATGTACTTCCCATAGGCTATCGGCTCCTTGAACGGTTCTGTGAACGATGTGCTCACGAGGACCGCGAAGTTCGTATTCCCCGTCTTCCTCTCCGAATAGCTTTGCCCATTGACAGTTAGCACGTCATCGTACGCCTCCGTTATGACCTCGCCGTTGGGGCAGACGCAGAAGCTCCTGACCTTGTCATCGAAGGTCTTGGAATAATAAACGAACTTCGGCTCGTAAAGGGCATTCGTCAGCTCCTCCATAACCGGGGCCGGGACCTCGACGCGGACCCCTATATCGACCGGGTTGTTCAGGGTCCTAAGGCCGAGCCGCCTCGCGATGGATTCGAGCCATTCCGCCCCTATGCGGCCCGGCGCGAGGATCACGTTCCTCCCGCTGATCCTCTCCCCATTGGCCGTTTCTACGCCCTCAACTCGGCCGTTCTTCACTAGGACGTCCCTCACCTCCACGTCGACCATTATATCGGCCCTCTCCCTCAGGTGATCCCTCATCCTCCTCAGCAACTTCGGCGAGTTATCGGTCCCCAAATGGCGTATCTTGCTCGGCAGGAGCTTAAGGCCCGCGAGGGCCGCCCGGCGCTCTATGTCCTCTATCTTCTCCTCATCGGTGCCGTATAGTTCCTTGGGGGCCCCGAACTCCAGGTATATGGAATCCACGTACTCGATGAGCGCCCTCAGCTCCTCCTCGGAAACGTACTCCCGAAGCCATCCCCCGACCTCCGTGGAGAGCGTCAGCTTCCCATCGCTGAAGGAGCCCGCGCCCCCCCATCCGGTTAGGAGCGGGCAGGGATTGCACCTGAGGCAGCCGGTCCCCCTATCCGATTTGCACCTCCTGACCTCTATATCCGGCCCCTTATCGATCATCAGGACCCTCAGGTCGGATTTGAGGGTCAGTTCGTATGCCGAGAATATCCCGGCGGGCCCGCAGCCGACTATTATCACATCGTAGCCCTTGCCCAATGCCATCCCATCCTAGGGGCCGGATGCGCCCTTTTTATGGTTTCTCGAGATCGGGGCTAGGACCGCAAGGAGTAGCAGGGAGGCGGCCATGGGGATCGCCGATGCCATGATCGCGGCCGGTATGCCCCAGAGGATCGCGATGCCCGAGGCGAATATCGGGCCTATTATGGCCCCCAGGTTCCAAGAGAGCAGATAGAAGGAGTTCGCCCTCACCAGGGATTCCGGCCCGATGGCATCGGCTATGATCATGGCCCCGATCGGGTATATGATCCCGTGGTGTATCCCCATGAGGACGAACGCCAGGGCGAAGAGCTCGGGGGATCTGGAGGTCGACGCGATCGCCAATAGCGCGATGGCTCCGGCCGCCGATGATGCCAGGGCCCTCCTCTTCCCGATCCGGAGCACCAGCCTGCCTATGAATAGCCTGCCCAAGGCGGTCATGGAGAAATATCCGAAGAAGAGAAGGGCCACCCGATCGCTCGCGAAGGATAGGCCCTCCTTCGCGTATATCGTGGCATAGGCCAAGAGGACCGAGTAAATGATCGCGAAGGCCCAATAAACGCCCGCGGCCGCTAGGAAGGCCCTGTTCACCAATACGCCCCCGGATCGCGATCCCCTACCCTTCCTGGGAGCCAGCGATATATCCGAGCCCCTCATGGAGAGCGATACCAGGGCGATCGCCGCCGCGGGGAATAGCGCGGCCAGGAAGAAGGCATTCCTCAACCCCAGCTCGGCCACCACCAAGCTCCCGATGGCCGGGCCGACCATCATGCCCAGGGCCAGCGAGGAGGTATAGGCGACTATGGAGGCGTCCCTCTCGCTGGGGGAGTTCGACGACGTCGAGCAAAGGGTCAGGGCCGTGGTGCTATAGAGGGCGAACGCGAAGCCCTCGAGGCACCTAGCAGCAATGAGCGTTAGGGGGGCCCTCGCCAGCCCATAGGATATCGGGGCAATCAACATCAAGGACAGGCTTATCGAGAGGGTGAGCTTCGGGTTCCTCCATTTGGCGAAAACCCCGATCAGGAAGTTCGATATGGCGGAGGTCGCATAGAACGCCGATACAACCAAGGCCACATCGGATATCGATGCCCCCAGCTGCTCCTTGGCGTATATGGCCAGGATGGATGAGGCCATTTGGAAATACGCCGATATCAGGAGCCCAAGTAAACGGATCGATGCCATTAGCCCCAGCATCGCGCGATCCCCCGAGGCCATCTTCGAGCCTTCCGCCACGCGGACGGGGCCGGATGGGGCTAATCGCCGCGAATTAAACCCTTCGCTTTCCCGAGATACGTTCCATCGAGCATGTATACGTCCGACTCCCCGAGCTCCATCAATCCAGACCTGAGGATCGGGCCTATGTACTCAACCTCCCCCAAATCGCCCCTGTTTATCGATTGCCCGCCGAGGAAATCGTTGAAGGAGGGCATTATCAGGCAATCCAAGTCCCCCCTCTTGCCAACCCCCGCTTTGCGCCTCCCGACCCGCTCCCTCAGCCCTCCCCGATCGCATCTCCCCCTGATCCACACCTGTTGGATTATCCTGAACCCCAGGGGATCCGAGAGCGTCACGGTGGGGTGCATATGGGCCATGATGAGGAGGTCGCATTCGAGGAGCTCGGGGCCGGGCCAAGCGTGGCCATGCAACAGCCCGTACCTATCCCAGAGCCTCATCCCCGATGCCCCCAGCACCTTTATCCCGGAGGGTAGGAGCGGATCGATGCCCCCATCGTGATTCCCTGGGACGAGGACCACCTCCCGCACCGAGCGCCTCAGGGCATCTAGGAACTCCGGGACGTCCCTCCATTCCGCCATATCAGCCTTAGCGATCGTATGCTTGACGTCCCCCAGGAGTATGAGGAGGGAGGGCTCATGATCCCTTATTAGGCCCAGTATCCTCTCCAAGAACCTCCGGGTTTGGGAGGGTATGTGGATCCCCTGTTCCGATAGCGCCATCTCCCATCCTATGTGGAGGTCCGCTATCACGAGGGCCCTTTCCCCGCCCTTCTCCAGCAGCAGGGCGGGATGCGGGAAAAGCGGTATGGCTTTCGATCGACCCATCCTATTCCCTTTTTCGCCAGCCTCGGGAATGGGGGCTCCCAAATTTAAAATCGTGGGCCCCAAATGGTCCCCGGGGACTGGCGCGGTGATCTTGAGGGGCCCCGAGATCCGCGATATGGTGAGGAGGGCGGGCGGGCTGACAGAGGACGTCAAGGAGGCCCTGAGGAGGGAGTTCCCCGGGGGGTTCGATAGGGCGATGGAGGTGGCCTTCAAGGGCGGCGTGAGGAGGATCCTATTCAAGCCGAGCCGAAGGATCGTTTGGATTGTCAAAGGTAGGAGCGGCGAATATCAAGTCATGCCGGAGGCGCCCTTTTGCGATTGCAACGATTTTTACTTCAGAGTTATAGGAGGCGAGAAGCCCATTTGCTATCATATATTGGCTCAAGCCATATCGGAGGCCCTGGGGCTCTTCGAGGAGGTGGAATTGGGGGATAGCGAATATGAGGGCATAGTCGGCAAGAGCCTGCCCAAGCCCCGCCCCCCGGAGGAAGGTTTTTAAAAGGATCGCCGGCGGCAGTAGGCCAAAAAGAGGGTGCCGCCGAGTTGTCGGCCGACGAGCTATATAGCCTGATCCAAATGCTATTGATCTTGGTGGCCTTGATCGCCATGGTCCTCGCCTTCGTCGAGCTGGGCTACGAGGGAGGGGGGGGCTAGGCCGGACCGACGGCTCGCCGCGGGCTCCCCGGCCGATCGGCCGAGGGGGTGGCCGGCTTTGGCGCTTGGGCGAGTCCTGGATCTCCTGAGGGATAAGGGGATAGGGGAGCTGAGCGAGATCCAATCGCTCTCGATCCCGGAGGTACTAAGCGGGAGCAACGTCCTCCTGGTATCGCCCACCGGGTCCGGGAAGACCTACGCGGCCCTCCTCCCCGTGCTCGAGCTCTTCTTGAGGGCCAAGTCCGAAGGGCGGGTCGGTGGCATATCGATACTCTACATCACGCCCCTGAGGGCCTTGAATAGGGATCTGTTGAGGAGGGTGGGGGAGCTCGCGGAGGCGTTGGGGATCGGCGTTAGCGTGAGGCATGGGGACACCTCCAAATGGGTTAGGCGGAGCCAAGCGCGCAGCCCGCCGGATATGCTGATAACGACGCCGGAGACCCTTCAGGCCATACTGCCCGGCAAGGTCATGCGGAGGCATTTGAGCGGCGTGAAATGGGCCATAATAGATGAGGTCCATGAATTGGTCGGCGATAAAAGGGGGGTCCAGCTCTCCGTGGCCCTCGAAAGGCTGGCTAGGTTGGCCGGGGATTTTCAAAGGATCGGGCTATCGGCGACTGTCGGGGATGCGGAAACCATAGCGAGGTTCTTCATCGGATCCTCGAGGCCTTTCAAGATAATCAGGTCGTCGGATCTCAGGGGTCTTGAGATATCGGTGAAATACCTCTCGCCCAGCCAGGGGGACGAGGAGCTGGCCGAGAGGCTCGGGATCTCGCCCGGGGCCATAGCCAGGGCCCGCGAGGTCATCGAGCTCATCAAGGCCCATAGGTCCACGATAGTGTTCACGAATACCAGGGAGCATGCGGAGGCGCTGGGGGCCCAGATCAAGATCCTTGAGCCGGGCCTCCCGGTGGCGGTCCACCACGGATCGCTATCCAGGGAGGTTAGGGAGGAGGTCGAGAGGGCGTTCCTCAAGGGGGATTTGAAGGCCATAGTATGCACATCGTCGATGGAGCTCGGCATAGACGTGGGGAGCGTCGACTTCGTGGTTCAATACCTATCCCCGAGGCAGGCGTCCAAATTGGCCCAAAGGATTGGGAGGAGCGAGCACAGGATCGGGGGCGTCGCCAGGGGCTGCATCCTCTCGAATTGGGTCGACGATCTCCTGGAGGCGATCGTCCTCAAGAGGAGGGCGCTGGAGGGGAAGTTCGAGGGCGCAAGGATCCACGAGGGGGCCTTGGACGTCCTCGCCCATCAGGTCGTAGGGATCGCGCTGGACCTTGGGGAGGTGGATTTGAGCGAATGCCTTGGGCTCCTCCGAGGGGCCTATCCGTTCCGGGATTTAAGCCCGGAGGATCTCGCCTCTGTAGTCGATACGCTGGCCAAGGAGGGGATCCTGAGGATCCATGGCTCCAAGATCCGGGCGAGATACCCCAGGGCCTTCAGGTATTATTACGAAAACCTCTCCATGATACCCGACGCCAAGAAGTACGTCGTCCACGATTATTTCAGGAGGAAGAGGATAGGGACGCTGGATCAGGAGTTCGTGGCGCGCAGGTGCGAGCCGGGGGCCGAGTTCATAATGCATGGATCCACGTGGAGGGTAATCCGCGTGGACGATGGCGAGGGCATCGTGGAGGTGGAGGGGGTTCCGCCCAGCTTGAGCGCCATACCAAGCTGGGAAGGGGAAACGATCCCGGTCGAGCATGAGGTGGCCAAGGAGGTGGGGAGGCTTAGGGAGGTAGTGCTGGAGGAAGGGGGATCCCAGCTGGCGGAGCTCGATGAGGCCGCGAGGGAGGAGGTCGCGGGATTCCTCAGGAGCCATGCCTCGAAGTTCCCGCTCCCGACGGATCGGAGGGCCCTCGTGGAGCAATACGAGAATTGCATAATATTGCACGCGTGCCTCGGGACCTTGGCCAATGAGGCGATCGGGATGGGGCTGGCCGCCCTCCTGAGCTCCAAATACGGCTTCAGGATCCTGCATCAATCGGATCCCTATAGGGTGGTCCTGATCTCCCCCGCCAAGATGAGCGCGGAGGAGGTCTATAACGAGTTGATGGGGCTCGATCGGGATGCGTTCTTGAGGATCGTGGATAGGTGCCTGGAGGAGACCGATCTACTGGCGTGGACGATTTGGCATGTGGCCAAGCGCTTCGGGGCGGTCGAAAGGAATGCCGAATATAGCGCCAGCAGGGCGAGGATGCTCGCGAGGGCCCTAAGGGGGACCGTTATAGAAAGGGAGGCGAAGCGGGAGATATACACGGAGAGGATGGATGTGGAAAGGGCCGGGGAGTTCTTGGAGGGCTTGCGGAGGGGGGATATCCTCTTGGATTTCTCCCCGCAGATCGGCCCGGCGCCCTCCCCCCTAGCGGCGCCGCTCTTGGATAAGATACTCCCAAGGGACATCCTGATGCCCCAGATCCCGGCCGATTCGCTGTTGGAGATAGTGAAGGATAGGATACTCTCGACCAAGGTCAAGCTCGTTTGCATGTTCAAGGGGGATTGGGAGGGGGTCAGGGCGGTCGGGGATCTCCCAGAGAGGATAAGATGCCCCTCGTGCGGCTCAACGCTGATAGCGCTAACCAACCCGAGGGACGATTTATTGATGAGGGCCCTTAGGAAGAGGCTCAGGGGGGCCAGGCTATCCCAGGAGGAGGAATCCGCCCTCAGGACCGCTTGGCTCAGCGCCAGCCTGATACAGGCGTCGGGGAAGAAGGCGGCGATAATCCTCAGCGGCCACGGCATAGGCCCCGCGACGGCGTCGAGGATAATCAGGAAGCTATTCAGGAGCGAGGCCGAGATGTACGCGGAGATAATCAAGGCGGAGAGGCTCTACGCGAGGACGAGGGCCTTTTGGGGATGATCGGCCAACCCCCTTCATGCTTTAATAGGATCGGGGCGAATAATCCGGCGGGGATCGGGTCCATGGAACGCGATACGGGATCTTCGGGCGAGGCCATTTTGAGGAGGACGGCGGAGGCCCTCGAGAGGAGGGGGTTCAAGGCCCTCGTAGCGAGGGATCGCAAGGAGGCCCTGAGCAAGGTATTGGAGCTGATACCCGAGGGGGCGAAGGTCGGCATAGGGGGATCCCTCACGGTTAGGGAGGTCGGGATACCGGAGGCCTTGGAGAGGAGGGGCTGCAAGATCGTTCAACATTGGATCCCGGGGATATCCCCGGAGGAGGATATGGCGTTGAGGAGGGAGGCGCTGACCTCCGATTTCTTCCTCACGGGCGCCAATGCCATAACCGAGGATGGATTGATAGTCAACGTGGACGCCGTCGGGAACAGGACCTCGGCGATGGCCTTCGGGCCATCCAACGTGATAATAATCGCCGGGTTGAATAAGATAGTGAGGGGGCTGGACGGGGCCATGGAGAGGATACGCAACGTCGCGGCGCCCTTGAACGCATCAAGGCTGAAGAGGAACGTGCCCTGCGCGAGGGATGGGAAATGCGTCGATGTGAAGGAGGGATGCGATTCGCCCGAGAGGATATGCAGGATCGTGACTATATTCGAGCGGAGGCCCATGAGGACGAACGTCTCGGTAATCCTCGTGGGCGAGGCGCTGGGCTGCTAGGCGATGGGCGCTAGGGTGATCGGGGCGATTTGCTGAGGGAGATAGTGAAGCGCATATTGAATGTTAGGAGGGATCTAACGGAGGGGGATCTGATCAAGTTAATAGAGGAGACCAAGGCGGAGGCGGGGGGCCTGCTCTCGGACGAGGGGGCCGCGAGGCTCGTGGCCCAGCGCCTATCGGTCAGCCTAGGGGAGGGCGGCATAGGGAGGGTCAGGATAAGGGATCTGGTCAGCGGGCTGAGGGACGTCTCGATAGAGGGGGAGGTGATCGGGCTCTCGCCCCCCAGGGATTTTAAGAGGAAGGATGGCTCCGCGGGCAAGCTATTGAGCCTGATATTGGCCGATGAAAGCGGCCAGATAAGATGCAACGTTTGGAACCCCCAGGAGGATTTGATTAAGGACTTCGAGGGGCTCCAGGGCTCCAAGGTCAGGATCGAGCACGGATACACGAAGGTCGGCTTGGATGGGAACCTCGAGCTCCATTGCGGCAACGGGGGGCGGCTGGAGGTGATCTCCAAGGGCCCCGGGCGGGCGCCCGAGGGCCTCTTCAAGAGCATCGGGAACATCTCGAGCGAGGACAGGATCGTGAGCGTGATCGGGGTCGTGAAGGGGGAGCCGAGGAGGACCCCGTTCAAGAGGGATGGGGGGGAGGGCCTGGTGATGAGGGCCCTGATCACGGACGGCAGCGGAACAGTCCCCCTGGTCCTTTGGGACGATTTGGCCGAGGAATTTCTGGGGGTCATAAAGGACGGGGTTGGGTTGGAGGTCACGGGGGCCAAGGTGAAGAGGGGTTTAAGCGGGCTGCCGGAGCTTCATTTGGATTATGGGGGGAGCATAAGGGTGTTGGAGGAGGTACCCCTCCCGCTCAGGGAATCCGCCTCAAGGCTGTACAAGGTGGGCGAGCTGAGGGCTGGCATGAGGGGGATCGATATAGCCCTGAGGGTGGCCAAGAAGGGGGAGCCAAAGAGATTTGAGAAAGGGGGGAGGGCCTCCGAGGTCAGGAGGGCCTTGTGTTTCGATGAAACGGGCCTGATAGTGGCGTCGTTCTGGAACGAAAATTCGGCGGCTTTGAAGGGGGTCGAGGAGGGCGACGTCATATACGTGAGGAACGCGGTTTGCAGGGAGAGGCTGGGGGAGTTGCAATTGAACTTGGGGGGCGAGGCCAGCTTGGTGCCGGGCGCAAAGGTCAAGGATCTGCCGGCCATACCCAGGATTACCAAGCTCGCCTCCATATCGAGCGCCAAGGGCCCGGTGGCCGTGGAGGGGATCATAGTCGATGGGCCATCCACCAGCGAGGTATCTACCGCCGATGGGAGATCGATCGAGTTGACGGCGCTGCTCTTGGACGATGGATCCGCGATCGTCAGGGTGGCCTTCTGGAGGGAATGCTCCAAGCTGGCCAGGGGCTTGGAGCCGGGCTCGAGGATCAGGGTAATTGGGCTTAGGCCGAGGACAAGGTTGGATGGCTCCTACGAGCTCTCCTCCTTGGATTCGCTAACGAAGGTGGAAACCCTATAAGGGCGCGGATGGCCGCGCGACCTCGCGATATGCCATCCATCAGGACCGGCCAAATCCTCATCAAGCGGCGTAGAGCGCCAAAGCCCAAACGGGGATGGCAATGGAGGCCCAAAGCAATGGCTTCCATTCGAATATCCTGCCGCCGTCGAATATCCCGAAGGGCAATAGGTTGAATGCCGCCAGCCATAAATTCGCCCTGAATCCCATCCTCCCGATCAAGGGGATTATCCCCACGGCTCCGCCGAAGGCCCCGATCGGCAAGAAGATCATCGCGAGCAATAAGTTCGCCAATGGCCCGGAGAGCGCGATCATGGCGCTTTCCCTCTTCGCGAAAACGGGGAGGCCGACCAGGCCCATGGGTGCTATGTAAACCGCGCCGGGGGCCGCGAACACCATCCTGCCCATGCTCACCAGGGCCAATATGAGCGCCAAGAGGAGCCCGAGCCTCCACATCCTAAACTCGGCCCAGCACCCGAACCTCCGCGCAGTGAATTTATGGGATAACTCGTGGGCCAAGAAGCCCGCCCCAACGGTCGCCAAGGAGGCCAAGAAGGATATCGGGAAGGCCTCGGGATCGCGGAGAGCTCCCGCGGAGAAGCAGAACCCTATGACCGCCCACGCGATCAGTAGGTGCTTGGCCTCCGTCGCCCCGAAACCCCTCAACGCATATCGGGCCGGGGAGCGGGCGGGCGGCATCTCCAGGCGGGGTGCGCGCGCCTTGGCCAACCCGGGGCATCCATGGGATTCGGGGAGCCTATGCTCGGCGCAGAATCTCCCACCGCAATACGAGCAAACGAATGGCAACTCGGCCCTGGCGCCGCATTTCATGCATCTGGCCATTTCTCGAAAACCACTGCTGAGTTAGCCGATGAGCTATATCTTAAACCTTTTGAGCGCGGGCGAACTCCACCCCGAGCTTGAACGCCTCCAAATTTCGCTCCAACGATCCCCTCGGGACGGTTTCCCCGATGCCCCTTTCGAAGGATTCGATCGGGATCGGAAGGATCCCGAGGCCCGCCAGGGCCCCCAGCATCACCATGTTCTCGGCCCTCGCGGATCCGCACCTCTTGGCCAGCTCCGGGGCATCTATCGCCAGCACCGAGCCGCAGAACCTCTTTAGGATCCCCAGGATTTCCTCGAGCTCGGGGTACTTGGGCCCCCGCAATAGCGCCGCGATCGGGACTATCCTCCTGGTATTCAAGAGGGCCAGCGTCCGCTCGTTGGAGAAGGGGAGCGATCTAAGGGCCTCGAGGGGCTCCAGGCCGATTATAACGTCGGCCCCGCCTTCGGGTATCGTTGGGGAATGGATCCTCTCGCCTATCCTGACGTGGGAGATCACCGATCCCCCCCTCTGGGCCATCCCGTGGATTTCGCTCACCGAGGCATCCAGATCGCTCATAAGGGCGGCGTTCGCGAGGGCCGCGGCGAACAATATCACGCCCTGCCCCCCAACCCCCGCCACGACTACGTTCCTAGTCCTCATCGGCGGATCCCCCTATGGCGCCCTGGGGGCATATTAAGGCGCAGAAGCCGCATCCGTTGCAAAGCATCGCGTCTATGGACGGCTTCCCGCCCTCCCCAAGGGTTATGGCCGGGCATCCGAATCGATTGATACACAATAGGCAACCCGTGCACTTGGACCGATCGATCGATAAGGGGGGGCCTCTCCCCTCGGCCTTCCTGGCCTTGAGGATGGCGCATTCCCTCCTAAACACCAGGACCGAGGGGCCGTCGAAGGCCAGGGCCTCCCTCAAGGCCCCCACCGCGGATTCGAAATCGAACGGATCGATCACCTTGACGAATTCAACCCCGCAACCCCTGGATACTTCCTCTATCAGGATCCTCTTCGCCGGCCTGCCGAGCGAATCCAAGCCGGAGCCCGGATGGGGCTGGAAGTTCGTCATCGCCGTCGTCATATTATCCAGCACAACGTAAATGTACCTATGCCGATTGTAAACGGCGTTTATTAAGGCAGGGATCGACGCGTGGAAGAACGTGGAGTCCCCGACGATCCCCACAACGGGCTTCCCGGTGGCCTTGCTCACGCCGGCCGATAGCCCGGCGCTCGCGCCCATGCACATGAGCACGTCGCCCACCGAAAGCGGCGGCAAAGAGCCCAAGGCGTAGCAGCCTATATCCGTGATGAATATGGCGTCCCTTATGCCCGATGCCCTGATGGCGTAGAACGACGCCCTATGGGGGCATCCCGGGCATAGGACCGGCGGCCTCGCGGGGATCTCCAAATCCAGCCTCGAGAGCGCCGGGTTCTCGAACCTCAAACCCCCGGGATCCCTCCCCAAGGCCCTGGTTATCGCCAATGCGACCTGCTTGATGGAGAGTTCCCCATGCCTTGGCAGGGAGAGCTCCCTCTTGCCGAGGATCTTGGTCCCGATGGAGTTCTCGTTCGCCAAGGCCCTGATCCGCATCTCCAAGAGCGGCTCCAGCTCCTCGATTATCAAAACCGGGCTATGCTCCCCCAAGAACCCCAGGATGGTCCCCTCGGGCAGGGGATGCACTATCCCGAGCTTGAGGACCGACGCATCCGCCTCGATCTTCTCGATCGCGTCCATAACGTAGTTGAAGGCGTTCCCGGAGGTTATTATGCCCAATTCACCATCCCCGAGCTCCTCGTTGCGGGGGTATGAATCCGATATCCCCTTTGCGGCCTCCATCTTCTCCAATAGGGCGACGTGCCTAGCCCTTGCGTTGGCGGGCACCATGACGAACCTTTCGTAATCCCTCGAGAACTCCGCCCTCCTGGGCCTCGCGATCTCCCCGAAGACCACGGGCCTCCTGCTGTGGCTCAACCTGGTGACGGATCTATATAACACGGGCAGCTCCAGCTCCTCCGATATCCGGTAGGCGTCCAGCAACATGTCCTTGGCCTCCTGGGGATTGGATGGCTCCAGGCACGGGATGTTTGCCATGAGCGCATAATAGCGATTGTCCTGCTCGTTTTGAGAGCTATAGCAATTTGGATCGTCCGCGGTTATGATCACCATGCCGCCCCTTACCCCCAAGTATCCCAGGGTCATGAGCGCATCCGCTGCCACGTTGAGGCCGACCATCTTCATGGAAGTCGATGACCTGAGCCCCGAGAGCGATGCCCCGGCGGCGACCTCCAAGGCCACCTTTTCGTTCGTGGAATACTCGACGTAGATGCCCGCCTCCTCGGCGACCGCCGCCAGGCTGTCTACTATCTCCGATGCCGGGGTGCCCGGGTAGGTCGTCGCGACGCTGACCCCTCCCTCGATGAGCCCCCTGGCGATCGCCTCGTTCCCAAGCAGGAGGTGCTTGGAGCCGGGTTTTCCATCGATCAGAACCCTGGGGTTACCCAATTCCCATGGCACCTCATTGGGGTGCCCTCATGGGCCGGTGGGTTGGAAGGGGCGTTGAATATAAACGATGCGATATCGCAAGCGCGGTCGGGCTCTGCCCAAATGGCCGACTTGGCATGGGGCGGCGTTCCTAAATACCAGCTATCTCCTTATCAGTATCTCTATGACCGGGGTATCGGATTTCGTCCCATCCGGGAAGGTTACCTCCTCGGATCCTATGTTGATCGATTCTATCTTTATGTCCCTTATGAAGGCCCTCCTCAGCGTTTCGACCGCGTCGACGGCCTTGGATATGGCTTGCCCCCTGGCCCTAACGATCAACTCCTTGGCGCCGGAATTGAATATCGTGACGCAAGCCACCACGTAATTCATCGTGGGCTTCTTTCCGACCTTCACTATGTTCTCGACCATCCCGAAACCTCCTCGATCCCTTTTCCTTGGCGGCCCTCATCTTAAAAAGGGCATTACCATTCAAGGGGCCATGCGATGGCTCTTGGAAGTTCAGGGCATGAATATCGATGCCAGGCTAAGCGCTATTAGGGCCCCGGCGATTATAAGGACCATCTCCGGCCTTATCTTTATCCCGGGGCCCTCCTCCTCGAAGAACCTCAGCAATCCGGCGCTGGCCGCCGGCATCCGCGCCGCTTCCTCCCTCTTCTTGCTCAAAGCAATTCCCCATCCGATGGGCCCGAGTGGCGCGTTAAAGGCTTTTTGGTCCCCTTGGGCCCCCCAGGGGCTTCATCGGATCCTTATGTACTCGTAGGCCTCCCTGAGGCTCTCGAAGGCGAAGTGGACCCTCTGGAAGCCCTTGCGGAACTCGATAACGTCCTCCCTAACCCTCTCCGGGGGCTCCTTCTTTATGACCACCCTCGCGATCAGATCCGCTATCTCCGCCATCTCCGATTCCCTCATGCCAAGCCTGGTGCACTCCGAGGTCCCAAGCCTGATCCCGCCGGGGGCTTCGAAGTGGCGCCCCATCTTTATGTCGTATGGCAGGAGGTTCCTGTTCAGGATTATGTTGGCCCTTTCCAAATCCTTTTCGATGCTCTTGCCATCCCCGTACTCCGAAATGTCCACGATGAGGACGTGGGATCTGGTGAACCCCTTCTTCTCCCCAAGGACCTTGAACCCCCTTTCGTAAAGCGCTTGGCCCAGCGCCCTTGAGTTCCTAACTATTTGCTCCGCATATGCCCTCCCGAACTCCAGCATCTCCGCGAACGCCACGGCCTTGCCGGCGACGTGGTGGAGGTGATGGTTGCTCACGTTGCCCGGGAACACCGCCCTCTTTATCCTATCCGAGAACCTTTCCCAGGATAGCACTATGCCCCCTTGCGGCCCCGGGATCGTCTTATGGGTGCTCGCAGTCATCACGTCCGCCCCCTCCCTAATGGGGTCTTGGAGCTGGCCGCCGGCTATTAGGCCGGCGACGTGGGCCGCGTCGTAGCATATGATGGCTCCGCAATCGTGGAGGGGGCCCTGGAGCTCGGCGACCGGATGCGGGAATGGAAGGACGGAGCCGCCGAACATGGCCAGCTTGGGGGCCCTGCCGCGCTCCGATAGTTCCCTGATGGATTTTATCGTGGCATCAACGTCTATGTTCATCTCCTCTACGTCGAACGGGAAGTACTCGACCTCCAATCCGCGGACGGATCCCGCGGTCCCCCCGATCTTCTTCCTCCCCATGCTTATGTGGCCGCCGCTCGGTATCGATAGGGCCATCATGGTATCCCCGGGCTCCGTGAAGGCCGTATATACTACCAGGTTGGCGCATACGCCCGAGATGGGCCTGACGTCGGCGAACTCCACCTTGAAGAGCTCCTTCGCTAGCTCTATGCAGAGGAGTTCAACTTGATCTATATACGCGCAGCCCGCGTAAACGCGCTTTCCGTTCCCAAGGCCCCAACGGGCCTATGGGACTCCGGGCCAACCCCACCGGGGCCCATCAATGGGCCCTTTCGGCGTATCTATTGCCGAAGTCGCTCATCAGGGCCTCGCGGACTGCGGGCGAGGGAACGTTCTCCGATGCAATCAGCGGTATGCTCTGGGAGAACCATTCATGGTGCTTCCGGAGCAGCTCGAATACCCTTTCATAATACTCCCTTGGCTTCATCCCCATCCTCGGCTAGGCATTGGGGCCTACTCATTAAAAACGGTTCCGGAGCGGGGGCCCATGAGGCGAGCGCGTGGGCTTTGGGGCCGGGATTGTGGTGGGGCGAGTGGGAATTTCATGATCCTTCGATCATTTTGAACCCACGACCTCCGGCTCTCGCGCCCTCCGCGGGTCCCGAGACCGGAATCGTAGACCAAGCTGGACCATCGCCCCACTTGGTCGGCCCCACTTGGCCTTCTCATGGGGCCAAAAAAAGGTTTAGGGATTCCTTTTATTAACCCCCTAAACTCTAAAAAATTCGATCAAGGCCGTTCGGTGGACTCCTTGGCGGTGGAGCAGGATTCCCAAGTGCTGGAGGCGGCCGCCTCGCCGGTGAGGCTCCAGATACTCAAGCTGCTATCTAGCAAGGGCCCTATGCCCTATTCGGAGATAATGTTCTCCCTCAAGTTCAACCCAATGAGGGACGCTGGGAAATTCGTCTACCATTTGAAGAGCTTGACTAGCGCCGGGTTGTTGAGGCTGGATAAGGAGTCGAAGAAGTACGAGATCACCGAGCTCGGGAGGATGGTCGTCGAGTTCGCGAGGAACGTGAGCGGATATCTCCTAGCGAAGAGCGGGAGGCTCTTCGTCAGGACCTCGGATCTGGCCATAGAGGAGTTCGAGAGGGAGAGGATAGTCAAGGCCCTCGTCGAGGAGGCCGGCATGCCGCTCAAGGTGGCGCAGGATATCGCCGAGGAGGCGGAGGAGCGCCTGGTTGGCTCCAAGACGACCTATTTAACGGCCCCCTTGATAAGGGAGTTCATAAACGCGATACTCATAGAGAGGGGCCTTGAGGAGTATAGGCATAAACTGACGAGGCTCGGGATGCCCGTCTACGATGTAACGCGGCTAATAGCTGGGCCGGCATCCCCCAGGAGCGTCGAGGGGGTCAAGGAGAGGGCGGGCAATAAGGTCATGGAGGAATACGTCCTCCTGAACGCCCTCCCAAGGCCGATCGCCGACTCCCATCTATCCGGCAACATACACCTGGATTGCCTCGGGGATTGGATCCTCAGGCCCGAGGAGTTCGTGGGCGATTTAAGGACCTTCCTCAGGCTTGGATTGCCATTCGCGAAGCCGCCAAGGGATCTCGGCTCGGCGCTTCAAACGATCTCCGCGTTGGCGAGGGCCTCCTTGGAGGAGGTGTCCAAGGAAGTCTTCTTCCCCATGTTCAACGTATTCGTGGCCCCATTCGCCGAGGGGGTCTCCGATGGGGATTTGGAGGAGGCGCTCTACTTCTTCGTGAATAGCCTGAGGTGGGATCTGCTTGCGCATCATCCCAGGGCCAAGGTCTCCCTCGGGCTGGACCTCTCCATTCCCCCATTCCTAGCGGATCTGGATGCCATCGGCCCCGGGGGGCGCGCATCGGGGCGATATTCCGATTATAAGGGCGAGGCCCAGAGGGTATTCGAATGCCTCCTGGCGAGCCTCGGGAAGGCCTCCCAGCATAGGCCCGCCTTCAGCCCGCGGGCGGTGATTGCAATTAGGCAATCGGATCTCAGGAGCCCTCGCTCGAGGGAATCCCTGTCCAAGGCCCTGGATTTGGCCAGCAAATACGGGCTGTTGTATTTTTCCATATTGGGGGATGAGGAGCGCGCCCTAAGGGCCCCCTCGGGATCGAGGCTCTCGGATGATTGGAGCGGGGATTGGGAGCTCGATTGCCTCAAATCCGGGGTCATCGGCTCCGCCTTCATAAATTTGCCCAGGATCGCCTACGAGGCGAGGGGCAACGACGAGAGGTTCATGGACTTGCTATCCAGTAGGTTCAAGGAGTGCGTTGAGGCCCTGAGGATAAAGAGCGAGGGGATCGGGAAGAGGAGCAAGGAGGGCTTCTTCCCGTTATTGACGGGGAGGATGCGGAACTTCGTCATCGAGGGCGGGGCCCACCTGGTGGCCCCCATGGGGCTATATGAGGCCGTCAAGGCCCACACGGGCGCATCGATCCCAAGGGATAGGGGGGCCACCAAGTTCGCGTTGAAGATCCTCGAGCACCTCAAGGGCCTATCGAGGAGCTCCTCCGAGGAGCTGGAGCTGAGGATCTCGATCGCTCAAAGGGGCTGCCCCGATGCGAGCTCGAGGCTCGCGAGGCTGGATCTGGGCTCCTATGGCGTTTCGGCGATAAGCGTCGAGGGGCCGAAGAAGCACCCGAGGTATACGGATGTGCCCACGATCCCCCTGACCCTCAAGATCCCCCTGAGGGAGAGGGCGGAATCCGAGGGGGCATTCCAAAGGGCCTTTCCGGGGGGCAATTTCCTCCAAATATGCTTGGACCCGAGCGAGAGGGGCGCGAGGGGGCTTTGCGGGTTCGTCGAGGGCGCCGCGGAATTGGATCTGGGGTTCTTCGCCTTTGGGAGGGCCCTCACCTATTGCATACCTTGCGCCAAGACCTTTCTTGGGATTTTCTCCAAATGCCCCAATTGCGAGGGCGGGGATATAGAGGCCTTCGCGATGGAGTCCAATGAATACCTCCCGGTGAGGTTTTGGAACGAGGCCACCAGGAGGGAGCTCGGGAGGAGGGTCCTCTACTCGCTCTCCGGGTCGGGGAAGGGGAGCGAGGGCTCCGCGGGATGACCCCCAGCGGCCCCGATCCCCAGATCACCGTTCGAAAAATGGGGGGTCTGGGATCGGACGGCCCTTGGGCATCGGGCCGCCCTCCTGGCCCAAATCAATCTATCTTGATCTCCTTGCCCTTCGGCTTCGTCACCTTCTTCTTCAGCGCGACCTCCAGGACGCCGTTCTTGTAGCTCGCCTTGGCGCTATCCGGGTCCACCGCCTCGGGCAGATCCAGCTCCTTGTAGTACTTGCGCTTCTCCGAGTCGACCGATATCACCAAGGAGTTCTCGGTGCATTGGAGCTTGATGTCGTCCTTCTCGACCCCCGGAACCTCGGCGACGACCCTTATGGTATCGTCCTCGACGATCGTATCTACCAGCGGCTCCCTCTCCTCCTTGACCTCGAAGGCGGCCCTGCCAGGGAAGGCCCCGGCCTTGGGCCTCACGTTGCCGAACTCCCTGATTATCGGCTTCCCATCCGGGCCCATCGTGACCGAATAGCCGTATACGAACGGGCCGGCCTCGCGTACCGTGGTTCCATCCGGGAGCTTGCGCTCCCTTATGAGCTCCCTCGGGACCTGCTCCCAGATCTCCCTGAACATGTCCTCGAAGAGCCTATTCATCTCCTCGAATATGTCCCCTGCGAAGCCGAAGAACGGGGATCTCCTGCGCCTCATCCTGAACCAGTCCGGGAAATCCTCCCACCAGGACAAAACTCATCCCTCTTTAGCTTCTTTACAGAGGCCTCTTTTTAATTTTTAAGTGGGATTGAAGCTGCGCCAATGGCGCGCCTCACCGGTTAGCCCCCGGGACCGCCACCAATGCCCGAGGCCTGACGCCCCCTCAGAGCGCATAAATGTCTCCTTTTTCGTCGACCTTCAGGTCTACCTCCTCGGCGGGAGTTGTCCTCCAACCTCGTCAAATGGCCCCCAGGACGGATGCGAGCAGGAACATCCTCACCAATAGTCCATAGCGGACCTGTTTGAAATACCTGGCTTGGGGGATCCTATCCACATCGTAATCGACCTCATCGACCCTGGGCAGCGGATGCATCACTATCCCAGTCGGCTTCAATCGGCTCAGCATCGCGCTCGTGAGCCTATACGATCCCTTGACCTCCTCATACTCGGCGGGATCCGCGAACCGCTCCTTTTGGATCCTCGTTACGTACACCACGTCCAACTCGGGGAGGATCCCGGCGAGGTCCTCGGTCTCCACGACGTCCACGCGGCCCCTTATGCCAGCCAAGACCTCCTTCCTCATCCTCAGGATCTCCGGGGAGACCAAGTATAGCTTGATGTCGTAAAGCGATAGGGCGTAGGCCAGCGAATGGACCGTCCTGCCGTATCTGAGGTCCCCGACCAAGGCCACCTTGAGGCCATCTATGCGGCCTAATTCCCTCCTTATGGTATAGAGGTCCAGGAGGGCTTGGGTTGGGTGCTCCTCGGCCCCGGAGCCCGCGTTTATCACGGGAACGCTCGCGAACTCGGCCGCCAGCCTCGCCGCGCCCTCCAGGGGATGCCTAACGACGAGCACGTCCGCGTAATTCTCCACGACCCTCACGGTATCGGCCAAGTTCTCGCCCTTTTCGACGGAGGTCCCCATCGATCCGGCGAACCCTATGACCTCCCCGCCGAGCCTGTGCATCGCCGATTCGAAGCTCAGCTTCGTTCGGGTGCTTGGCTCGAAGAACAACGTGGCCATTATTTTCCCCTTCAGCATATCCGAGCCCCTATCGGCCAAGGGCTCGAAGGCATCGGTGAGCCTCAGGATTTCATCGATCTCCTCGCGCTTGAAGTCCTTTATGGAGATTATATCCCTCCCGGCCAAGGAGAACGGCATCCGCGCTGCTCCCCTTCTGGGGCATAGGGACTTGGGTAATTTGAACTTTCCTATCGGGGATGAGCTTTAAGAGGGGGCCCGCTCGGCGTATCCGGGGGATCGAGCCATGGGCGTGATCAGGAGCGATTCGGCGGAGATGGAGGGCCTGCTCCAAGTCGCCAATCTGATGGCCGTCTCCGCGAGGACCGCGCCGAAGGCGCACGGGGTCGATGACATATCCGTCCTCATCCTAACGGGGCCGGAAAAGGATGCGTTGGCCGATGAGATGGCCAAGATAGGGGATGAGAGGGGGGTTCCGACTTGGAGGAGGGATTCCGAGAACGTCAGGGATTCCGCCGCCGTGGTATTGATAGGCGTCAACGGCCTGAGGAGCGCGGGGCTGAATTGCGGCGGTTGCGGATTTAGGGATTGCGGCGAATACGAGCGCGCTAAAAAGACGATCGGCCCGGATTACGAGGGCCCAAACTGTATATTCAAGGCCATCGATTTGGGGATCGCCATTTGTTCATCAGCGAAGACCGCGAGCATAATGAATGTCGATAACAGGATCATGTATCGGACCGGCGTGGCCGCGAGGAGGCTTGGGTTATTGCGGGACAGCATCGTATTGGGGGTCCCGATATCCGCGAAGGGGAAGAACATATACTTCGATAGGAAGTGGGAGCCGAGGAGGGCGGAATGAGGGCCTCATGCGGCCATCTCCTTGGCCGCGGGGAGCAAGGAGGTCACCCTATCGAGCAGCGGGCCCACATTCTCGCCGAGCTTCGCGCTGATGGGTATTACCTCCCTCCCGGGCAATAGCTCCTCGATCAACCCCAGGGCCCTCCTCAAGCCCCTTTCGGATAGGAGGTCCACTTTATTCGCGCAAACTATCATGGGCGACCTAATGCCGATCCTCCTGAGGACCTCATCGGAGTACGATGCCTTCCTCCTCAGCGTTTGGGGATCTTCGCTGGCATCGAGGAATAGGAGTATCAGATCGGCGCTGGATATCTCGCTCAAGGTGGAGTGGAACGCATCCAATATTATCGGGTGCATATCCTCTATGAATCCTATGGAGTCGACCAATATGAACTCGGATCTCCCCCCCTCCCCGCGGTGCACGACCCTCCTGGCGAATGTGGAGAGCGTCGTGAAGGGCCCTATGCCGACGCTTTTCGATTCGCGGGCGACCATGTTGAAGAAGGTGGTCTTCCCAGATTGCGTATAGCCCGTGAGGACAACGGTCGGGAAGCCCAGCTCGCGCCTCCTCACCCTGAGGGCATCCTTCCTCCTCTCTATGGCCTTGAGGGCCCTCTCGAGCCTGCTGATCCTCCGCCTCGCCGCGCGCTCGTATTCCTTGAAGGGGTAATCCCCGGGCCCGCTCCAGCCGACTTGCTCGCCCAATATCCCCTCCAGCCTCAGGTACTCCCTGCCCCACGAGAAGGTATACCTCAGCTTGGCGAGCTGTATCTGGAGCTGGGCCTCCTTGGTCATCGCCCTTTCCTTGAAGAGCTCGAGTATGAGCATGTTCCTATCGATCACCTTTATCTCCCCGCCGAGCTCCCTGGAGATCTTGAACACCTGGGAGCCGGAGAGGGCATTGGCGAATATCACGGATTCCGCCATCCTCTCCTCGACGAGCCTCTTCAGCTCCTCCATCTTCCCGCTGCCTATGCAGAACGAGGCGTGGGGGGCCCTCCGTCTTTGAGAGACCACGCCCACCACTTCATAGCCCAGGCTCGAGGCCATCGATACGACCTCATCGATCCTGCTGGGCTTATCGAGCATTCGGCACTCGGCGACCACGGCCCTCATGAGCTCCCCACCCGATTTGGACAATGCGCCTCCCCGCTCAGGGGCTCAACGCCGCCAACCCGAAGATCCTCTCGAGGATCCTGAGGAGCCATTGGAAGCTCACCCCCGGCGCCGGCGCCAGGCAAAGGATCGCCACTCCCGCGATGAGGAGCGAGAGGATCTTCCTACCGATCGTTAGCCCCGATACGTCGTCCAAGGGGCCAATGTGCCTCATCAAGGAGAAGTAGATCATGAATATGGCCATGAACCACCAGCCCAGGGCCAAGGTTAGCAATGCGCCGAGTATGGAGAGGGCCCTATGGCCCTTCTCCCCGAATATGGCCCTGGCTATGTGCCCCCCGTCGAGCATGCCCACGGGCATGAGGTTGAGCGTAGTGACCAGCATGCCGACCCAGGATGCGAAGGCGACCGGGTGGAGGAGTATGACCCTTCCCTCCTCCAATGGGATCCCCATCAGATGCGTCATGAGCCTGAAGAGCAATGGAGGGGTCAGGGGTATCGTCCCGGGCGGGATCTGGCCAACCTCGATGACGAAGGAGAGCCTCAGGCCTATCGCGGCGACCGGCACCATGGCCAAGAAGCCGGCCAAGGGGCCCGCGGCGCCCAAGTCGAAGAGCGCATCCCTATTCGGGGCGGGGACCTTCGTCCTTATGATCGCCCCGAAGGTCCCTATGAAGGATGGGAACGGTATGAAGTACGGGAGGGTCGATTCCACCCCCCTCCTATTGGCTATGAACTTATGCCCCAATTCGTGGAGGCCCAGTATGGATAACAGGGCCGCGGAGAACGATAGCGCGCCGTAGATGGGGTTCAACTCCAGCCCATTCCTGACCAATACGAGGGACATCTCATAGCCCGCATATGCGGTCGTGCCTATCGTGAGGAGGAAGAGGATCAGGTTCCAGATGGGCTTGGATTGCGGCGGCGAGGGCCTCGGCAATACGATCATCAGGAGCCCATCCCCCCTCGATCTGAGGAAGGGCATATAGCCCAAGCGCGCCAACCCCCTTTCCGCTTCCAAGAAGGATTCCTTAACGTCCCCGGAGCTCACGAGGAACCGCGCGCTCCCCTCCTCGATCCAAGCATCCTCTATGCGGAAATGGGCCTCGACGACCCTCCTGATCTCCCCATAATCGGGCGGGAGGAGGGGCCCGCCGAATGGCGCTGGCCCATCGCCGAGGCCCATGCCGCCCTCGTCGTTCGCGCGCATGGAATTGCGCCAACCCCTCCCAGGGGCGATTCGATCCCTCAAGGTTTGTTAAAGGGTGCGGGCGGATCTATAAAAACTGAGCTAAATTGGTCTGCCTACCCTTAAGATCCGCGGGGGGCGTTGGGAAGAGGGAGTTTATCTCATCTTTTATGAGCCTCAAGCGCTGCTCATAGTAGGGGCCCAAGCCGTACTTCCCCACGAGCTCTTCAGCCTTCGCCAAGTATTTCTCCATCGTCCCCTTATAAACGGTCGGGGAGAGCTTCCCCCCGCATTTGGTGCAAATCCCCTTCAGGGGGATCCTCCTGAACTTGGAATTGCATTTCAAGCACCTGAATTTCTGCCCGGAGAAGGCCTTCAGGTTCCCGGCCATGTCCCTGAGGAGGTGCGTCGATAATATCTTGCCGACCACCACCCTCGAGTCGACGGCCCTCAAGGCCTCGGCGAGCCTTAATTGCTCCTCGAGCTTCTCGAACATCGTTTCTAGCGCCTTATACCTGCTCTCGCGATTGCCCGCGTTTATATCGCTGGTCCAATGCGTAAAGGGCAACGGGGAGAAGGGCTCGCCGCTCTCGACCTTATGGAAGGCCATCTCTATCATATCCCCAACGACCTTGGGATCCGATTTCCTCAGGGTCTCCTCGAAGAACCTCAGCGGGAAGCCTTGCGCCTCCATATTGTAGGCCTGCCTGGCTATCTCCATGGGATTTATCACCACGTTCAATAGCAATGGGGCATCCATCAACCCGCCTATCTTCGACGGCAGGAAGGATCTGGAGAAGTTCAGGAATACGTCCAAGGCGAGGGAGATGCTATCCTCATCGCCATCGCAATCCCGCCTCTTGGCCGCGTGCCAAAATGGATGGGCGAAGCAAACGGACGCTTCCGTGAAGCCTATTATCCTCCCGACGACCCCTACTGACGTATGCGGGGAGAGGCCGATCACCAAATGGCCCACGAGGTCCCCCCTATCCTTGGCCCGATAATAGGGGGGTAGGCCGTAGAACTTCTCGAGGAGCTCATCGATGAAGCCCGCCACCTTAACCAAATAATCCGCGCATTCGACCGGTATGATGATGTCGTGGACCTTCAAAGGGCAGAGCTGATCGGGGCCCTCCAAGGGATCGCAATTCATATCCAAATCGTAGCCCAGCTCCCTCAACTTCTCCACGGGCGTCCCTATCTCCCCGGGCTTGAAGTGCGTCAGGGGCGCGTTCGTCACATCGTACCTTATGGTGCCATCCTTGTATACGGATAGGCCGTATTTGCTCCTAAGGATGCCCTTCTCTAGCGGCTCCGGGACCTTCTCCCTGCTCGAGAGCCCCTTGACCCCCTTCACGATCTCCGGCGGATTGGCCATCCCGAGCCTCTTCAGCGCCCTATCCAGCATCGCCTTGAGGTCGATGGAGAATATTTGATAGGGGACCGCCTCCGATTTGCAATGCCCGCAATATCCCTCCCTCATGGAGCGCCCGCACTTCCTGCAAATATGCTCGGCGTTCGTCGGCCCGCCGCATTTCGGACAACGGGTTTCGAAGGTAAGGGCCCCGCATGAGGGGCAGCGCCTCCTCGCGACCTCCGCGGATATGGAGCCGAAGGATTCGGCCGCTTGTATTATGTCCCTCCTCGGGCCGCCGTATCCCCCTACGGGGAATATGCAATGAACGAGGGGCTTCATCGCCCTTCTATCCGATTTCTCGGGCCTCCCCATCCTGGCCCCAATGAAGCCGAAGGCCTTCGGGATGATCCCTATGCCCGATATCTTCCTTATGACCTCGATCGCGGATGGGTCGGGGGGGACCTCCAAATGGCCCTCATCGAGGGCCAGGCAAGCCGATAGGATCCGGGATTCCTCGCCGATTATTATCTCCCCCCGGGCCACCGAGTGGGGCACGCAGAGCTTTTCCAATATCCCCTTAAGCCTTGGATCGAGCTCCGCCGCCATTCCGGCCTCATCCCTCCTCGAGGTCAATAATTTGCGCCTGAGGTAGGCGAGATCGTCCGAGCTTATGCGATCCCAGAAGTACGTATACCTTGGGTGCAGGGGTATGCCAAGGAGCCTCGAGATCCGCAGGGCCTCCTCCGGACTGGGCTTTCGCCCGAGCGGATCCGAGATGAACGAATGAAGCCTTCGGGCATCCAGCCCAAGGCCCTCGATCCCCCGATCCCTCAGGGCTTTCGCCAATAGCTTCGCCCACCATTCCTCGACGAACCCGGAGGGGAATAGGGGCCTGTTGTTTTCCAAGAACTCCCCGAAGCCTATTAGGATGTCCCCAAGGAAGAGGATCTCCTCTATCGAGTCCAATAGGTCCTCAGCGGCGCGGGGATCCTCGAGCCTCACGACCGAGCCGTCCCTCAGCTTAACGACGGGGGGCTCTATAGAATCCACCGGCTGGGCCACCCCGGCCTTCCCCGGGAGCTCGAGCTTCAATTGGGTCCCGGTGGCCACGAACTTCCTCAGGGCGATCATCGTCGAGGGGTGAAGCCCGACCGCGGCGAGCCCCGTGTTCCTGGCCCTCCCATACCTCAGCCTAAAGCCGCCCTCCGCCCCGGGGAAGGAGAATATGGGCCTGCCGGCTATGACGTCCTCCATATACATGAACTCCCTTCGCTCCTTCTCCTCCCCCTCCTCGGCCCTTATCTCCCTCAACCAATCCCAACCGCGTATTCCCAGCTTATCGATTATCCTCAGTATCTTCGCCCTCCTACCGATCAAGCCATCGTTGACGACCCTTAGCGCGCCCCCCCTCAGCCTATTGGTCTCTATCCTCGGCAGGTTCCTATAGAAGGAGACCTCGATCGGATCGGTCTCTCCCCCCGTGACCTCCACGGGTAAGTGCATTATCGCGTGGAAGAGCTCCTCATCCGAGACCTTGAATTGGAACCTCCCGACCTCCCTCTCGTATAGCCTGAGCTCCTCGATGAACCTCCTGGCCTCCTCTTCGGTCGCCCTATACTTGGAGAGGCCGAGAAGGCGCCTAACGTAATCCGCCACCACCAATATCAAGCCCATATCGGTGCCGCCGGCGGATCTTATCGGCCCTGCGAAGTATAGCGCCAGGTACTTCGTGCCATCGCTATTCTCCTTCTCCCTCACCTCCGATATGCCCTCTATCGGGGCTATGGTGACGCCCTCCCCCAAGATCGCGAGGGCCGTCCTCACGGCCTGTTCCGCTATCTCCTCGGCCGATGATCCGAACTTGCCGTACACTATCTCCTCGGCTATCTTGAACGCTATCTCCTCCCTCGGGAGGATCGCCGCGAGCTCCCGGATCCTCGAGGCTATATTCGGCGGGCCAACGGATTTTTCCACTCTCTCCGCGAGATCCCTTGAAAATTCGACTTCGATCTTCGCCGATGGATCGAGGCCCCTTGCCCTGGCCTCGTTTGATAATTTGGCGAGCTCGTTCAATCTCGCCTCGATTTCCGAAAACCTCTCAAAATATGGAAGGGCCCTCCCCAAGCGCCCATCCCCGCGGGATCCTCAAGAGGAGTGCTTATCGACGAACTTGCAATAGACGTCCACCATTTGCTCCGAGGGGCCTATCTCGAACTCCTCCTTATTCTTGTGCAGCTCGCAATCCTTATTTCCGCATTGGACCTCTGCGAGCCCTGGGCTCTTTATGGTTATCCTTATGGACTCCTCCCCGCAAAGTGGGCAGAGGAAGACCTTCGGCATCTTCTTCTTTACTATCTTTATTACCCGCCTCCTCCTTCGACCCAAGGGAGCTCGGCGATTTCTTCGCGATGAAATATTATAAGCTTCCGCAGGGGATTCCAGTGATACAAAATCGTATTCAAAATGGGGCTCGCGCGATGGAAAAGAGCGGGGAGCTGAAGGAGGCGAGGGAATGGCTGGAATGGGCTTTGAACGACCCGATAGCGAAAACCCTCCTCGAAAATAGCAATTTGACTAAAAAACAATATGAAAACCTATTGATAGGCTCGCTAAGGGAGAAATTCATCAATAGGGGGATTAGGTTCGAGAGCAAGCTGTGGTTGAAGGGGCAGAGGGTCAGCAGGGGGGCTTTTTACAGAACCCTGAGGCAGGCCAGGAGGAACGTGATCAGTTCGATATATACGATATTCCTATTGGGCTATATAGGGCTCTTCGATAGCCCTAGGTTGGAGCCCTTCATAGAGGTTTCCAATGCCCTAAGGGATCTATCGGAAAGGATGAGGGAGTTGGAGGGGGATTTGGAATCGGTGAAAAGCGTAATGGCCGAGCTGGACAGGAATTTGAGGGAGATCGTGAAAAAGGGGCAATGGGAGCGGGCCGAGAATTTGATTTAATCGATTAAATCGATCCTCGGCCTCGCGGCGAGGGCGGCGGTATTAAGGGCATAGCGCCATTCCGAGGGGGAGCCGGCCCTATTCAAGAAGCCGGCTTCGGAGAGCCTAAGGAGATATGTGGAAACCGTGCTGAGCCCGATCTCCTCCCCATATACCTCCTCGTAAATCCTCTTGAGCTCGCTGGAGGAGAAGGATCTATCGCTGAGCTCGTGGAGTATCAGCCGCTTTATGCGCTCGAATTTATTCTTGGGTTGAGTGGAGGGAGCGGGGATGGCCGAAGGGGATTGCGTTCCCCCCATCAGCTCCACGTAATCCAGCAACCTATTTATGGTTTCGCGGGAGATTCTCCCCTCCACGGCCAAGGTATGCTTGTTCCCCTCACCATCGACGAACTCTATCTTGACCTTCCTCGGGGGCAATCTCCCTTCCTGGAAGGAAGTTCGCAGTTCACAAATTTAAACCTACCATAAATTTTTGTGAATAACTAGATATGGAGGGTTAACAAAAACCGCTCGCTCTTGGAAAAATTCCAAGGGAAAAAACGAGGCTGCAGTGGAAATGAGGGGGTTGCTCGATGTTTCACAGGAAGTGAACGAAAAATGCCGGACGTTTTGGACGAAATGGGCGAAGATATTGATATCGATATTAAGGGTGAAGGCCCTTCGCGAAGGGCCCCGACCCCTTCGATTCCTCTACATCCCCCCAAATCCGGGGAGGAGTGAGAAGGAAGGGGAGAAGAAAAGAAAAGTAGATAAAAAGAAATGAAAAAATGTATAAAAAGAAATAATATTTCCACTCCGTACCAAACTACGGAGAGCTTTTTCTAAATGAAAAATAAAAACCGCCAAGCCCTTGGAAGAGGTGCGGAGAGCTTCCAAAGGAAAGAAAGGGGTCCGGGTTGGGCAATTTTTCTCTACTCCTTACACCAACTAGTTGTATGGGAAACCCTTTTTCCTCTAGTGGAAAGGATCGCCCTTCCACTGGGGTGGAAGGGAATTGTCGGCGAAGGACGCCCTCGACTCGCTGTTCTCCAGATATCTCTCCGGATCCAAGATATTCGCCAATAGGGATGTCTTGAAGCACGATTACATCCCGGACAACCTACCGCATAGGGGCGAGCAAATTCAAAGATTGGGCGGCATCTTGGCCCCCGCCCTTAGCAAATCGAAGATCTCGAACGCGTTCATATATGGGAAGACGGGGACCGGGAAGACCGCCGTGACGAAGTTCGTGCTCTCGAAGTTCGAGGGGAAGGCGAGGGAGGTGGGCGCCCCGGTGGATGTTTGCTACGTCAACTGCCGCCTCTCCGGGACCAATTATAGGGTCCTGGCCTCCATTTGCAAATCGGTCGGCATGGACGTGCCCTTCACCGGCCTGGCCACCGGCGAACTATTGGATCGCTTCAAGGATTTCATAAACCTCCATAACTCCATCGTAATCGTTGCCCTCGATGAGATGGATGCCCTCGTCAAGGATAAGGGGGGCGATGACCTCCTTTATGAGCTCACCAGGATCAACGAGGGCCTCAGGGAGGGATGGGTCGCCCTCGTCGGGATCACGAACGACGTGAACTTCAAGGAGTTCCTAGATCCGAGGGTTTTGAGCAGCCTTAGCGAAGAGGAGGTCGTTTTCAAGCCCTACTTGGCCAATGAGTTATTCGATATACTCAGGGAGAGGGCGGAAATGGCCTTCCTGAAGGGCGTCGTCGATGAGGGGACCATAAGGCTTTGCGCCGCATTGGCGGCCGGCGAGCACGGGGATGCGAGGAGGGCCCTCGATCTCCTCAGGGTGGCTGGCGAGCTGGCCGAGAGGCTCGGTAGGGATAAGGTCGATGAGGAGTTGGTTAGATTGGCCCAGCAGAAGGTGGAGCACGATAGGATGACGGAGATATTGAAATCCCTCCCAATACATTCCAAATTAGTGCTATTGAGCGTCTTCATCCTCAACGCGAAGCTCGATATCAACGGCGCGATCACTGGGGACGTCTATAACGTTTATTCGGAGCTATGCGGGAAGGTCTCCCTCGAACCCCTTACCCAGAGGAGGGTCAGCGGCCTAATAAACGAGCTGGACGTCCTCGGCATATTGAACGCCAGGGTGGTCAGCTTCGGCAGATATGGGAGGACGAAGAAGATACGCCTCGGCATCCCCGAAAGGGTTATAATGGAGATATTATCCGAAGATGAATTAGTTGGGAAGCTATTCAGCTTCTCCCCGACGTCCGTCAAGAAGAAGTGATATGCGGGCGATAACCACCATAGGCGTCGCCTCCGGGAGCTTCAAATCCAAATCCCCGAACGAGACCACCCTTTTGGTCGCGACCGCGCTGGCGAACTTCAGGATAACGAGGATAGCCATCGCCAGGATAAGGGTCGATGGAATGGATTCCACCGGGGAATTGCTCAAGGCGCTGGGATCGGCGAAAGCCGATGCGATCCTCCTGGACGGGATTTGCCACGCCGGGTTCAACGTTTTGGATGCGAGGGCGATATGGGAATCGAAGGGGATCCCCGTCATAATAATCTCGGAGGAGGAGCCCGATATGCCCTCGGTGAGGCGCGCTTTGGAGAAGCATTTCCCGGATTGGAGGGAGCGCTGGAGGGCGATCCGGAGGAGCGGGAAGCCCTCCCCCCTTGAGCTGAGGGAGGGGGAGGCCCCGATCTACTTCAAGGCCATAGGGATGGGATCGGATCGGGCGAAGGCCCTGATAAGGTACCTATCGGTGAATTCGAAATTGCCGGAGCCGATCAGGGTATCGAAATTAATCGCCAGGGGGTTGACCTCCCCCAAGCAATGAGGTCATCAACTTCCCGATATCGACCTCGGCCCTCGTCCTCCAACCCAGGGATAGGAGCCCCCCTTCCTCCTCGGTTATATAGCCGCTCCTCTCATAAACGTCCAACAAGGTCAGAGTCTTCCACCTCCCCAGCTTCTCACTCAATAGCTCCTCAACCTCCTTCCTCGGTGCCTTCCCCTGCTTGGATATTATGTAAGCGATCGTTATCGCCAACCCGGCCAAGTTATCTATCCGCCAACCCATCATCCTGGCCTCAACGGGCTTTATCGTCCCCTTCAAGCCCACCATGAAGCGGGGCCCCTCCTCTCCCTCGCCCACCTCCTTGACCTCCAAATCGATTGGATCGAGGATCTCGTTCAAATGCGCCAATACATCCCTATAATCATCCCCAACCCTGGACTTCAATTCCCAAGCCTTGGCCCCCGGCAGCTTCCCCCTCTTGAAGAACAGCAGATGGGCGGCCCTCTTCAATCGATCGCCGTAGAACCTCCTCATTCCAGATCCCCCCCGAGGGCCTCATTGGAGATCGATATGGGGACGCTCACCCCCATGCCCCCCCGGCCGGCTGGCTCGGCCTTCAACGAAAGCTCCAACTCCCCATCGGCCCTCTCTAGGCCAACGAATCCATAGCTGATCAAGAAGCTCGCATAATACGCCCTTTCTATGACTTCCTCAAAGGAGGGCGCTCGCACGAAGTCCCAATACCTCAACCGCCCCCCCTTGCTCCGCTTAACGATCTCCTCGAGGTACTCCATCATCTTCCTCGTGAAATCCCCCCTGGCTATTCCGATCCTCTCCAAATGGCCCTCGTCGACCCCTTCCGGGGGTGCCCCGCCCCCTTTATCGATCCTCCTCCGCCTTTCGTCAAATGGCTTCAGGGAGCCCCAATAGGAAAGCCCCGCTTGGATGCCTTCCGCGGTGAGCCTCTCGAACTCCACAATTGGATGCCACGCCCTGAGGAAGGCCCCGGCCAATTCCTCCGGCGCGAGCCTCTCGATTATGCCCTTTAACACCTCTGGGGGTGAATAAAGCGAGCTGGATTGGAATTTGAGCTGGGCCCCCTGGAGGCTCAGGACCCTCGAGATCGCGTTCAGGGCCTTGGCGTCGAGGCAATGATCCTCGAGGCTGGATAATTTGGGATGTATTTCCCTAATCCTGCCCAGGGCCCTCCTCGCATCGAAGAGGAATGGGTCGATCGCCCTCCTTTCAACGAGCTCGCAATCCCTCAATATCTCCAGCAAGCCCTTCCTCGATGCCGCCCCCATCGCCCCCCGCCCCCTTCAACAACCCAACCCTCGAAACCCCTCCGACGTTCTGGACGACTATGACGTGGACATCGCCGTTCGCCCTCACTTGGCCCGGCGTGATGACCACGTATTGGACATCCCGGAGCCCCTTCAAGCTGGAGACGATCAATTTCGAGACCTCCTCTCGATTCCTCGGATCGAGGTGGACATCGAACTCGTCTATGCCCCTGAAGGGGGATCTTATATGCTGCTGAAGCGCCAATAGGAAGGATATGAGGGCCAGGCTCCTCTCCCCGCCGCTTTGCGTTAGGGAATCGAGGGGCGTCGGCTTGGCCCCCCTGAAGCCGGCGCTTATCTCCAACCCCGCCTTCTCTATATCGTCCCCCTCGATCAATCTCACCCTGCCGCCGCCGTTCACCATACGCAATATGGCATCGTACCTCTCGCTGAGGGAGGAGATGAAATCCCCCACTATGGACCTCCACTTCTCCTCGCGCCGCCTCAATTCGGCCTCCAACTCCCTCTTGCTTTGATAGAGGCGCTCGGCCCTTTCCTTGAGGGCCTCGAACTCGGTCGAATAGGATTCATAGGCCCTTCTGGCATCCTCGGAGACGTCCCTCAGCGGCTTCAACCTCTCCTCCAATGCGCTTATCTCGGAGGCTATTTCGACATATCGCCTGGGGTTCGGGAATTCCTCCCCAAGGGCCTCCGCCTCCTCCAACAATGGCCTCAGCTCATCCTCTTCCCCCCTCAATCGCAGCTCGAGGTCGCGGATCTCCCTGCTCACCAATTCCCTCCTGAACTTCAGGACCCCAAGCCCCACCTTGACATCCACGAGCCTCTCGAGGCCCGCGGCCCACTTCCTCTCCAATTCCACCATTTGGGCCTCGAGTTGCGCCCTTCTATCCAATAGGGCCTCCAGCTCGGCCCTCGAGAGCTCCAACAACCTTCGGCGATCGTCCATGCGGGATTTCAGGAAGGCGATGTATCGCTCGAGGGCCCCCATCGCCGGATCCCCTGCGGCGTTGGCCCCCTCGAGGATCGACAACCCCTCCCCCGCCTCCCGCATCGAGCCCTCGGCCCACTCCAGCTCCTTGGATAGCTCCCCCTCCCTCCTAAAGGCCCTCATCAGCTCCTCCCTCAAGGCCCCCCTCCCTTCCTTGAGAGAATCCATCTCGACCTCGATCGATGCCAGATCCCCCTCCAAGCGGAGTATATCGCCCCCTATCGCCTCCAGCTCGGCCCTCCTCGCTTGGAGATCCTCCTCCATCTTCTTCATCGCCGCCCTCTTCTTGGTTATCCTGGACCAAATCAGCTCCCTTTTCAAATCCGCCAACCTGCCCTCGAGCTCCCTCTTCATGAGATACCTTTGATACTCCCTCTTCCAATATTCGTAGGTCTCCTCCGCGGATTGGAGCACCTTCGCCAGCTCCTCTTCCTCGCTCTCGACCGCCCTCAGCCTCCTCAAGGCCTCCATCACGTCGGATCTATAGGATTGGAAGCCTATGGCCTCCTCGAGCATCCGCAATTTCTCATGGGGGCTCGTCGAGCCGAACTTGGCCACCATCAATTGATGCATTATCACCAGCATATTGTTCGGGTTGAGGCCGAACTTCTCCAGCGCCTCGACTATCGCCTCCTTTGGCACCTGCCTATCCTCGAGGAGGTAGGAGTAATCTCCGCTCCTCCTCAAAACCCTGGTTATCGCCACGACGTCCTTCTTATATTGGGGGAAGAGCCTCTCCCTTCCCTTGGGCGAATTATCCATGAGCAGGGATACGACGGCTTGATCCTCCCCCCAGCGTATCAGGTCGCTGAGCCTTTTCGACCTCTCCGTATACGCTTGGCCAAGGACGACGGATATCGCCAAGAGTATTGAGGATTTTCCGGCGCCGTTCGGCCCGCAGATTATGTTCAGCCCCTCCCTCAGCGGGACGTAGGCATCCTCGTAGGACATGAAGTTCTTCAGGATCACGCCTTTGATCATCGGAGGAGCTCAGCCCTGCGGGATTTGGTTTGCCGAATCAATCCCGGAGGCAGAAGGGGGAGGCCCCCTCATAAAGATTACCCAATGGGCCTCAGCCGCGCCAGGACATCTCGTATATTAGGACCTTGGGGGCGCCGTATTCGAGCTCCCACCCCTCATCCTCATATGCGAGCTTGAAGAGGGCCCAGCCGGCATCGAAATCGCCGCCCTTGCCCAGGTCAGGGAAGATCACGCATGAGCTGGAATAGGAGGCCCTCATCCAAACTACGTAGCGAACGTCCCTCGCCCTGAGCCATTCGATGAGGCGCCCTTCATCGATCCCCCCATCCCCCGAGCCGAAGTCTGTGCTCGCGAACTTCCCGGGATCTATCCCGCTGAAGTAGATCACGATGGGGCTATCGCAAAATATCCCCCCGCCCCGGTAGTTCTCCCTAAGCCAAAGGCCCCCCCTCCTCTCCGGGGCTATCGCATAGCATTTCCTCTCGAAGACCCATATCTGGCTCGCGAAGGGCACCGCGGTCAATAGTATCAGGGCGAGCGCGATCAGGGCCCTCCTGCCCCTGGCCCTCGGCCCGATCCCCCACAGACGAGAGGGATCTTGGATTATCCAGGAGCTCAGGATCGAGATCAGGGGCACGGCGGAAATCGCGAAGCGCTCCTCCCCCAAGTTCATCCCGAGATAATAGCCAGCGCTCACGAATAGGAAGATGGATAAGAGGAGGGAATGGAGCGCCCTTAGGCGGAAACCCCCCTTCGGGGCCAATAGCGCCAATATGAACAAACCGGCCGTCATGGTGTTCAAGAGCCAGAAGTAGTGGAACGCGTCCCAATACCCCCTCTCGGCACCAAGGACCCAGCTGACGTCGTGCCGGACCATGGAGCCCTCCGCCTCGAGCCAATACAGTGGGGAGCCCGTGTTCGCGTAGCTCCAATAGCTCCATCCAGCGACCACCGAGGCCATGCAGAGGGCGTGGATGGCCAGGTCCTTGGCCCTGAACCTCCTTTGGAGGATCCCCAAGGCAAGCAGGATCGCCGCATAAAGCCAATTCTCATAGCGCGTCAACATGCCGAGCATGGCCGCCAGGGAGGACCTCGCGAAGCGCCCCCCGAGGTAGAAGTATAGGGAGGATAGCATTAGGAACGCGGAGAGGTTCTCGCTCAAGCCCAGAGCATTCAGGCCTATGAACCAGGGTTGGAAGGCCAATATCAAGCCCCCGGCCAGCCCCGCCGCCCTCGATCCGAAGGAATCCCGGGCTATGGCCGAGGCCAGGGCGCAGCAGGCGCTTCCGATTATCACGTTCAAGGCCCTCGGGATCGTCAAATCCGTGATCCCGGTGGCGTACATCCCGATCGCGGATAGGTAATGGTATAGGGGAAGCCAAACCAAGTTCATGCCCGGCTCCTTGAAATCCGAATAGGCGAAGGAGTTTCGCATGGTGAGGTAGCTGATCAGCCAATGGTGATACGAATCCCCATACCAATCGCAGCCCACGGATCCCCAATGCCACAGCCTGATCGCAAGCGCCGCCGCGAAGACCGCGAGATAAGCGAGGCCAAGGCGCGATCGCATGGCGAGCCCCCGTTCCGGCCCTCGGGGCCTATCGAGCCGGCCCCGCCCTGCCCAGGGCCTCTAGGAACTCCCTTGGGCCCCTCTTCGAGATGAGGAGGTCCCTATACCCGCCCTCCAAGATCCTCCTCCTCGCCCCCTCCATCTCCTCCCTCTGGGAGAAGTGATCGTGGAGCTTCCCGCGGCTCAGGGCCCTGATGACCGTGCCCGATAGCAATCCATCCACATCGGATCCCATGCAGATCGGGCAATCGCAATTCAACATGCCGCCCCTCTTCTCCATCCACTCGCCCCTCTTCATGAACCCCCAGTCCTCCCTATCGAAGATGTTGATCTTATCCTTCGTCAGCGGGATTGGGGGAGGCGGGACGATCCACCTGGAGAAGCTATCGACGCCGAAGATTGGCAATACCATGCCCTCCGCGCAGCTCAATAGGCGCCCGCCGAGCCTCAATTTCGGTGGGACTTGGAAGGCGTGCACCCATATCTCGGGAGAGCGCCTCTTGAGGTCCTCGATGGCGCTGAGCGTATGGTAATAGAAGCCCCCGCGCATGTCCACCCCGAGGCAATCGAGGCCCGAGTCCGCGAGGGCCTTCAAAATCCCTTGTGCGGCGCCCCGATCCCTCTTCGCGCAAATCACGGGCATCAGGGGCTTATCGATCCCCCTCTCCTCGCACCACCTCCTGGAGAATTTGAAGAAGGATAGGAAATCCTCATCGCTTTGGCCCTCGGCCTGTTGGACCGTTATTATGTCGAAGCCGGCCAAGAATTGGAGATCCAAGAGGACCCTCCATTCCTCAACCCCCTCGGGCGCGACCCCCTTGAACTCCATGAACAATAGAACGGCATCTCCCTCCCCGTAGCGCTTCCTGGAGATCCCCCTCAAATAGGCCTTGAAGGAGGAATCCTCCTCCAGGATCCTCTTGAAGCCATCCGGGTAGAGGAGCTTGGAGACCACGATCACGCCGGAGGGGATCGCGCCCTCGAACTCGGCCTTCTTCGAGGAGCTCAATTCGGTGGAGGTGGGGAACTTGGTCGGCAAATCCCCCCTCGCGCCCCCGAGCTCCAACGTGGCGGCGTTCGCCGAGGTATCATCATCCACCCTCAGCCGCTTCAGGGTTAGGTCCGGCAAGGCCCCCTTGAGCCCCTTGAGTCCAGAGCCCAAATATGCCTTTCCCCCTTTGGGCCATCGCCCGGGTCCCCGGAAGGGTTTAAATTGGGGGAAGCGGATTGGGAGGGCCATCCGAAGGGGCCCAAAAGCCCATGGGAGTCGCGTGATGGGCCTTGTTGGAGATGAAATTCATCAGGGAGAACCCCGGCGTCGTCAAGGAGGACCTCCGCAAGCGAGGGGACCTCGATAAGATAGCTTGGGTGGATAAGCTGCTGGAATTGGATTCCCAATGGAGGGAGCTCGTGACCCAGATCAATAAATTGAGGGAGAGGAGGAACCAGCTCACGGCGCTCATTTCGAAGCTGAAGAGGGAGGGCAAGGAACCGGTCAATGAGATGAAGGAGGCGGAGGAGATCCCCTCCAGGATAAGGGAGTTGGAGGAGAGGGAAGGGAGGTTGAGGGAGGAGATCGATGCCATCCTCTACAACCTCCCGAACATAATGCACGAGTCCGTTCCCCTGGGCAGGGATGAGAGCGATAATGTGGAGATAAGGAGATGGGGGAAGATACCCGAGTTCGGCTTCAAGCCAAAGGATCACATAGACCTATCGCTTGGCCTCGGGCTGATAGACCTCGAGAGGGCGGCCAGGGCGGCGGGTGCTAGGTTCTATTACCTGAAGGGCGACCTCGTGAGGCTCAACCAAGCCCTGATAAGCTTCGCCTTGGATTTCATAAAGGCGAAGGGCTTCACCTTGATACAGCCGCCCTATATGCTCAAGAGGGAGGCCATAAAGGGAGCGGTGGCGCTATCGGATTTCGAGGACGTCATCTATAAGATAGAGGGGGAGGACCTATACCTGATCCCGACTTCGGAACACGCCCTATTGGCCCTGCACATGGGCGAAACCTTGGATGGCGATGAGCTCCCGCTGAAGTACGGGGGGGTGAGCCCCTGCTTCAGGAAGGAGGCGGGGGCCCACGGAAGGGATACGAAGGGGATATTTAGGGTGCATCAATTCGAGAAGGTTGAGCAATTTATATTCTGCAAGCCGGAGGAATCCTGGCATTGGCATGAGAGGTTGATCGAGAACGCCGAGGAGATCTTCCGGGCCCTTGGGATCCCGTATAGGGTGGTGAACATCTGCAGCGGGGAATTGGGGACGGTCGCCGCCAAGAAGTACGATTTGGAGGTTTGGCTCCCGGGGCAGGGGAAGTACAGGGAGGCGGTTTCCTGCAGCAATTGCACATCCTATCAGGCCGTGAGGTCGAACATCAAATATAGGGAGAAGCCCCATGAGCCGGCTAGGTACGTCCACACCTTGAACAGCACGTTATTGGCCACCGAGAGGGCGCTCATAGCCATATTGGAGAACTACCAGAGGGCCGATGGCTCCATAGCCATACCCGAGGTCCTGATCCCATACATGGGGGGGCAGAGCGAGATAAGGGGTGACTAAACCGCGTTATTTTTAAGCTCCCTCCTGAATGGGCGGATTGGGGCGTGAGGCGGACCATGGGGGAGAGGCGCGTCCTGAGGCGGACGAAGAGCCTGTGCCCGGAATGCCTTAGGGTGCTCGATGCGGAGATATTCATCGGGCCGGATTCCAAGGTCAGGATCGGGAGGACGTGCCCCGAGCACGGGTATTTCGACGATACCTATACCTTCTCGGACCCGGAGCTCTACCAATGGGCCGAGGGCTATGCCCATGAGGGAACGGGGCTGGAGAACCCCAGGACCAGATCCGATAGGGGCTGCCCCTATGATTGCGGCCTTTGCAATAACCATAAATCGCATACGGTCCTCGCGATAATCGATGTGACCAATCGCTGCAACCTCAGTTGCCCCATATGCTTCGCGAACGCCGCCGCGGCGGGCTACCTCTATGAGCCATCCTTCGAGGACGTGGTGAGGATAATCGAGAACCTGAGGGAAAATCGCCCGGTCCCCCCTCCGGCGGTGCAATTCAGCGGGGGGGAGCCGACGATCAGGGGCGATCTCCCCAAGCTTATCTCAACGGCCAAGGAAAAGGGATTCGAGCACGTGGAGGTCAATACGAACGGCATAATGTTCGCCAATAGCCCGAGCTTCTTCGAGGAATGCTATGAGGCCGGCATGGATACGATATACCTGCAATTCGACGGCCTCGACGACGCCATATACAAGGCCGTGAGGGGGGTCCCGTTGCTGGAGGTGAAGAAGAAGGTCATCGAGAACGCCAGGAGGATCGGCTTCGAGAGCATAGTCCTAGTCGTTACGCTGGTGAGGGGTGTGAACGATTCGCAGGTGGGGGCCATAGTGGATTTCGCGCTTAAGAACTCGGACGTCGTCAGATGCGCCAACTTCCAGCCCGTCTCCATAACCGGGAGGATAGATAGGGAGCGGCGCGAGGCCATGAGGATAAATACCTCGGATTTCATGAGGCTCGCGGAGGAGCAAACGAACGGGCTGATCACCGTCCGGGACTTCCGGCCGGTGCCCTCGGTGGTCCCGATATCGAGGGCCCTGGGCTCCCTTAAGGGGAAGAAATACGTGGAGTTCACCACGAGCCCCCATTGCGGCGTGGCCACCTTCTTGGTCAAGGATGGGAAGGGAAACTGGACCCCCATAACCAAGATGGCCGATGTGGATGGCTTCCTATCGGATATGGAGAAGATAGAGGAGAGGGCCAGGGCGGGGAAGGGGCTCGAGGCGAAGTTGAGGACGTTGCTCTCGCTGAGGAGGATAAAGGGTGGCCTTTTGAAGGACTTCGTTTGGCCCGTCCTGAGGGAGGGCAGCTATCGCTCCTTGGGCAGGTTCATGCGCCAAGTCGTCATGATCGGCTGCATGCATTTCATGGATCCATATAACTTCGATCTACAAAGAGTCGAGCGCTGTGTGATCCACTACGGCCTCCCCGATGGCACGATAAGGCCCTTCTGCACGTATAATTCCCTGCACAGGCCGATAGTGGAAAGGGCCCTCTCGATACCCTATAGGGCCCCAGGGGCTTAGCGCAGAAGCCCTAGGGCCTCCAAAGATCCCAAAGGGCTGGGTTCAATACGCGGTTCGGATCCAGGGCCCTCTTCAGCGCGCTCAGGAGGCTGTGGTACTCCTCGGGCAATTTGGAATACAGGATCTCGCCTATGAGCTTCCCTATCCAATAATGGATCCCGCCGCATTCTATCCACCTCGAGACGGAATCCGACCAAATCCTATGCGCCACCTCCTTGGCTCTGGGATCGGCGTCGAGGTTCCAGGGGAGGTATAGCGTTGGTATGGTATTCATGTGCCCCCTCACTATGAAGCTGAACATCCCTCTATAGTTGAAATGCCTCCTGAATACGTCCGGGTTCCTCTCTATGTACTCCCTCTGGGACCTTATGGTCCTCAGGATCCCCCTTATCGGGACCTGGTTGCAGGCCCCCATGAGGAGCCCGTTATCCCTCCTCCCCCAGAAGAAGACGTTGAACATGTTGTCGTAAATGTACTTGGAGTAGTTGGGCTCCAAGACCTTCCCGCCATGCCTTCGAGCGATCCCGTCGAAGACCTCCTTCTGGGTTTCCCCCCAAGCCCTGTTATCGGCCTCTATATCGCCCGCGACGATCGCCCTCGAGCCATCCCAATTCGGATACCTCGGCGCCGCGTAGGACGTGTACTCCTCCTCCAGGAATATTATGTCGCTAGCGAAGGAGTTCCTCCTCGCCATCTCCTCCAAAGCGCTGACGGCATCGACCTCGCTCGGGAAGCCATATTCGAAGAAATCCACGTACTCCGGGAGGGGGTAGGCCCTCATCGAGACCTCGGTTTTAACCCCGAAGACCCCGTGATCCCCTATGAATAGGCCGCTCAGGTCAGGGCCGAGGCCATATCGGCAGAATTTCTTGGCATAGGGATTGGCCCCCGATCCGGTCCTTATGATCTCGCCCGTCGGGAGGACCACTTGGAAACCGATGATCTGGTCCCCCACGGTCCCGTATTTCGCGGCCCCCCACCATATGCTCGAAACGGAGGCGGCCCCCCCGATCGTCGCCGTGATCCCGCTCCCCGGCCCCCTGAACCCGGTGTGGAAGCCCCTCTCCCTCAGCTTGCAATTCATCTTCGCCCAGCTCATCCCGGGTTGAACGGTCACCGAGTTCGCCTCCTCATCCAGGTCGACGATGCCATCCAATCGGGTCAGCTCCATGAGCAAGCCCCCGCCGTAGCAGAGCGCCCCGCCCGTGTAGCTGGACCCGGCCCCCCTGATTGTTATCGGGACCCCGTCCTCGTTCGCCGCCTTTATTATCTCGGAGACCTCCTCGGCGCTCCCCGGCCTTACGACGGCATCGGGCCTATCGCCCTCCCACCATCCCGCGTCCCTGATATAGGGGATTAGGGCATCGGCCTCCTCCAGGAGATATCTCTCCGAAACTATCCGCTTGAGCCTCTCAACATTAAGGCCCAAATCCTCCCCCTCGCGACCTTAGGGGCCGGCCGCTTTTAATGCTTTCCACCCTCGAAAATTCTTAATAGGGCCCCCAATCGAATCCCCCGCGGAGATCGGGGCCTTGCGGGAGGAAGAGGGCCTAAGGATACAGAAGATAGAGAACGGGACGGTGATCGATCACATAACCGCCGGTTACGCGCTTGACGTCCTGAGGATCCTCAATATCGATGGCAAGGATGGGCACGTCGTGAGCATAGCCATGAACGTTAGGAGCGGCAAGATGGGGAAGAAGGACATAGTGAAGATAGAGAACCGCGAGCTAAGGCAGCAGGAGGTCGATAAGATAGCCCTGCTGGCCCCCAGGGCCACCATAAACATAATCAGGGGCTATAGCGTTGCCCAGAAGACGCGCGTCAAGCTCCCCGAGGTAATAAGGGATATAATAAGGTGCGATAACCCGGTTTGCATATCGAACGCGAAGGAACCGGTCGAGCCCAAGTTCTACGTGGTTGGCACATCGCCCCTATTGCTCCGTTGCCATTATTGCGGAAGGGAGATGGGGAGGGAGGAGGTCCTAAAGCAGTTCTCGGGCTAGGCTAGCGGCCCATCGAATCCCCGGTTCATCGCAAGCTAGCCGGGGATATCCGGAGCCACGGGGCCGCTTGGCCCTCACCTCTTCAACAGGCCCAGCGCGTATTCGTAGCCCTTCTCGAAGGCCCTCAGGTTCAACTCCTCGGTCCCCTTCGGCACGTTCCTCTCTATGGCCTTCTTGGCGGCGGAGGGATCGATGGCCTTCGTGATCGCGACCAGGGCCCCGATCATCACCATGTTCGCCACTATCTTCCTCCCGCTCTCCTCCGCGATCCTGGTGGCCGGGATCGCGTAAACCCTCGCCCCCTCAACGGGCTTTGGATCGTATACCATATCGGGGTCGTAGATCAGGATCCCCCCCTTCTTCAGATCCTTTGCGTATTTGTCATAGGCCTCCTGGGACATCAGGACCATGGCATCGGGCTCCTCGACCTTCGGATAGTCTATCTCCCCATCGGATATTATGACCTCGGATTTGCTGGCGCCCCCCCTCGCCTCCGGCCCATAGGATTGGGCATTGGCGGCGTTCTTGCCTTCGAATAGCGCGGCCGCGGAGCCGACTATTACCCCCGCCCTGACTATCCCCTGGCCCCCGAGGCCGGCGAACCTTATCTCATATCTCGACATCGGTCGCCTTCCCCTCCTTCTCGAGCTTCTCTATTATTGAATTTATCTGCCCCCTTATGAGCTCCGTATACTCGGGCCTCTCGACGTCAACGAATTCGCCTACCACTATCCTCTCCTGGGTGAACTCGGCCTTGGAGGGATCGAGCTCCCTGGAGATCACGCTGCTTTTCTTGAACCACATCATCATATCCATCGGCCTCGGCATCTTCTGCCTCCTGCCGTATTGCTCCGGGCATATCCCGACGACCTCTATGAACGCGAAGCCCTTCTTCATCAAGGCCTTCTTGATCGAGTTCTTTATCCTGCCCACGTGGAACGCCGTCCACCTGGCGACGTAGGTGGCCCCAACGGCGGCCGCGAGTTGCACCAAGTTCAATGGGTTCTCTATGTTCCCGTAGGGAGTCGTCGTGAGGAAGGCCCCCATGGGCGTCGTAGGCCCGGCTTGGCCCCCCGTCATCCCGTAGTTGAAGTTGTTGATGCATATCACCTTTATGCCCACGTTCCTCCTCGCCGCGTGGAGGAAGTGGTTGCCGCCTATGGAGAAGAGGTCCCCATCCCCGCTTATCACGACCACGTTCAACTCCGGCTTGGCCACCTTGATCCCAACGGCGACCGGGATGGCCCTGCCGTGGGTCGCGTGGAAGCCGTCCATGTCCACATACCCGGACGCCCTCCCAGCGCACCCTATGCCGGAGACGAGGACCATCTTGCTCGTATCCAGCCCCAGCTCATCCACGGCCCTCAGGAACTCGTTCAGCACTATCCCATTGCTGCAGCCGCTGCACCATATCCGGGATTCCATGCCGGGCCTGACGAACTTCTCGAGCGGATGCACGAGCTGGCTCATCTCAAGAACCCCCCTTTATGGCGGATAGGATCTCCCTCGGCGTATGGATCTCCCCCCCGAGCTTGGGGATGAAGGATATCCTCGAGCATTTATTGCACCTCTCCACCTCCCTCAGGATCTGGCCCTCGTTCATTTCGCATACGATGATCCTCTTCACGCCCTCGGATATCCTCAATACCTCCTCGTTCGGGAAGGGCCAAACCGTGACCAGTTTGAGGAGGCCGGCCTTTATCCCCTTCTCCCTGGCCAACCTAACCGCCGAGGCCGCGGACCTGGAGACTATGCCATATGCGATGACGCATACGTCGGCATCGTCCAAGTACAGCTTCTCCACCCTTATTATCTCCCTCGCATGCCTCCTTATCTTCTCGTTCAGCCTCCTGACGAGCTTGGCGTGGACCTCGGGGTCCACGGTCCTGGGGAGGCCCCTCTCGTTGTGGGTCAGGCCGGTCGCGTAGAACCTGAAGCCCTCCCCGAAATGGGCCATGGGCGGTATCAGGTCCTCGTCCGGCTTGAAGGGCGAATATTCCCTGGGATCGCACTTGGGCCTCTTCCTCTCGACGAGCTTTATCTCATGGGGCTCCGGTATCACGAGCTTCTCCCGCAAATGGCCGACGTTCTCGTCCGCCAGGACGAAGGCCGGGCAGCGGAATCGCTCGGAGCAATTGAAGGCCTCTATGGTGAGGTCGAACATCTCCTGGACGCTGGAGGGCGCGAAGGCTATGATCTCGTAATCCCCATGGGACCCCCATTTCGCTTGCATGACGTCCTGCTGCCCGCCCCTCGTGGGCTGGCCGGTGCTGGGCCCGCCCCTCATGACGTTCACGATCACCAAGGGGGCCTCGGTCATGACCGCCAAGCCTATGTTCTCCTGCATCAGGCTGAACCCCGGCCCCGATGTGGCCGTCATGGCCTTCAAGCCCGCGTATGAGGCCCCGATGACCGATGCTATGGAGGCTATCTCGTCCTCCATTTGGATGTATACGCCGCCGACCTCCGGCATCCTCCTGGCCATGTGCTCGGCCACCTCGGTGGCCGGCGTTATCGGGTATCCGGCGAAGAACCTGCAGCCTGCGGCCAGGGCCCCCTCGGCGCAGGCTATATCGCCCAGGGTGAAATAGCTGCCCGTTAGCACATCGCGCCTCAAGCCCTCAAACCCCCTTCTTCTTGACTATGTATATGGCCAAGTCGGGGCAGAATTGCTCGCAAAGGCCGCAGGCCGTGCAGGCCTCCGGGTTCTTGGCGTACGGCGGATGCGCGCCCCTCGCGTTTATCCTCGGGGAATAATCTAGGACCCGCATGGGGCAGAACTCTATGCAAAAGCCGCATCCCTTGCACCTCTCCTCTATGACCTTTATCTCGGCCTTCCCGCCGCCCCTCAGGGCCACGGTCGCTTCGGACAACCCCTCGGTCCCCCTCTCCGGGATTCGTTGGCCTTAGGGATCGCGCCATGCCGTATAAAGTTTGTCAATCCCGATCCCCGGGGCCGGGCGATGCATTGCAATTTCCCCATAAAGGGGGGAGGGCGCGATCGGCAATTCTTCATTAAGAAATTGCCAAATCGATGCGGCCGGCGCGCCGGCCGGCCCCGCTTTTCGAGGCCCCTCCGGGCGCTCGGCCCTCGTAAGCTTTAAAGGCCCTTCGCCCAAGGGATGGATCGATGGGCTTTGGCCGGATCGGATATCGAGGTTTCGATGGAGGTCCTGGATGAAAGCGGCAAGAGGACCGAATTGCGCGCCAGCTTGGGGAAGGCCGAGAAGGGCCTATCGCTGAAGCTCCCCAGGGCCCTCATGGAGAGGATGGGGTTCAAGGGGGGCAAGGTGGACGTCAGGCCTTGGTTCATAAAGGAGCCGAACGAGCTCGGCCACGCCGCGATCGCCCTGTTCCTCAGCTGGGTTGGGGAGGGCGCGCTTAAGATCGGATACGCATTGGCGAAGATAAAGGAAGCGGGGGAGCTTCAATTGTTGCCCAGGGAGGGGATGGAGAAGGTCATGAGGGAGAACTCGAAATCGTTGATCGAGCTCCCCGCGGCTGAGGTGGATTTGGATAAGGGAGGGGAGCCCTTGGAGATAATCATGGAATCCCTCGAGTTCGAATGAGGGATCCATGGATCCTTCGCCGCGGCCATGGGGGAGGGGGCGCATTGTCGGTATTCTGCGGGGAGATATCGATCGAGAGCAGGGGCGAAGGCCATATACTCGATATAACGGGCGAGGTGGAGAGGGTGGTCAGGGGGTCCGGGATAAGGAACGGCATAGTGACGGTTTCCGTGATCGGCGCGACGGGGTCCGTGACGACCATGGAGTACGAGCCCGGCCTGCTGAGGGATTTCCCGGCGATGCTGGAGAGGATAGCCCCAAAGGACATACCATACGAGCACGAGAAGCGCTGGCACGATCGCAACGGCCACTCCCACGTCCGGGCCTCCCTCCTGGGCCCGAGCGTGACGCTGCCGGTCAAGGATGGCTCGCTGTTGTTGGGGACCTGGCAGCAGGTGGTCTTCATCGAGCTGGACGTCAGGCCCAGGAGGAGGACCCTGGCGGTTCACGTGATAGGCGAATGACGCGCCCCGGCGCTCCGAAAGATTTTATATGCCGGGGATCCGCCCTAGGGACCCGAGTGCCCCTCGGCCATGCCAAGGATAATGGACGCGGAGGAGATAAGGAAGGAGATCTCCGCCAGGTATGAGAAGGATCCCAAGCGATGGCACGTCTTCATCAGCAGGGACCCCAAGGGGTTCTATGGGTTCATAGTGGTGAAGGGGGATGAGATCTGGCTTACGAAGGAGGAGGTCATATCCCCATATAAGACCGTCGGGTTGGGCGTAAAGGATAGGATAGAGGACCCATCCCCATTGGCGGAAATCTCCCCATTCCCATTCGGCCTGAGGCCCCTCAGCGAGGATAGGATGGAGGAGATAATAGAGCTGGTGGATAAGGGGGGCTCCATAGGGGAGCTCATGGCTAAGTTGATGAGGAGCGAGCCGAGGCCGATCCGCGCGATAAAGACCCCGATGGTGCTGCAGGGCCCGGTGGTCCATCTGCCCAAGGGCAGCGAGATACTCTCCGAGAGGCAGAGGCGCTTGGACGCCAAGCTCAGGGAGGGCCTGGAGCGGCTGCTGTATAGGAGGTACGGGCAAACCGTGCTGCCCTATATGTGATCCCCGGGAGGGGCTCGATACGTTCTCCAAGATATTGGTCCCGATCGATGGATCCCCCCACTCCAATAAGGCGATCGAATTCGCCGCCGATATTTCGAAGAGATACGGATCGAGGTTGATATTGTTGCACGTGATCCCGATAAGGGTTTACGCGTTCGCCGAGGTCGGCGCGGTGTTGAGCGAGGACGTAGAGGAGGGCGAGGAGATCCTCAGGAGGGGGGTCGAGCTCGCCAAGTCCCTGGGCCTGGAGGCGGATCGAAGGCTGGGGAAGGGGATACCCGCCGAGGAGATATTGAGGGTGGCCGAGGAGGAGGGGGTGGATTTGATAGTGATCGGGAGCAGGGGGCTGAGCGGCGTGAAGGCGTTCCTATTGGGCAGCGTGTCCGATAAGGTGAGCCACCACGCCAAATGCCCGGTCCTTATAGTGAGATAGGGGCGCTCATTGATCCGGGCTGGGCTATTTGGGCCAAGGGATCGGCCCGGGTTTTATTCCCGCATTTAAATTCGTAAAATTTAAATTACACGGTCCTTATTTCAAGGACCTCGAGGGAAAAGGTATGCCTCTCCTGCCTAGATCGCCAGCGAACAGGGTGATCGCGGCGATATTCATCGTATGGATGATCGCCATGAACCTCCAAGCGCTTGGGGTGATCGCCACCTCCCTGGAGCCCTGGATCGGGGGGATACCGTTCTCCCTGTTCTTCATGTGGGCCTTCACGGCCTTGGCCACGATAGCCGGCATAGCCGCTTACGCGATATGGGGCAAGGAGTTCGAGAAGAACGCGGAGAGGGCCCTGAAGGAGGCGTGAGGGCGGATGATTGAGATCTCCGTTGCCGCAATGGCCTTGATCGTAGTGACCGCCTACATGATCGCAACCTTGATCGTAGGGTACTATGGCTACAAAAGGACGAAATTGGACCCGGTCGATTATTTCCTTGGCGGGCGGACATTGGGCACTTTCGTCTTGGTGATGACGTTTATAGCTACTTATGCGAGCATGTGGACCTTCATGGGGGCCGTTGGAGCCAATTATAGGATTGGCATTTCGTTCCATCAATGCATGATCACATGGAACACCCTATGGCCGCTGATGCTATTGGTGATGGGGACCAGGCTTTGGTTGCTTGGGAATAAGTATGGCTATATCACGCCATCGGAAATGTTCGCTGATTATTACGACAGCAAGGCCATGGGGATAATCACGTCGATAGTGGGCCTCATAGCCCTGATTCCGTACATGGCCATCCAACTGATGGGCTCGGGTTTGGCCTTCGAGGCCGTCACCGGAGGAGCGATCCCATACTGGGCGGGCTCCCTTTACGTAGTGATAGTGATAGGCCTCTATACACTCATCGGCGGCCTTAGGGCCGTGGCCTGGACCGACGTACTCCAGGGGATATTCTTCCTCGGCTTCCTTTGGGCGGTCATGATACCTTGGGTAATCTTGTTGACCGGCGGCTTTGCCCCGGTGGCGGCGGCAAACCCGGGGATCCTCCAAGCCGGGAGATACGCCTACGGGCAATGGCTCGGCTTCGTCTTGACTTGGGGGCTATCGCCCCTGCTGCCCCATATGTTTCAAAGGTGCTACATGACGAAATCCCCCAAGGTAATCTTGAGGAGCGCGGTACTCCTATTCGTGCTCAGCGCTTGGATCCAAAGCGTCCCGGTGGCCTTAGTCGGTAGCCTCGGGGTGGCCATAATACCGGGCCTGAAGGGCGTCGCTGCGGATCAGTTCATAGTGATGTTTACAGCAAAGTATTCCCCGCTACTCGGGAGCGTGGTCGTGGCCGCCGCCTTGGCCGCCGGGATGTCCACGCTCGATTCCCAATTGCTTTCGGCGAGCTCATTGGTGACCCGCGATATATATGTCAAATACATTCGCCCCAAGGCGAGCGAACTGGAAGAGGCCAGGGTCGGCCAGATATTCGTCTTGGCGATTACGGTTGTGATGTGGTTGCTTTCGCTCAGGACAATCGCTCCCTTGGTCGTCCTGGGGACCGCGGGCGCAGCCATTTGCGTGGCCGGGTACTTCTTCCCGGCCATAGGCTGCCTATTCTGGCCCAGGCCCGGGAAGATAGCGGCCCTGGGCGGCCTATTGGCCGGCGGGGCCGCCGCATTGGCGACATTCTGGACCATGCCCTTCGGATTCCATAACGCCGTTTGGGGATTCGTGGTAGGCGGAATAGTGTTCCTCGCGCTGGCCTTCGTGACGCCCCCGCCGTCGCCCGAGAAGCAGAGGAAGTTCCATGGCCTCTTCTCGAGGGCCATTTACGGCGTCGAGTGAGGGCTCGCCGCGATCACCTCGAACCCCCCCCTTTTATGGGCGATTTCGCGCGGATATCGGGCCCCATGCCCCTATGGCTCGGGGCCGGCCGAGATCGAATAGCGGATCGGCCCCTCCAGCTCCGGCGCGAGCATCGCCGAGATCTCCACCTTGATGCCGCCCCTGTATTTTATCCTCCCCCCTTTGATCTCGAAGGGCCTATCGTGGCCCGGTATAACGACCTTGGCCACCCCCGCTATCCTCCTCATGCTCTCGATCGCGTCCCCCTTCCCATGGAAGCAGGCCGTTGGATCCATCCTGGCGAATTCCCAAGCGTTCTTCACGGAATCGCTCGCCAGGACGATGCCCTCCCCCCTGAGGAATAGGCCCATCAGGCCGGGGGTATGGCCCGGGAGGGCCATGGCCTCAACCTCGCCGGTTATCCGATCCCCGTCCCTCAGCGGCTCGGCCAGCTCGGCCAACCTCTCGGCGTGGGCCCTCGGCACGAACGTATCCCCGGCCGCATCGGGCCGATCCGAGCAGGCGTATCCCACGTCTTCCTCGCTGATCAGCAGCCTCGCGCCCTTGAATAGATCGGCGTTGAGGCAATGGTCGAAATGCAAATGGCTTATCACAACGAGGTCGATGTCCCGGGGCCCCAGGCCCCGCCCCTCGAGCTCCTTTAGCAACAGGGCCCTATCGCCGTGCGATCCGGTATCGAATAGGAGGATCTCCCCCCCGCTCCTTATCAGGACCACGTTGCACCAGCCGAAATACCCCCTGCTCGATACCCCGGGGAAGCCCCTCAGGAGGACGTCAACCTCGGCCATTATCCCGCCCACCGAAAGTCTTATCTCCAATGGGCGCCTCAATAAGCGTTGGGGCCTTCGATATGGATAAAAGGCTTCTAATCATCCTATTATCGGGCCTCTTGATCGCGTCCTCCCTGCGAATCCATCCGGCCTCGGCCGAGGCGGCATGGGCATACGAATCGAGCGGCACGACCAGCGACCTCCAGGCCGTGGCGGCCATTTCATCTGATGTGGCGATAGCGGTGGGCGCAAATGGCGTCATAAAGAAGACCACGAACAAGGGCTATACTTGGCTGACGAAGGCGTCGGGCACGGCGAATAAGCTGGAGGACATAGCGATCACGGGGAGCGTCGGCTGGGCCGTAGGGGCGCAGGGGACGATACTCAAGACGAGCAACGCCGGGGAATCCTGGTCGGCTCAAGCCAGCGGGACGACCGCGAACCTCTACGCGGTGGATAAGGTATCGGATTCCACGGCCTTCGCCGTGGGATCCGGCGATACATTCCTGAGGACCACGAACGGCGGCGCGAGTTGGGAGAACCCGTTGCCCTTCGGCATAGCGGGGCTCCTCGCGAGCCCCACCTTCTACGGGGTCGACTTCATCACATCACAGCCCAATATCGGTTGGGCCGTGGGCTCCAAATACGCGATCTTCGGCGTTACGTACGCATCCATATTCAAGACCACCGATGGGGGCTCCTCCTGGACGAGGCAAAACCCCCCGGTGGTGAAGAACTTCAGGGATATAGATATGTTCAACACGCTCATCGGCTGGGTCGTCGGGGACGATGGGACGATCCTGAAGACGACCGACGGCGGGGATACTTGGGTCCAGCAGGGCGCCGGCGTTACGACGGCCGATCTATACTCGGTCCACGCGATCGACGCCAACGAGGTTTGGGCCGCTGGGAAGGGCGGCGTGGTATTGCATACGACGAACGGCGGGGCCACCTGGTCGATAGTCTCGAGCGGGACGACGAAGGACCTCTTCGGCATCTGCTTCGCCTCCAGCTCCGCCGGCTGGGCGGTCGGGGCATCGGGCACCATACGCCACTACTCGGACTTCGACTTCGTCGTAGACGCCCTCCCGAACTCAAGGACGATAGCCGCCGGCTCCTCGACCACGTATTTGATAGGGGTCATCCTAATAGGGGGCGTTCCCCAACCCGTGAGCCTCGGCATATCGGGCCTCCCGGCCGGGGCATCATTCTCCTTCTCCTATGGGGCGGGCAGCCCGCCCTTCATATCGCTCCTGACGATCACCGCCTCCCCAACGACGCCCGCCGGATCCTATGCCTTGACCATATCGGGATCGGGCGGGGGCATAACCCGATCCATGGCGGTCACGTTGGCGATAACATCCGGCCCGGACTTCGGCATAGCAGCGGCCGCCCCGATGGTGGAGATCGCGGCGGGCTCATCCGGGAACCTGACGATCACGATAACATCGGCCGCGGGGTTCAATTCGCCCGTTACATTGAGCGTATCCGGGGAGCCGCCGGGCGTATCCCATAGCTTCTCCCCGCCATCCGTGACCCCTCCCCCGGGGGGATCGGCCAAGTCCAACATGACGATCAACGTCGCCCCCTCGGTCGCGCCCGGGACCTATGCCCTCGCGATAACCGGGACCAGCGGAGCCCTATCCCACTCGGTCTCGGTGGATTTGGCGGTAAGCCCCCCGCCGCCCCCCTTCGATTTCGAGATCGCGGCCTCATCCCCATCCAGCGTCAGCATACTCATAGGCCAAACGGCCAATTTCGACCTCTCGATCAACCTGCTATCCGGGTCCCCGCAGCCCGTGGCCCTGAGCGCCTCCGGGGTCCCGCCGGGCGCGACAGCCTCTTTCACATCGCCATCCGGGAACCCGCCCTTCGCCGCGACGCTCAGCATAGCCACCACGGCCTCCGCGAGCCCGGGCACCTATGGGATAGTGGTCACCGGGATCGGGGGCGGGATATCGAGGACCCTATCCCTGAGCCTGATCCTGGCCATCAGCACCAGCACCGCGACGGCCACGACGGGCCCGGCGCCGGATTTCGCCCTGGCCGCGTCCCCGAGCTCGATCACCGTGGTTAAGGGGTCCTCGGCCACCTCGACCATAACGATCGCCAGCCTGGGCGGGTTCAGCGCCCCCGTGGCCCTATCCCATTCCTGGGTCGGGGCCGCGCCCCTTGGGGTCACGGTGAACCTGCCGAGCCCGGTGACGCCGCCATCCGGGGGATCGGGGACCTCGACCCTCCAGGTGGCGGCATCCGGCGCCTCCCCGACCGGGTCGTTCACATTGAGGATAACGGGCTCGAGCGGATCGCTGAGCCATCACGTCGACCTGGCGATAACCATAGCGGCCGCCGGGCCCCCGGCGCCCGGCTGCTTTATAGCCACGGCCACCTTCGGCTCGGAGCTAGCGCCGGAGGTGGCCTTCCTGAGGGCCTTCAGGGATCGCGACGTCCTCTCGACATTCGCCGGCAGGGAGTTCATGGGCGCGTTCAACGCTTGGTATTACTCCTTCAGCCCGGCCGTGGCGGCCCTCATCCACGGCAACGAGGCCCTGAGGCAGGGGGTCAAATTGCTCCTCTACCCATTGATCGGGATATTGCTCATATCCCGCGGGGTCTATTCGGCGGCCAGCTGGAACCCGGAGCTCGGGGTGGCCTTGGCCGGGCTGGCGGCTAGCGCCATGATAGGGGCCGTTTACCTATCGCCATTGGCGATCCTCGCCTCGGGGCGCAGATGGCGCCGCGGGGCCCCAGCCCGGCTGGCGATCGCGCCCTTGGCGGCCGGGGCATTGGCCCTCATCGCCGGGGAGGCCCTGGGATCGGCCCCCCTTGTGGCCGCCGGGTCCTCGGTCATAGTTCTCTCCGGGATCCTGGCGGGCTCGCTCCTGGTCCACCTCGCCCTCTCGGCCCTGCGCGGGCGGATCGCCCGCGCCGGATCCCGGCCCCGGAGCCCCGCGGGCCCCTAGGCCGGGGCCCGCCCGGGATCGCGCAGGTATTTCTCCATCTCATCGGCCACGTCGCCCAGCCCGAGCTCCCTGAGCTTCTCCGGCCTGGGGATCCCCGTTTCGGGATCCCAGCCCCTTATCGCGTAGAACTCGTCCTTCGCCCTCTCGAACTCCTCCCTGGGGATCACCTTGCCGCTGGGATCGGGGTTCGAGAACCAATATTCGTAAAGCGCATCGGATCCCCTTCTCCTCCCCTCCCTGACCAATTGGGCCCTCTCGAGGTTGTAGATCCTCTCGCCTATCAGGAGCAGATCCCCCAGGCCGTACTCCAAGCCGGTCGCCGCCGATAGCAGCCTATTCATCACGGTGGGATCCCCCATGTGGTCCCTCGCCGAGGGGCTGGAGAATATCGGTACGGTCCAATCGCAGAGCACGAGCGTGCTGAAGGCCCTGGAGTAATGCTGGCATATGACGGCTGCGCGGGCCTTGCCCCTGTAGGTGGAATGGTCCGCGACATCCGCGGATCCGAAGATCCTCTCGCAGATGGCGTCCCTCTCGCGCTCCTTCAACCCGAAGGGCTCGGGCCAGAGGAGCCTGGTGACGACCAGGTGCCTTATGGCGTGGGTATCTATCATGGGATCCCTGCTATCGAAGGCCCAAAGGAGGGCGACTATTGGATAGCTCCGGACGTCGTCGTGCTGGTTTTGGCCATACGCGAACCAAAGGGCCTCGTATAGCTCCCTGGCCCCGACCCCCAATGCCTCCGCCGCCCTGGCGCTCCCCTCCGATAGGATCCGGCCCGGGCCCTCCTTGAGGGCTATGGCCCTCAGGAGCGCCTCCGCGAACTCCCTGCTCCCGATCCTCCCAAGCGGGAGCCCGATCCCCCCATCGTCGATCAAGCCCCGGTCCCTCATCCTCGCCAGCCAAGGTATCATGCTCACCAGCTCGAAGCAATCCACGCCAAGGTCGTTGGCCGCCAGCGTCGCGTAGAAGAAGGCCCCATCCCCCTCCTCGGACCCATCCCCGTAATAATCGTACGCGTAATCCCTGTAGAACCACCCATCGCATTTCTCCGAGCCGCTCCCGACCCCGGGCACCGAGCAGAACCCATCGCATGCGGCGGGGCAGGAGTGGCAGGAGAAGTACCGCCTCCTATGCTTGGAGAAGAAGCGGAGGAGGCGCCCATCCGGCAGGGCCCTCGTCCAACCGAGCCCGCCGGCCCCTCCACCCATGGGGTGCGGGACCATTATGGACCTCGCGTATTCGCAAGCCTCCAGGAACCCCTCGGGATCGGCCACCCCAACGCCTCCGGTCCCCCATACGGCTATCGCCTTGAGGTTCTTCGATCCCATGACCCCGCCGAAGCCGCTGTGGCCAGAAGCCCTCCCGGTTTGCGTTTGTATGGTGGCGATCCGGCTCAGGTTCTCCCCGGCCGGCCCTATGCAAAGGGTCTCGACGTCCCGGCCCAGCTGGCGGGCTATCTCGCGCTGCGCCGCGAACGCCCCAAGGCCCCATAGGCCCGATGCGCTCCGGATCTCCGCCTCCCCATCGAGGATCGATACGTAAACGGGCCTCTCGGCCCTCCCCTCGATGACCAGGCCATCGTAGCCCGCGTATTTGAGCTCCGGGCCCCAATCCCCTCCCACGGAGGACCTCGTGGAATGCTCGATCGGGTGGAGGCTCGGGGATTTCGAGCCGATTATCACCCTGGAGGAGGAGGGGGCCGCGGTCCCGGTCAGCGGCCCGGTCATGAAGATCAGCTTGTTCTCGGGATCGAAGGGCCGCACCCCCGGTGGGACCTCGTTCCACAGGATCCTCGCGGCGATCCCGACGCCGCCTATGTAATCCCGGGAGTACCTCCCCGTATCCTCGGACCAGATCCTCTCGGAGGTCAGGTCGATCCTTAGGATCCTGCCGACCCATCCGAAGGGGCCGCTCAAATCCCCATCGCCCTTATCGCGCCCTGCGGGCACCATTTGGCGCAGAGGGCCTCCCCGCTGCATAGGTCGCATTTCGCGAACGCGCCCCCGGCGCCATCGCGGAGGATGGCCCCGTATGGGCAGGCATCGGCGCAGGCCCCGCAGCCGGTGCATTTGGATGGGTTTATGGCGACGGCGCCGTTCGGCCCCATGGCCATCGCGCCCTCGACCCCGCAGGCCTCGTAGCATGGGGGCGGTCGGCAGTGCCGGCAGATCGTTATGGATACGTGGCCGCTGAAGACGTCCTTATGGATGGCCAGGAGCCCCCTCTTGGGGTTGAAGGCCCCGGTATGGGCCAAGGAGCAAACGAGCTCGCAAATGCGGCACCCTATGCACAGCCCCGGATCGACCGAGATCAGGACCTCCGACAACCGGAGCGCCTCGCGCCCAAATGGGCCGCTGGCCCCGATATCGGCCCGATGGGTTAAAAGCCCTGCGGCCGAAGCCCTTTTAAGCGATCCGATGCCCCTGAGCCCGATGGGGGCGGGCCTCGCTTTGCGCGATCGCGCCGATCCCGCCGGCTTTGGGGATCGGGGCCCCGGGGCGCGGGCTTGTACTTCCTAACGGACCTTGAGCACAAATACCTGATCCACGGCCTCCTGAAGGCCGCCAGGGAGGCCGGCGTCAGCCCGGAGCTTAGGGGCTGGAGCTGGCATTCGGAGCCCCTGAGGCCCTATTACGAGGATGTAAAGCTCCCGATGTACGCCATCGCCTCCAAATATTGCCCGACCGGGAGGGACGTCTACATGGCCTTCGCGGAGGGCGAGAGGGCCAAGCCCAATCGGAGGATGGCCTTGGGGAAGCTCCTCCACGGGGCCGTCAGCGACGCCCTCTCGTCCTTCATCGAGCGAAGGCCATTGAGCTTCGAGGAGTGGTCGAAGAGGATAAGGTGGGAGGAGATCCCGATCGAGCCCGAGCAGGGCTTGAGGGCCGCGAGGCTCATCTGGGGGGCGGTGAGGAAGCTCTGCGAGGCCAGGTACGAGGAGGCATCGATGAAGCAGCCCTATGCCTCCGAGGCGGACCTGAGGGCATCCGCGGTCCCGTTCCTGGTGGAGCATAAGATATCCGGGGAACTCCTGGGCCTCAGCGGCCTCCTGAGCATCGATTGCTACGATTATCTCAGATCGATAATCTTCGATTTGAAGGTTGGCGATGAGCCGAGGGAATGGCATAGGCTGGCCCCGGTGGGCTACGCGCTGGTCTTCGAGAGCGTCCACGAGGTCCCGATAGACATCTGCTGCGTCGTCCACCTCTCCATCTCGAACGACCGCCTATTCTCCAAGAAGGACCTCTTCTTCGCCAGCGACGAGTATAGGCGCTGGTGGGTGGAGGAGAGGGATGCGAAGCTCGAGATGGTGGCCGAGCGGAAGGATCCGGGCATGCCACCGGAATGCGATCCCTCTTGCCCATTCCACCACGCCTGCCACGGGTGAGGGGATTGGCCAAGCTCATGATCGACGAGTTCGGCGCGTTCCTCGGAAGGAGGCGCGGGAGGTTCCTCATAAGGAAGGGCGACCAGGAGAAGGAGATACCGGCCGATGATGTCGAATCGATAATATTGGCCTCATCGGGCATCGGGATATCCGCCAGCGCGCTCCGCTTGGCGATCGAGAAGAACGTCCAGGTGGTCTTCGCCCGCTATGGGGGATGGCCCTACGCGATCCTCATGCCCACATCCCTCTCGGGCTCCGTCAGGGCCAGGAGGGAGCAATTCGCCGCCTATTGGGATCGGAGGGGCGCCGAGCTCGCGAAGGCGTTCGTCCTCGGGAAGCTCGCGAACCAGGCGAGCCTCCTGAAGCTCCTGGCCAAGAACAGGAGGCAGGGCCAGCCGGAGTTGGCGGAGAGGCTCCACGTGGCGGGCCGGAGGATCGATGGGATCCGCGAGGGGCTCAAGGCCTTGGAGGCGGATCGCGTCGATGATTGCAGGCTCCGCCTGATGAGCGAGGAGGCCGAGGGGGCGAGGATCTATTGGGAGGCGATCGGGGCCATCCTGCCCGAGGGCTTCGGGTTCCGCGGTAGGGAGACCAGGGGTGCGAGGGATCCCATAAACTCGATGCTCAACTTCGGCTATCAAACGGCCCTCTTCCCGGAGGCCTGGAAGGCCATCGCGTACGCCGGCTTGGACCCCTACGCCGGGTTCCTCCACGCCGATAGGCCGGGGAAGCCCTCCATGGTGCTCGACCTGATGGAGGAGTTCAGGCAGCAGGTCGTCGATAGGACCATATGGGCCCTCATAGCCAGATCGGCCATAAGGCCGGAGGAGGCCAGGGCCGGGCCGGAGGGGCTCCCAAGGGGCGTCCTGAGGCTCCTCGCATCGGAGTTCGAGGCGAGGCTCGCCTCGAGGGTGGCCTTCGGGGATCGCCAGGGCGAGCTGAGGGGCTTCATCCATTCCCAAGCCAGGGCCATCGCCGGGTTCCTATTGGAGGGGCGAGATTACAAGCCCTTCGCCTTGGGGTGGTGATGCCCCTGCGCTATCTGGTCATATACGATGTGACGGACGATAGGCTGAGGAACATGGTAGCGGAGGCGCTGAAGGATTACGGGCTCTCGAGGATCCAATACAGCGCCTTCATCGGGGACCTCAGGCGGCACGAGGTCAACGCCCTGATGGCGGATCTGAGGGCCATCATAGGGGACGCGCCCGAGAACGTGCAGATATACCCCATCTGCGATTCCTGCTTCAAGGGGAGGCGGGAGGTTGGGAAGGAGAAGAGGTACCAGATGCCGGGGGAGGGTCCGAGGGTCGTATTCCCATGACTCGGACGTGGCCGAGGACGTCCTCTCGGCCACGGACATCAAGCATTGGTTCTATTGCCCCAGGATAGTCTACTTCGAGAGGGCCATGAACGCCAGGGCCGATTTGGGATCGCAGCAGGAGGAGGCCCTCCGGGTCCACGAGAGGCTGTCGGGGCTGGAGAGGCGGAGGATCGGGGCGCTCGGGCGCCCGGACCTCGCGGGGGCGGAGAAGGAGTTCGGAGTGGCGCTCGGCTCGAGGGGGCTCGGGCTCAGGGGCGTTGTGGATTGCGTCCTGAGGCTCGGCGGGGAGATCGTGCCGTTGGAATATAAGGCCATGCCGTCCCAAGGGGGGAGGGCCTGGCCCGATCATAAATATCAATTGACGGCCTATGCGCTCCTGATCGAGGAGAATTACGGATCCACCGTGAGGAGGGGCCTCATATTTTACGAGGGGGATGGCGCGGCCATCGAGATCCGGATAACTCCTATGATGAAGGCCTATTTGAGGCGGACGATCCGGCGGATCCGCGAAGCCCTGGCGAGGGGCGAGCCCCCGCCCATAAGGGTCCCAGAGTCCAAATGCTCCGGGGGCTGCGGCTTCAAGTGGATATGCCGGCCGGCCCGATGAGCTAAGCCTATTGGGCCATCGCCGGGGCCCCTCCCGGCGCCCCGCCCGGCAGCGGCTCGAACCTCACGACCCCGAAGCCGCCCGTGCGGTTGCCGCCGACGTTGGAATATTCGGCGAACCTGGCCATGGCCCAGGTCAGCTTGGCCCAATCCCCGCCCCCGATGGCCTCGTAGGAGGCCCATCCCGAGAACCCTATGGCCTTCTTCTTCCCCATTAGGACCCGGCGCGTGGATATTCTATGGGCCGAGACGCCGAGGTTCCCCTCGATCCAGGCCCTGTACTCGGAGGGATCCAAGCCCCCGCGGCCCGAGAACCTGTTCCATAGCTTCAATAGGCCTGGGAAGATCCTCCGGGGCTCCGGGAAGAGGCTGTGGAAGGGCGACCCAAGCTCCTTGAAGTATGTCGGCGTCCTGAAATGGAGCCTGAAGGCCTCGACGGGCTTGGCGCCCGCCTCCATATCCTCATATGGCTCGTGCCTCACCTCGATCGATTCGATCCGGAAGAAGGAGTCGACTATCAGGACCCGATCCCTCCTGAGGAGGCAATCCAGCGCCAGCTTCGCCAGGCCCTCGTCCAGGAACCTGAAGGATACCTCGCAGGGATGGGAGGAATCCAGCAGATAGCCCGATTCGGCCCTTAGCTTGGATTTGAAGAGGAGGGGGGTCACCGAATAGGGCTTGGGCTTGTTGGGCTCGTGGAGGCGGAGGGCCGCCCCGGGGTTAGCTTGGTTTAGGAGGTTCAATAAAAGGGCCCTCGAGATATAGCCCGTGAACCTGGGGAGGGGGACGTCCCTCTCGGCCGATAGCTTCAGGCGGAGCTCCGTAGGCAAGGCGGCCCCCAGCCGGCTTTGGGATCGCCTATCGATTATCTTTATAAAGGGCCATGCAATTTAAGGATAATCGAGGGCCCGCCCCTGGGCGATGCCCAAATCGGGCGATCCGGGCCCCGAATTGGCCGAAAGGGCCACGGTTGCAGAAGGAATCCCAATATAGTGGGAATTGAAAGGCAACTCCTCGAATTCCTCCACTGAGAAGCGATAAAGGAGTTGCAGAAGGAATCCCAATATAGTGGGAATTGAAAGAATAATCGCCTTCGCCTCACGCGAAAGGCGCTTGCGAGGTTGCAGAAGGAATCCCAATATAGTGGGAATTGAAAGTTGTTCAATTCATCCAAATCCATCCACCCAAAAAAAGTTGCAGAAGGAATCCCAATATAGTGGGAATTGAAAGACCCAAAAAAAAGAAAAGAGGTTAATGGCGGCGGAGCGCGCGGTTGCAGAAGGAATCCCAATATAGTGGGAATTGAAAGTCGATGGTGCGACCGATTATCACGACCGCATCGCAAACGTTGCAGAAGGAATCCCAATATAGTGGGAATTGAAAGCCTTTTCGAAATCCCCTTTTCTTCCCGTTTTTCTTCCCAGTTGCAGAAGGAATCCCAATATAGTGGGAATTGAAAGCGTTCTCAAAGGCCATGCCCGGGACGAATATGTATTCCGCGTTGCAGAAGGAATCCCAATATAGTGGGAATTGAAAGATCGACCGCTTGACGTTAAGGCTTTGGAAGGGGATGTTGCAGAAGGAATCCCAATATAGTGGGAATTGAAAGCCCCGTGCTGGGTGCTACCGGACGCCTCGTTGGCCATCAGGGTTGCAGAAGGAATCCCAATATAGTGGGAATTGAAAGCCGAAATCCGCATCCTGATCGTCTCCAACACCTTCCTTCGTTGCAGAAGGAATCCCAATATAGTGGGAATTGAAAGACCGGAAGACGGGGCGGCCCCGGTCGGGGTCCGTTCCTCGTTGCAGAAGGAATCCCAATATAGTGGGAATTGAAAGTTTTCTTGGATCGGGAGCCTGTCCGTAATTACCCTCGGCAGTTGCAGAAGGAATCCCAATATAGTGGGAATTGAAAGTCGAAATCGAGATATTCCAGATCCGGATCGATGCAGTTGCAGAAGGAATCCCAATATAGTGGGAATTGAAAGTCCGCGCCCGTCGTAGTTATATTGACTTGAATGTTTTTCGTTGCAGAAGGAATCCCAATATAGTGGGAATTGAAAGTGTATCGGACTTAAATATAATATGGGCCAGTTCGTGCTCAGTTGCAGAAGGAATCCCAATATAGTGGGAATTGAAAGCGAAGTCGGTGAATTTCGGCAAACCATACGTGACGCCGTGTTGCAGAAGGAATCCCAATATAGTGGGAATTGAAAGCCTCAACTCAAGATCCTCAAGCACTTCGCGCTTCTGGGTTGCAGAGGGAATCCCAACATAGTGGGAATTGAAAGGCGTAAAGAAGCCGTATATCTTATTCCATATATCGATGATGTTGCAGAGGGAATCCCAATATAGTGGGAATTGAAAGTAGGCCGCTTGGCCCTTGGCGGCCTTTTCCTTCCATTCGGTTGCAGGAGAAATCGAAAGTCAGGAGGAGGTGGAGTAAAAGGAACAGAAACGGGGAGCAACCAGCGGATGAGAGGGTAGCGGAGCTAATGGCGAATATAACCATCTGCGGCCTTCCAGGAGGGAAATCCCCTCGGCCTTATGACCCTCCATCATTCAATGAAAAGGGGCATCGGAAGTCGCCTTGAGAAGGGCCATCCCCCTTAGGGCCTTCCTGAAGCATCATTCGGTCCATTCAAATTCCAATGGATCGACCACCAATCCAATTCGGGGAAATTTGGTTGAACTCCGCCCAGATCAATTGACCATGGGGCGATATGCGGGCTATGGCTAAGCGGCTTCCAATATCTCTTTGAATTCCTCGTATAGGTCATCCCTCGATTTCAACCAAAAGATGCGCCCCTCATCCTCGTAAACATAAATTAGGGGGATGCTGTATTGGGATGCCAGCCTATAGTACGCTATGCCGGCCGGCCTCAGCCCGGAAGTGCAATCCATTATGAGGTTGTAGGCCCTCATCAATTCTACTAGCTTTCGCCTCATCCTCCTCTCGACGGCTTCTATGTCATTCATATTTTTCACATCGATGTGGATCGTTTCCATCCTATCCTCAAGATCCGGCCCTATCGACCCGGTCCAGCTACCGCTCGCCTCCCGGGTCGTCAGGACAGTGATCCTCTCGAACCTAACCCCAATCTCGCGTTCGAGGAGCCCCACGGCGGTCGCGGTCTCGGATTCCCTACGGGACTCCCTCATGCCCAAGAGGCCCAGGTAGGCATATGGGACCTTCGGCGTCCCCGCGAGGAAGCAGAGCGGCGTCTTGAACCTGAGGGCGATGGGGGCGCGCCTCTCGCCCTCGGTTATCCCGAGCCTCTTAAGGGCGTCGAGGCGAGTCTTCAAGGTGGATTTTTTCGCCCCGGTAGCCCCCTGGATCTCGGAGAAGGTGGCCTTGGCGCCCTCCCGATCCAGGAGGAACTTCACCAAGCGCCTCAATGGGGCCCTCCTCTGCCCATAGATCCCGCGATAGTTTGGCGGGCTGAGATCGGCATCCGAGTTCGTCAAGGATATATGGGGAGGCAAACTCCTCCGTTAAAAATCGCTCGGTTTCGAATTAGTCCGCCGGCGCGGATATAGGATGGGGCCAAATCCATGAAAGGATTATGGGAGAGATGCGGTCCCGCGGATCTCGGGTTTGCCGCCCGCTGGTGGGCTTCGATATAGAGACCTATAGCCCAGACGGCTTCCCCGCGCAGAGGGAGGACCCAATAGTCGCAGCTACGCTGGCCGCATCCCCATCGTTCGGCCTGAACGGCGGCCTGATAATAGTATCCATGATATTTCCGCCCTCCAAGGAGGGCGAGTTGCTAAGCTGGTTACACGCCATGCTTGGGGCATTCTCGGGCGGAAGCATGGTGACGTACAACGGGAGGAAGTTCGACCTGCCCTACGTGATCCACCGCGGCCGCCTCCGCGGCTTGGACCTTGAGCGGCCCCTCAAGGAATACCTCCAGCTGGACGTGTACGAGGCCGTAAGGGCCGCCCTACTGGCGCTCCCCAGCTATAGGCAGAAGGCCGTGGAGGGGCTATTCGGCTTCGAGAGGCTGGTGAGAGATGGCTCGGGGGAGAGCTACCATGAGCTCTTCGACTCCTTCATGCAAACCGAGGACCTCAGGCCCGTCGTCTATAACATGGAAGATAGCATTGGATGCCTCCGCATATTGAACTGCTTGGCAACGAGGGCTTCAGGTGAAGTCGAAGTGAGGGCGCCGAAGGAGAGGCCATGCGCGAGGTGCTGCTCACATTGAATCCCACGAGCCCCAGTAGCCTTTTTATAATTGAGCTTGCGCATGCATGCATGACGTTGTACGCCGCCGTGAAGCTGGGCCGCGAACCCATGGAGTGCGAGCCCCTTCATAAGCCCCTTGACGGCTGGGTTTGGGTGCGCTGCAAAGACCTCGGGGCCCTGCTCAGGGAGATCGCGCGATCCCTCCTCTCCGGATTTGAGCCCTTGGTCGCCACGCCCAGCGGGCTCCTGGACCCCCTAGAAGCTGAGGGGCGCTTAAGTGAGCTGGAGGATCCTCGGCTCGACGGCCGCTTCGAGGTGCTGGTTGAGGGGCGGCGGCTGGCGGAGCTCTTGGAGCTCGGCGCCTCCTCGCTCGCCTGGAGGCCTGGGGCGCCCATCGCCACGGTTAGCTTCAAAGGGGCGAGCGCGATTGCCCTCCTTGAGCGCGGCTTCGTGCCACTGGTGTGGAGAACTGGCCATGCCAGCGCCATGCTTTAATTGGTAAGAAGCTTGTGGATTCCGCTGTAAAGCTCGTTAAATTCCATGCAGGAAAATTCTGGTTGATGCGATGAGAAGACGTCCTTGACTGACTTCATCGCTTGGCTAATGACGAATATCACTTTATCGGCTTCTATGAAATTTTTTAGCCATTCATATTTTTTGATCTTCTCCTCTATGTTTTTCTCGTCTCCTAAAGTCGTGACTTCGAGCAAACAAAGTTTGGCATTCGTTGTAGCCACGACATCCACCTCCGCCTCATAGGGAGACGTTTCAAGCTGAGCGTCTCGTATCGAAAAATGAAGTTGCGGAATAGCAGCAATGCCCTGCCTAACGAGAGCCGAGTACACCTCATATTCCAAAAAGCTTCTGTTAACGAACACTTTATTTATATAAGTTTTGATATCTTCGATGAGCAACTCATTGGGCTGTTTTTGCTCTCTTAATGCACAAAGATGCTCGATGATATATTCGCATAATAGTTCCTTGACCCCCTTGTTTTGCTCAACAGGGTTCAGCTCATTATATGTGATTTTGCTTAACTTTGAGCGGCCCCCTCTCTCATAGTCTACCATGCCGTCGTGGATCTTATTCAGCAGATCTTCTTTGGTGGAAATGTTCCTCCCTACTCTTTCCAATGCTTTACAAGTCTCTTCTATATCCAACTCCGCGCATTTTGGCTTGCAAATTAAACATATCTCCTTCTCAGCTAATCTACTCCAAGTCGAATGGATTATGGGAATCCCCCCTTCCCTATTGATCTTTACAGAAATCTTATCTTCCCATAACCGCTGCAGTTTTCTGTCAAGCAGTGAGAGCGTCAAGAAGGCCGCCATGAAGCTTCTACTGGAGAAGACATCGGCTATTTCTACATGCATGCGCATCATAGCTTCTAGAGCCCTATAGAACGGCTGCACAGCGCTCTCGCTATAAGCCTGAGAGACCGCAGACCCCTCCTCTTCCCTTCTTTTTTGAATTTCCTCAAGCATCTTTAGTAGCGCATTCACCATGTACTCCTTGTATTTGAATATCTCTTCGTCCACTTCTTGCACCACCCTTCTTGTTGCATCCTCTATTTTCTTCATCTCGGAAGGAAAGATGAATTTTAAGATATCACGATGCCATTTTGGCAACAATTTTAGCGTTCCTGTATGGGAGTTGTTAAGAAGGAGTCGCAGCCCTTCTTTAATATAGTCGAGAATTATCCTCAAGAACTCCTTGCTCAGATTAGACTCGTATACGATGGTCATATACATCTTAGGTTTGATAAAGTAATTTAGGAAAATAAATATTATCACGAGATGCAAAGGGCACGAGGACAGTTAAATCCGCCCATTTAACTCTAGGGTTTAATGAAAGCAATGAGGCTACGGTGCAATATCAAATCCACAATCGTCAAACATCCGGTCAAATCTTTAAACAAGTGTCTGAGGTTAAGTATCGAAAACCTTATATTAATTTCACAACTCCAAATAATAATGGGTTGGCCATTATGAGCGACAAGGCCACCCAAGCCAAGAGCGATGAGGCCTTCATTCTTAACTTGGGCGCTAAGATCGGAGCTGCTGCACGCAACGAAAACGTGAAGTCGGCACAGATGGAAAACCTCATCGCCTCACTTGATGCCATAGAGGGAAGGGAGGCGCTACTCGCCACCGCGGCGTTCGCGCTGAGGCAGGCGCGACGGCTGGGGACGGGGTGGATCATGGCGAGGCTGGTGGCTCAAGCGATGCTCGACCTCTACGAAAGAGGAGAGGACAAGGAGGAGGCGAGGAAGATGCTGGGCTTCGCGAAGTGGGTCTACGAGGCCTCCCCGAGGGGCTTTAGAGGTAGGCCTGATCAGCTGACGCTCACCGACATCCTGAAGCAGATGGCTGGGGGAGGCGCTTGAGTAAGCGCTATGACGACTTCGATATACTTGAGGTGCTGACCCGCGTTAGAGGTAGCTTGGTCAACGAGACCCCCCTCAGGATCGGCGTGGGCAGGGAACCCCCGCTAGGATCCGCCGTAGACCTTGCGCCCCTCAGGGTCAGGTTCGCTGATGGGCGCTCGGCCCCTTACATCCCAGGCAGTAGCCTGAAGGGCGTCCTACGAAGCCTAGCCGAGTCCATTGCTAGGGCCCAAGGTCTTTTCGTGCACAGCCCTTGGGACTTTGAAGCAGCCAAGAGCGAGAAAGAGAACAATAGTTATTGCGTCATCTGCGGGATCTTCGGGAGCACGAGGCTGGCGAGCCACGTGCGCGTGTACGACATCTATCCAGAAGGCCATGCATCGACGTTCGTGAAGACGGGGGTGGGCATCAACAGGGACTTCAGGGGCGCGCAGCCCGAGGTCCTCTACACCGAGGAGCAGGTGGTGCCGGGCGTGCGCTGGAAATTCAAGATGGACGTCCTCAACATCCGCATCTTCCCTGAGCCCGCCCCCAATGACGAGCGAGGAAGGCTGCTGAGGCAGGTGATCGACATGCTAGTGAGGGGGATGGTGCAGGTTGGGGCTAGGAAGACCATCGGCTACGGCCTTGTGAAACTCGAGGGCGGTGGATACGAGGTTTACGAAGTTAAGGGCGGAGCCCTTGTGAAGACGAAGGAGGGCGATATCGCATGAGCCAAGTTCCATGGAGCTCACATGCATCACTACTCAGAGAGGCGATGTTCGAGGGGTACTTGGTCAACGAGACCCCCCTCAGGATCGGCGTGGGCAGGGAACCCCCGCTAGGATCCGCCGTAGACCTTGCCGTCGCCAGGGTTAAGCTGGACGGGAGGACCGTCCCCTACATTCCAGGCAGTAGCCTAAAGGGAGTCTTCAGGAGCGTGGCGGTACAGCTCGCGACCCTCAAGGGACTGAAGGTGTGCAGCGGCTTAAGCCGTGAGACCTGCATGGACTGGGAGCGCCCGGAGCTCGGCGGAGAAACTCTGCTTAGGTGGATTCAGTTGGAGCTTAGGGAGGGGCGTAGCCTTGAAGCCATCAAGGGCTTCCATGAGAGGGCCTGCCTATTGTGCAAGATGTTCGGGGCGCCATCCTTCACCGGCCACGTGGAGTTCAGGGATGCGTATCCCCTCGGCGAGGGGGGCGGACTGCTCGAAACGCCAACGGGCGTGAGGACGGGGATCGCGATCGACAGAAGGACGGGCGCCGTATACTCACATGCGCTGTACCAAGTCGAGTACGTGGAGCCCGGGGCTCGGTTCAAGTTCGTGGTGTACACTACAAACCTGCCCAACTACGCGCTGGGCCTCCTTGCGAAGATCCTCAAGATGGTGAGCGATGGGTGGGTGAAGGTGGGCGGCTTCAAGACCAGGGGCTTCGGAGAGATGCGGATCGAGGACCCCGTGCTAGCGGCGAGAGGAACCAGCGTTCGCGACGCTAAGCTGTTCGCGTTGGACGAGCGGGACGCCGAGGCGGACCTCGCGGGATTGGCCGAGGCTTCCGAGGGATGGTTGAAGGCGTCAGGCGGCAAGGCGTGGGACGCCCTAGCGAGGCTGGAGCAGGTGTGGGATGGCGCAAGGCTTAGTTAGGGTCAAGCGGGCCCAGCCGAGGCCGCGCGGCAGGCTGGACGGGCTAATCGGTCGCCTTGCCATCAGGATTAGGGCTTGCTCGGAGGCGCTGGGCGACCCAGTAAGCAGCTATCTCCACGTGGGCACGGGCGCGCCGAGGCTTATGATCGACGAGGCTCGCCTAAAGCAACTCTCGGGCTCGGCGAGGTCGAGGAACCAGCTCATGAAGGTTGTTGAGGAGCTGAGCCAGGAAATTCAGCTGGACTATGCGTACTTCGCCTCCGTGAAAGGCGCCCCCGTGGTGCCTGGCGGTAGCTTGAAGGGAAACGTGAGGGCGCGATTGGAGCTGAGCCTCGCGCCGGGGGAGGGCTGCATCAGGTCTTGCCTGATCAGGGCTTCAAGGGGGCCACTTGAGCCGCCGCCTCCTGGCGGGCACGGCTGGAGGCACTTCAGGGTTTGGTCTGAGGCGCTTGGCTTCGCCCGCGAGCCCGCCTGCGACTATACGGAAGGGCAAGGCGAGGTCTGCTTGCTTTGCGACTTATTTGGAACCGCTGGCCTTCAAGGTCTCGTAGCGTTTGGCGATCTCGTTGGCGAGCGCGTGCAGCTGAAGCCCATAGACCTGTCCACGGGCGAGAGGCTACTTGTAGCTCCTCCCAACAGTGCCTTCTCGGGCCCAGCTACGTTCGCCAACCTGAGGCCTTGGGAGCTTGGGCTCCTCCTCTATGGGATGGGTCTGAGGGACTCGAGGCTCGGCAGGCCGGTGCTCTTCGGCAAGATGAAGTACCGGAGGCCCCCTGGCTACGTCTTCGGCGTGGTGAGGTATGAGGTGGATCAATTAGAGCTGGCCCCCTTCTCGCAGCCGCTGGAAGTCGAAGGCCTGAGCGTAAGGCCAGGCTCGCGGGCTGAGGGCAAGACCCTCGATGGGCTGATTCACGCCCTCGTGGGCGCGGCTCGAGCTAAGCTCGACGGGGAGCTCCTAGACGTTGATGAGGTGAGCAGGCTTGAGCAGCTTAGGGCTTGAGTTCAAGGAGCCCTACCCGATATATCGGGGCCTCAGGATCCCAGTGTGGGATGGCGGCCGCCCAGTTAGGGTTAGGAGGGTCACCGACGAGGACAAGAGGGCCTTCGCTGATGCGATGGGGAGGTTGAGGTCGCTGCTCGAGGGGGTCTCGGAGCTCGCCTCCGCGCTCAAACTAAGCGAGGCCGAGGGGCTGGGCCTCTTGGCCGATGCGATCGCCATGTTCCTAAAGGCTCCGCTGATCCAAGAGGCGACGCTGTCCGCCCCCACGCCGCTCAAAGCCTGCGCTCTATCGCTCCTGGCCCCCAAGATCAGGGAGGGGCTATGGCCCGAGGACCTCTACAAGTTCGCGGGGAGGTTGGCAGGACTCACGAGCGAGGAATTAAGGTTCGCCGAGGAGCTCTTCCAATCCGAGACCGCGGACCTCGTGTTCAGGCTTTGGATCGCCTTCCCAGCCGACACGAGGCCCGGCCACAACACTTCAAGCTTGATCGCTCATTCACTGATGACTTCTGCGATTTCTTGGGCCCTTGAGCGAGGAAATGGCGCGGTCAAGGAGGATGAGGAGGCGAGGCTCAGGCTGGCCGCGCTGCTCCACGACCTCGGCAAGGTCGTCGACCCCGAGAGGCACTATGAGGCCTCGGAGGGACTGGCTAGGGTCCTCCTGAAGGGCCTCGTTGAGGAGGGGACGTTGGAAGAGGTTGCGATAGCCATCAGGGAGCACCACCACATAGCCGAGCTCAGCCAAGCCGACCGCTTAGCGTCGGCGGCCGACAGGCTTGAGGGGCTCGTTGAGAAAACGATAGGGGACAAACTGGCGAAGATCGAGGGCTTCATACGCATAAGTAGGGAGAAGGACGGATGGGCCTTCTGGCGATCGGTCTACGAGAGGAGGGAGGAGCTGAGGAAGGCTAGATTGACGGTGGAGGAGGATCCATTAAGGGAGCTCACCGAGGAATTCCTCGCTAAGGTCGGTGACTTGGAGCTGGAACAGGAGAAGTTAGACCAGCCGACGACTTCAGAGCTCTCCTTAGTCCTAGTGGATGTGGCCTCAATACAGGACCTTGTAATGAGGAGCCAGGAGGTAAGGGTCGTCGCGGCGGCGAGTCACGTGATAGATCTGGCAGTGCACGCCCACTTCCTAGAGTACCTGCGGAGCAAGGGCTTGCGCGTGCCGCCTGAGGCGGTCATCTACGCGGGCGGCGGGAACATCCTAATGCTTTTGCCCAGCCACATGGCGACCGAGGTCGAGAGGCTAGCTAAGGAGTACGGGAATGCTGGGCTGAGCCTAACGGCGGTCTCGGCGCCGTTCTACGATAGCTATGTGGTTGCTTCGAGGTGCCTCGCCAAAAGGCTATTCGCAAGGAAGCATGAGCTCGAGCCCTCAGATGCTCTCGATGCCCTCGAAGCGAATGGACGGGGCCTTTGCGAGATGTGCTATGGCCGTTGGGCTACGACGACCGTAGGGACTCCGGAGAAGACGATAAGTGTATGCGAAACGTGCGGGAGGCTTTATGATGTGGGAAGCAAGCATCACTTCGGGCCGAAGTGGCGGGCGGCGGTGAAAATCGCTGAGGACGTCTTCACCGCGGAAGAAATCTTCAAGGCCAAATGGGATACCGTGTCTCGGTGGATCATCGAAATCATAGCTGGCCACAATGAGGAGTTGTGGCAGAAAGAGGGGAGGGTTGAACGCATCAGGGATTATGCGGCGATAAAGTTCGATGGGAACGCCATGGGGAGATTCATGCTTGAAGCTATATCCTTTACTGACGCCATTGAGAGGAGCTTCCGAATTGACATAGCGCTGAAGAAGGCTTACTTCAAGGCCCTCGAGGCCCTCTACAGAGGCGTGAAGGAGGCTGCGGGCCCCGAGGGGGCGCGGAGGGAGGTTGTTCGCGTGATCTTGGGGACGATCTACATGGGCGGGGACGACGGCTTCATCCTCGCCCCTTCATGGGCGTCAGCGCTCCTAGCACACTTCATCGCTGAGGAGTTCTCCAGGCAGCTGGGCCTCGAGCGCGGCCTGAGGGTGGCGGTGGCCGCGGGGCAAGCTAGGATGAGCGTCTGGGCCCTGCTCGACTGCGCCTCAGCGATGATGGAGAGGGCGGGTGACGTCATCAGGAGGGAGGACCCGACAGCTGCGGAGAGGGTGCTGGGCGCGGTTGCCTTCGACGTATTTGAGGCCGGCTCGCCGTCCGGGGCCAGCGCCGTCGAGAGGATGGAGCTCCTCTCTAGGAGGGTGCAAGGCGCCGAGCCCCTCGACGAGAAGGTCGACGGGCTTCAGCCCTACCTCATCAGGAGGCAGGACCTAGAGGGCTCGACGGTCCCAGAGTTCTGGAGCAAGCTCGTCCCACTGGTCTTGGGCTTGCCTCCGCGCAGCACGTGGAGCGACGTGGAGGCGTACCGCGCGCACGTCGAGGCCTTCGCGAGGGCCTACCTCACGTCGAGGTCGGAAGCTGAGGATAAGAAGGTGAGCGGAAGCGAGGAGCTGAAGAAGGCGCTGGGGGACGTCCGCAACGCCATCCTGAGGTCCTGGAGCGTCGTCTCAGGCTCGAGGTATTGGAGGGAAAAGCTACTGGTGTACCTCCAGAGGCAGGAGGAGAGGAGGGTGAAGGCGATGGAGGAGGCCTACAGGAGGCTCACTCACTTCGCCGCCTCCTCCCTCCCGTCGGATGGGATGGGGCCCGTGCCCCTGGCCGACGCCCTCACGCTCATAAAGCTGGTGAAGGGTGGTGCGTGGTGATAGGCTTCAAGCTTAGGCTGAAGGCAGCGACGCTCCTCACCGTCGGCTGGGGCGTGCCGGACGTCATGGGCGCCGACGTCGTGCACTCGAGGAAGCTGCAGTTTGACGGCTCAAAAGCAAAGTATGACTATGTATACTACATACCTGGAAGTAGTGTCAAGGGCTCTCTGCGCACGGCCGCGAGCAAGGTGGCTGCCGCCTACGGCTTCTCAAGCTGCGGGGAGGTGAAGCCGGAGCGGATAGAGGCAGCGCATAAGGGCTCGGCCTGCGACGTATGTAGGCTCTTCGGCTACCCGAGCAGGGACCCATCGGCCGCCTCATCGGTCTTCGTCAGCGACTTCAACCCGGTCGGCGGCGTGAATTCAACCATCCTCTTCCACGTCGCGCTCGACGATAGGACGCTTACGGCGCTGGAGGGAGCGCTGTATAGCATGGAGCACCTGCTCCCTGGCGCGGAGTTCGAGGGCGAGGTGAGGGTGAGCGAGGCCTCGAGGGGCCTGCTGCCGCTGCTCCTGCTTGCCACAGCTGAGCTCAGGACCGGGAGGCTCGGAAGGGCATCGATTTGCGACGTTAAGGTGGTGGACGGCGGCGCCCTCGACGCATACGTGGAGCGGAGGTGGCACCCGCTCCTACAGGAGCTTAGGGGATGGTTGTGGGAGGGGATGGTGGCGTGAGGCTCATGGAGGCTAGGCTGAGGCTGAAGAGCCCAGCGATCGTCACGCAGAGGAGGGTGGAGAAGGGCTTCGTCAAGGTCATGGACTGCATACCCGGCTCGACGCTGAGGGGCGCGATCCTGACGGCCCTCTTCCGCGGCGGCAGGCTGAGCCAAGCCGACCTGAGGAGGGAGGCTGAGGAGCCCAGCCTCCTCGCCTCGCCAGCCTACCCGATCGTGAGTGGCGTTAAAAGCGTGCCTGCGACGCCCTTCATGTTCCGCTGCAGGAGGTGCGGCTCCACCATTGACGCGACCCGCGAGTCCGTCGAGAGGCTTCAGCGCGAGGAAGGACTTGAGCCCCCCCTCCTTCATGACGGATGCGGGGAGCCCCTAAAGCCCCTCTACGGATCCCTCCTTGCGAGGGCGCGCGACGGGCGTGTGAGGGGCTTCCGAGCCACGTCCGTCGCCATCGGCAAGGACAGGGGCTCAGCAATGAGGGAGATGCTCTTCGACTACGAGGCGATAGCCGAAGGCACTGAGTTCTGGGCCTGGATCTTAGCGCCCGACTGGCTTCAAGCTGGAAGCATGGAGGTGGCCGTTGGGAGGGGCCAGTCCAGGGGCTTCGGGTGGGCCGAGCTCAAGCTGGAGCCAGCGCCTCAGCAGCCGCAGCTGAGCCAAGGGGCCTTCGTGGCCCTCTCGCCCCTCGCGCCGCTCAAGCGCTTAGAGTGGGGCGGCTCCACGCTGTCCCTGACGAAGGTCTTCGGGAGGACTACGAGCTTTCAGGCTGGCTGGGACTACGTGCGCGGCTTCAGGCCCATCGTTGAGCTCGCCCGCAGGGGCTCCATAGCCTTGGCGAGGGCCTCGGGGGAGGCGGCGCCGTTGCAGGTCGGCCTGCCGGTGAAGGCTGGCGACTCATGGCTGACCGGGGTCAACGCGCTCCTGCCCATCGACGAATACTACCGCCTCTTGGGTGGTTGAGGTGCTCCCCAAGGCCAAGTTCGTCGGCCTCCTGTCCTTCAAATCCGAGGGGCCGATACATGTGGGGAAGGCTAGGGAGGGCAATGTGCTCTACGCGCTCAGGCTGCCGGACGGGCGCCTCCTCATCCCAGCCTCCACGTGGAAGGGGGTCTTCCGAGCGCTGGCCGAGAGGCTGGCGCTGACGATGCCCATGGACGGCCTTGAGAAGCTAGCCGTGGAAATGGTGATGCCAGCTCAGAGGCAGGAGGAGGCCGCCGAAAGGGTCGGAAGGGAAAGGGATCTAGTCGATGAGTTCCGAGCGGCGCTCGAGAAGAGGAGTTCGAGGGTGTTCGACCCAGCCGACGTCGAGGAGAAGCTCCTAAGCCTAGGCTACAGCACGGATCCATCGCTCATCGAGAGTCTGGAGCTGGCCCTCGTCCACTACCTCTGCCTCTACTGCCCCGTGGGTAAGCTCTTTGGCAACTGGGCGCGAGCTGGCGCCATACGCTTCTTCGACACCGCTCTCGCCTCCGGCACTCAGCGCAGGCCCGGCGTCGGCATCAGCAGGGAGATGGGCACCGTACAGGAGAACGCGCTCTTCTGCGTCGAAACCAGCGAGGCTGGGCTCGGGATACCCCTCGCCCTCGCGGGGGAGGTGGAGGGGAGGGGGAGCACGCCGGCGAAGCTTCTCGCCGCAATGCTTGAGGCAGTGGGAAGGGTAGGCCTGAGCGTCGGCGGGCGTAAGAGCGTTGGCCTCGGCCTCCTATCCCTTCAGGAAGCCCGGTTCCACGCTTTTGAGATCGGCGAAGGCCAAGATGAGAGCGGCGCGTTGCTCGCCAATCCACTCAAAACCCCTCCCATGAGCCTGGTAGAGTTTCTTGCATGGTTGCGCGCTCAAGCTTAACTCCTCATTCTATCTACTGCTTTCCCGTAACCATACTTGTAGCAAGTCCCTACCGAAGCGCTTATCCTCCGGAAAACCATTTCCCAGTCGCATCTTAGGGAGTTGGAACCTCGAGCTATATGAAGACTCGGAGGAAGCTATATCTACTTTCGCGCTAAGATCTCAAAGATTGAGGCGCTCGTCCAAGCTAATGGTTGATTCATTAAAAGTTCTCTCGAAATTTGCATGCGATGATTAACGTAGCCATATAAAAAGCATCTTACTCAATTCGCTTGGCTTGAGCTGGCGGCGCTGGGGAATTCTACCACCTTCTTTAACACTTTTATGACCTCATCCCACTTGTTGGGGTGTACCCTGAGCTCGAGTTGGTTATCTCTGAGCCTCAGTTGAACGATTCCTATGTGGAAGCCAGCATGGGCAATGAAGTGCCTTTTAAACATTTCAAACTCTTCATCGCTCTCCCACTCGCCCTCCCCCGTCTCAAATCCCAGCTTCCGCCACACGTCCGCGTAGAGCTTCCAGCTGCCGGTTAAGAATCTCTGCAGGCTTTCTTCGCGGCTTTCTTTCAGTCTTTCGAGCTTGGAGATCTCAACGTCAACGAGCGCTTTCACCACCCTAGAGCCCCTCACGAGCTCCCTCAACTTCTTAATCTCATCAAAAGTCGCGGTTGCTTCAGCTAACTCGACTGTGGGGCCTGTGAATTTTAGCAGCTTCCTCGCTCCAGTGAGCACGGCATGCGCGTGGATCAAGGCGTGGAAGCCTGAGGAAAGCCTAGTGCCGCTCTCCACCTTGAGGCCGCCGTCCAGCCTCTTGACGGATCTCTTCTTTCTCAAGCACCCCACTGCCGCCTCCGCCGCCCCCTCCACTTCCTCAACGGGGATGGCCTTGGTTAGGAGGGCTAGCTCGAGGAGGGCGCCAAGCCTGTAAGCGCCAAGGAGCGGCATGACGCCCTTCGGCAGCCCTCGGGCGTCGGCCAAATCGCATCCTCTTGAATCGGTCAATATCTTTGGGCTTGGCTCGTAGGACGTATGGCGGGCTAAGTCCCACGGCTCTAGCCTCCTCTTCGCGATCTGGTTATAGCGCACGGTGGGCGGCTCGGCGCTGGGGTCCTTGTGCGCGCAGGGCTCGCTAGGCTTCCTGGCCAGCAAATCCCCATCTTTGGGCGGTAGCTCCGGGTAGGGATCGGCTTGATAGACCTTCAGCTCCACCCGCTGGACTCTAGCGGTAGCTAGTGCGGCGGCCGCTTCCTCGGCGGCTCTGTAGGCTAGGGTTGGCATAAAGTTCACCCCGTGGCTTATGTCAAGGGCCAGCCTGAGCTCGCCCTCCACCCTGAGCCCCTCCTTATAAGTGGCGTAGAGGAAGAGCGGAAGATACTCCCCGTAGGGCTCTGACCTGAAGATCTGACGGTCGCCAGCTCCGATGCCCCTCTCGAGAACCCCAGGTAGCACGACGACGCTCGCGTCGACTCCACAGAGGTACTGCTTGACTATTTCAGCAGCCTCTTTCTCGACGCGGCTATAGTCCGCGCCATCTTCCAATTGGCTGAGGTCCGCCAGCGTGTCGAGCGCGACGACGATCGTCTTGAGGGGGCGCTCGAGCTCGTAGAGGATGCTTAAGGTCGAGAAGGCCTTGACCCGCGCGTTGCCGCTGACGTACTCCGCGAGCCGCCAGCCCCGAGGGTTCCCCCACGTGGCGACGCAGACAGTCCCGCCTTCGTTCATTTTCCCTTTATCCCTTCGACGCTTAGGCATAAAAAAGTAGTAGCAACTCTGATGAGAATGGCCAGGCCGGTTCGGCGCCCGTTGAAGAGGGGCCGCCCCAGCGGGCCCCTCATCCCAAAGCCACCCTCAATATCTCCGCGAAAAACTTCCCATCCTCGGTTGGATATATGCGCTTCCCATCGTATTGAAGGATCCCGGCCATCGCCAGGCGGATTATGTGGTCCGGATCCAAGCCGGATTTGGCCGCCGGGATCCCGCCCTTGCCCAAGGCCTTGCTAAGAGCTTTCAGCCAATTCCAGGGCTGGGGGAGGATGGGTATCTTGACGACCGAGTACCTGCTCCTATCCGGGTACATTAGCGGGTCGAATAGGCTCTTATGGGCCAGGTAATAGGCCCTCTTGTCCTCGGCCTCCCCCAGCTCCTCTATCTCGCGCTTCGCCCGCTCCAATTCCGCGCTGAAGGCCTTCACCTCGGGCATTACGACGTGGAATACGCCCTTCACCGGGAATAGCTGCGCAAGGATCGAGAGAGCTATCAGCGAATCCTTCCTGCCCCCGGCCGAGTTTATGTAGATCCCCCCGGCCCCGCGCTCCCTCGCCCGATCCCTCAAGAGCTCGGCCATCTTGAGCATGAACTCCCGGACCCTTTCCTCGGAGTCGAGGTCCTCGAAGCCCAGCTCAAGCCTGTGGACGCGTATATGCGGGTACCTATCCGCTATGGCTTGCTCGGCCAAATCGGCGCAGCTCCGGACGTAGGGATCGCTGGTTGATATCAGGACCAGGTCCTCGATGCGCTCCCCGACCCCCTCCTCCAAGTATTGGACGAACTCGGTTATCACGGGCGGGCTCGTCCCAATCGGCGCCAGGACCGAGGCCTTGCCCCCTCTTCGCATGGTCCATCAATTGGGGGGTTTATTCAAAAAATCCTTGCGGAGGCTTTGTGGGTCCGCGATATTGGGCCGGGGCCCCTCGCCCATGGCCCGGCGGCCCTTTCCAAACGGTTTCTTTAAAAATGGTCATTTGGATGGGCTGCGATATTAGGGGTAATGGCCCCAAACGCTGGGTTGAGCCCACCCGATGCCCTTTTCGATTATCTTTATAAAGGGCCATACAATTTAGGGATAATCGAGGGCCCGCCCCTGGGCGATGCCCAAATCGGGCGATCCGGGCCCCGAATTGGCCGAAAGGGCCACGGGTTGCAGAGGAAATCCCAACATAGTGGGAATTGAAAACTCCTCAAAAATCTCGTCCCATTCTTCCGCGTCGAATTCGTTGCAGAGGAAATCCCAACATAGTGGGAATTGAAAACCTAATAGGGCGTGAACGAATCCCCCCTCTTTTTCGTCGGGTTGCAGAGGAAATCCCAACATAGTGGGAATTGAAAATGCCCTTTCTGAAGCTCTCCGATTCCAATACCTTCATGAGTTGCAGAGGAAATCCCAACATAGTGGGAATTGAAAAGAAGGGGATCTGGGAGATCCGGACCGTGAACGGCTGAAAGTTGCAGAGGAAATCCCAACATAGTGGGAATTGAAAAATAGTGTCCTCGAGGCCCATCCGCTGCTGGACGGCCTCGTTGCAGAGGAAATCCCAACATAGTGGGAATTGAAAACGCTTCCCCGCCTCGCGCCACTTCTCATACAGGCATTCGTTGCAGAGGAAATCCCAACATAGTGGGAATTGAAAATTGACGCGCGGCTCCCACTCGTAGCCGCAGCTCTCGCATGTTGCAGAGGAAATCCCAACATAGTGGGAATTGAAAAATTAACTGATCGAGTATGATAAAAATAGCCCTTGCATGCTGTTGCAGAGGAAATCCCAACATAGTGGGAATTGAAAACATAAATAACCTTCAATGAAGGTTAGCTTCGCAAAGGAACGTTGCAGAGGAAATCCCAACATAGTGGGAATTGAAAATTCGCCCAGCGCGGCCAATTGTGGGCGAAGATGAAAAGTTGCAGAGGAAATCCCAACATAGTGGGAATTGAAAATTGACCAAACCAGCAAGCCCAGGCCCAGCGGGCTAGGGCCAGTTGCAGAGGAAATCCCAACATAGTGGGAATTGAAAACAAAGCACGGACCGAGTTTCATAAATCTCACCCAAAAAAGAGTTGCAGAGGAAATCCCAACATAGTGGGAATTGAAAACCACCCTCATAAAATCTCACCCAAAAAAAGGATTGTTGCAGAGGAAATCCCAACATAGTGGGAATTGAAAGATCCTCCATCGCCCTTTCCCTCATATAGCCCCTATAGGGCGTTGCAGAGGAAATCCCAACATAGTGGGAATTGAAAGTGGCCAATTGGCTTCCCCCTTATATTTCCCTTATCCCCGTTGCAGAGGAAATCCCAACATAGTGGGAATTGAAAGTGCCAACACGGATCCATCGGTCCCAATGAATGGTTGGGGCGTTGCAGAGGAAATCCCAACATAGTGGGAATTGAAAGTAGGTCACCGAATATACCTGGCTACCCTGAACCAAGGTTGCAGAGGAAATCCCAACATAGTGGGAATTGAAAGTTTATTATGCCGTATCTGTATAGCGCCGATAATTGCGACGTTGCAGAAGAAATCCCAATATAGTGGGAATTGAAAGTTTATCCCATCCAATAAGCCGAGCTTGAGCATTGATTGTTGCAGAAGAAATCCCAATATAGTGGGAATTGAAAGTCCCAAAGAACCCGCAACCAAGTTTGAGGCAAAGGTTGCAGTAGAAATCCCAGAAGTAATGGAAAGGCGCATCAACGGGCTAGGGCCGAGGGAGCGCTGGTTTTGGCCCTCCCCCGGCCCCCTTTGAGCCGTGCCAAAACTAGGGGTATTTGGTTTGGACCCTGTAGAGTTTAGCCCATGGACTTGATCAGCCATTCCCTCACCTCATTCAACCTATCCCTTTTATATCTGAGCTCTATATCCTCCCCACACTTCCTTACCTCCACAACCGATTTCCCAAGGCCAGAATGGGCGAAGAAGTTCCTCACCTCATTGCTTAAGATCTTCGCCTCCTTGCTCGATTCAGGGCCCGATTCGAGCAATTCGCTCAATGGGGTCCAGCCCTCTTTGATCCACTCCTTTCTCGCCTCCATCTCCTCGATATCCCTTTTCAAAAACATCTTATTCAGCCAAAGCCCAAATTGATCATAGATATCCATGAACGCTCCCTTCATTTTCCCAGCGAATGCCCTATCCCCAATCTCCCCCATCTTCTTGGCCATCCAATCGTAAAGGGCGATTGAGAAGAAGAGGTTGAAGACCCCCTTTGCCCTCAGCCTTTGGACGTATATCCTATTCCCGTCCCTTATCGGCCTCAATTGCCCCTTGAAAAATTCCGCCAGCCTCCCCTCGAGGCCCTCCGCGTCCAAATCGCGCCTCACGGCATCCGTATATAGGAACAATGGGGCATTCAATTTTATGGAATTGAACATCAAAATTAGGTTCTCCAATATCCCCTTGATCCCCTCCCTCTCCGCCCTCGTTCCCCTATGTATGCCCTCCCTCGCCTTCGGATCCCCATCGATGCTCTCTATGTAATTCTCAAGCTTGGAAAACTCCTCGATCGTTCCGCGCCCCCCGCCCTTTATGGGCAATTCGAAGAAGGCCTTCACGTCGTATTCTTGAAGGAATACCCTCTTCGGGAGATCGGGGCGCGCATCTTTGATGATCGGATCCGATGCGGCGTAATAGGCCTCTATCGGGCGCCCCCTCACCCCGCTCTTCAGCTTGCTATAGACCAATAGGGCCCTCAGGGCATCCAGGATGGGGACTACGTAAAGGTTATGCCCGGTGGAGATATCGGCTACGACCCTTCGGGATCCCCCCGCCCAGCCCCGGGTCCTCTCCCTCATATCGAGGAATACTTGGACCGATATATTCCCCGGGGTATTTTCGAAGACCCATTCCCTACCGTTTATCCTATATCTCCCGATCGAGTTCACGATCAAAACGTCGAAATCGCAATCCCCGCAAATCTCCGAGATCCTCTCGCGCGCTTCGCGCATCACGGAATCCGGGTCATCCGGGCGATTGGATAGGCTGTTTGGGTAAAGGAATACGATCCGCGGGGAGCAACCCCTTTCGGCGTAATGCGAATATAGGGCCTGCGATAGGAACTTGACGCCCCCCTTTATGCGCCACTCGCCATGGTTTTGGTCATGGATTTGGTAAGAGACCTCATCGTATGGGGGTTTGCCGAGCGTTTGATATATTAAGGTATCCATACCGGGATCGATGGGCCCCCGCTTAAAAAAAGGTTTTCCATTCTTGGGATGCGGCGCTTGGTGGATAGCTCCCAAAAATAGTTGATATTTCTTTAAACAATCCAGGATCGGGTTCGGTCGAGGTCTATGGCGCGCCCTTGGATGAGGGATCCAGAGATAAGGCTTTTATTTTCAGAAGGCCATGAAATATCGGTGATTCGATGGGGGGTTTATCGGAACTTTTAGCTATATTGGTGGCCGAGAATGGGAGCTATACGTATGTCGATAAGCTCGGATATTCTCCATCGAAGGATCTAGTTTTGTATTATTTGAGGGAGGCCTTAAGGGATTTTTCTTCCCTGAAGAATAAACCGAGATGGGAGAATCAAAAGGCCCTCGAGGAGGCCGGGAAAATAGACATGGAGGTTGTGGAGAGGGATATCCAAAGGATAGGGTCGATATCCGACATGAGGGGCCTCAGGGAGGAGATATCGTTGATCGCGGCGAAGGCGCTTTCCGTTGCCTCTAGGCTCATGGGTTGAGGGGGATGGCCATGGCCGATCCGTTCGTATCGCTTAGGGGGAGGGTCCTGATCAATGTGGAGGCCATGAACATGACGGAGAGCGTTGGGAATTACGTGAAGCACAGGAGGGTCCCAGTGATTATGCCAGATACTTACGCGACCTATTTCGTCCCAGCGATAAGCGGCGAATCCATAGCCCATGGCTATCAGCGGGCGTTGGCCGAAGAGGCCGCTAAAGAAGGCCTCCCGGTTTGCAAGCTATGCAAGTGGGGATATTTCCTCAAGAGTTCAAACGATGAAGTCTTCAAGGAATCGTTCGGTGGAATGGAGCCGCCCGAGGATGGGGACGAATTCGAGAAGGCCGTGATAGAGAAATGCTTCGTCGAGGACGTCGGGGGATTCCTCTATGCCCCAACTAGGGGCGGGAGGAACGTGAAGAGGACCTCGAACTTCTTCGTGGGCTACATGATACCCGTCAGGGAGTCCTTGGGGAGCGCCGTGATAGAGCCCCAACTCCATACCAGATATGCGCTCGGCACGCCCTTCGTGGAAAAAGGGGGAAGGACCGGCGGGCAGATGATCTACTACGTCGAGCTCTCCTCCGCGATTTACTCGTTCAGCTTCGACCTGGATACCAAGTACTTGGGCAGGCGCACGTTCTCGATGGAGAGGGCTGGTGAATTGGCGATAGGGGATGACGAGAGGAGGAGGAGGCTGGGCGCTGCGCTCGACGCCCTCTCCAAATTCGTGATAGATATGGCTTTTGGAGCCAAGAGGACTAGGTTCCTCCCTATAATAGAATGGGAGTCGATCGCGATCGCCGTTAGCGATGACGTTTGGACAGTCCCGAGCCCATTCTCCAAGGGCTATATCGAGAGGGCCGAGGAAAAGGCTGGGAAAGTGAGCTATAATACTAGGCTGTTTAAATATGCGGGCGGCGCGGGGTTGGAGGAGGTCATCGAGGGAGCGGTGGAGGAGGCTAAGAGGAGGGCCGGGATAAAAGGGGAGAAATAGGTCGGCTATGAGCGCCTCGGCATTCCAAGTGGACGTGGAGCTCGTTTGGGGGTTTCAAGCGAGGGTGGCCGGCCTATCGAAGACCTCCCCCTCCTTCTACTATCCTCCCCCTACGACGTTCTTGGGGGCCCTGGGCGAATCGATCGCCAGGGATCTCGGGATCGGGGAATCCGCTGGGATGGGCCTAATAACGGCCCTGGGCAGGGCCCTCTTGGCCTTCGGGCTGAGGCCCTTGAATTGCGTCCCATTGAAGTATGAGGACATCAACAAGATAATAGCTGTGAAGATGACGTCCGGAATCCCCTATCCGGATCCTAGGGATCTGCCCGGATCATATGATTCACCGGCCAGGGGAAAGACCATAATGGCCAGCTTGGATGGGAATCCCCCCATCATCCGGTTCCTCTTGGCCTTCAAGGAGGGGGATATCGAGTTCGAAGGCGGGACCGCGAGGATCGAGGAGGATCACTTTTGGAGGATCCATAGGCTGGGATCCAAGGAAAGCAGGGCCTCGGTGATCGACGTGAGGAAATATGCGGGCATAAACGCATCCGAGGGGAGGACGGCCTCCAAATATAGCTTCCCGATCCTCGATGGCATTGCCCCAATGCCCGAATCGAGGGGGAGGTGGGTCTACGAAACCTATCTGAACCCGAGGGAAATTAGCTACACTCAGGCGACCAATCCCGCTTTGGTTTACATGGAGGGGAGGTCGCTGATCCCCTTCAGGGTCCCGATATTGGTTACCAAAGCCGAGGAGCCAGAGCTCCTCGCTGAGGTGAGGAACCCGGCCGCGTTTTACAAGGCTGGGGAGGGAGAGGTCGTGATAGGGTGGAGGGGATGATATTAAAGCTCGTTATGCCTCCGGACTCGACTTTCCTGAGCCAGGCGATTTACGAAGGTGTGCTTTATATCCTGAACTCCGTGCCGGATCCATCCTTCAAGTTCGGGGAGGCCATCCTGCCGAGTGACTCCCTTTGCAGGGCTTATGGGAGCATGGATGAGGGGAGGATCGATGGGATCTCGGTGGCATTGAATCCTAACGACAATAAAGGAGTTGGGGAGCTCCTGGGGAGATTGGGAATTGGGGAAGAGCTACCGAAGAAGACCTATAGGGAATTATTGAGGTTGCTAAAAGAGCGAAATATGGGGATGAGAATGGCTAAAGACGTTTTGACGATCAAAATGGAGATGAAGAGGGATAAGGTCTTCCTCGGCTCCCCCGATAGGGGGGAGGATTTGTCGGCCCCGCAACTCTTCAAGATCGATAGATATACGGGGATCTCCGCGTTGGAGATGGAGACGACCTCGAAACAAATCGGGCTTCGCGCATCCCCGGAAGTGATCCTGATCGGGCTCTTGGGAATATACTCTTCCCATGTAACGACCATTAGGCAACGGGACAATGCGTATCACTATTTTCTATTCCTGTCCCATGATGAGATCGCCAAGCTGCTCAATTCGGGAGATCCCTTAAAACTGAGGGTAATCTATTCAATAAAGGAGGAGTTGAGGGATTTGCTCTCAAGGACCCTCAGAAGCTCCGTTGTGAACGAAGTGATGATCCTCGAGGTCATGTTGAGCACTGGGATGAGGGCGGAGCTCGAGAGCAAGAACTTGGATAAGGTCGATTTCAACGTTTTCAAGATATCCCCGGAGGGGAGGACCTATAAGATATATGAGACGATCCCGATGAGCCTTTATAGGGAGCCGATGTTTTACGAGGCCCTCTCCGGGAGGAGGGGCATTAGGGCCGATAGGGTTTGCGAAGCGCTCTACGAGGCCCTCTCCCCCAATGGTCTGATAATGGATGCACTATCCTCCTTCAACTCGAGGGATAAATTCCGCGAGGCGGATAGCATCCTCAAGGGGGTCCTCGGCCTTTATAAATTCGTATCGCTCGCGGATGCGCAAGGCCTCCTCCAATTCGTGAGATCCCTAGAGGAGGCCCGTGCCATCCTTAGGGATGACGAGAGGGCTCGCTTCAGGGCGGAGGGATATGCTCGCATCCAAAAGGCCCTATCCTACGCCCTTTGAACGCCCGATCGGGGGGCGGTCGATCGGGCGAAGATCGCGATCCCCTCGCATCGCGTGATGGGTCATGGCCGCGCTATCCCATTACCTCGAGCGCGCCCTTGAGGCCCTGCCGAGGAGGGAGGGGAGGCCCTTCCTCGAATTCGCGGCTCGAAGGGCCGAGGAGCACGGGGTTTTGGTGATCGAGGCCCCCACTGGCTATGGGAAATCTATGATATCGCAAGCGTTCGCGCTCAGATCCCTTTGTGAGGGGCTGAAGTGCATAGTTGCCTTCCCATTGAGGGCCCTACTCGAGGATCAACTATCCAAGTTCAGGGCGATGCTCTCGAGGCTGAATTATGATGAGAGAATCATAGGGGCCAGGTATATGCACCATCCCGAATCCAAATACTTGCTGAGGCCCATCAGCTTAACCACTATTGATACGCTTTCGTTGACCCTATTCGGCATGGCGCCCGAGGATCTAGAGACCGCCCTTAAATACTACGATGGGACATCCACGAGGAGCATGGGGCATTACCTATTCTCCAGATCCATGGTCCTCCTATCGGATCTGGTCCTCGATGAGGTGCACCTCCTGGCGGATATGACGAAATCCCTGAACTTCTTGGTGGCCCTCATTTGGATAATGGCCAGCCATGGGGGGAGGGTCGCCCTCATGTCCGCGACGATCCCGAGGGCCCTGGAGGAGCTGTTGAGGGCGGAGGGGGAGCAGATCGGCCTCGGCTTCGCCAAATTCTCGGAAAATCCCGATGAAGCGTTCTTGGAGGAGAGGAGGCGGAAGAGATACGAAGTCCACTTGGAGGGGATACGCGGCGACAAATTCGAGAGGATCCTGGGGTGGCTGAAGGAGGGGATGAGGGATGGCTTCAGGAGGTCCATCGTGGCATTTAATACGATCCCGGAGGCCATCGAGTTCTATAAAATGGCCAGGGAGCGATTGGCCATCCCGAGGGATGGGGTGCTCCTCCTCCATTCCAGGTTCACAGAGGCGGATAGGGCGATGAAGGGCAAGAGGATAAGGGAGCTCGGGGAATCGGATGAATACCTCATAGTTGCGACCCAGGTAATAGAGGCGGGCGTCGATATATCCTCGGACCTCTTCATTTCGGATCTCGCCCCCGCATCCTCGCTAATACAAAGGTTGGGGAGGTTCCTCAGATACAAGGGCGAGGCCGAGGGCCGCGTTCACCTTTGGTATGAGGATTGGGTGGAGGGGAAGGGGAGATATAAAGGGGTTTACGATTGGGGGCTCATCGAGGGGACGCGGGATTTCCTCGAGGGGAGGAGCTCTATGAACTTCCACGACCCCGAAAGCTATGGGCCCCTCTTGGATTATGTTTACCACGAGGGCTCCTTTAGCGTTAGCTGGAAGGAGATTAGAGAGCTCATATCGATAACGAATGTCCTGCGGGATCCCCGTTGGGCGATCGAGGCGTTCATGAGGCTCGAGGGGAGCTTCGTGAGGGAGGATGCCCTGATCCCGGCCATCCCGAGCCCATCCTTGACCGATGGCGCGCCGATGAGCGAGTTGATGGGCCATTTGGTCCCCATGGGCCTATCCACCTTATCCAAGCTGAGGCCCCGGGAGGAATTGGTAGTAGATGAGGAGGACCCGGGGAGGGCCTTGAGAAAGCGCCTTCAGAACGGCTTTTGGGATCGGGGGCGCGAGCGGGCGCTGAGGCGCGCGCTCTCATCGAAATTCATCGCGTTCGTCGTCGAGGGGAGCTATGATGGGGATTTGGGCTTGGTGACGAAGGTTGAGGAGGGTGCTGAGCTATCGAAGGGAAGAGGGCAACTCGATCGTTGAGGAATACCTATCCGACCATATAAACGATTGCATTGATCTATTGAAGGGCTTGAGGTCCTCAAGGATCGGGAGGGCCGGGATATCGCTAGACCCCGGGTTCCCGGATGCTGTCCGGCTCTCCGCGGTGTTCCACGACCTCGGGAAGGCCTTCTACCGGGCCCGGGGCGGCGGGCCCGCGTCGTTCGTTGGCCACGAGATCCTCTCGGCCTACCTCCTCCGCGAGTTCCAATGGAACCTATTGGAAAGGGGGGATGGGGATTCGGAGGGGCTCTCGAGGTCCCTGACCCCCGCGCTCTTCGCCGTCGCCTTCCACCACCATCCCATGGGCATCGGGGAGAGGCTCAAGGGGATCGAGAGGGCGGAGCTATCCCCCGGCCCCTTGGAGGACCTCCTGGGGGAATTATCGCTCCTCCGCGAGGGGGCGCTCGGCGCCGAGGAGGGGCGCCTATTGGTATCGACCCTGGAGGCGGTGAAGCGGAGGATGTGCGAGGGGGCCCTCCGGGCCAAGGATATTAGGAGGCAATTCTCCCATGAGATCGAGGCGAAGTTCTTCGATCTATTCTCGTCCTTGGAGCGGGAGGGCGCGGCCCTGAAGAGGCTATCGAATATGGCCTTGGCCGCGTTGATAAGCGCCGATTATATATCGGCCCGGAGGAGGAGGGGAGGTAGGGTGGCCCGCTTCGGCGAGGTCCTGGAGGAGTTCCATGCCCTTTACTTGGGATAGCGGGCTTTTATAACGATGTTGACCCCCCCTAGGGGGGAGGGGGTTAACGGGGGCCACGCTTGATTCTTGATTTTTTTTCAAATTTTTCAAGTTTTTCAAATCCCGGGCGAATAAAGGCGGAATTTCGGCCAAAATTTGGAGATTGGGCGAAAACGGGGGATTACAGCGCGGCCGGGGCCGCTGGGGCGGGCGAAGACCTTTTATAGGCTTCGCCCAAAGACCGGATGGGGCGCGCGATGTCCTTGGCCGAGAGGCTCTTGGGGGAGCTGGAGGCCGACCCCAGGGCCAGGAGGAGGCTGGCTGAGCTATTGGTCGCCGAGCCGGACGTGAGGCTCGCGATGATAAACGCCATAATAGCCGACGTGGCGACGAGGAGGGACCTCGCCGAGCTCAGGTCCGAGGTGAAGGGCGAGATAAGCGCCCTAAGGGCCGAGATAGCCCAACTGAGGGCCGAGTCCTCGGGCAACTTCAGGTGGATAATCGGGGCGATATTGGCGATATGGGGCGCGACCGTGATACCGATCCTATTGAGGCTCATAGGGGCCATCTGAGGATCGCCCCCGGCGGCGCCCAACCCCCATCCGCACATCGGGGTCAGTGATTGTCCTGGGGCGCGATGGGATCGAGGGCCATCATCCGCCCGGATCGCGAGCCCCCATCCCTATGACGTCCCCGACCCTTTTGCCGGGATCGTGGCTCTCCACCACGACGGCCCCGAGCCGGGGGTCGAAGATGGCTATCCACCTAGTGGGATGGTAATGGTGCGCTAGGAAGGCGTATAGCCATATCGGCCCTCGGCCGCTGAGGATCACGCCCTTCTTGGGGTCCACGCGCGGGGGCCTGATGGCCCGGAGGTCCCCGGGCGATATGGGGCCCTCGAGCTCGAAGCAGACCACGGTGCTATCCGGCCCCTCCTCTACCCTGAAGGCGATCCGGCGCTCGGCCCCCGCCAATTCCCCCCGGGGCTGGGGGCGATCCGCAAGGCTTAAATGCATAGCGGTCCAAATCGCCGAATCGGAAAACTCCAAATGGATGGGATCTAGATGAGCTCCAAAAGGGCGATCACCAAGGTCCAAGCGGCGATACTCGTTATAATCCTCGTGGCCGTGGTTGGGATAGTGGGCTATTATTATTCGATGCCCAAGGCCCCCGAGGTCAAGGAGATCAGGATAGGGCTCCTCTACCCATTGTCCGGCGCCCTCTCCACCCTGGGGACGGAGGAATGCGAGGCCAGCAAGATGGCCATAGATATGATAAACGAGAGGGGCGGGATCAAGGGCTATAAGGTCACCTATATAGTGGCCGATGCCAAGAGCGACCCGAAGGTGGCGGCCTCCGAGGCGGAGAGGCTTTGCACGGTGGAGAAGGTCCCGATAATAGTCGGGACGTATTCGAGCGCTCTGTTGCTGGCGGCCAGCGAGGTCGCGGAAAGGTATAAGACGATATATTGGGAGGTCGGCGCCATAACGGAGCAGGCCACCCTGAGGGGATATAAATACCTCTTCAGGCCCGAGATCATAGGATCCGATTATGGCTATATATCGGCCAAATTCGTGGTCGAGAAGGTTGCGCCGGTCCTGGGCCTCAAGCCAAGCGAGATCCGGGTGGCGATAATCCACGAGGATGGGCCCTACGGGGTCAGCGTCGCAAATGGGAACGAGTTCATGTGCAAGCGGGAGGGCTTGAACGTGGTCCTCAAGGAGGGATATTCCACGAAGGCCACCGACCTATCCTACTTGGTATTGAAGCTGATCGCGGCGAAGCCCCACGTGATCATGGCGACCGGATACTTCACCGATGTAGCCCTCCTGCTCAGGCAGGCGAAGGAGTTGGGGCTCAAGGTGAAGGCCTTCATAGGGCATAGCGCCGGCTACGCGGATCCGGCCACTTACAAGACCTTGGGCGAGGATATAACGTATATCTTCAACGTGGGCCCGGCGACCTGCTGGATAAATCCCGAGGGCCTCCTGCCCGAGGTCGGGAAGGTCCTGAAGGAGTACATAGATCGCTGGCAGAAGAAGTTCGGGAAGGATCCCTTGGTGGAGGCGATGATCGCCTTCGGCCACACCTGGGTCCTCCTCACGGACGTCCTCCCGAGGACCATCGAGAAGTACGGCGAGGTCAACCCGGAGAACGTGAGGAAGGCCGCTTACGAAACGGACATACCCGAGGGCGGGACGATACTGGGATGGGGCGTCAAGTTCTCGACCCCGGAGAAGCCGGAGGATACGGATATAGGGAAGGTAATAAGGGCCGCGAACCCCCAGCTCCACGTCAACCAGAACGTCAAGGCCTTCCCATTGGTGGAGCAATGGTACCCCGGCGGGAAGTTGGTCGTCGTATGGCCGGATAGGTTCGCGTACAAGCCCCCCGTGATACCCCTGCCGCCCACGAGCCCCTACGCGGGCTGAGGGATCGAGGATCGCCGAGCCGATCGGGCCCGGCGGAACCCCACTTTTATTCCCATTAACGGGGCGCTAGCGGGCCGTCTCCCCCGGATCCCTATATGGCGCCGGCCTTCCTGAGCGCCATGGCCACGTCCCCCATGCCGAGCGCCCCAAGGGTCTCGGCCCTGGGGATCCCGCGCTCATCCCATCCGCGCTTCGAATAATAGCGCCGCAGCATGGCCGCGTACTCCGCCCTATCGAGCCTCGCCCCCTTCGTCGGGCCCTTGCTCGGCGCCTCATCGAACCACCTGGCCGGGGGCGTATCCATGTGCGGGCCCCAGCGATCCCCGTATTCCCTCGCCCAGAAGGCCCTGATGAGCGCGTAGACCCTATCCGCGATCCCGTATAGCGCGTCGAAGCCCATCTCGATCCCCGTGGCCGCCTTAAGGAACCTCGGATACCATGCCAGGTCGAAGCCCACCTCGACCCAGGGCAGCCTGCAGGTGGTGAGGCATTCGAACAAGCCGCCCCTCAGGCGCTGCAGCTCTATCACCTTATCGATCTTCCGCTCATCGTACCCCTTGAGGCCGGAGGCCGCCTCCCAGGATATGACCCAAGCGTCCTTGTGATGGGCGCCTATGGGCGACGTCCCATAAGCCAGCGCCATCCCGGGCATGGCGTGGCAATCGTAGGCGGAGATCTCGAGCCCCTTCACGTGCATAGCCCATCCCTCGCTCCCCCTCCCGATCGCCTCGGCCGCGCCCTTGACCCCCCTCGCCAGCAGCCCGCCGAGCCCGCGCTTTCGGACCACGTCCTCCGCAAGGGCCCTCGCGGCCTCGAAATCCCCCCATTCGATCCGCTCGCTTATCAGGCCCCTCTCGGAGCACTCCATCGCGAACCCTATCGCGTTGCCCAGCGATATCGTATCGACCCCCCATTCGTCCGCCAACCTATTCAGCGCCGCGACCTTCCTCAAATCCCCGAGCCCTATGTTCGAGCCCAGCATGGCGACGTTCTCGTAATCCAGCTCCGAGGCCATCCCCTCGGAATCCTCCACCACGTTCCCGCAGGTCATATTGCAATGCGGGCAACCCCTTTGGGAGACCTTGATCGCCTCCATCGCATCGCCGTTTATCCCATCAGCCCCATCGAAGCACCCCTCCCTGAAGTTCATGGTCGGCAGGACGCCGTTCGCTTGGCTCCAGGCGAGGGTCGCCATCGTCCCCTGGCGCTTCCAGAACCCGTAGTTCGGCTTCCCCAGGACCTCCCTATAGGCCTCGCCGCCCAGCTCCCTAAGCCCCTCGGGATCGGCCAATGGGACCTCCCCCGAGCCCCTGATGACCACCGCCTTCAGGTTCTTCGACCCCATGACGGCCCCCATGCCGGGCCTCCCGCCCGATCGCCCCTCTTGGGACGCGATGGTGGCGTAGGCGACGAGGTTCTCGCCGGCCAAGCCTATCGAGAGGATCCCCGCATCCCGGCCGTGCTCCTCCCTCAACCTCCGCTCGGTCTCGAACGTCCCGAGGCCCCATAGGCCCTCCGCGCTCCGGACCTCCGCCCCGCCGTCCTCCACCAGGAGGTAGCTGGGCCCCTCCGCCTTCCCGGAGATCACGATCGCGTCCAAGCCGGCCCTCCGCATTTGGACCGATGCCATGGTCCCGATGCTCCCATCGCCGTATCCCGAGGTCAATGGGCTCTTCGCCGCCACGACGAGCTTCCCGCTGCTCGGGATGGGCAGGCCGGTCAAGGGACCGGCCGCGATCACCAATTCGTTCGCGGGGGAGAGGGGGTCTATGCCCGGCGCCAAATCGTCCCAGAGGATCTTGGCCGCGAAGCCCCTGCCGCCCAAGAACTTGAGGGCCAACTCCCCATCCAGCCGAGCCCGGGTGGACCTGCCCCTCGATAGGTCCACCCTCAATATCGCGCCGCTCCAACCGCGCAATGCGAATCCCCGGATCACCGCGCCGGGCCCTTTTTAGGCTTTATGAAGGGCCGCGAACCATCCCGGCCCGATGGTTGCCTAGGGGAGAAGGGCCAACAGCGGCGCTTGCGGAGGTAATATATCTCCGGTATTCCGGCCAAATGGACCAGGAGGAAGAACGCGAACCAGGCCCTATCCCCGTTCTTGGCTGAGAACCAGAGCCCCAGGCCCTCCCAGAAGACGGACCAGGCGATAATCGGGATCAAATAGGCCATCAAATGCGCGGGGGCCGATGCGTCCCAGGCCATCCGGATCGCCTTCCGGCGCCTTTTGCCGCGGGGCCCTTAAAAAGCCGCTCGGCCCGGCGGCGGGGCCATCCCAGGGCCGGGGGAAGCGTTTATATAATGGCGTTATCGAAGGGCCAGCCATGTCGTTGATGAGGGAGAAGGTCGAGGAAGCGCTCAACGAGATAAGGCCCCAAATAGAGGCCGATGGGGGGAACGTGGAGCTCGTCGACGTGGAGGACGGCGTGGTCAAGGTGAGGCTGAAGGGCGCTTGCGCGGGCTGCCCGATGTCCCAATTAACGCTCCAATACGGGATCGCCAAGTTCCTGAAGAGCAGGATCCCCGAGATAAAGAGGGTGGAGGCCGTTTAGGGCCCCGGGCCCGCTCGATCCCCGGGCCATGTTTAATACCCGGATGGCCCCAAAGGGGGATCGATGGTCCGGGAACCCGAATGCAAGCTCTGCGGCCGAAGGGATAGGGCCATATCCGGGTTCTTGGGGATCTGCGGCGATTGCGCCAGGGAGGGCTCCGAGGAGGCCCTCAGGATCGCCCTTGAGGCCCACGCCCGATCCAGGGCCAAGTTCGGCCTGCCCCCGAGGCCGCCCAGGGACCCATCCGGCCTCAGATGCGGCTGGTGCGGCAACGATTGCCGGATCGGGGAGGGCGGGAGGGGGTTCTGCGGGCTCGTTGAGAACAGGGGCGGCGAGCTCGTGAGGATCGCCGGGACCCCGGAGGTCGGCATAGCGAGCGCGTATCTGGATCCGCATCCCACCAATTGCGTCGCGGCCTGGGCCTGCGCCGGCGGCAGCGGGGCCGGGTATCCGAAGTATTCCCTATCCAAGGGCCCCGAATACGGCTTCTACAACTTGGCCGTGTTCTACGGCGCCTGCTCCTACGATTGCCTCTATTGCCAGAATTGGCATTTCAGGGGGATGATCCGGGGCGGGGAGAGGATGAGCTCCGAGGAGCTGGCCTCGATGGCCGGCCGAAGGGTCACTTGCATATGCTTCTTCGGGGGCGATCCGACCCCCCAAATCCACCACGCCATCGAGGCCGCGAGGATCGCGAGGCGCCGGAGGGACGGCATCCTGAGGGTTTGCCTGGAGACGAACGGCAACATGGCGCCCCATTGGTTGGACGAGATCGCGCGCATCAGCTGGGAATCCGGGGGAGGCATAAAATTCGATTTGAAATGCCATAGCGAGAGCCTCCACATAGCCCTGACGGGCGTCAGCAATAGGCAGGCCCTCGAGAACGTTGGGAGGTTGGCGAGGCTTCATCGCGAGAGGCCCGAGGTCCCGTTCATAAGGGCGAGCACCCTCCTCGTCCCGGGCTACGTGGATGAGGAGGAGGTCGGGCGCATAGCGGAATACCTGGCGAGGATCGATCCAACGATCCCCTACTCCCTGCTGGCCTATTCCCCGCAATTCGAGATGGGCGATTTGCCCCTCACGACCGCGAGGCTGGCCGAGGCTTGCAAAAGGGCGGCCGAGGAGGCCGGATTGGAGAGGGTCAATATAGGGAACGCGTTCCTATTGGCCCATTGATCCCGATCTGGAGGGGCCCCTCCGGGCCAGGGCGATGGGCTCAAACCCTTAAAGGCCCCCGGGCCTCTCGATCTGGGCGATCGAATTGGCGGGCGGCGGGCGGGGCCTCGAGCGGGCGAAGGCCTTCCTGAGGCTCATCAGGCCCGTGAACTGCCTCATGACGGGCGCCGCGGTCCTGATAGGGGCCCTCATAGCCCTTTCCTGCCAGGGGGGCCGGGGGGATATCGCCCATAGGCTCCTCCTGGGCTCCTCCACGGGCTTCCTGCTGACCGGCGCATCGATGGCCGTCAACGATTATTGCGATAGGCACATCGACGCCATAAACGAGCCGGGCCGCCCAATACCGAGCGGGCTCGTCAGGCCGGGGGAGGCCCTGGCCTTGGCGGCCGCGCTCGCGGCCCTCGGGCTCTCGGCCGCGCTCGCGACGGGCCCGGAGTGCCTCGCGATCGCGCTGGCCTCGCTCGCGATCTCCCTCCTCTACTCCACCGCTGGCAAGAGGACCGGGCTCCCCGGGAACCTCTTGGTCAGCGCTTGCGTCGCGATCCCGTTCATCTACGGCGGCTTCGCGGCCGGCCGCGGCCTTGGCCCATCCTTGGGCGTATTCGCCTCCATGGCGTTCCTCTCGAACGCGGGCAGGGAGGTGACGAAGGGGATAGCGGATATCGAGGGGGATGGGGCGAGGGGGGTGAGGACGGTGGCCGTCGCCCGGGGGGGCCGCGCCGCCGCGGCGCTGGCCCTGGCCTTCTTCGCGCTGGCCGTCGCCCTTAGCGCGATCCCGCCCCTCCTGGGGCTGGTCTCGGCTTGGTATCTGCCGCCGGTCATCGCGGCCGATCTCGGGTTCCTCCGCTCCTCGCTGAGGGTCCTCCGGAACCCGACAAGGCCCGAGGCCCTCGGGGCCAAGAGATCCGCCCTAGCGTGGATGGCCCTTGGCATGATCGCCTTCCTGGCGGGCTCATGCCTTAGATAGGCGCCTCACGGCGCGCTTTGGCCCCAGATCCTTTGGAACTCCCCCTCGTAAAGGGCCGCGACCTCCGCGCTCCTGATGATTATCATGTTCTCGTTGTTCCGGGATTCGGCGCTGGCGGTCCAATTGAAGCTCCCCGTTATGACTATCGAGCCGTCTATGATGGCCACCTTGTTGTGCATAAGGGCGGGGTTCGTATCGAGCCTGACCGGGACGCCGGCCCCCTTGAGCCTCTCGTATTCGCTGCCCCGCCCCACCTCCTCCCTCTCCATGACCACCCGGACGTCGATCCCCCTCCTATGGGCCGAGATCAGCGCGTCCCCCACGCTGTTCAAGGTGAACGAGTATATCATCACGTGGATTGAGGAGTTGGCCCTGCTGAGCCAATATAGGAGGCGGGCCTCGCAACCGCCCCTGGGGGAGAAATAGACCTCGTAGCTTGGCCCCCCGCCATGGGCGATCGTTCGAACGACCGTCTCGACCCTCAGGAGGGTCGCGGTCCGGGTCTCCGTGATCGTGACCGTCCTCGCGGTCTCGGGGGCCCTTTGGACCCGGGGCATCAAGGACGCCGCCAATAGGGCAACGGCGATCAGGATGGCGATCGCGGCCATGGCCCAGAGGATCCGCCTATTCGCCATATGCGGGCCTCGGTCGAGGGGGCTTAAAAGGTCGACGGGAGAGGGCCCGCCCGGCTCATTGGGCCCAGGGCCTGGCCCGATCCCATATCTCCAACACGGCCCCCCTGGCATCGGGCCTGGAGTATATGCCCCTCCCAACGATCGCGTAGGAGGGATACCCCCTAAGGATCGAGAAGGCCCTCGCGATATCCCCCCCTTGCCCCGCGCCAACGCCCGGGAATAGGAACCCCGGCTTGGCGGAGGCGCGCGCGATGATATCGCGGTACCTCTCCATCGCCGCCGGCCTATTGCCCGGCAGGACGAAGTATTCCACCCCGAGCGCCGCGGCGTCCAAGTAGATCCTCTCGGGCCCCCGATCCTCGATATATCCGCCCTCGCCGGATAGATACCCCCGGTGGGTCATCTCCCCGCCCACCATGGGGACCAGGCCCAGCTCCCTGCAGCCCCTCACGGAGGCCCTCAGGGCCTCGATGCCGGCCTGGGGGAATATTATCACGGCGTCCACGCCCGATCCCCTTAGGGCCTCGAGGAGCCGAACGCAAACCTCGGGTATATCCGTCCCGAACTTTTGATGATCGTATATTATCGGCAGATCGGATCGCTCGCGTATGGCGCCCGCGGCCCTCCCTATGCCATACCTCAGCGCCAAGCCCGCCCCGATCTTATACCCCTGGACGGGCTCCAGATCCCCCGTGGCCTCCACGAGCCTCGCGAGGAGCCCCAGGTCGTCGACGTCGCAGGCCACTATGATGCCGCTCCTCAAGCGGAACATCGCTCTTCGCCAATCCCCGCTCGGCCCTATATAATCGCGATGGCCCCCTCAGCGGATGGCCGCCGCGGAATATGCCAGGGCGATCGCGCCGGCGCACCAGCAATAATACGAGAACCAATGGAGCCTCCCCTTGGATACGAGGCGCATCATCAGCCCCAGGGAGAGATGGCCCACCAACGCGGCCGCCGAGAAGCCGGCCAGGGCCTCGAGGGGCCCGATATCCGCGGCCCCCACCATCCCCCCCGCCTCCAAGGCCAGGGCGCCCAGGACGGCGGGGAACATCAGGAGGAACGAGAACCTCAGGGCCTCCCCGCGCTCGATCCCCAGGAGCAGGGCCGTGGCTATGGTCGAGCCGCTCCTGGAGATCCCGGGCGCTATGGAGAGGCCTTGGGATAGGCCGATGAGCACCGCCTCCCCATATCCGACCGCCCTATAGCCGCCCCCGCGCTTCGAGGCGCGGAGGAGGAACCCCGTGAATAGGAACGCGATCCCTATGGCCCTCGGGTCGGAGTACATGGCCTCGAAGGCGCCCCTCAGGGCCAAGCCCATGAGGAGCGTTGGCGCGTTCCCAACGAGGATCATCAAGCCTAGCTTGCCCGGCCGCGATCCCAGGTCGAGCCTCGACCAGCTCCTGAGGATCGATGCCAAATCCCCCCTGAACCTGATCCCCGCGACGGCCAATGTGGCCAAATGGAGCAGGGCGTCGAAGGCCACCGGCGCGCCAAGGCCCAGGGCGATCTGGGCGAGGGCGAGATGGCCCGAGCTGGATATCGGGAGCCATTCCGCGACCCCCTGGATCGCCCCCAGCAATATCGCGGCCGCGACCCGAGCGATCAACCCTTGGGGTTCGCCCCGGCCCCGCTATAAAAAACATCGCATGGCGCCGCCATCGGGATCGGTTGGGTTATTATGCACCGGATGGCATTCCCATTCGGTGATCGAAGTGGGCGAGATGGAGGACCTCATAAAGGAGTATAAGAAGACATCCGCCCTGCTGGCTCAGAACAACCCCGAGGCCGCCGAGGCCTTCTCCGCGTTCTCCAGGGCCGCGACCAAGGACGGCGCCCTGAGCAATAAGGTGAAGGAGCTCATAGCCCTCGGGATCGCCATAGCGATCAGGTGCGAATACTGCATAGCGATCCACGCCCAGCTCGCCATGAGGGCCGGCGCCACCAAGGAGGAGATGCTGGAGGCCGCCGAGGTGGCCGTCCTAATGGGCGGAGGGCCCGCCAGGACCTACGTAACCGAGCTTAGGAAGGCGTTGGAGGAGTTCTCTAAGCAGGGCTAAGCCCGGGCGCCGGGCTCGGCCAGCCCACATCCCCCCTTCCTTTTCCCCATCGGCACCGCACCCAGCGCAGCGAAGCCGAGGGCCGATAGCGCGATCCCGCTTCCATAGGACAATATCCTCAGCAGCTCCATTACGGCTGGCGTGAAGGTCTTGGAGAAGTTCGCCGCCAAATAGCCCCCGAGGGACGTGCTCGTCAATACCCCGATGAGGAGCATGGCGATCCCGGGTATGGCCAGCGATAGGCCGAACGCCCTCTTTGGGAGCTCCCCCCTTATGGAGTGGGCCCTTATACCCTCCGGCACGATGCCCGGGAAGGATATGGCGACGGCCCTTATGATCGGCGGGGTTATCAAGAGGACGAAGGGCAGCATCGTTACGAACCAGAAGATCGTCAAGCCGATCGAGAGCAGGGCCAATGCCTCAATCGACATCGGGAGGGCTTGCAAATAAAGCGCCCTATATAGGAAGACGTAGAGGAACGCCACGATCAGGTTCCCCAGGGCCAGCGAGGCGTTGGTCGCCGCTATGAATCGCCTCCACGAGAACCCCATCCTGACCGCGCGGCCCAATAGGAAGAAGCCCGCGAAGTTCCCGGGCACGGCGGCCAGGAGGCTGCCCATGTAAAGCCCCCCGTGCTTGATCGAATCGCACATGAGGGTCCCCAGGGCCGCCCCGATCCCCCCGACCCATGGCCCGAATATCGTGGCGAAGAGCGCGGGTATGACGACCGCCGGCCGGAATTGGCCCATGCCCCAAGGGGATTGGATGTACGCGGTCGCGTATGAGCCCATGGCGTAAAGCGCGGCGCAAAGCGCCGTGGAAGCGGCCTTCAAGGAATCCGGAAGCCCCGGCTCCCTATGCATCCGCGGCACCCGCTCTTTCGAGGGCCCTCGGGACCACTTAAAAGTTCTCTATGGATTATCCAAAATCTTTATAGAATGTAAAGGGAGGGACTTGCCGAGCCGGCGCTCACTCGGGCTCCAGGTAGAAATCGTATCGGGTGCTCGAGCCCTCGGATGCGTGGATCGATGCCCGCACCATGCGATGGCCGCGGATGCCCGCGGCCAGGGCCAGGGCCCCGGGCTCGACGTAGGCGTCGAAGAGGCCATCGAGGGAGTAAACCCGGTGCCCGAACCCCCCGGCCCCGATCGATTCTATCGAGATCTCGGCCCAGCTCGCGGCCCTCGGCAGGCCCTTCCAATTGAAGCATTGGATGGAGCCCCATATGTAGGCCCTCTCGTCCATCACGATCGTCAAGCTCGCCCCGGATCCGAGCTCGGCGCCCTCGATCCTGGCCCGGTGCCTTAGCTCGAATGGGCCTAGGTGGTTATAGGGCAGAAGGACCGTCAGGTTCGTCAAATGCAGCTCGCCCTGCAAAAGGCCCGGGGGTGGCGGGTAGAATCCCGAGGGCCTATACCAATTAGTCAGCTCGACGACGATCGTCCACCCTCCCCCATAGGAGCCGGCCATCGGCGCCCGGGCCCTGCCCCAAACGCCATGATCCGCTTGGAATAGCATCGCGGCCCTCCTCCTCTCGGCCCCCAGGCTCGGGTCAACGTATCCGAACAACCCGGCCAGCCTGCGATATTCCACCATCTTGGCCCCGGCCGGGATCGGCGGGATTGAGCAACCCGCGAGGGCCACCTTCTTGGCGAGGCCATCGACGTGGGCCAGGAAGCCCGATCCGGCCCCGAGGCGGGCCCCGGGGTCGCTCGAGGTGGAGGCGGCCGCCACCAATATGTCCCTATCATCGTAGATCCTTATCCGCATCGACGCGTTGAACGGCAGCGACGTGAAAACGCCCTCCTTCCTGAATAGGATCGTTAGATTGAACTCCACCCCCCTGACCAGATCGACCCCTATATCGGAGATGGAGCCCATAGCCGCGCTCACCACCCGCCCGCCCAGGTCCCCGAGCGTCACGACGCCCTCTTGGACGTATCCATACGTCCAAGCGTTGATCGCGTATTGGCCCGGATAGAGGGCGAGGGAGGATTTGAAACCCTCGCCCCTGTAATAGGATTCGGAGTAGAGGAAACCGAGCCTGAGCTGGGCTTGGAGGAATAGGTTCGTCCTGGAGCTCGGCTCGATGGCCGGGGGCCTCGGGGATGGGAGATCGGGGCCCATCCTATCCACGAGGGTCGATCCGTTCGTCACCAGCGCCGATGACGATGGCCCGAAGGCCTCCCTCCAGCCCGGCCATGGTATCGTCGAATGGGCCGAGTTTGTGATGGGCAGGCTCCAGGACTTCGCCGAGTAATTCCAGAAGTAGATGATATCCGCGAAGGACCTAGAGGCCACATCGTACGCCAAAACGGCCACCTTGGAGGCGTTCCAAGCCCACGGCCTCTCGACGGCCGGCCTTTGGGCATCAAGGGATCTTATCGTGACGTTCAACCCGGCCCCCCTATACATGTGGAGGCTCGCGTACGATATGGAGCCGTACATGCCCGCGGGGGCTTGGAGCGGCTGATCCAGGGCCCGCGGATCGTCGCCGGGGAAGAGGGCCTGTATATAGCCGCGGATATATGCCCTGATCATATATGGGCCCGGGTATAGGCCGTAGTCCCTCAGGCCCCGATACCTGAATAGGGAGTATTTGGTCCCGCCCCTGGGGTCCCGAGGGGGCATCGGCCCCGCCATCCCGAGCCCATTCAACGCCACCGTTATCGAGGAGGCGTTCGAGGGAACGTGGGTGAAATTGAAGGCCGCGATCGAACCGTCGTAATCCAAGGCTTCGACCAGGATGAATCGATAGAGACCGGGGCCGCCGATCGGGCCGTCCGCGACCTCCCCGGGCCTATCGTGGAAGTGGATGGTCACGTTGATGGCACCGGAGCGCTTGAGGGGGATCTCGATCGAGATATCGCTCCCGAAGCCCCCCTCGGGGATCGCGAAATGGCAATGCCTGAACCGGGTCCCGCTGGCGTCCGCTTGTACGTAGCCATTGACGAAGGCCCTGGCAAAGTAGTTCCCGGGGCCCAGCCCATCGATCCACGTCGCGAATACCTGCGGGACCATACCGCTTAGCCTGCTCGGGATCCCGAAGTATCCCTTAGCCCCGAATTGGAACCTGAATTCGCATGGGCCGGATCCCAAGCCCGTGACCGGATCGGGGGATTCCCCGGGCCCGACCCACCACCTCTGGGCCGGGCCGACGCCGTTGAAGACCCCGAAAGGATCCTTATGCGGCGGGGGATCCGTATATGGGTTATAGCCCCCGGGCCCCTCCCATGGGAAGGCGACCGGCTTGGGGGAATTTGGGGCGGCGAGGCCGGAGGGGCCGAAAACGGCGTTCCCGCGGACGTAGGGGACGTAGGGCGCGTGGGTCAAATTGATCGGGGATTGGGCGACGACGTTCCGCTCCACGTAATGATCGCAATCGTATATGGCCACCGTTATCGGGGCTTGGGAGGCCCAGGGCATCGGGCCCGCCGCCCCCTCGGAGCGGACGATCCCGGATAGCTGGGGGCCGGGGCTCAGGTGGGCATCGAGGCTCAGCGATTGCCCGCGGTGGACCCTCACGCCCTCGGCGATCCTCTGCTCCGGGAACCCGGCCGCGCTGGCGTAGATATCGTAAACCCCGGGGGCCAAGCCCTCCAGCTCGAAGCGCCCCTCGGAGCTCGCGTTGAAATAGGCCCTCGCCTCCACGGCCCTATCGGTGATCCTCCCGGAGATCGGGTCCTCCGCCAGCCCGATGGCCCTGACCCTCCCGGGGAGGCGCAGGGGCTTGCCGTATAGGCCGGGGGCGGCCCCCCAACCGTACCGCAGGGTCCCGTGGATTATCGCGGGATCCGGATCGGCCTTGACCAACACGACCGGCCAATTCTCGGCCGGCATCGCGGCGCTTATCGGGGCCGAGTCGGATTGGGAGGCGATCGGATAGCGATCGCCCACGAATATCTTCAGGAAGTACCTGCCGGCCACCACCGGGGCCCTCATCTGATTGATCCTCACGTAATACCATTCCCCCCAATCCCTCTCGGGCGTGAACTCCATTCCCCTCCCAGAGGCCTCTATCCTTATGATCCACCAGCCCGGGCCGAAGGGATCCAAATCATCGGCCCTCGAGACGAATATCTTGCCGTAATCATCCGTGAGCGTCGTGACTATGTTCGAGGAATCGCCCAGATCCCACCTTATGGTCCCGGCGGGCTCGAACCCATCCTGGATCAGCTCGCCCCCCTTCCCCACCACGGGCGCTGGTATGTAAATGGTCAGGTTCCAATATCTGAAGGCGGGGCTCGGGTTCGAGGGGCTCGCGAAGAAGCGGGGCTGGGAGAAGTTTATGGCCAATATGAAATCCCCGACGCTATCCCAGCGCGGCCCCGATGCCATTATGGCCCCCTCAGGCGAATAGGAGCAGCCCTCCACTTGGAGGGGGCGCTCGAAGGTCGTGAAGGGCGATTGATATCCCGGGGGGAGCGATGGATCGCCCAAGTATAGGCCTCGGCCGGCCCCGGGCCACAGATGGGCCAATGGGCCGGGCACATGCGCCCGTCCGAAGGAGTTCCTCGGGTTCAGCTCGTGGTCGTTGGACCTGAACAGGGGTGGGATGGCATCGGGGCGGCCCAAGGTGGTGTGGGCCATCGATTGGGGGATCGATGCCAATAGGAGGCAGGAGATCAGCAATAGGGCGCCCGCGAGCGCTCGAGCGATCCCCCCTCACCCCCATCGGAGCTCGAGTGCCCGCGCTATTGCTTCGAGGGCCGCTTCCGCCTGCGCCTCAGGATGATGAGGGCCGCGATGGCCGCGATCCCGGAGAGCGCCGATGCCACAACGATCGGGTAAAGCGATGGGAGGACCTCCACCTCCATCCCGATCGTATCGCTCAAGCTATATCTGCCGTCCTGCGTCCAATCGATCCTCAGGTCCATCCGGTACGCTTGTGGGACGGCCTTCCCGTCCACGTCGATGGTGAAGAAGGCGGTTCGAACGTCGCCGGGGTACATCGTGCCGATTAGGTCCGTCAGGGTCCCGGAGAAGAAGTTCCCGGCCAGGAGGCGGACCCTCACCGATTCCGCCTTCACGTTGGCGGCGTTCCTCATCTTAACCGCCATCGTCACGCCCGAGTCCCCGGCCCGGATCTTGGATGGCGATATCTCGAGGATCTCGAACCTCGCCTTCTCCGCCACCGTCAGCTGGATGTGGCCGATGGCCCGCATCGGGCGGCTTGGGCTCATTGCGTATAGCGGCAGGCTATAATTCCCCGGCTTGGCTTTTTCATCGACGTCTATGAGGAAATTCGCTTCGGAGATCTGCTGCGGTTGGAGCGTCCCGAGGAAGGCCCTATCGGAGGAACTCGATGCCATCCTGAAGGGCCACTCTATGCCCAGCCGCAGCTCGAGATCCTTCACGCCCCCCTGCCCCGAGTTCACGACGAAGACCCTCAGGGTCACCTGGGAGTCCCCCGGGAAGACCTTGGCCGGCATCGTGAGGACCCTGTGGACCCGGACGTCCCCGGCCCAAATGGCGACGTCAACGTAAACGCTCTTGGATACCTCCCTCAGCTCTCTGGCGCTCCTATACCTCAGCTCCAACCTCAGCCGATAAACGCCCTCCTCCGCGCCGGGGTCGATGTTCAGGACGTACCTGAACGTGAAGGTCCCCCCCGGCGGCATATCCCCAGCGCTTTGGGTCACGTTCTCCGCCAACATCCACTCGTTGCTTGAGCGATACCTGTGCCAGAAGGGGCGCTCCAGCCATAGGATCCCAATCACGTCCCTTGCGAAATCATCGCCGGCGTTCGCGATCACTATCGAGAGCGTAACGCCCTCATCGCCCGGCTTCGCCGCCATGGGCGCGGCGGGGTTGGATCCCCAATAGGCCCCGGCTGGGACGAGGTTCGCGACCCCCAAGCCTTCCGCCTCGCGGGCCAACATCGGGATCGCCGCCGATGCGATCGCCAGGGCCATCAGGACGACGGCCCACTTGGGCCGATCGCGGAGCGGTTTCGCCATGCCCATCACCTCGAAACGGATCTGACGAATATCGGGATGGCCGCCGAGAGCGTCGCGAGCGAATATAGGACGAGCACGATCAAATCGGGGGCTATGTGGTGCATTTGGGCATTCAGGACTATTATCTTCCTCAGGGCATCGGCCGAGTAATAAAGCGGGAGGGATTTCCCAATGGCCTGCAAGAACCACGGCAGCTGCTCTATGGGGAAGACCACGTTGGAGAGGAAGGTCATCGGCATGTTTATCAGCATCAGGGACGTCATGGCCGTTTCCTGCTCCCCGGCTATCGAGGTTATTATTATGCCTATCCCAGAGAAGCTCAGTACGGCCAGGAACATTGTTAGGACCATCAGGAGCGGGTTGCCGTATACCCTAACCCCGAAGAAGAGCATGGATATGGCGAGTATTATGAAGCTCTGAAGCATGCCCCTCGCCGTTTGCGCCAATAGCTTGCTCGCTATCACCGCATACCTTGGGACCGGGGAGGACATTATCCCGTCCAAGGTGCCCTGCTCCCTCTCCCGCGATATGCTCGCGGCCAGCCCGGAAAGGGTGCCCATGGTGACCGTGAGCGCCATGAAGCCGGGCGCGAGGAATTGGAAAGTGGTCGCGCTGCCCTTCACGAATGGCTCCCTCTCCAAGCTTATCGGCTCCAGGAGGGCCTCGGGATCGGCGCCAGCCGCGATATCGGATATCCTAGACGCGGCCACCCCCTCCGATATGATCCTTATCAATGAGGAGACTTGGCCGATTATCGACGAAGCCAACTGGGGATTCGTGTCGTCAGCTATTAGGATCAAAGTGGCTTGCCGGTTCGATGATAGGGCCTCCGAGAACCCCCGGGGGATCACCAATACGCCCTTCAATTTGCCCTCGGTCATCTTATCCTTGGCCACCTCCAAGCTGGCGAAGCTCCGCACGGAGAAAAGGCCCGTAGTCGAGGACAATTGGGCGAATTGATCGGCTATTCCCTCGGAGATCCGGCTGCCATCCTCGTCGACGATGCCAATCGGCAATCGGCCGTATTGGCTCGGGAACTTGCCGGCGTAGAGGTTCGTGGAGGTGATCGAGGGGAACATATAGCCGAACATGGCCATCATGACTATGGGGAAGAGCGTGAACGAAACGACCAGCATCTTGGCCTTCCAGAAATCCAAGAGGTCCTTATGGGCCATCACCATGGTGACGTAGATGGCCCTCCTCGCGCCGGTTCGGATCAACGCCCTTACACCCTCCCGATGGCCCTTATCGGGACCCTGTTCTCGGCCCTATCCCTGAGGTCCCTGCCGGTGAGCTCCAGGAATACCTCGAGCAGGTTCGAAACCCCGAATCTCGCCTTCAGCCCCTCCGGGGTATCGACGACCAATATCCTCCCGTGATCGATTATGGCCACCCTATCGGACAGCTCCTCCGCCTCATCCATTATATGGGTCGTCAGGATTATGGTCCTTCCCCCCTTCCTCAAATCCTTGATCAAATCCCTAACGAAGCGTATGCTCTGCGGATCGAGCATGGCCGTCGGCTCATCCAGGAACAATATCTTGGGGTCGTGCAATAGCGCCCTGACGACGTTCAAGCGCTGGCGCATCCCGGAGGAATAGCCGCCTATGGGGAAGTGCTTGAACCTCTCCAGCCTGACCATCTCTATGAGCTCGTCGACCTTGCGCCTCAGCTCCTCCCCTCCCATCCCATAGAGGCGCCCGAAGAACATGAGGTTCTCAACGGCGTTTAGCCTAGGATATAGGATCAATTTCTCGGCCACCAGGCCTATGATCTTCCTGACCTCATCCGCTTGATTCACTATGTCATATCCCCCGACCTTGGCGGTCCCCTCCGTGGGCCTCATGAGCGTCGTCAGCATCCGGACCAGGGTCGATTTCCCAGCGCCGTTGGGGCCCAATAGGCCAAAGATCTCCCCCTCCTTAACCGAGAGGTCCACGTGGTCCACGGCGGTGAAGCTCCCGAAGCGCTTCGTGAGGCCGAACGCCTCTATGGCCAATCCCAAGGGGCATCAGCTCCCGGCTGAGGAGAACGCCATATATAGGGCAACTATATATCGCTTTCGTTCGTCGAGCCTTGGGCAAGATTCGCCGACCCCCATTCCGATGGCCCGAGGAGCTCAAGAAGGGCTATTTGAGGCTCCTGATCTTGGCCTCGCTCGCTCGGAGGCCGATGCACGGGTATGAGATCATGAGGGAGGCGGCCGAGCGAACGCTGGGGCTTTGGAGGCCCACCGCGGGCGGAACCTATCCGCTCCTAAGGAGGATGGAGCGGATGGGGTGGATAAGGGGGGAATGGATGACCTCGGCCGGGGGGAGGAAAAGGAAGGTATATAGGATAACCGGGAAGGGGCGCGCGAAGCTAAAGAGGCTCTTGGAAATTCATGGGGCCATTTTGAAGATAGCCCGCAGGATCCACGAGGAACTAGGGGGGACGTCGGGCTTGGGGGAGGTGGATCGGGCGCTATCGCTCCTGAAGGCCCCATTGGAGCCCGAGGGGTTGAGGGGCCTCAGCAGGGAGGAGAGGATCAGGATCCTGCGCTTGGCGAGGGGACGATTGGAGAGGGTGGAGAAGGAGGCGCGCGAGGCCATCGAGGCCGTGGATGCTGCCATGAGGGAATTGACGGCGATTCGGCAAGGCCCCGGGGATGCGAATCGACCCAACCCCCGCGAGAAGGGCGCGTAGGAACCTGGCGAATTAATTCGCGGATCCCGCGATTGCAAAGTTTTATAAAGCCAAGGATTATAAAAGCCGACGCCTCCGCGGCGGATCCCGTTTGAACGAAAGGGTTCCGACGATCCTCGGGCGAATCAATGGCCTCGATGAGGCCCTCGGGGGCGGGCTCCCAAGGGGCTTGATCCTCGTGGCCGGGAGCCCGGGCTCCGGGAAGACGTCCTTCGCGGCCCGATTCATCCTAAGCGGGGCCGAATCCGGGGAGCCGGGCGTATACATTTCGTTCGCCGAGGGGCGCGGGGAGCTCCTGGAGAACCTATCGAGGCAATTCGGCCGCGACCTTCGGAAACTCGAGGAGGAGGGGAGGCTGAGGGTGCTCGATATGGTGACGGTGAAGGGGGGAGCGATCCCGGAGGTCCTGGAGTCCATAATGGGGGAGATCCAAGCCCTAGGGGCCAAGAGGCTCGTCATCGACCCAATCACGGCCATCGCCCAAGCCTTCGATGAGCCCATAGAGGTCAGGGCGATGCTCCATTCGGTCTTCGATAAGATCATGGGTCAACTCGGTTGCACGACCCTATTGATCTCGGAGGTCCCCATCGGCTCGGATCGGATAGGATTGGGATTGGAGGAGTTCGTGGCCGATGGCCTGATCATCCTGAGGCGGATGCGCCTCGAGGATAGGCCCTTCAGGGAGCTGGAGATAGTGAAGCTCCGGGGCACCAAGCTAATCCAGGAGAAGATGGCGTTCACCTTGGAGGGCGGTTTCCGGGCCTTCCCGGCCTTCGAGGAGAAGCCCATCCCGGAGCCCAAGCGCTTCCAGCCCATCCCGGATCCCCCGGGTAGGTTCTCCTCCGGCTGCGCCGAGCTGGATCGGATCATCGGCGGCTACGAGAGGGGTTGCACGATCCTCTTCGAGATCGAGCCTTGGATATCGACCCGGCAATATCAGCTCTTGGTCAGCCCCACCATTTGGAACTTCCTATCCCAAGGGAGGGGCGTGCTCGTGATACCATCCCCGGGCGTCGATCCCCTCCTCGCCAAAAGGCGGATTTCCGAGGGCGGGATCACGGGGGGCCGAGATGGGTGAGCTCCTCAGGATCCTCGTTCCAAGGGAGGCGGGCGTTCCCGGGGACCCGAGCGTAATCCAAGTTGGGGGAGAGGACGCTTGGGAGGATTATCGGAGGTGCCTGGAGGCGGCGGAGGAGCTCTCCGGGAAGAGCCATGGGCCGATCCTCGGCGTTATCGGCGCCTCCTCCATCGCGAACCGCTACGGCTTGAACGAGGCCATACGCGTATTGGGCGCCGAGGCCACCAAGACCAGGAGCGAGGGCGGGCTCCTGCTCCTGCTGCTCAAGCCCAGCCGCGAGGACCTGCGAAGGGAGCTCGGGGCCATAGCCGATGTACACCTCAAGATCATAAGGGAGCACGGCGTCCCAATCCTATGCGGGGTGAATCCCAGGACGAATCTATTCGCGATCGAGATGGACGTCTCCAAAGGCCATCCGATGCCCAAGCTCACGCCAATTTTATGAAACCGTTGCATAGGGGGGCTTCGCTCGATCCCTTAAAGCATACATGGGGGATCGCACCATCCGTTTATCGAGGGGTATTCCCCCCTCGAAATCAGGCCCCGCGCGCCCTGCTACCCCCTCAGGCTCAAAATGGATGGCGGTATATGCCCGCCGCGCTCGATGAACTTCGAGGCCGAGAATCGGCTCACCGACATCACTATCGCCGACCCGAATAGCCCCCCGAACTCCACGACGTCGCCGGCCCCCTTGCCCGGCACGGGGATCAGCCTGACCCCGATCGGCTTATCGTTCACGACGCCTATGGCCATCCCATCCATTATTATGGCCGATATGGTCTCCGGCGGGGTATCCCCGGGTATGGCTATCATATCCAACCCGACCGAGCAAACGGAGGTCATGGCCTCCAGCTTCTCCAGCGAGAGCGAACCGGCCCTAAGGGCATCCCTCATCCCCGCGTCCTCGCTCACGGGTATGAAGGCCCCGCTTAGGCCGCCGACGAAGGAGGTCGCCATCGCGCCGCCCTTCTTCACGGCGTCCGTCAGAAGGGCCAGCGCCGCGGTCGAGCCGGGGGCCCCGCAGGATTCTATCCCCATGGCCTCTATTATATCGGCGATGCTCTCCCCAGCCTCGGGCGTTGGCGCGAGGGATAGATCCACTATTCCGAACCTCACCCCGAGCCTTTCGGCCATCTCCCTCCCGACGAGCTCCCCGACCCTCGTTATCTTGAAGGCCGTCCTCTTGATCCGCTCCGCGAGGGCCCTGAAATCCTCGCCTTGGCTTTGCTCCACAGCGGCCCTTATCACCGCCGGCCCGCTTATGCCGACGTTTATTACGCTCTCGGGCTCGCCGAGCCCATGATAGGCCCCGGCCATGAAGGGGTTATCCTCCGGAGCGTTGGCGAACGCGGCCAGCTTGCAACATCCGATCCCGCTCCTATTGGCCGTCGCCCATGCGGTTTCCAGAATGACCTTCCCCATGGCCCTGGCGGCATCCACGTTTATGCCGGCCTTGGTGGTCGCTATATTGACGCAGGAGCACACCCTCTCAGTCGAGGCGAGGGCCCTCGGTATCGAGCGAAGCAATATCGAATCGGCCCTCGTGAACCCCTTTTGGACGAGGGCCCCATAGCCCCCTATGAAATCGACCCCGACCCTCCTCGCGCCCTCATCGAACGCCCTCGCCAGCTCCACGGCCAATTCGATGGCCCCCTCCTCCGGGATCCTCACGATGGCCGGGCCCAGCAGCGCCGAGGCGGGCGTCACCGCGATCCTCTTGTTGACTATTGGTATCCCATATTTCTCCTCCACAGCCTTCGCCTCCTCCACGAATCCCCCGGCCACCTCGGAGATCTTCTCCTCCACCCGATCCCTCATGGAATCGAAGTCATCGCTCACGCAATCCAGGAGGTTTATGCCCAGGGTCACCGCCCTAACGTTCAAATGCTCGACCAAGATCATCCGTATCGTTTCGATTATCTCATCCTTTGAGAACAAGTGCCCTTCCCCGTTCAGACCCGATGCATATAGCGAAAGACGTCCTCATGCTGCACCATGACCTGCACCCCCAATCCCTCCCCCCTCCTCCTGAGCCTTTCCTTAAGCTCCGCGAGGCTGACCTTAATGCCGCTTATGTCTATGAGGATCATCATCACGAATAAATCCCCCATCTTGGTGGATGCCAAATCCAATATATTGGCGTTCGCCTCGGCCAGCTCCCCCGAGATCCCGGCCACTATGCCGACCCGATCCCTCCCCATGACCGTCACGACGGCCCTATCCGTTTGCAATGGCGAAATCCCCGCCCGGGGGCGGGATGGGCAAAAAAATGGTTTATGTCGATCGCCGCAATATCGGGCCCGCCCCATATTTGGCCTCGAGGAGGGCTGAGGCCAGGCGCTCGAGGCGATCTGCGCCCTCCAACTCGGCGAGCCAACTCCTGGGCAGCGCCTTGGCCCCCAGATAGGCGCCCGAGATCGCGCCCGTCATGGCCCCTATGGTATCCGAGTCGCCGCCCAGGCCAACGGCGTATAGGACGGCCCCCTCGAAGCTATCGCGGTTGGCCAAGAAGGAGAAGATGGCGGTCGGGACCGAGTTGAACGCCTCTATCCCATTGCCCAGCTCCAGGACCACCCGGCCGGGATCCGGCCCCTCCTTCAACAATCGCTCAATCGCCTCGAGCTTCCCGATATAGACCGCTTGGGATGCCAACCCCCTCAGGGCCCCCAGGAACTCCCCGGGGTCCAATGGGGACCCGTCCCCCGATCGAACCGCCAGCGCGACGGCGGCGGCTTGGAGGACGGCCCCCTCGATCCCCAAGGGATGCGCGTGGGTTATCCTGCTGGCCTCCTCCACGGCGCGCCTGAGGGCCTCGAGATCGTCGAAGTAAAAGAGGCCAAGGGGCGCGGCCCTCATGGCGGCGCCGTTTCCGAAGGATCCGCCAGGGTAAACCCTTAGGGCGGCCTCCCTCCAATCCACCCCGGCCCGCATTAAGCGAAATATCCTCGGGGGCCCGGGCCCATACCCCCTGAAAGGCTCCCTTTCGTAGTTCTCCGCGAACCTCCGCGCCATGTGATCGACGTCGAGCCCCCGCCTCTCGATCAATGATTCGGCCACCCCGATCGTCATATGGGTGTCGTCCGTATAGGGGAGGATTCCGAGGGGTTGGGCATCGGGATCGATGATGCCTCGGCGCGCCAGCGCCCTCCCCCAATCGGAGGCCCCGATGGAATCCCCGAGCGCCGTCCCCAGGAGGGACCCCGCGAACCTATCCGGGAGATCCCCCAATGCCCTCCCCCCTCAATCCATTTATCAGGGCGGGCAGATCGTCCAATCGATCGAGTATGAAATCGGCGCCGGCCGACTCGAACTCCTCGCGCCTCCTGGAGGTCGTCAGGGCCACCGCGACGCAGCCAGCGGCCCTCCCAGCGAGGACATCGACTATATTATCGCCCACGTACACGGCCTCCTCGGGCCTTACGCCGAGCCTCTCGCAGGCCAGGATTATCGGATCCGGGCTCGGCTTGGGCCTGGGGGCCTCGCCGCCCCTAACTAGGGCATCGAAGTATTCGGCGATCCCGAAATGATCGAGGATCCTCTCGGCCAGCCCGGGGACCGTGTGGGTGGTTATCGCGAGCTTCAAGCCCCTCGCCTTGAGCTCCTCAAGGACCCTCGAGGTCCAGGGATAGAGCCTCGCCTCGCCGATGAACTCCCCCCTCTTCTCGTTATATAGCTCCATGGCCCTCTTGGCCGCCCCCTCCCCCAAATCCCCGACGAGGTCCTTGAAGATGTCCCCGCTATAGCGCCCCCAAGCCCTCCGCATGAATTCCTCGAAGCTCAGCTCGGGCTTCCCGAACTCCCTGAGGGCCGCGTTGGCCGCCATGTGGGCGGGCTTGGCCGTATCGACCAATACGCCGTCCAGATCGAATATCACGGCCCTAACGATGCGCCTCAAGCTGGGCCCCCAAAAGCCCATCGGGGTTCGGAGCGCCGGCCCGCGCGAAATGGGGGGCAGCGGCCCTCAGGGATATTCGGCCGATTCCCCCGGCTTCAGGATGACGACCCTGACGGATGGCGCCAACCTCTTGGCCTCCTCCGCGAACTCGGAGGGCTCGCCGTAGAGGACCGGGAACGTCCCGTAATGCATCGGGATGGCGACCTTGGGCTCCAGGAGGGTCAAGGCCACCGCGGCCTCCTTGGGGCCCATGACGTAATGGCCCCCTATCGGGATCAGGGCCACCTCGGGCGAATAGAGGCGCTTTATCAGGGCCATGTCGCCGAATAGGGCCGTATCGCCGGCGTGGTATATCCTCGTTCCATCCCCCTCTATCACATAGCTCACCGGGCCCCCCCTATTGGAGGTATGGACGGCCGGCACCATTGCCACCCTTATGCCCCTCCCGAGGTCGACCAGGGAGCCCATGTTCATTTGAACCTTCTTCAAATCGTCCGGGAGGGCCCCGGCCACCTCCGGTATGGAAACGATCGCCGCCCCGGTCCTGCGGGCGATCGCCTCGGCATCGCCTAGGTGATCCGCGTGATCGTGGGTCACGAGGATGAAATCCGCCCCCCGGATCCCCTCGGCCTTAATCGGGGCCTTGGGATTGTTGGAGAGGAAGGGATCGACGTAGACTATCGCGCCCTTGTAAGCCAACTCAAAGGCGGAATGGCCGAGCCACCGCATCTTGACCAAGCGATTCCACCCCCGCCTATTGGAGGGCTTCGGCCGATAATAAGCGTTCCGAGGATATCCAGCGCCGGCCCCGCCGAGGGCCCCCTGCGCTGCTTGGGCGCTCCGGAATGGATCGAGGGCTCGAAAAAAGGGGAAAGGGGGTTTTTCCTAACCCGGCTTAACCTCAGGGGTCGGCTCAGGCTTGGCCTCAGCCGGTGCCACCTCGGGCTTGGCCGCTGGAGGGGCCTTCGGCTTCGCCTTCCTCTTAGGCTTGGCCTTGGCCTTCGCCTTAGCCTTCCCCTTCGTCTTCCCGGACCTCTTGCACGTCGGCATAATCTCCCCTTTATTGTTCACTCGAAACTGGCTTAAAAAATTTTACATTCATTTCGATTCGCCAAATTTCATAGATGCGATCCACCGGGGTCGGGGCCAAGCCCCCTCGGCGCCTCTTGTGACGGGGAGTTGGATAAAGGATTTATACCCTTCCCCCCAAGCCCAGGGGGGCATAGGGATCGGCCCAATGCCCGATCGAGCCGATCGGCGCGGAAGTTGGGGTTGAGGATGGAAAGTGGGTAGAACCTGCAGGGATTACGTATGCCCCGTTTGCGGCGGGAGTATACCGAAGGGCACGGATACCTCGGAGTTGGTTATAGAATCCCCGGAGGGCGGGAGCGGGCGCGAGGGGGCAGCGCGCCTGGGCCCCAAGAGGGTCTACCATAGGGATTGCGCGATAGCCGAGGATCTGGCGAGCAAGAGATGCAGGTGGTCCAAGGACCTATGGATCCAAAGGGGGGTGACCGAGGTCGTATATCGCATAGGTGGCAAGGAGGAGGTCAGGATACCCCTCCTATCGGATGAGAAGTCCGGCTCCGAGGCTTGGGAGAGGGCCGTGGAGAAATACAGGAGGATCAGGGGCTTGGAATCCAAGGGGTTCGGAATAAGGTCCGATAGGGGGAGGGCGGCCGAGTGATGGGCGCGCTCGGCGCCCGGGGCCGGATCTTAATAATGGGGGAGGGCCCTTTAATGGGCGGGTGAGGATCGTGTCGGAGGAAAAGCTCCCGATCTCCGAGGAGCTTAAGGTGCTCGAGGGCACCACCCTATACAAGACGGGCAAATGGTGGTCGGCAGTGGCCTTGGTCGATTCATTTGGCAGGAGGCAAGTGGCGCTCTATCTATGGCTTAATAAGGATGGGAAGTGGAAGCGCCAGCAGAAGTTCGTCATCCACAGCAAGGGCGAATGGCTGAAGGTCAGGGAGGTCGTTGACAAGCTCAGCGAGAAGCTGCCCTGAACTGAAAACCCCCGGGGTCCGATTTGACCTGGTATTGCCCCAATTGCAGGGTGGAGTTCTCCGACTATCAGCCCTTCTGCCCATATTGCAACAAGCCGCTCAGGAGATCCAAGAGGTTTGAGTAGGCGGTCGCCCGGGGATAGGAGCGGCGCTCGATCGCCCCTCAGGATGCCCCGCCGCGCCGCCCGAGGAACCCCTCTATCTCGCGCTCGGCATCGTCGGCCCTTATGAATATCGGGACGTTCTCCATGCCCGTCGCCGTATAGCTGGATAGGAGCCATTCCCCCGGCGCGAACTCCAGGGTCTTCTCCAATATGGATTGATCGATCGCGAATGTGCTGCTCACCAGGTTCCGATCGTAGGGCCTGGGCAGGGGCCCTATGAAATAGGTGTGGAGCTGCTGGAGGGCGTTCGTATTCAGGTAGGCTATCCGCTGGGTGGCTATGCACCCCCCGAGCCCGTATTTCCTGCCCTGCCTCAACAGGGTCTCGACGGCCTCCGTGCACTTGCCCTCCACCCCCTTCGCCTTATCATAGGCCGGTATGAACTCCTGCGCCTCATCGAAGACGAAGAGGATGGTGGGCTCGACCTTGAACTCCCTCTTCCTCCCCGCCAAGGCCTTGGAGGTCAGCGAGATCGCCAACTCCTTGATGGGCACGGGATCCGCGATCGATATGCAGACGAGCCTCGCATCGCCCTCGATGAGCTTCGCGATCCTCTCGGCCGTATATCCGCCCCGCTCCTCCCCGGCCGATCGATCGGATAGATCCAATAGCTCGTTCAACACGCGCCGGCTGGTCGCCCATCCATAGAGGTTGCTCTTTTCGCTCACGTTGAACTTTTTAACTGCGCTTTGGGCCACTCCGTCCAAATAATCTATGAATTCCCCATCGATCTCCTGCTCCCTCCCGAGCCTATGGGCGCTCATATATTGCAGCACGGCCCTGTGGATCTCGTCTATGGCGTTTACGTAATTCGGCTTGCCCAAGCTCTCCTTCCTGAACGATTCGAGCTCGCTTAATACGCCACCATAGCTCGGGATCTCGGCGACGGACTTGGCATAGGCCCCGACCTTGCCTTGATCCATCACTCTTTTGAACACGACCTTGGATGCCTCATCGCGCTCGAACCTCTTGGGCTTGACGACTATCTTGAAGAGTTGGTCGGCGCTCTCCACTGGGGTCTCCAAGATGACTTTGGAGGGGATCGAGGGATCCGCGAGCACGTCTTGAAGCAGGAAGGGATACTCCATGGATATGTCGAATATAACTACCCTGGAATCCCTTACATGATATAATATCCTCCTCAATATATTGGACAAGAGGTTGCTCTTGCCGCATCCCGTGAATCCGAATATGCCGAAGTGATATCGCATTAGGGATTCATAATCGACGTAGATCGGGATCCGCTCCTCATCGCTCTCGAACATCTTTATGACCCCGATCCTCGGATCCCTCCTGGCTTCGTGGGTCGTCTCTATCCTTTGCCAAGGCCTGCCCATTCGCTCCAATATCGATCTGTTATACATCTGATGTATCGTATCCTTGTTCAGGATGTAAACCCTCTCCGCAATTATCGGATACGTGAACCCCTTCCTATATTCTATCCCGCCGTCCTCGCCTATTATCAAATCATAGTTGAGCGGGATGGCCGATAGCTGGATCATCATCGTCGATTTATCATCCGTTTCCCAATCCGAAACGGATTGTTGGATCATCTCGAATTGATATGGATAATAGGCGTAATCCGATAACCCCTTCAGCCCGTAATGCTCCGGGCCTATCCTTGATATCTCCAAGAGGGTGAAGCGCTTGCCGTTATGCATTTGGGCCTTGAAGTTCCTCACCGCCAGCAGCATGCCCTCCTCGAGGAGGCTCATGAGATCCCTTTGATATTCCACCTTTATCCGGCATTCGTATTTGGCCGAGATCCCGGTCGTCTCCGAGGGGGCCTCGGCCCTCTTTACGGCCGAAACGGAGCTCAGCCTCGCCACGAACCTGCCCCCGAGGTCAGTGAAATACTTCCCCAGCTCCCCCAGATCGGATTCCCCGGGATCCATCCCCCGGCGGCCCCCCTCCATTCAGCCCTCCCTCCTCGCCCGCTCCACCTCCGCCCTCCTCTCCCGAAAGGTGTGCATGTAGAACGAGAGCCCCCTCAGCCTGGGGTTGTTGGCGACCCAATGGCCCACGGCGTCCATCAGCCCAACGGCCTCCTCCCTTTGGGCCTTCGCTATCTTATCCGCTATGAAGAGCGGTTTGTTATGGCCAAACGCCTCCGGAATCCCCTTTGGGCTCATGGCCTTCAGCACGACGATCATCAGGTTCTGCAAATCGTTACGAACCCCCCGATCCTTGTAAAGGATCGGCCTCACGGGCTCCACGGCGCCGCCGAACTCGTGCTTGAACTCCATCGATGAGCGCAGATCGTAATCCGGATGGGCCAAGCGATCGATGAGGAGCACGTTGCTCCTGAGCCGGCGATCCCTCTCCGATTCGTCCAATTGCACGTAACTCTTCAGGAAGAGCCTCTCCATTATTATCCTATTCTTCCTCGCGCCGCAAACGAAGCCCCTCCTCCGCTCCGGGTCCGGGACTATCGTTTGGAAGGCGGAGTCGTATTCTATCAGCGCCCAGGGAACGGCCACCCTATCCCAGTTCAGGGCGCTGACCGCTTGCAGGAGGGTCCTATCGGTTCCCGGGAACCCCTGGGCGGCGCCGGGATCCGCGTCCCATATCCCCTCCCTCGCGCAAACGGGCACCAAGTGGGCTTTGAAATCCCTGGCCGTAGTATCCTTCGTTATGCCAACCAAGAGAACCCCCCTGGCCCAGCATTCCTTGAGGAGCATATTGAAGCAGTAGAGGCATAGGAAGGCGAGGTCTTGGGCGGTCACCCACTTCCTGCCCCCGCCGGCCTCGATCCTCATTGGGTTTTGGGCGGAGCCCTTGAACAATCTATCGCAGAGGGAGAGCACCAAGCGCCTCAAGCGATCCCAGGAGGGGAGATACCTGCCGTTCAGGGCATATAGCCCCCCAGAGCTCGATAGATATCCCTCGCCGACGCACTTCTCCAAGTACTTGAGGGCCCGCCTCCTCCTCCCCTCCCCCTCGATCCCCAACTCCGAGCATATGCCATCGAGCGTCCTGGCCCCTGAATCCCTGAGGTGATATAGCAGGGCGTAGCGAAGGTAATCCCCCCTTGGGGGCGGGGTCCCGAGCGCTTTGTTCACGACGTGATATCTTCCGAACCCCATCTCGTTCGCATCGATGGCGGTACCGTCGATCTCCAAGCCGTGGATCGCCCCATCGATCCTCCACCTGGACCTCCTCGAGGTATCGTAGGCCAAGTTTATCCAAGTCCCGGAGAGGCTCCTGTCCAATAGGATGATCTTGGCCCCTCCCTCAACGACCATCTTATATGCCAAGTATAGCTCCGAGAGGGTCATCACCCAGCCGGCTATGCTGGAGTTATCGACTAGGGCCTGCTCGGTCATCGGGCCCAATGGGGCGAGCCCCCCTCGGCCGATCGCCTCGGAGGCCGCCGGGTCGATCTCGTGGACCCTGCTCACGTAAATCGGGACGCAACTCGATACACCCATCCCCCTTTCAACGAACCCCGTCATGTATTCGATCTTCGGCGGCCCATCCCCCCTAAACTCCACGATCCCGGTTGAGGCATAAGCTCCCCCCCAGAATATCGCCAGCCCGCCGACGAGGCGCTGATCCTGGGAGCCGTCTATTGCGGCGAACCTGACCCTGGGGGAGCCGAAGAACGCGGAGGCCGTCTCGCGGGCCCGCCCGGGATCGAACTCGGTTATCAATAGATCGGATAGGAGCCCATCGTATAGCTCCCCGGCCATCCTCAGGCTCGCCCCGGCCTCCTCCACTTGCTCCTCCGCGCCCCTCCTGAGTATATCGCCCAGCCTCCTCACGTTTTCGCTCAAGGGGGATGGCATAGATCGATCCGCCGATGGCTTAGCGGGAACCGGCTTTTAGATCTATTCTTCTCCATGCTAGGGATGGGCGGCGAGGCCCTTCAGGATTCGTAGGCCACCGGATCCTCCAGCCCGGCCTCCTCGAACGCCCTCTTCCTATTCAGGCAGGATTCGCACTTGCCGCAATGCCTCTCCCCGCCCGAGTAGCAGCTCCACGTCAGCCCATATGGGACCCCCAACTCCGCCCCCAGCTTGATGACCTCGGACTTCCTCATGCCGTGGAATGGGGCCTCTATCCTAATATCCGCGCCCGTCCCCAGCCGGGCGGCCCGCTCGAAGGCCTTGAAGAACTCCCTTCTGCAATCCGGGTAGAAGGGAGCGTCGGAGCCCTGGGCCCCGTATAGGACGACGTCGGCCCCTATGGAGGCCGCGTACGCGACCGCTATCGAGAGCATCACGCCGTTCCTGAACGGCACTATTAGGGATGGCTCGAAGCTCGAGGGCATTGGCATCCCTTCATCGCATAGGGCCGTGGCGCCCGCGTAAACCCCCTTGAGGGCCGAAAGGTCTACGACCTTGAGGGGGATTCCGAGGCGTTCGGAGATCCTCTTGGCGCTATCGATCTCGGCCCTTGAAGCCCTTTGACCGTAATCGAAGGTCAGGGCGTGGACCTCGTACCCCTCACGCTTCGCCCAATAGGCGACCGTGGAGCTATCCGGGCCACCTGAGAGTATGACTATCGCCTTCCCCCTCATCGATCGCGCACCCATCCCTTCAAGGCCCCGGATCTGGAAAGATATAGGTGGAGCGGGTATCCGAGCCCTATGGTCGCGGCGGAGACCCCCGCCAGGACATAGGCGAGGCTCGCCAGATATGGGAGGCCGAGGATGAGATGGAGCATGAGGGCCACCCAAGCCGATATTATGAGGCTGTATATCGCCAAGCCCAGCAGGACGCTCTTCTTCCTTAGCCAATATATCGCCAATAGCCCCGCGAAAGACGGCGCCGCGCTCAAAAGATCTATGGGCCCGAGCGGGCTGAATACGTTGCCCAGGAATACGCCTAGCGCTATGCCGAATACGGCCGGCATGCCGAAGGTCGGGACGGCCCCCATCAGGGCATTGGCCACGCGCACTTGGATTTGGAGGAAGCTTATGGGCGTCAAAAGGTAGACTAGGGCGGCATAGGAGGCCGCGAAGAGCGCGGCGATCGTGAGCCCCCTCGCGTTCGTACGGATCCCTCCCAAGCCCGGGGTTTATAAGGCGGAACGGGTGGGAGGACCCACTCACCCGCCTTGCCCCAAGGGGCAATCGTCGAGCGATTTAAAGCTTTATCCGCGGCTTGCGCGGGCTCCCGGCAGCCCGGGGCCCGACCTATCCGGGCCATCTAACGCCCGACGCGGCCCAGCCCGGCTATCACGCCTCAACTATCGCGGCGACGGGCCCCCCGCCCGGCGGTCCTTGGTGCTCCGATCCGCCGGATACGTAGATCATCGGGTCCCCGACTATCGATGCTATGACGGCGCTTACGACGGCCCGCATGTGCCTGGTGCTGCTGATATCCGAATCCGTCAATAGCGTGGTCCGCCTACCGCGGACCCTCCCAGTGGGATGGGCTCCTCCCTTCGCGAATACGTTCACTACCTTCCTCTGGAGGTCCGGCGATGGGCAGCAGTCGAATTTCAGGCCCGCGCTCCTCAGGGCCTCCTTGACCCCCTCCGCATCTATGCCATCCCTCATAACGCCGTGGCCGATCCTATATCTGCTCACGGATTTCGTCGAGTTCCCCATCAATATTATCTCATCGTTTAGCAGCTCTATCCCGGCCGAAGTCGATGCCGTCGTTGAATATAGATCCCAATCCTTGCATATCGCGGAATCGTTCAGCCTGCTTTCGTCGATCTCCCCCAAGGCGAGCGCCACGCCCAGCGCCGATGCCCCCCTCGAATAGCCCATTGATTTCAGGGTATCGGTGGTGACCACGGACTTGCCCCTCCTAATGGCGTCGTTGATCCTCTCGGAGGTCAGAAGGGGGCACTTGATCTGAACGAAATGCACATCCCTCGGGTCCTCTATCCCAGCGTCCCTCATGGCCTCCTTAACGGCCTTGGCAACCTCACGCACTTGGACCATGGTCCCTATCTCCTCTGGGAGGAAATCCCTGGTGAAGGCGATGCCGATCGCGAGCCTCTTCTCCTTGCCCTCCGCGGCCTCGACCCTCCTCCTGGTGAAAACGGTGGCGTGGGGTGACATCACGCCCTCGCATCCCCCGGAATTCACCAAGGCGACCCTCTTGCTAACCTCCTCTCTGGGGATCCCCAATTTCTCGGATAGGAGCAATTGGAACGCGAGCGTCGCGAGCCCCCTCGTGAAATCGTTGACGAGCCCATTCCCCTCAGTCTTGGTTATTATGGCGACTATATCCCTCGGATCGATTTCCCCGGAATCGATCAACTTTCTCAATTGGAAAACGTCGTCGGGCGAATCCATTGGAATTTTATAAACTCCCACATCCATCATTTGAAGCCCCTCACCCCAATTCCTCAGCCAATCGCTTTAAAGCTTTCTCGAAGCATTCCATCGGCGCCCTCGTCAACCCAGCCCCTATCTGGCCGATCCCGGGCTCCCTATGGGCTATACCCGTGTTTATTATGGGCGAGATGCCAGTCGCGATGACCCTCCTCACATCTATGCCCGTTGGGGTCCCCTCGAAATTAAGGAAGGGGATCGTGAAATTCGGGTTCCTCGCAACGGTGATCTCGTACATCTCCCTCGTATATTCGAGGGCCTCTTGGGGGGATCCGCCAACGAACTGGACTATCGCCGGCGCGGCGGCCATGGCGAATCCGCCTATCCCAGCCGTTTCGGTTATGCTGCTATCGCCCAAGTCCGGGTTCGCGTCCTCGTCCTTGAAGCCCGGGAAATAGAGGCCCTTCACGATCGGCGCTGGGGCCGTGAACCATTCCCCGCCCGTCCCGGCGACCCTCAGGCCGAACTCGGTCCCATTCCTGGTCATCGCCGTTACGAGGGAGGACCCCTTGAGGCCGGCCAGCGAATCCATTGTGGCCTTGCAGGCCGCCATCGAGAGGTTGAGGAAGAAATGATCCGTCTCCGATAGATATTTGGCGACCTCTTCCGCGACGCTATTTGGAAGGCCCGCATGAAGCAGATGGGGCATGAAGGTCCTGGCGAAGATTGAGGTGGCCGCCACGTTCCTATTGTGGCACTCATCGCCCATATGGAGGGCCCGCGCCATTATCCCCCTCAGATCGATCCCGCCCGCCTCCCTTATGCCGGCCGCCAGCGCGGGGGCGAGCGTTTCCTCCATCCATTTGAGCCTTTTTATGACCTCGGGCCCATAGGCCCCGAACCTGAGGACCTTGCCGAAACCCTCGTTTATGTTCGAATATGCGCGGTTTCCCAATGCCTTGTTCTCAACGACGAACACGGGCATGCTGGGGGATATTACGCCCGCCATCGGGCCCACGGCCGAGTGATCGTGGCAGGGCTCGAAGGATATGTCCCCCGATCGAAGCCTCCTCTCCGCCCCCTCCGGCGAATCCTCCAATCCCTCCAATAGGACCGCGCCGATCATGGCCCCGCGCATTGGGCCGCACATCCTATCCCACCTCACCGGGGGACCGGAGTGGAGGAATAAGTCGCCCCGCATGCCCGGGATAGCCTTCAGGGCCGGTTGGACGTCCACCAGGACGGGTTGGCTCTTCAGGATCCTCCCGACGCCCCCCCGGTTCGCCTCATCGACCTCATCCCTTTCGAGGGAGTAAAGGAGCTTTATCTTCTCGGGATCCCCGCCGGCGGGCGGCCTCCAATCCACGTGTACGACCTTCGCCCCCTGCTGCCTCAGGCTTTCGGCGAATGCCTCCAAGCCCAAATTCACTACCGATACTTCCCCCCCTATGATGCCCATGAGGACCCCCTCAGATTTTCAGCGCCCTCCTCGCCCCTCCCCTAGTGGCTATCAGGGAGGCCATACGGGCGGCTTGGGCATTGCTCGGCATCACTAAGACGCCCGCGTCCTCGAGCTTATCCACCTGGGCGCTGAGGTTCTGCGGATCCCCCTCCGTCCCCACGACCGATGCGACGAAGGAGAGATAGCGCCCCCTCCTCTCGGCCATTGCCTTGGCCTCCTCTATGAACGGAACCAGGGCCCCGGCCGGGTCCGGGTGGGCTCCATAGCCCAATACCACGTCGAACAATATGACGCCAACTCCCGGATCCCTTGCCTCCTGCAGGATCCTCTCCTGCCTTTGCCGCGGGTCTATCATCGGATGGGGCCTTCCCCTGGTGAACTCCTCCTCCCCCATATCGATGCACGCATTGCCCTTGCTCGGCTTGAGGCCGGGGATCTTGAGCTCGGGATCCATGGGCGTATTGGAATGGATTGGCCCGATCAATTCCGTTAGGATCGTTATGGCCTCCTCGCAAAGGGATCCGCCGGAGAATAGGCCGCGTATGAACCTCTGCCTCCTCGAGAATCGCTTATACTCGGATCTTGCCCTCGAGAGCGCTTCCTCCCCATTCATGGTGAAGGCCCTTGGGGTATACCTTTTCCCGAGCGCGATCGAAACGGCCCGTAGGGCCGCCTCCTCCAATGTGCTGGCCGGTATGCCGCCCGCCTTCCTGACGAACGTGGGGTTCCCGCCTATGAAGTCCACGACGACGGGCTTTTCTATATCCTCTATGGCGCTGGCCAGCTCCCGCTCCACATCGGGATGCGGGAGCTTGGAGATTAGGACGATGACCTCCGTCTCGGGATCCTCCTCAAGGGCCCCCATCCCCATCAACATCGTGATCCCGCCAACCTCTCGCCAAAGATCCCGCCCCCCAGTGCCTATGGCGTGCGTTATCCCGGATCCGCTCCTGTGAATCAAAGTTGTTACCTCCTGTATCCCGGTCCCAGCGGCCCCGACGATCCCTATCGGGCCCCTCCTGACGGAGTTCGCGAACGCCAATCCCACGCCGTTTATGATGGCGGTGCCGCAGCCAGGCCCCATCAGGAGGAGGCCCTTTTCCCTGGCGAACCCCTTCAGCTCGACCTCGTCCTCGAGCGGGACGTTATCGCTGAATAAAAGGACGTGCAAGCCCCTCCTCAGGGCCTTCATCGCCTCGAGCTTCGCGTAGCTCCCGGGGACCGATATGAGCGCCAAGTTCGCCCCAGGGCTCTGGGCCAGGGCGCCCTCCAGGCTCCTCGGTCCCATCCGGCGCCCCTCCGCGATGGGGCGCCGCTCCCGTAGCAGCTCCTCCGCGGCCCTCAATCCGCTCCGGGCGGCCTCCTCCGATTCGGCTTCTATCACTATTATCAGATCGTTGGGAGATGCGGATTTTGCCTCATCCGTGAGGAGCCCCGCTTCCTGCAAAAGCCCCTTGTTCTGCTCGGTCCCCATCACGGCCCCGACCTTCCTGATCCCTTCAAGCGACTCCAGCCTATTCGAGATCGCCATGAGCGAGCCGGAATCCCAATAGGTATTCCTCTTGACGATCGTGCCCAAAACCATAATTTGCGCCTCGCCATTACAGACCATTGGTTTTCAAATTAAAGCTTTCCCAATCCCTTTGGTCCCGCTTGGGCCCCAATCCCAATGGGCTGAGGGCGGATCGCTCAGCATTGTGCCCCCAATGGTTGGGGGAAATCTTTTTGGCCTCGCGATTCGCTTTGCCAAGCGAGCTCCACCGCCTCGGATTCGGGGGATTCGGCATTTGATGCGGGCCTTTGCGATCTCCATGGGGTCATTCGCTAAAGGGATGCTCGATAGAAGGAGGATCGGGGAGGTTCACAGCGTTTTCAAGAATTCCCTATACGTCCTAACGAAGGACGGGAGATTGATAAGCATCGTCGGCCCGAATTCCTATAATATGCCGATAAACATCAGGGTTCGGCTCCCAAAGGGATTGGCTATCGGGGATTTGGGATTGAGCCCAGGCGCCCCGGTGAGGCGCTCCGGGGACCTCCTGATCGTGGGCGGAGATCTATCGATAAATCTTCGCGGGGCGGCCATCTGGGAGCCCACCAAGGGGAAGCCTCCGGCCTTGGATGCAGCCAAGCTCCTCCATTCCATAGGGGAGATCGAGGGCGTTGCCTCCAAATGGACCCCCAGCGGGGGCCTCGGATCCCTGATCCCCCATAGGAGGGCCCTGATATCGGGCGACCCGGCGGGGATCCCCTTGGGCAATCCCATGACATCGAAGGCCGCCTTGGGCATCGCCGGGCTCTTCAAGGCGATCAAGGAGCGCGACCCGAATGGGATCGATCGCAGCGTGAGGGGATTGATCGGGTTGGGCCCAGGGCTCACGCCTTCTGGGGACGATTTCCTAATGGGATTTTTCGCTAGCTCGATGTTCGGGATGAGGGGGCGCCGCGATCGATTCGGGCCATCGATGGCGCTCCTCCGGAGATCCATCCTCAGGGCCAGGCCTTTAACGACCCCAGTGAGCCAAGAGCTATTCCTGCACGCGATCGAGGGGGGCGTCGCTGAGCCGATCGATGACCTCATAGTGGGCATCTTCCATGGGGTTCCCTGGCTGGACCGGTTGACCCGGAGGGCGATCGAGATGGGCGAGACCTCGGGCGGCGATATAGTGCTCGGGGTCATCATGGGGGCATCGCTATTCATTTAGGGAAATGGAGGGGGCTCGCTCTAAAGTTAAAACAAATAAAAAGAATTGATTCGAAACTGGATTGATTATTGCATCGCACCCGCAATCAAGGAGAGCACAATGGCGATTATCAAGGCGATGGGCATATAGGGGGCGTTATTCCTAATAACCTTGGGGATCTCCGTCCTGAACCCATGCGCTGTCGCGGCGACGTTTATTTGAACTGGGCTTATCATGGCCCCATAGGCTATCCCATAGTTGACGAAACCGAATGCCCATATGGGTATCCCGGCTTCCTTCAGGACCGGGAGGATCAGGGACATGACCATCACCGTATAGGCCCCGGCTGGAACTCCGACGGCGAAGCCTATTATTATCGCCGCGATCACCACGACCTGCACCGGGACGGCTCTCACGAGATTCGCCAATGTCGTAAACGTCCCGATCTCCGCTATTATATTGATGAACCCAAGGAAGAACCCAGCGTAGAATAGGTACCAGAGGATCGGCCTTCCCCCCTCTATGAGCCATTCCCCTATCTTGTTCGGATGAACCCTTAGGCAAATGGCCGTGACGATTATGACGAGCAATGGGGTCGTGACTATCGTGAAGATCGTCTGCTTGGTGATCTGATTTATCGCCGGTCCCAATACGATCATTATGAGGAAGAAGATGAAGGGGAAAGCCCTCACGAACATGGTGGATATGGGCTTCTCAGCGGCCTCGTTGGTGGCTTGGCCCGGGCCTTGTTGAGCGGAGGGGGTCGCTTGGGCCTCGATCGCCCCGGGCCTGATCAGCCCCCTCCGGGCCGCCCTTCGGGTAGAGTAGACCGCTATCGCGATTCCGACTGCCCACATGAATATCGTGAACGGCCTCATCATATCGGCGTAAACTGGGACGTCTATGCCCGCTATTTTCGCCGTAACGGCCGATTCGGCGGATGAAGGCGACGTCGTCCACGACGTTGGGGAGACGATCGATAGCCCCGCGACGACGCCGGGTATCCAGCCCACTGTGGAATATATGAGCGGGGCCGTTATCAGTGTATTGGCGGCTCCGCAACCGGCCATGTAGACCGCGGCCGCTTGGGTGAATACCATCAAGCCAACGACCACCTCGATCCTCTTCCTGAAGATCCTCTGGACGAGCTCAACGAAGGCCTTCGTGCCGCCAGCGGTTGCGACGAACATCGCGGTCGAGGCATATATAATCACGGAGGCTATCCCGAGTATCCCCGTGATCCCGCTGACGAATACCGAGGTGATCTTGGGGATCGTCAGGGGCTTATCCAAGAAGAGCCATCCGAAGATTATCGCGAGCAAGGCTCCGGTGAACCCCGCTATTTGGACTTGGGCCCTCCTCCCCCTCAAACCCATCGCCATGAGCAATATCGCGACTAGGGGGATCACCTGAAGGATTTCATTTACAGCCAAAACCCACACCTTTTCCTTTGGGCCTCCTTAGGGAGGCCCAGATCTTAATAAAGCTTATTGTAAGGGAAATGCTTTTAAGTTCCGATATCGCAAAAACTCTGTGAACGGAACTCTTGTGATCGCATTAGGTGGCAATGCGATCAAAAGGACCAATCAATTGGGGACTGCTGAGGAGCAATTCCGCAATCTGCAGATCGTTTGCGAGCAACTGGCCGAGGTCGTAAAAATGGGTTATGGATTGGCCATCACCCATGGCAATGGCCCGCAGGTTGGCGACCTCTCGCTACAACAAGAATTGGCGAAGAACATCGTCCCGCCCCAACCATTGGACGTCTTGGGCGCCATGACCCAGGGTCAGATCGGATATATGATCCAACAATCGCTGGGGAACTCCTTGAGGAAGATTGGGATCGAAGCCCCAGTGGTCACCGTGCTCACGCAGGTCGTCGTGGATCCCAATGATCCAGCCTTTAGGGATCCGACCAAGCCGATAGGGCCGTTCTATGACGAGGAGGAGGCCAAAAGGGCCTCCGAGGAGAGGGGCTTCTTCATCAAGGAGGTCGGAGGGCTGGGCGCCAAGCGCTTCAGGAGAGTCGTGCCATCTCCGGAGCCCAAGCGCGTGGTTGAGCGGGATGCCGTGCGAAAGTTATTGGAATTGGGATTCATAGTTATATCGGCAGGGGGCGGGGGGATTCCGGTGATCGCGGAGGATGGTCGCCTCAGGGGCGTGGAGGCGGTAATAGACAAGGACCTCGCGAGCGAAATACTCGCCGAGAGCATAAACGCTGATGCGCTCATGTTCCTGACGGACGTCGATGCCGTTCGATTGAATTACGGAAAAGCCAATGAAATGAAGATTGGGCGAATCAGCGCATATGAAATGGAGAGATATTATGAGGAGGGGCACTTCCCGCCGGGGAGCATGGGGCCCAAGGTTTTAGCGGCCATCAGGTTCGTTAGGAGAACTGGGAATAAAGCCATAATAACATCGTTTGAGAAGACCATCGATGCGCTCGAGGGCAAGGCCGGGACGATCATTTGCGGATGATGGGCCATCGAACCCGATCATTTCATCAGGGGGGCAATCGCCTTGATGAACTCGCTCGATGTGGAAACCCATCCGAATATCCCGCCCTGGGCCTTGATCATCTTTATGCCCACCTCGTGGAATTCGGGGAAGTAGGAGGCAACGCAATCCTCGAGCACGAGGCATTCATAGCCCCTATCGTTCGCCTCCCTGACCGTCGTATGCACGCATACCTCGGTCGTTACGCCCGTTATGACCAAATACCTTATCCCCCAATTCTGCAGGATGAGGTGGAGGTCCGTTGCGTAAAAGGACCCCTTCCCGGGCTTATCTATCACGGGCTCCCCCTCAATGGGCTTCAATTCGTCGATGATCTCATGGCCCCTATGGCCCCTCACCAGGACCCTCCCCATTGGCCCCTCGTCCCCAATGCGTATCTTCAACCTGCCCCTCATCCGCTTGCTGGGGGGGCAATCCGATAGATCTGGGCGATGCCCCTCGCGGGTGTGTATCACCTTGATCTTAGCCCTTCGCGCGGCGTTCAGGACGTTTTTCGTGGGCCCTATCGCCCTCCTCAATAGGGATACGTCGTTGCCCAAGAACTCGCCGAATCCCCCGGGGTTGAGGAAATCGTTTTGCATATCTATGACCATGAGGGCGGTCGCCTCCGGCTCGAATTCGTAGTCATACGGCTCGGCCTTCACAATAAGTTTCCCTCGCATTTCAACCACCACCTCCGGTCCCGGCCCCCCTAGAGAACTTGATCGATAGGAAGATCGCCATGAAGATCACGTAGCCTATCGCGGCCTCCCATGCCGCGGCCAGCGCCACCCTCCCGCTGTGGATTATCCCCACGAATGAGAGGATCGCCCCGAGCAGGGAAAAGATGGCCGCTTTATTCCATTCCTTGTCGATCACGAAGGCCCCTATCGCCCCCCATATCAAACCGACCAATATGGCGCCCCCGCTCAATACCTCCAAACCCTTATAGGCGATCCCGGCCGAGGCCAGCTTATCGTACCCGACCTCGGCGGCGGACCTCCCAACGGTCCCCAGCGCACCATCCACGAGATTCTTCCCCCATGAGGCGAAGTTGGGGATGAGCGCTAGGACTATGGCCGGCGCGTGTTTCAGGGGACTTGCTTGGAAGGCTTGCGCGCCTATTACGGCCCCAATGTATACGAGTATGGGTAGGACGCAAACCAGGGGGATTATGGATAAGGCCAATGGCAATATGCCGAGTAGGCATACGGCGCCTATGGCGATCCCGGTGCCCAGCGAATATCCGATTCTCCCGCCTATGGATTTCCACCCCGGATGCCCTATGTAAACCGCCGTCGGGAATGGGCTCCCGAGAACGGCCCCCGCTAGGGTCCCGATCCCGTCCACGAAGATCACCTCTGAGACGTTATATTCATCGCCAGCCGCGGCCGCGCTCTCGACGTTATTGAATGCCTCCGTGAAATTATAGATCCCCATGGGGATCGCCGTGGAGAGCAGGGGGGCGAACTCGCCCAAGCCCTGCAATAGGTCGGGGATGGCGAGGGAGGGCAGATGGGGAGCGAAGCTCGCGATGGCGCTCATTAGGGGCTCCGGCCTCATATATCCCGTTAGCCAGCCCACGGCGGTGCCTATGATTATCATCAACAGGCCCCCGGGGATCCTGAGGGGCATTGGGATTATGGCGAACCAGGCAACTAGGATTATGCCAAATGATATGAAGCCTATCCAGGGGACCTCCATCATTTGCATGGCGGGCGACATGCTGATGAAGGCTATTGAAACCCCGGCGAGCGTCCCGAGCATCGCGGCCCGCGGGGTATTCTGGCGTATGACCCTCCCGAAATATGCGCCGGAGACCTCTATGAGCCCTTCTATGAAGCACCACGCGAGCCCCACTCGCCAAGCGAGCACCGGGTCCCCGGTCTTGAGGACCACTGGAAGCATTATCACCAGCGTGACCAGGAAGTAGTGGGGAACGCTGGGTCCATATGGGAGCGCCGTTACATCCTCCCTTCTCTCCTTATTCGCCAACCTCTTCGCCATATAGGCGTAATAGAAGTTCCCAACTATGAGGGATATGCCAACGGCTGGGATTATGCGGCCGAAGACTATTCCCGCTGGCATCCTCACGAGGAATAGCATAAGGCTGCTTAGGACCATGACGTTCATTAGGACGTTGGTCCACAATCCAAAGAAGGCATTCCAGTCGCCGGAAACCCATAATTTCCCGTAGTTTCCCTTTGACGCCTCCATTTTCGTTCCGATTCATTCCGTTTAAATTATTTTATTAATTAAGCTTTTTGTGGATGGGGGATAAGCATATCCGTGTGCTACACTAATACAAGGAGAAGTCCCTTCGATCGCTTCCCTTTGAGAACTCGCTAAATTGAAAATTGCCGACGTTCTGCACCTGCTCTGAAAAATGGATTTTAAGGCTGTCGGGGAGCTGCCCTCCCTAAGAGGATGGCCCCGGCTTTGCGAAGATCACCCGTTCCAAGATTATCACAATTATGATGACCGATATCACTGGATTGCTGAATACGGTCGCAACCAATCTTGGCACTTGAGACCAGAACCCAGTGGGCAATGTGCTCAAACCGAAGCATAGGAATATGGAGAATCCGACTATCAATATCTCCCTACGGCCGAACTCCTGGCTCTTCCAAATATCCGCTCCCAGGCCGATCACCGTCGATGCGATCCCGATCAAGATTGCCCCGGCCACCGGTTTGGGCATGGCCGCCATGAACCCGCCCATGGGTCCGAAGAATCCAACTATGGTGAAGAGTATGGAGCCCAGGAGCAAGAAGTATCGGGATGCGACCCTGGTCAGCGTGATTATCCCTAGGTTCTCCCCATACGGGACCAGGCCTGGGACTCCCAGCAATCCAGCCAAGGACGTCTCAACGATGCCCAATACGGAGAACGAACGCCTCGCCTGGGGCCCTGAGACCGGATGGCCCACTAATAGATCCCCAGCCAGTCACGTTCCCATATAGGTTCAACGCGGCCATGAAGTTTACGATGATCATCGTCACTATGAGGTCGGCGGGGGGTATGCCGGCCCCATAGGGGAAGAACTTCGGTATGGCTATGAGGGGCAATTGAGTGACCGCTTCCCAATCAAATAGTCCAGCACTTATGAAGATCGCGTAGCCCGCAACGATTACGATTAGCGTTGGAATGGTGGATATGAAGCCCCTTCCCTTGATCGAAATGACGCCAGCGGATAAAGCGAGGCCGATTCCAACCAATAATGGCCATCCAGGGCCGTGCGCCGCTATCAGCGATGCCCCCAAGCCCGCTATCGCCAATCCCACCATCATGACCATTGAGCCCAAGACCAATGGGCTCCAAACCTTGGAGATATATCCCACCACCCCAGCTGCGCCTAGCACGAATACAACCATTCCCGCGATCGCTTGGGCGTTGAAGGACAGAAGCGCGTATTCCCTCCCACCTATCGCCAATGCCGAAAGTATCGCTAAGGAAGGAATTATGTTTGGCCCAGATACCATGGCGAACCTATGCCCGGCGTAGACTTGAACGAAGGTGGATAATCCGGTCATCAGGACCACCGTGGCCATATAGCCGGCCATGGCCTCTCCCGTGAAGCCGAGGCCCAAGCCGACGACCGCATATCCCCATACAACGCAATAGAACAGGGTTACGACCCATTGAAAGCTGTATATGGCTATATCCCTGGCCGACCTCGGTTTCTCGTCCAACCCATAGACCAGCTCGATCTTGCTCATAAGATCTCCCCTAGATCATGGCCGAGGATCCCTTTAAGCCTTTTTTGGCCGTGCGCCCGGCAAATGATAAATAGCCCCTCCGCCATTTATCATCCGAGCTACCGCTGTCATTTTGTCCTTGGCTTGGAATATGGCGGCGAGTAGCCAAATGGCTATGGGAGGTGAAGAAAATGACCCAGATGAGGACTTATGAGCCATTTTTGGCCAAAGCTCGGGACGATCGCCTGAGGAGGGTTGAGGAGGCTTATGAGCAATTCAAGAGGGATAGGACCTTCCACTTTCCAACGTGGCTCTATGGGGAGCCGCTTGGGAAACTATTCAAGGTCGAGGTCGAGGATTGCCCAAGGTTCGGAGATACCGCTTGGCTCGAATTCGACTCGGCGAGGACGGCGTTCTTGGTCATAGACATGCAGATCGATTTCTGCGGGAAGAAGGGTTACGTTGACGTAATGGGATACGATCTATCACTGACGGCGGCGCCGATCAAACCCATCAAGGCATGCCTGGATGCCATCCGAGGGACGGACATCAAGATAATCCACACGAGGGAGGGCCACTTGCCCGATCTATCGGATTGCCCCTTCAACAAGATCTTGAGGAGCAAGATAATCGGAAACGGGGTTGGCATTGGGGATACGCCACCGGGTGGCCTGGGCAGGCTCTTGATTAGGGGCGAAAAGAACTGGGACATAATAGAGGAGCTTTATCCAATGCCGGGGGAGTACATCGTCGATAAGGCTAGCAAGGGCGCTTTCCACCAGAGCACCATGCTCCAACAACTTTTGAATATATTCCCCCCGCCAACTCACCTAGTCATAACTGGGATTACTACGGATGTCTGCGTGCACACGATCATGAGGGAGGCCAACGACTTTGGATATTGGTGCCTCCTATTGAAGGACTGCACAGGGGCTACCGACTACGGAAACTATGAATCGGCGATAAAGCAGATCAAGATGCAGGGCGGGGTATTCGGCTGGGTTTCGGACTCAAAGAGGTTCATCGAAGCGGTCGAAAAAGCCAAGCTGAAATGATCTCGCAATACGCCAAAGCATGACCGGCCGCATGCTTTGGCGCCTTTCTTTATTTAGCATTGATGGCCGCCCCACGCCTCGGGGCTGGGCATCAAGACGCTCGGGCGGGGGGCCTCTTCGGCATTGGCCGAGGCAGGAACATGGGCACCCTCTGTTTATATCTGCGATACTCCTCCCCAAATCTTTCTTCGAGCCTTTCCTCCTCCCGCTTCGCCAATCTATAGTACAGGAGGACCAGGATCGGCCACATCAGGAGGGTTGGAATGGTCGGCCATTGGACGAGCAAACCCAGCGTTAGCAACATTATCCCTAGATATTGTGGATGCCTCACCAAGCCGTAGACCCCAGTTGTCGCCAAACCCGTTCTGCCATAGATGCGCCGCCATCCCAAGAAGACGAGGGCCATCCCGAGGATCATCATCGCGAACCCAACCCGATATGCTATGGGAAAGGCGCCCCCCAACTTGAGGATCAAATCCCCCCTCCCTAGGGCGGAGGTTATGATGAAGACCGATAGGGGGAATCCGTACATTTCAGCGAAGAGGGCTATTATGAAGGAAAGGTATGGGCCGGCTGAGGTCCTCACGTCCTCTTTCTTGATCGGGATCAAGAGCAGGAAGGCGGAGAAGGAGAGGACATTCAGGAGGAAGAGATCCCATCGCTGGGAGGGGTCCATGGCGCCTCATCGCCTCACTTTCGACATCCCATTGGGGCGCGATCGACGAGAGGGAGGGCCATGGCGGATGCTCGCAACTATGCCACCTGCAAATGATGTTGTTTGAGCTTCGTCGAAGCCGATATTTATTCTCTTCTGAGGGCGAAGCGGTCCTGCATCCGTTCGAAAACCCCGGCCCCTCTCGCGAAGCTTTTATCCGACGCGCCCAGTAGGGTCGGGCGATGCTCAAGGTCGGGGTACACGTCTCCATATCCGGATCCGTGGATAGGGCCGTGGACAGGGCCGTCGCCTTGGGATGCGATACCTTCCAGATGTTCATCGGGAACCCCAGGGGATGGCGGAGGAGGAGGCTTCGGGATTCGGAGGTTCGGGAGTTCGCGAGGAAGCTCGAAGCATCGGGCATCGGCCCCGCCGTTGGCCATATGCCCTACCTCCCCAATTTGGCATCGCCCAAAAGGGCCGTATACGCCAAATCGGTCGGGGTTCTGAGGGCGGAGCTGGCGGCTTGCCAAAGGCTCGGGATGCCCTACTTGGTTACGCACTTGGGCAGCCACATGGGCAGCGGGGTCGAGGCCGGATCCAAAAGGGTCATCGCCGCCATCAACTCCGCTCTTTCTGAAGTCCGGGGCGCCGTAATGCTATTGCTGGAGAACGGCGCTGGCTCGAGGAATTCGATCGGATCGACGTTCGAGGGGATCGCCCAGATAATCGATGGCGTGGGGGCGAAGGGGCGCGTTGGCGTTTGCCTCGATACATGCCACGCCTTCGCAGCCGGTTACGATCTGAGGGACGACGCCTCCCTGGGCGAAACCATGGATGAGTTCGAAAGCGCCCTGGGCTCGGATAGGCTGAAGGTCGTTCACATAAACGACTCCAAGGGCGACCTGGGCTCGGGGGTGGATAGGCACGAGCATATAGGGATGGGGCGGATAGGGGATGAGGGCTTCAAGGCCATATTTCGCCATCGGGTCTTGGCCGGGCTCCCGATGATCCTCGAGACCCCGCTCGATGGGCGCCGGAGCGATCTTGAGGAGCTGAGATGGGTTCGCAAGCTGGCGCGTGAGGCGGGCCTTTCATAGGCCAAGGCCATGCGCCGGCGATCGATGCCGAAACGAAATAAAAGATATATATTCCAAACCCGGTTAACCCTTTACCGACCGCTCATGGCCAAAAGGAATCCGCTTCCCCCGATCCTCTTGCTAATCCTCGTGGCCCCATTGGCGGCCCTCGCGATCCCCAGGGCCGGGGCCCAAGCTTGGGCCGGAGGGGGCGGGGTCGTATATGGTTATATATACGGATATGATTGGAGGGGGAGATTAAGGCCCATCTCCTGGGCCAGGGTGGAGACCGCGGATGGCCTATACTCCACCACGTCGATTGATGGCTTCTATGAGCTCGTCCTACCCTCCGGGACCTTCGTCATAAGGGTCGTCGCCCCCGGCTATGCCGAGCAAGTGGTCACGGTGGCGGTGACCAGCGGCTCCTCGTCCTCGCTGGACTTCTACTTGGAGCAGAGCCATACGCCCATACCGGAGTACCCGGCCTTCGCGTTGCCGGTCCTCATGGCCTTGGCCCTCGCTTTGGCGATGGTGCTTACGAGGAGGGTTAGGGCGCGATAAAAGGCTTCTCCGAGCCCATTAGGCCTTGGCCCACGCGAGGGCCGCACCGGCTCGGGGATTCGTATGCGCTCGCGGGATATCGGATGGGGCCCCATGGAGGCCACTCGAGGGGCCCCGCGATCGCCTCACGCCTGCCCCGAGCCCCCGACCTTGACCTTATTGATGGCCTCATAGACCTTTATTATCGATCCCCAATCCTCCTCCCCGAGCCCGAACGCCTTGGCTGCTTGGAGCAATTGATACACCAAGCCCGCCAAGGGCGTGAAGAGGTTCAACTCCTTGGCCTCCTCCAAGAAAAGGCCTATGTCCTTATGCATCAAGCTCGTCTTGAAGCCGGGCTCGAAATTCCTCTCCAGGAGCCTCGGGAGGCGGTTCCTAAGGGCCCAAGAATCCCCCGTCCCGAACCTGAGCACCTCGAGTGCCCTCGGATCGACGCCGTGCTTCGCGGCCCATAGGGCGCTCTCGAAGACCCCGAGCGTGTTTATGGCCGCCATGAGGTTGTTCGCGAGCTTCACGACCTGCCCCGTTCCCACTGGGCCCACGCGGACCACTACCTTGCCCACCTTCGAGAGTATTTCTTTGGCCCTCTCGAAGGCCCCCTCATCGCAGCCCACGAGTACCGTTAGCTCGCCCCTCTCCGCGGCCAAATATCCCATATAGGGGGCCGTGACGGGCGCATCTACGAACTCGATCCCAATCCCCCTCAGCCCCTCGCCGATTTCGATGGCCGCCTTCGGCCCTATGGTGCTCAGGTTGATGGCCATGCAGCCCCTCCTCAGGCCGCGGGCCGCTCCCTCCTCGCCGAATAGGGCCTCTTTGACTTCCTTAGGCGACGGCAGGCTCAATAGGATGGCGTCCGATTTCTCGCCAACCTCCCTGGGCGAGGAGGCCCTCGCGGCGCCCCTCCGGCAGACGTCCTCGAAGGCGCCCTCCCTTATATCGAAGACCGCCAGCGAATAGCCGGCCTTTAGCAGATTCGCGGCCACCCTGCTGCCCACTATGCCCAATCCTATGAGCCCCAACCTTTTCATGGGAACCCCCAAGCTTCCTGGAATCCGGATCCATTTTAAACTTTCTACGATTCGAGCGAGATCGCGATCGAATGCGCTCGGCAATATTCGTGAAAATTTGAAGCCATGCCTGCGATATGGGATATCTTTGATATAATACAAGCATACATATCAATGCCCCATCGCCGAGAGATATCCGATTTTCTTAAGGCGATGGTTTTCCAAAAACCCTGGCGCTTCGGTCGGGGCATCGGGAGCCACGCGGGGCGGGCCTAAACTACCGACCGAATGGGTCTCGCCCCATGCCCCCGCGCGCCCCCTTCAGATAGTCCTCATACGCCCTCCTGCTCAGCGAATCCGCCTCCGCGTTCTCCTCCCTGGGGATCCATGCGAAGGATATCCTTTCGAACTCCCTGGCCAGCCTCAGGGCCTCGAGGTATTTCGGCGCGTAAAGCCCTCCCCGGACCCTCCATCGCCCGCTCATTTGATTAACCAACAAAAGGCTATCGGATTTGACGATCACCTCCTCCTCCCGCCAGCCCCGCTCCAGGATCCATCTGAGGGCCTCGCAAAGGGCGTGATATTCGCTGAGGTTGTTCGAAACGCGCTCCCCAACGAACCCATACCCCTCCTTGACCCTCCTACCGTCCCGATATATCACGAACCCGAAGGTCCCCACCCCCGGGTTCGTAGGTTCCGCGAGGCCGTCTATGAAGACCTCCAGCACGGGCTATCGACCTCCCCCTCAAGCCGCAACGGGCCGGGCGGGGCTCGGCGCCCCCGCCAAATAAATCCCCCCAAGGGACAGGCGCGCAAACCACGGGAAATAAATAAACCCCCTCTTCTGGAGTCCATCAGCGGAGGGAGGGCGCGATGGGGATAAACATCCGGAGGCTGTTGATAGAGGCCTCGAAGCCCCGCGAAACCTCGTTGGTCGACCTATCCAAGGCCATCTGCTCCGTCAACGGCGTGGAGGAATGCGATATAGTGGTCACCGATGTGGACGCCAGGACCGAGACGGTGAAGTTGACGGTCAGGGGGCCGAACATAGGGTATGATGAGATAATGAAGATAATGCGCGATAGTGGGATGTCGATCAAGGGCGTGGATGAGATAAGCGTATCCAAATCCAAGCAGGTCCCGCAGAGGCCCGCCACCCAGTAGGCGATCCCCGAGGGCTCCATCAGGCCAACGAATCTATGAGGAATCCGATGGTGAAAGCGAGCAACCCGAACCCGGCCATTCGGAGCCCCCTGATCCAGGGATTCTTTCCCCCCATCCTCCCAATATAGGCGCCAGCCGCGAAAAGGGTCGCCAACGCCAGCGCTATCGATGCCCAGGCTGCCTCCCTTAGCCCGAGGGCCCCAATGGCGGCGATCGCGAAGGGGATGATCGTCACGCCGAACGAGAGGAGCGGCGTGGAGAAGTTGACTAAGGCCAGCAATAGGGCTATCAATTTCGCCGATCTCTCTATCCAAGTCCCCTCCAAATCCCTGAATAGCGCCCTCTCCAGCTCCGAGATGGCCCTCTCCCGCTCCAGGAGCTCGGATTCGTAAACGCTAACGCCGGTTGAGATGCCGAGGGCCAAGCTACTCGTCGCCATCGTGAGCGCTATGGCCCTGAGCCCCGCCCCCGATGCATGGGCCACGCCGACGATTATGCCGAGCAGCATGAATGTGGAGTCGAATAGGGTATTCACGAAGGACCTTCGGAGGAGCGGGGCGACGTCCTCCCTCGAGAGCACCTTCCTAAAATCCTCCAATGGTCTCCACCCCCGCCGGGATCCCTCGGCGGGCTCCGAAAGCCCTTGGCCGTATTTGGCGGGCTGGGCGAAGGAGGCGTTAGCTTATTAACGTTGCCCCGAACCTCGAGCGATCCCCCGAGGCCAAGGGCATGCGGGCCGCTTGGGAGCATAAATTTAAGTTATGGTCCCGGGCTAGCCTCGCAAAGAGCTGATGATCTTGGGGCATAGGACAGGATACGGGGTTCGGCGACGCGCTCCGCGGGCCCGATCCGCGGCCATCCTATTGTTGGCGATGCTGCTCCCATCCCTGATCCCCCTTCCCCGAGCCCGGGCCCTGGATTTGCCCATCCAGGTCCCGGCCGCCAAATCCGGCGGGGAGCCGGCGGATATATTGGGGTTGGCCAACGGAGGGCCCGGCAGGGTCATAGTGGAGTACGAGGGGGAATCCCCCCCAACGCCACCCGGGGCCAAGCTCCTGGGCAACTACGGTTCTTTGCGAATGGCCCTGCTCGAGGTGGATTCCCGGGGCTTGGAAGGCCTCTCCCGCGGGGCGCGCATCTTGGGAATCTACCCGGACCTCAGGATCCAAATGATGGCTCAACCCGAGGCGTTCGAGGTCGGGAAGGAGTATCCCTTCATGGGCCGATATCCCGCCCTATTGAACGAAACCGTTGAGATGATCGGCGCGAGCGGGCTTTGGAGGATGGGCTTCAGGGGGGAGAACATGACCATAGCCGTGCTCGACAGCGGCATCGATAAAAACCACCCCAACCTGAGAGCCCTGGGGGGCGAGCCCTCCGAGAACGCGACGAAGGTCATCGGGGAAGTTTCCTTCGCCCCAGATGAGGAGAAGGATACGAACGATTACGTGGGCCATGGGACCTTCGTGGCCGGCATAATAGCCGGGACTGGGGCGGCGAATGCCAGCGGCTTCTACGGGTACTTCGCGGAGAAGGTCCTCAACGCCACCATAGTCAAGGGGACGCAAAAGGGCGTGGCCCCGATGGCCAAGCTTTACAATGTGAAGGTATTCAACAGGATGGGCGCCGGCTATATCTCCGGGGCAGTTGCGGGGATAAATTGGGCTATGGAGCGCAAGGTCGACGTCATAAACCTGAGCTTGGGCTTGGTCCCCATCTCGGCCGGAGATGCTCTCCTGAGGGCGGCCGAGAAGGCCGTCGAGGCTGGCATAATAGTTGTCGCCTCGGCCGGGAATTATGGGCCCAGCGCCTTCACGGTCACGAGCCCTGCCCTATCCCCGCGCGTGATAGCCGTCGGGGCTTGTTATAGGACCGGGGGGGCCGTTTATTTCAGCGGCAGGGGCCCGGCCCCGTATACGATGGTCGAGAAGCCCGATCTCGTGGCCCCGGGCGCCGCCGTTATATCCTCCGTCCCGATATCCAGGTTCAAATCCCCATATGGGGAGATGTGGGGGACCTCGGCCTCGGCGCCCTTCGTATCGGGCGCGGCAGCCCTCCTGAAGCAGGCCGCCCCAAACGGCCCCAAGAGGAGCCCCTACGCCATAAAGGCCGCCCTCATGGCCGGTGCCAAGGACCTGGGCTTGGACCCCAGCGTCCAAGGCGCGGGCCTCCTGAACGCGACCGCCGCCTATCTCGCCCTGAGGGATAGCCCATCCCTAACGAGGTTCGCAATTAAGAGCATTAATTCGACCACCGCGCCGCTCATATGCCTCTATCCCGGCGATTTCAAGGTTGCGAACTTGACGATCATAGCGCCCGAGAGGCTCCTGAACGCCACCGTCGAGATAACGGGCAGCGTGGCCTCCATAGCCTCCTTCTCGAACGCCTCCCGCCTCGCCATCCATAAGTCCCTGAAGGCGGCCGCTGGGGAGGTCTGGGATCCGACTCCCAACTACTTCGCGGTCGGGGATCGCTATAGGAACTCGACATCGCGCCGAATCGCGAACGCCACGGGGATCGTAACGATCCCGATGCAGATCCAAATACCCCCGGGATCGGGCCCGATGACCTATAGGGGCCGCGTGAGGCTGCTCAATGGAACGCGCTTGATCGATGAGATCGCCATAAGGATAGAATCGAGGGAGGCCAAGGCCAAGCTCCTCTTCGATGACGTATTCCAAGGGAGGATAGATGCCCAATATCACCAGATCATACCCATAGATGCCGAGAGGCTATGGGGGGGATCGCTGATATCCGTCTACGCCAACGTTTGGCCGCTCGGGGCGTTCGATTGGTGGAGGATCGCCTCGGAGGGGGGCTATGACGTGGACTCCCTGAGGCAGGCCATGAACTTCACCGGGACCGGCGATCCCTGGAAGCTCATGACGAGCGGCCGATATGACGCCATAGTCCTATTCGACACCGAGCTCCACGAGGGCAGCGCCTCAATGTTCCCGAAGATCCTCGAGAGGGGCACCAGCCTCGTAATCTTCTACGATTCGGATTTCGCCTATCAAAGGATCGAGGAGTTCGCAAGGCCTGAGGAAGTGGAGCGGCCGCCTGCCACTGGGGTCATTGAGAACTTCAATCGCGAACATCCCATATCGGAGGGCATAAGCAACGCGACCTTCTTCGGCGGTATATTCCTCACAGTCAGGAACCCGGCCGAGGTGGTCGCGACGGGCTATGAGTACGGCGATCCCGCGTTCAGCGGGGTTATGATAGCCACCTATCAAGCCGATTCGGGCGGCAGGCTCGTAGTGGTCGGGGATTCGAACGCGTTCGACATAGGCCTCGTCGGGGATTACGTATGGATGTATTTCCACCTCAAGCACAGGAGGGAGGTCCTCTCCACCGATAACGGGAGGCTCGCCTTGAACATATTGAAATACTCGATCCCGGCGAGGCCGGCGCGGCCCGCATATTGGCCGCATCCGGCGATGGAGGCGATGCTCTCCATAGCCCTAGCGATGGCCATCGGGTTGGCCATCCATTATAGGCGCAAGGCCCGATCGCCATCGAGGGCGCCTTGAGGGGATGAGGAATCCCCCGGGGCCCGGGTCCGAAGGCGGGGGGCGCTAGCCCTCAGCTCGGCTTGACTATTAGGACTATGGTGGGGCTCACGGAGGAAGAATAGTTCCTATTCCCGGACCACCTGGCCCTCAGGAGATAAGTGCCGGGGGCGATGGGCCTCCAGGGGGCGGTGAAGTCCCCATTCCTCGGGGGGCCATAGAGGAGCGGCCTCCAGCTTCCGTTGCCGAGCCTATATTCTATGCTCACGAGGCCGTCTGATGCGTTGGCGCTCAGGAGCGCCTTGAGGTCTATGGGTTGGCCGACCGAGGTGGAATTGGCGCTGGCGAATAGGTCTATCTTGCTCTCCCTTCTCTTGACCTCGACATCGACGCTCGAGCTGAGAGCATCGGGCGTCCTCGGGTCTCCGGATCGCCATCTGGCCCTTACGGAATAGGCCCCGCCATCGGGCCTCCAGGAGTACTTATAGGTCCCGTTCTCCCCGCTTTCGACGCGGGCCAACTCCCTCCAATTCAGCCCGCCGTCCTCCGAGACCTCTATGCTCACCGGTACCCCCTTTATCGGTACATCCGGCCTGGTGGCGTTGACCTGGCCGGAGATCTCGATGCCCTCCCCGTAGGTTATCACGGCTTGGCTGAGCGTGCAGGAGAGGGAGTAGGGGGTGGGGTACTTCACCTTGTAAATAAGGACGAAGTTATTCCTCGAGGAGAAGACCATCTCGAAGTAGGGCCCGGCAGGGAGCATCATGGCCCCCCTGTTTATGAGGAGGCCGAGCATGGATTTCACGTTCAGCCGGTTCCTTTCCACGAAGGTCTCATTCGAGACGAGCTTATCCCCGGCGTAAACGAGCCTGAAGTAATTCGATCCGCCCTCCGCCCTCCTCTCGATGAAGTACGTCCTCTCCCCTCCCCAGCTCGACCCATTGCCTATCCTGGCCATCCAATACCATTTAGAGTCCTCGCCGAAGCCCAGGAAGTTCGGCTCCAAGCCCCCCCTGGTGTAGGTCGCGAAGACGGCGATGTGGGAAACGTTGTAATATTTCAATATCGGCAGGGCCCTGGTTTCGTTCGAGAGGAAGGCCAGGGCTATCATGGCTATTTGGGTGGCGTTTATGGTCCCGTTATCGGCGAGGCTGTAGCGCTCCCCGATCGCCGTTATCCAATATCCATAGTCCCACCAGGAGAATACAACGGCATCCTTAGGGAGGCCATCCCTCATCCAAAGGCAAGCCTCCAACCAATCCGAATATTTATCGGGCTCGCCGGGCGGCGGATTCGTTGGGATCGAGGAGGTCACTATGGTGGCGGGCGAATAGGCGGCCCTGGCAGCGGATTGGAAGGTCGGCACCGATGCCAATAGGAGTATCAGGAGGATGGCGGCCCCGAATTCCCTCCCGACCCTCGGCATCCTGGCCCTCTTGGATGGGTATAGGGCAACCTCCCTCATCACGTCGACGGATGGCTTCGCTATCTCGACGAGCGCCATCCCGCCGGCCAGGGAGAGGGCCGGCGCCAGGAGGAGGGAGAGCCTTATGAAGGACGACGCGAAGTAAAGCGTCGTCAGGCCATAGAGGAGGAGGAATAGGTCCGAGTCCCTCAACCTCCTAACGGCCAAGGCGAATCCGAATATCGCGAGGAAGCAAAGTATCCCGAACTCGTAATATAGGGAGGCCCATGTCGCGGGCCTATGCTCGGCCACCGATTCTATCAAGGGCATTTGGGCCCTCGTCAAGGGCTGGATCACCGTCCAAAACTTCGCCTCCAGGGTTTGGACCCTCCCGGTCGCCCAAAGGGCCCCGTAGGCGATCGCGAGGGCCGCCAGGAAGCCCAGGGCGATGAAGCCCTTCCCCCTCCTATCCTTGGCCCTCGAGAGGAGGCAAGCCATCAGGAGCACGGCGAAGGCCCCTGGGATCGAGAGCGTCGTCCATTCGAAAAGGAAGCCGTGGCCAAGCCTGGGCAGCTGACACGCGGTCCCGATCCCGAAGGCCATCGCGAGCGAGTACGATAGCAATAGCCTCGGCGAATGCCGGCCGAGGATCGCGAGGGCCGCCGAGAATAGCGCCAGGAGGATCAGGGCGTACCTGAACGCCCCCCAGCTGGCGCAGAGGAACGACATCGAGAGGCCGGCCATTAGGGAGTATATCACGCTGGCTCTGGGGGACCTCCCGGGGGATATGGACCTGAGGAAGAACGTGAACATCACTATGGTGGCGAAGATGCCCACGCTTTCGTCATCGAAGAACCCCAACGAGGTCCTGCTTATGTAGGCGGAGTTGAAAGCGAGGAAGAGGGCCGATAGGAGGCCCGCCGGCCTGCCCCAGAGCTCCTTGCCGAGGAAGTAGATCGCTAGGGAGGATAGGGCCCCCATTATAACGGGGAAGAATACAACGGTTCGATATAGCCCCGGATCGATCCCCAGGGCGAGCAGGAACCTGTAGAGGGTCGCGGCCGAGAAGGAGAGGCCGGGGTATGACGTGGAGAAGATATCCCTGCCCCAGGGATACCAGCTCATGGAATCGTGCCAGCTGAAGAACGAGGAATAGCCGTTCTTGACGAGGTGATCCGCTATCCTATATTGGAGGTAGGGATCGAACTCGCTCAAATAGGCCCCCCACCTCAGCGGCAGGAGCCTGATCGCCGCGGCGGAGGCCGCCACCAAGGCCAAGGAGATCGCGATCAGGGCATCCGATTTCGGGATGGATCGCAGGGGGCCGATGGCCGACCTGAGCGCTCCCCAGAGGTCCCCCTTTGGCACGAGGCGGCCCAAAGCCCCCCTCGCCCTCTTCAAATATCCCGCCATCGCGATGATCCCTTTTTGAGCGCTTCCGAAGCCCTCTCCGGGCGTGGTTTAGGCGCTCTAAGGATTTTATAAGCCTTCCCCAAAGTCCAAACGCGCCCTGGGGGGCCTCGGCGGCGGATTGAAGCCTTGGGCAAAAGGATCGGCCTATTGGTCAATCCCATAGCGGGGATGGGCGGGAGGGTGGGCCTCAAGGGGACTGACGGCCCGGAGGCCCTCAGGAGGGCCATCGAGCTCGGCGCAAAGCCCATTTCGCCGGATAGGGCCAAGGAGTTCCTCAGGGAGCTCGCGAGATCGATCGATCGCGCGAGCCTATTGGTCGGGGCCGGCTGGATGGGGGAGGAGGAGGCCCTCTCATGCGGCATAAGGCCGGGGGCCGTTCTCGGGGAGAGGAAGCCCGAGACGAGCGCGGCGGATACCAAGGCGATATCCGAGGAGATGCTGGAGAGGGGGGTCGACCTCCTGGTTTTCTGCGGCGGGGATGGGACCGCCAGGGACGTTATGGACGCGATCGGGCGATCCGCGCCAGCCTTGGGGGTACCATCCGGCGTGAAGGTCCATAGCGCCGTTTTCGCAATAAACCCGGTCCAAGCGGCTAGGATAGCCGCCCGATTCCTGAGGGGGGAGCTCTCCGCCGTCGATGCGGAGGTCCTCGACATAGACGAGGAGGCGTATAGGGCGGGAAGGCTCGCGATAAGGCTATATGGGTATTTGAGGGTGCCCTCGGAGGACTCCCTTATGCAAAGGAGCAAATCGGTCGGCCCGGATGTGGAGGACGAGGAGGAGAATAAGAGGGCCATAGCGAGGTACGTCTCCGAGCTCATGAGGGACGGCTCCGTTTACGTAGTGGGCCCGGGGACGACGACGAAGGCGATCCTCGATGAGCTGGGGCTGGAGAAGACGCTATTGGGCGTCGACGTGGTCCGCGATGGGAGGCTCCTCGCGAAGGACGCCAACGAGGGCGAGATATTAAGGGCCGTGAAGGGGTCCCCGGCGAGGATAATAGTTTCGCCAATAGGGGGCCAGGGCTTCATATTCGGGAGGGGGAACCAGCAAATATCCCCGGAGGTCATAAGGGCAATCGGCCCGGAGAACGTGATCGTGGTGGCCACGAGGCGGAAGATCTCCAGCCTCAGGCCCGCGAGGCTTTTGGTCGACACCGGTGATGAGGGGGTCGATAGGGCGCTGAGGGGTTACATTAGGGTGATAATCGATTACGGGGAGGAGGCCGTGGTCAGGGTCGAATGAAGGGCGGCCCTATGAGATGTACTTCGGCCCCTCGCTGACGGCCCTCCTCATGGCCCCCTCCATCCTTCGCTCCGCCTCCTTTAGCTTGGCCTTCAGCTCCGCCATCTTGGCTATATCCGGATCCAAGTTCGAGAGGTTCAGCTCCAGGCCGAGCAGCCCCTTCAGGACCGAGAGCACGGCCTTCGCCGCCTTGGGGTCGGGCATATATCCCACCGTCTCCCCGAGGAGGCATAGGGCATCGAGGCCCTCCGACTTGGCCAGGGCGGGGATCAGGCCAGCCATGCCGACGATCGGGACCCCCGAGACATCGATCTCGACGCCGAGCGCCTTGAGCCTCTCCATCAAAGCGCGGTTGTTCGTCGCCCCATAGACCTTGGGGCTCTGCTTCTCCTCGGAGCTATACCCCCCGATCATCGCTATCAAATTGACAGATTTTGATTTCGCGTACTCGAGGATCTTGAGGGCGACCTCGTATTGCCCCCTCGGGCTCTGGGGCTGGCAATCGCCGGTCAATATCAAAAGCTCCGCGCCATCGGGTCCCCCCCTCCAATAATAGAAATCGTTCCTGGGCAGCCTCACAACGCCCTTGGAGTTCACGATCGCGTAATGGGGGAAATGCGGGGAATAGAGGACCGCGACCCTTTTCGCGCCAAGCTCCCTTATCAAGAAGCTGGCGGCTATCCTCCCGACCGAGCCCAGGCCCGGGAGGCCCCCTATCAACACGGGCCTATCCATCCTCACGGGAATCTCCCTTATCAAGGTCCTCAATCCCGATCGACCTGGCCCTATAGTCCGCGTACTTATCCTCCGGGGAGAACCTCGGCGGATGCGGGGAGACGGTCCTCCCGCCGCATGCCGGGCACGACTCCTTGAGCGTATAGCGCTTGCAGGAGGGGCATTTCCGCATCAATAGCCTCATGCCAAGAGGCTCCCCTTCCCCCCGGCCCCCTCTATCGCCTTGATGGCGGTCTCCACGACCTCCCTCAACCTCCTCTCGGCCTCGGGATATCCCTTCGCCTCAACCTCGACGCGGTATTTCGGCGCCCCTATCGTATATATCCTGACCAGGGCATCCTGGCCCTTCTTGACCTTCTTGGCCTTGAGCAATGCCGCCTTTATGAGCTCGATGCCATTGGGCTTGTGGCACGACATCTCCAAGGTCGCGGAAACCTTCACCCTCTCCGGCTTTATCTTCTCCTTCGCGGCCTCGACCAGGGCATTGATCCATTGCGGCGGGATCCCGAGCTTCTCCAAGGGGGCGCCCCCCCTCTCGGCGCATTCCTTTAGGGCATCGAAGAGGGAATCGTATTTCTCCAATAGCTTCGCCCTAATCCCCCCCGCCTCCTCGGCGCTGGCCCCGAGCGATTCGGCCGCCTCCTTGAAGATCGTCTCCGCCCTCCTCTCCTTCTTCCACTCAACCATCTTCTCGGTCCTCTCCCTCCCCGTGACCCTCCTCAGGGAGAGGTCCACCTCGCCCTTGCTCGGGTTGACCCTGAGGACCTTCAGGACCAGCTTCTGACCCTCCCTCAAGTGATCCCTTATGTTCCTAACCCAGCTGGTTGATATCTCGGAGATGTGGATCAGCCCCTCCTTCCCGTATTCGTCCAATAGGACGTAAGCCCCGTAATCGGTTATCCTCTTGACGGTCCCTATTACCAGATCGCCCTCCTCTGGATATTCCTCGGACAGGGCTCGCACCCCCCTAAATCGCCGTCATCCCAGCTCCTGAATTACCTCGGCCTTCAACTCCGCCTTGCCCCCCCTCGGGATCAAAAGGAGCTCATCGCATACGTTGCACTTCAGAGGCGTGGAGGCCCTATCGAAGGCCGTTTGCTCATTGCCGCACTTCGGGCATTTGACCCTGAGGAACCGGCTCCGAGGCCTCGGTATGAGCTCCCTAACGCAGATGGCCCCTCACCCCACCTCGATCTTCTTCAACCTTATCCCGAGCCTGTAGACCTCGTAATTGCATTGCTTGCACCTCAGCTTCAGCAGCTGCTTCTTGGTGGTCTTGGCGGACCGCTTCAGCTCCGGCCACTTTTGGCCGCCGTAGCCGTGCTTCTCCCTCTCGTGCCTCCTAACGCCGTGGGCCAGGGCCCTCTCCTTCCCCTTCTTGTAGACCGATACCGTATGCTCCGTATGGGCTTTGCACCTCGGGCAATAGGTGTTGATTTCCTTTGGCACCTTCATATCCATCGCCGGAGGGGTCCATTAGCAGAAATGGGTGGGCTTATTTATGTATTGTTTCCGAGGGGTTGGCGCATCATAGGGCGGATTGGATCCTCTCGGCTACGCCCTTCCTTATAAGGGCCTCCGCGTTTTCGATGGGGAGGGCCGCTATCTCCTCCCGCTTGAACGGCCCGTACTCCTTCATATCGATCCCAATTATGGCCGGGACGTCTTGGAGGAACCTGACCGCTAGGACCTTCGCGCCGGCTGGCCACGGGCTCGGGGGCTCGATCCCCCCCTCTATGGACCTCTTCAGATCCCCCACGTACATGGCCAGCTCGAGGAGCATTATTCGCAAGCGCTCCTCCTCCCTGGCTAGGGAATCGGGGAGGCCCTTGCCATCGAATACCGCCCTCATGAGCTTCTCGAAGCGCAGGCTTATCAAATCGGATGCCAGCCTCCTGGCCCTGCTCAGCTCCTCCGCCATGAGCTGCGCCTTGAGGGATTTCTCATCCAGAAGCCTCAGCCCATCCATGAGCTCGGCGATGTAGGAGCTCAACCTCCTGTAGAAATCCTCGGGCAGGGGCTGAAGCGCCTCGGATAGCTTCTCCCCCTTCCACCTCGCGAATAGCTCCTCGTACAAGGGCTCAATTCACCGCCGGATACGCCCTCCCCTTGCAAATCAACAACAGCGCGGCCGATGCGGGCAACGTCACCGTTTCATCCCTATAGGGCCCGAAGCTCTCCCCCCCGAGCTTGAGCCTTGGGGCCTCGACGACGTGGACCCTCTCCTCGCCCTCGAAGGCCGCCGCGTCGGTGAAGGGCTCGAAATCCTCTATCCCATCGACCCCCAGGGGCATGACCACGAGGCCCGTCTTCCCGTTCAAGCTGCCCGGCAGCCTTATGAGCCTGTGGATATCGGTCGTTACCACGGTATCTATCTTCACCGACGCCATCTCTATGGCCCTTTTGAGGATCGCCCCCCATCCCTTTCCCCCCACCCGCCTCCTCAGCCCCCATCCGCCCCCATCGAGCCAATCCCTCAGGAGGGAATCCCTCTCCCCCAATATCGCCCTGACGGCCCTCGGCGCGAGGCCGATCGCCCTGAGCTCCTCCTCGGAGCAGCGGGTCAATATCTCAGTTATGGCCATCGAGATCCTGCCGGCCCAGCCCGGGGAGGAGGGCGAGGGGGCCGGGCCCCCGCTGGAGATGGAGAAGCCGTGGGCCGAGGGGTCGACGCCGACCCCGGTCAGGTAATCCACGATTTCCCTCCTCTCGGATTCCCCCATCCTCAAGACGGCCTCGGATCGAACGTGGAGGTGATATCCCCTATGCCCGGAGAAATAGGCCGACATATCCGAATAGGCTATGCCGAAGTCCGAGCAAAGGATCTCAATCAGCTTCAGCAGCTCGTCCTTGGCCCTCTCCAGGCAGGATTCGCACATCCACGCCTCCTCCTTGAGGCCCTCGGCGCCGCATTTCGGGCAAGCCCTCGGGGCCGGGCCCGCGCCGGTCGCCCCGCATTCGCACGACCATCTATCGTGCTCGAACTTGCAAGGCGCCTCGAGGTGATCGGCATCTATATCGAAGCACAGATCCGCCCCGATCCATCCCTTGTTCTCCATCTCCGCCCCTGGATCCCTGTAAAGGGCCGTGGAATGATAGGCATCGGAGGGGACCTTCTCCTTGAGGAATGCGCGGAGCTCCTCGGCCGATGAAAAGCTCCTATGCCTCAACATGAACTTCTCCCCGAAGAACAGGAAGCCGAACTCCCTCCTGATCAATTCGCTCGGGGGCTCCAATCGGGGCGGCCCGCTTGCGTAATATTCCCCGAACTTCCTCTTGGCGAACGAGAGGGCGAGGGCCCGCCCCCGCTCATCCATCGCCATCGGGGCTCACGGGAGTTGGGGGGGCTTTAATCGTTTCGGCACCGCCGGGCCGCCGGGTTCGGCGCAACCCGAGCTTGTGCTCGTAATAGGCCATTGGGTGCCTCACGCCGCCGCATCCATCCCGCCCGGGGCATAGCCCATGGGTCCTCATGGTATCGCATTTCGGGGGCTTGTATTTGATTCGGCTCCCCCTTAGGCCGAATATGTGCTCCACTTGGTACCTCGTCTTCCTTCCATCGAAATCGGCCGAGGATTGAAAGACCCGGATTATCTCCTCCTCCCCCAGTCCCGCCCCGGCCAGGAAGGCCGTGAGGGCGAACCTGCCCATGTGGGATAGGTTCCTGCCGCTTAGGGCCCCCTCGTATAGGCTCCTCATGCACGGCGGCATCGCCTCCAGGATCAGGCCCTTCGGCGCCTCTATGTATTCCGCCCTGGCCATCGCGGATTCCGCGAGCCCCTTGAGGCGGCTCACCACGGGCTCGAAGGGCCCGGGCCCCCCGGGCGGGGGGCTCGAGACCCTCTCCAGGATCCTTCTATACACCTCCTCCTGCAGGAGCCTGGCGAGCTCCTCCTTGGTGAGGCCCACCCATCCGCCGGATAGGGCCCTATTGCATAGCTTCCATTTCCCATCCCTGAGGGAGGCTGTATCCCTGAGGTAATCCGCGAAGTGGACCTCGAACTCGTAAAACTTGCCCCGGTCCGAGCGAATGCCCCCCGCGGTCCGCACCCTCATCCCGAAAGTCCCCTCGCCTATCCTCAAAACCCTCTCGGGCGAATCCTCCCTGAGGAAACCATAGGCCCTCTTGGCCTCGGCCAATGCGAAGCGCCTTTGGGCCCCCTGATCCCCGACGAAGCCCATGAGCATGATGGCGACCGGATACGATAGGATCTCGATCTCCTCCTCCCCGCTCCTCCACCCGGGGATCCTCCCCCTCAATATCGCCTCCTTGGCCCGCTCCTCGGCCTTGGCTAAGATCGGGCGGAGCTCCTGGGAGGCGAGATCCTCCAGCGTCAAGCCCCTGGATCTAACGTACTCGGCGGCCTCGGCGGAAAAGGGATACTTCGCCAGGTCTATCTTGCCGAACATCCCCCTATTCCGATTCTATCCTCGGGGCCAAATAGTATAGGAGCCTCCCCCCGCTTGGGGGCTCGAAGCTGAGCCTAAGGGGCATATTGGTCGATAGCTCCACCGTTACGAGATCCGAGGTCGATGCCCCCGCCTTGACCATTTCCGAGAGATAGCTCAGGGCGAAGGCCGCCCTCGACGGCTCCTTCACCTCCAACTCTATGACCCCCCCATCCCTCGATAGCTCTATGGATGCGCTGCTGAGCTCCGAGGAGCTCCTTATCACGAGCCTCTCGGGCTCGATCTCGAGCCTGACGCTCTCGCTTATCAGCTTGGCATCCTCGATCGCCTCGCTGAGGAGCTGGGATGGGAGCTTCGCCTTAGCGTTGAAGGTTATATTGGGCGTCGGGACCTCCTCCTCCACGTGCTCCAACGTCGGCAGGGTGAACTTTTTCACGACCTTCCCCCTGAAGGTCAGCTCGAGCCTCTTGGACTTCCCATCGTAGGTCAGCTCGAGCCTCTCATCGCTCTTCGCCCTCCTGAGCAGCTTCAAGAGATCGGAGAGCCCGATCCTTATCCTCTCGGGTTGGGGGCAGCTATAGGATTCGAAGGCGGAGCTGGGCAGCTCGAAATCCACCATGGCTATGTGGGAGGGATCCATTGACCTCAGCTTTATGCCGCTCGGATCCGCTTGGAAATCCGCCTCCTCGATGAGGGTCGATATCGCGGCCATGAGGTTCCGGAGGAGCTTCGCATCGGAAACCGTGACCTTGAACAATCCCCATCAATCCCCGGGCGATTCCCCAGCGATCGAATATCCGCGACCCCTTAATAGGATTTGGGGCTAGGTCATTTCCCTCCACGTATAGTTGCATTTGGTGCATCTGAAGAACTGGGTCGAGGACTCATCCGCCCCCCGGGTTTGAACCATCCAATAAAAGGCCTTCTTGTTGCCGCATTTCGGGCACTCCACTTTCGCCGTCGGAAGGGTCCTGAGCTTTTGCTCATCCCTCCCTATGACCACAACGTTCTCCTTCTCCCGCTTTATCTGCCTGACCTCCCTCTCCCCGGGGCTCATCTCATAGCCGCACTTCGGGCAGGTGAACACGACGGACCCTTCCTTCTTGGTCGGGATCAGCATTGCGTCGCATTTTGGGCAGAACTTCAACGGCGCATCAATCCCTCACGGGATGAGGGCTCGAAATTTAAGCATTGCGGATGGCCCTGGCCAGCAGGGCCGCGACCCTTAGGGGCTCGGGGACGCCCCTGCCGATCCTAGTGAGCTCCAGGACCCTCGATGCGGCGTCCTCGGAGATCCCCTCCAGGGCCGCCCTGAGGGGCGGTCCCCCCTTGGCCCCGATCTCCGAGCCGCGATCCGCTATCGCCATAACGGGGAGGCCCGTGAGGGAATGGAGCTCCTTGGGGTCGATCTCCCGCCCGGCCAGCTCGAGGCCGGGCAACATGATGAGCCTCAATTGGCCGAAGTGCTTGGACCCGAGCACCATGGCCCCAAGGGCCTCGGCGAGATCCGAATCCCTCGGGACCAATCGGCAGAGGGCCCCATCAAGCCAAAGGCCGCCGCGGAAGACAACCCCCGCCAACGCGATCCGCTTGCGATCCCGAAGCAGGGCCGCGCCGATCCCGAGTATCCTCAGCTCCCTCTTCACGGCCCTTATCCCCCTGGCCCCCTTGGAGCCCGGCCAGGGCCCTCTCGAGGAGCCCCGAGAGGGCATCGGGGGAAGGCCCCCCGGCCCTGCAGAGGATCTCGACCGCATCATCCATCCTCTCTATCCCGGCGATCCAAGCGTAAACCAATAGGGCCTCGACCGCGTTCGCAACATCCCCCCTCTTGGAGCGCTTCGGGAGGAGGGCCCTCGCGCCGCACTTCTTGGCGGCCTCGGCCAATACGGCATCGCTGACCTTCAAACCTCGCGGCCTGCCCTCGGATATGGAGGCCGCGAGCGAGCATATGAAGTTCACGTAAGCGTCGCCGAGCTGGGCGAGCCCCCTATCCTTGAGGAGCTCCCCCAATTCCCTTCGATTCAACCCATTCCTTCACCGCCTCATCGAATTCCTCGGCCAATTCATCCATCGTCGATTGGATCCTCTTCAGGGCCCTCTCGACCGCATCCCTGGGCTTCTTCGGCTTCCTCGTCCTAACGTAGAATACGGCCGATGGGATCAGGGGATGCGGGATATCGTACCCCGCGGCCTCAACCGATTCGTCCTCGCAAAGGATCCCCTGAAGTAGGCTGCAGAAGGTATGCCCTTCGTCAACCTCGAACTTCAGCTCGTTCCCCTCCTCCTTGATCAACCTCAATCTCAACCGGCCCCCCTCCGCATCATGCCATAATCCGAGGATATCTTCCTCACCTCCCTATTTCCGCAATTCGGGCAATGGAGCGATCCCCCCCTCGCGATCAGCTCATGGCCGCATTTGGAGCAGAAGGCCTTCACGACGCCGAAGGCCCTGCCGATCGTGCTCAATATGGGCAACCTATTCTTGGCGTTTATCACCTTCGCCTTCACGAAATCCCCTATCCGGCATACGTCCATCATGCTCCTTTCGTACCTCGTGCTCGACTCGGCTATGTTCAGGGCCCCGGTGAATGGGTTCGAGAGCCTCACGCCGTTCACCTCTATTATGCTCACTATCGCCATCTTCTCCTGGACGCCCGTGACCTTCCCTATTACGACGTCCCCGGCCTCAACTACCACTGGGGTCCTGGTCAATGGCTTCACGAATATCATCCTCCTCCTTTGATCGATCGAGGCCAACCCGGTTACGGTGGAGTAGATGTTGCCATCCTCCTCGATCGTCCAAGGCCCGGGGTAGAACTCCTCCACAACCGCGATCCTCTCCCCGGGCAGGACGGGCCGTTCGCTGGGCGGATTTGGCCTAGGCACGGCTCACCACCCTGTATAGGTCCACCGCCACCCTGTGCCTCCTCTCGACGTGGAAATCGAAGGTGGGGGGAATGTACATATCCATTTGGTACAAATGCGTTACCGCGCCCCCGTGTTTTTCGACGAGCCTTTTAATAAACCCTCTGCTATCCGGATCGCTCTTGTGGAGCGAGTATATCACCCGACCTAGCTCGATGGCCTTCTCCAGGAATTCCCGATCGGCCCCCCTCCTCCTGACCCCGAAGGGCGGGTTCTGGATGACCGTATCGAATTCCCCCCTCAGGGCCGATATATCAGAGACGACCCATTGGATCCCGCGGATCCCAACCGATTCGCCGTTGCGCGCGGCGACGGCTATGGCCTCGGGGTCTATATCGACGCCGACCACGAACTCGGCCCCCAATAAAGCGGCCCCTATGGAGAGCCTCCCGGTTCCGCAGCCCAGGTCTGCGACGCTCTTCCCCTCCAAGTCCCCGTGGATGGCTTGGGCTATGAATAGGATCTCGGCGGCCGCCCTCGCCGGTATCGTATATTGCTCCAGGGCCTCCTTGGGGTTTGGATGGGGCCTCACCCCTTCCAATATGATCTCAAGCCTTCGCTTGTGAAAAAGGGTCCTCCCTGTATTCCTCCCAGGAGAGCTCCCCGAGGGCAACCATCGCCTCCCTCACGTTCAATATGGGCCTCCCGACGGCCGGTTGATCCTCTATGGCGATCCTGGGGCAGGCCGTGTTCGCGAAGGCATCCATCTCCGAGAAGGAGAGGAGCGCCTCGGCCCTGAGGTCCCTGAATGAGAGGATCAAGGCCCTCTTGCCCCTGCGCTCCAAAAGCCCCTCCAGCTCCGCGGCTTCCCGGAGGCGCTTTTGGGAGCCCTTTAGGCAGACCAGGACCCCAACGCGCTTCGCCGCATTGAAGGCCTCGATGGCGGCGCACCTCGCCCTGAGCAGCCTCTTGGCATCGTCCGTTAGATCGACGACCCTCCCCTCGTAGGGATCGGCCGCTATGACCCTTTTATCGGTGACCATGCCCAACCCCAGGGCGTGGAATCGCCCCCCTCCGAAGAAGAGGAAGGCATCGACCCCGTCCGCCACGGCCTTTGCCGCCGAGTAATCGCAACCCAAGACCTGCCCCTCATAGGCGGCCCACCCGGATGGCCTCCCGATCCTGACCTCTTTCGATGAGGCCTCGAGGATCTCCCTTATTCGATCGAGTTGATGGACGTGCTGAACGGTCGTCGCCAAGCCTATCGAGCGCTCCGCCTTTAGGATATCGAGCGCCCTTTCGATCAAGGGGGCCGGATCCGCCTCAGCCTTGGTTTCTATGATCAAGGCATCGCCCCTGCGTCGCCCCCCGAGGGGCGAATGGCCGATTTGGACTATGAGATCGGCCCCTATGGCCTCGGCGTCCTCGGGAGCCAGATCGCAAGCCCCATAGCACGGATCCGCCGATGCTATGACCTTGGCGCCCGAGGCCCTCGCGATGGATTCGGCGATGGCCGCGCAATTGGGCCTGAGGCCATCTGGGAGGCGCAATAGGATGAGCTTGGGGGATCTGCGCCTGAGCTCCTCGATCAATTCCGGGGGGAGGGCGTCGAACAACCCTGGGGATACCCCATGGGGTCCCGAGCCGCTCGGCTCAACCCAGATTTAAAAACATAGTTATTGCGATCGACCTCAGGCGGCCCCCCGGGCCGGGATGGCGGGCTCGGCCTCGGGCTCCGCCCCCTTCGCGCCCCCGACCTCCTCTATCGATATCCTATAAGTCGTCGGGAGCTTGGATGCCGCGACCTTGAGCGCCCTCTTCGCGGCCTCAACGCCATCCTCCCGGACCAATATCTGCATAACGGGTTGCCCGGGCCTCAGGACGGCCGCCCTCCCGATGGGCTTCCCGAAGGCCTTCCTCATGCCCTCCTGCAGCCTATCCGCGCCGGCCGTGGCTATCATCTTGTTCTCCCTGAGCACTATGTGCGGATATGGGAAGACTTGGAGGAGGTAGGAATCCTCGCTGAGGGATTCCGCGATCGCCTTGTTGGCGGCGACCCTGGCCGCCTCGAGGGCGTTGTGGCGCACTTGGACCTCGTTCTCGGAGATCAAGACGACCCTATGGGTGTAGGCGCCCCTGGGGTTCCCGATCACGAACTTGGTTATCTTGGGCTGGGGGGCCCCATGTATGTACTCCACCCTGACGTAGGGCCGGTCCTTCGGCCTCCTGTAATTTTTTCCCCTCATTATCGCATCAGGCCCCGGGGGCTCTTCGATCGGGCCGATATTAAACCCTTCGCCGACCCCCCAGGGCCCTCTCCGAGGCCTTCCTGAGGACCCCCAATAGGAGCGAGGCCTCCCTTTCGGTGGCCAGGGACCTGGATAGGACGTTCCTGAGGGCCCTCGAGGCCAGCTCGGCCCTATGGCTCGGGATCCCCGCCAATTCGGCCAGGATGAGGAATTGGCGCTCGAGCCTGCGCTTGATATCCCTGCCCGCGATCCGCCTTTGGGGCCATTTCCCCAACGAGGCCTTGCGGATCTCGTAGAAGATTATGGCGGCAGCTGCGGCGACGTTCAGGACCGGATATTCCCCGCTGGCGGGTATGGAGACGATGCAATCGCACCTCTCCACTTCCTCGTTCGTCAGCCCTATGCTCTCCCTCCCGAAGATCAAAGCCACCGTGCCCCTCGCGCCTCGCAATCGCCTCGCCAGCTCGTCCGGCGCCAGGGCGACCCTCCTCAGATTGGACCTCCCGAAGGAGGGCTTAGAGGTCGTCCCTATGGCGAGGCTCGCGTCCCCTATCGCCTCCTCGAGCGTTCCCGCGATCTTCGAGCCCTCGAGCACGTCGACGGCGTGCGATGCTATGGCCCTGGCCGATTCGTCGATCCGGGCCTTGGGGTTGACGAGCCATAGCTCATCGAGGTCGAAGTTCTTCATGGCCCTGGCGACGGAGCCTATGTTCCCCCCGCTTTCGGGCTCGACCAATATCACCCTTATCCTCGGGCCCTCGTTATCCCCGGCCACCATCCATCCCTCCTAAGCTCCTCCAACCTCAAGCAAATGTCCTCGATCTCCTCCGGCTCGAGCTCGAACACCCTCTTCTCCGGGGCGATGGAATGCGCGAGCGCGGGATCCAAGCCCATGGACCTCAGGTAGCCCCTCAGGACCCCCCTCGCCAAGCGCCTCCTTTGGGAGAAGAGATATCTCGTGAGATCTTGGAATAAGCCCTCGTCCAGCCTCCTCCCGGGGGGCCTCATGGTAATCTCCACTATCGCGGAATCGACCCTGGGGATCGGCCTGAAGGCATGCCTCGGGACATGGCCCAGGATCCGGGCCTCGGCCCTTCGCCTCAGGTTGACCGTCAACCTTCCGTATTGCTCGGTCCCGCTCCTGGCCACCAACCTCTCGGCGAACTCCCTTTGGAAAACCAAGATGGCCCTCTTGAAGCCCAATTGGAGCAATCGGAATATCAGCTTGGATGATATGCTATATGGCGGACATGAAACCACCTTGTTGAAGCTCGGGACCTCTACCTCGAGGAAATCCCCCGCTATTATCCTGACGTTGTCGAAGGGCCTCAGGACGCCTTCGAGGATCCGCAGCAACCCCGGGTCCTTCTCGACCGCGAGAACCTCCCCCGCCCTCTTCGCCAGCTCGATCGTCAGCGCCCCCTTCCCGGCGCCGATCTCCAAGACCCTATCCGATCGGGAGAGGGAGGCCAGCTCGATTATCCTATCCCTGACGGCCTCATCCACCAAGAAATTCTGCCCCAACCTCCTAGCTCGGCGCCGGCCGCCGAACCCCATGGCCAACTCAATCTGCCCTGACGAATAGCCTATACTTGGATTCCACGCTCAATTCCTCCACTATCCTCTTGGCGATCAATTTGGCCGGATCCGGTATGCCGGCCCTGTCCTGGATGTCCTTGAAGCTCTTGAACGGGGCCTTCTCCCTTTCGTTTATTATCTGCCACATGGTCTTCTTGCCTATCCCGGGCAATAGCTCCAGGGCGTGCATCCTGGGGGTTATCGCTTGGGCCTCGTTGAAGAACTCCACGAACCTCTTCTCCTGCCCCCTGACCAGCTCCTCGACGGCCGACTCGAGCTCGGCCTTGGCCGAGGCCGTGAGCTCCTCATAATCGATCCTACCCATTATCCTGCTTATCTTATCCCTGAAGTCCCTTCCGACGTAGATCCTCTCATGTGGGGATAGCGTGCATCCCCTTTTGACCTCCGCCTCCAGGAGGGTGAAGAAGGTTTCGCCTATCAATTGCGCGATGGGCATGGAGGTGTGCCTGCCCCTCCCCGAGGGCCTCCCGTAGGGAAGGAAATCGAGGACCAGGGCGTAATCCTCATATCTCTTAGCGGGCGGGGACATGCCCATCGAGATCACCCCATGGCCCCCCGGCTCAAGGCAGGGTCCTCCCCCTCGGGTGGGTTGGGGCTCGAGAACCGCATGGCCAGCATCCACTCTTCCCCGTTATTTTGGCGCTTTGAGCCTAAAAACGTTGATTCGAAGGGCCCCCCCTTAAGCCCCAATGGGCTATGGGCCCTTCCCCCTCGCCTTTTTCAAGGTCGCTATTATGCCCTCCAGCGTGGAGGTCAAGATGACCTTCCCCTTGGTCGATAATATGGCCCTCGCCTCCTCGATCGTGGAGGGCATGCAATTGACCAATTGAACGGCCTCCTTCCTGCTCAGATCGAATTTGGACATGAGCTCCTCCGTGAGCTCGGCCGCCGTCTTCGGATCGACCTTCGAGAACTTCACCACATAATCCAGCACCCTGCGCTGGAACTCCCCGAGGTCGCCTTGGCGCCCCTCCAGGAGCTCCCTGGCCTCGGGTATCGTGATCTCCTTTGCGGAGATTATCCTCCTAGGCATGGCCCATCAGCCAAGGCTCCAAATGCTCGGGCCTAACTATGAGGGTCTTCTCCTTCCCGCCCACTTTGACCTCCACGATATAGCTCCTGCCGCGCTTATCCCGGACGGTTCCTATCCTCCCGTGGTACCTTCGATGGGGCATCCCCTTGTGGAAGCTCGGATCTATCTTTATGCAGACCTTGCTCCCAGGCTCATATCGCCTCAAGAGCCTGCCCAATCCGCTCTTCCCCCTCTCCCTGGGGCTCCTCCGAAGGACCTTCCTGGTCCTGCTCCTGTACCCCTTCGATTTCCTGGCCATGGGCGACGACCCGCCTTGATCTCCTCAATAACCCATATATAAGCAATCGCAATTCATCATAGGGGCAGGCGCGGGAAGCCCCTGAGCACCCCCCTCCTCTTCCGAAGGGACTTCATCATCCTCTTCATGGCGAAGTACTGGCTCAGGAGCTCCTTCACGTCCCTCTCGGACGTGCCCGATCCCCTGGCTATCCTCCTTATCCTGGAGGAGTTTATGATCTTCGGGTCCTCAACCTCCTCCCTGGTCATGGATTGAATTATGGCCCTCCAAATCGAGAGCTTCTTCTCAGCGGCCTCCACGCTCTCCTCCGGGAGGTCGTATCCTCCCGGCAACATCTTCCAAATGCCCTTGAGCGGCCCCATCCTCCTGAGGGATTCCATCTGCTCGTAGAGGTCCCTTAGGGTGAACTTCCCCTCCAGCATCGCCTTGGCCCTCTCCCTCGGGACCTCCGCCTCGGCGCGCTTGATCCTCTCCAGCAGCCCCCTCAGGTCCCCCATGCCCAGGAGGCGGCCTATGTAATCCGAGGGGATGAAGGGCTCTATGTCGTCGAGCCCCTCCCCGGCGCTGATGAACTTGATCTTCGCCCCCGTGGCCGCCACGGCGGAGAGGGCGCCCCCGCCCTTGGCCGAGCCGTCGAGCTTCGTCACCATTATGGAGCCTATCGCCGTCGTCCTCCTGAACGCCTCGGCCTGGGGCGCCGCTTGCTGCCCTATCGTGCCGTCTATGACGAGCATTATCTCATCCGGCTTGGCGACCTCCGCCAGCTCCGCCATCTCGGCCATGAGGTCGGCCTCGTTCTTGTGCCTCCCCGCGGTATCGATGATGATCAAATCGAAGCGCTCGGCCCTCGCCCTTTCCATGGCGCTTCGCACTATCTCCCTCGGGTCGCGGCCCGAGCCGATGACCGGCACGCCGATCCTATCGGCCAATTGCCTCAATTGCTCGAAGGCGCCGGGCCTATAGGTATCGGCGCAAACCAGGGCCACCTTCATCCCCCTGCTCTTGTAGAACTTGGCGAGCTTCGCGGAGGCCGTCGTCTTGCCGCTGCCCTGTATCCCAACGAGCATCAAGACGTTCGCCTTGCCCTCGACCAGCGATGGCCTCGCGGGCTCCTCTCCGACCATCTTTGTGAGCTCCTCGTAGAGGACCTTGATCACGTGCTCCCTCCTGGATATGCCCGGGGGCAGCCTTTCCTTGAGGGCCCTCTCCTCGACGGCCTTGGAAACCCTCAGGACCAATTCGACGTTGACGTCGGCCTGGAGCAGGGCCCTTTGGAGATCCCTGACGAGCTCCTTAACGGCCCCCTCGTCCACAATTGGGAGCCTGAGGATCCTCCTCACGCTCTCGCTGAGCAGCTTCCCCAGCCTTTCCAAGATCTCCCACTCGCCGATTACGGCATAGGGCGCGGCGCGCTATAAATAAGGGGTTATAAAAAAGGGTGCCCTTCGCCCCGGGCTCGCGGGCCCGGCATCCCGATGCGCATGGACGCGGTCAGGGGGGTCAAAGGGCCTCCGTGAACTCCCTTTTCGTCACCTTGACCTCGACCTTCTTGATCTCCTCTATGAACCTCGCGAGGGCGGAGGAGACTATCTCGAAGATCTTCTCGCCCTTCTCCCTGCTCCCCCGGAACGGATTCCCCATGAAGCCCTCCTCGATGTATTCGACGTCCCTGAGGGGCATCGTTATCCCTTCATAGCCCTCGAATATTATGTTCATCCGGCCATCGGACTTTGTGAACTTATCGCTGAATATCTTGGGGGCCTTGGGGAACTTGGGAATCCCCTCCCGCTTCAGCCTATCCAAGTGGACCAGCTCTGGGTTATAGGCGAGCATCTCCGAGGTCTCTATCTCGCCCCCGTGCCAACCCGGGAGTTCGTCCGGCCCCTCTATCAGCTCCTTGTAGAGCGGTATCGTGCTCGCCGAATCAACAGCGTAAACGGCCACGAGTGCGCCGGTATCGTTCCTGATCTTCCTAAGGACCGGGTCGAGGGCCCTCAGGTTCGATGTATGCCCATTCACGAATATCACCTTATTGAATCCGTGGTGGATGAGGCTCCGGGCGATGTCGTAAAGGACGTTGCTGAGGGTCTCGGCCCTGAGCGTTATGGTTGGGTTGAGCATGTGGTGGACCGAATAGCCGACCCATAGAAGGGGCGTGTGGGGGACGTCGGCCTTCGCGGCGGCCTTGGTCGTCGCCACCCAAGCCTCTATGCCATCGCATCCCATTGGGCAATGGGGCCCATGCTGCTCCATGGCGCCTATCGGGACCAAAACTACGTCGGTCTTCTTCACCCATTCCTTGAACTCGGGCGCAGTGCATTCGAATAGGTTATGCCTCAACGCCATCCCCGATCGGGATGGCTTTTGATGAGCTCCCTTTTAAGATTAATCATAAGCCGGGCGTAGGGCCTCCTCCCATATGGGCGTGAACTTCGATGATGCCGGGCCCGGCCTCCCGAGGGGGTCAATTTGCTTTTAACCTAAAATAAAAAAGGGGGATTATGTGGAGTTATGTCAGAATATCTTTATCCCGAATCCGTAGAAGAGCACTATCGCCACGAAGAAGAAGATATGGCATATCATTAGCGCTATGTTAAATATATGCATCCATGCTGGAGCCCTCAGTTCCTTTGGCATAACCTTTCTATCCAAGTAGATCAGGGCTGGGATGGCCCATAGGCCCGCGAAGTGCGTAATGTTGGCATTTATTAGGACTAGCATCAGTGGGTATGATATCCAAAGGGAGGCGCACCCGAATATCAGGTAGAGTACCAAGAATGGGTAGTAGAACCTCCTCGGATCCTCCTTGGCCCATTTGCGGATCGTTTCGGACGTGGCCCAAAATCCGTCGACCACGGGCCTAGTTATCGCGCCGTCCACAACGCCCAGCTGGGTGCTGAATAGTATGAAGAACCCGATAAGGCCTATGAGATAGAAGCCCCAGCGGCCCACCTTCGCCGCGAATACCTCGGCCATATGGGCGGCGATCCCCCAAGCCGGCAATGCCGTGCCTACGGGCACCAGGGATCTAACTATAAGCGCCGGCAGGAACATCCCGAGGAGCGCTCCCAGGAACCAAATGCCCCACATCTCTATGTTTAGAATCCCCTCCCACCTCTTGAAGATCTTGAGGTTCTCGTCCGTTATCTTGAATAATTTGCCAAGCGGGCTCAGGGTTACCTTCTTGCCCCCTATGAGCGCCGGGATATAGCCCACGATGCTCCCCATGCCATAGCCCTTATCTCTATAGAAGGCTATCCAATAGTAGTTCAGGGCCGCCGCTTGGCCAGCATAGCCGAACCAGCCGGCTATTAGGAATATGTCGACCCCAGGGGGTATGTAACCGAAGCTAAAGGCTCCCCGAGCAGCCTCCCCAATGGCCTCTCCGGTAACCGTAAGCGGGGCAACGACGAATATGAGCATTATCAGGACGAAGGATATCATGATCTTATTGGCGACCTCCAGGCTCGACTCTATTTTTCCCCCAACGGATATGATTAAAGCGCATAGCAGGAATAATCCCACAGCGGTCCACCTAACCAGCTCGGATTCGGCCGCCCCGGGGATTCTGGCGAGGAATAGCGCCAGCAGCCCCGTCGCCGCCGCCGATGCCCATCCGGGTATGAAGTGGCCGGCCAAGAGGTTTGCAGTTCCGAACCAGGTCCAGAACCTTCCTCCCGGTAACCTGCCCATCAAAGCTACCGGGGGCTCCCCAGTGGCCACGGTGAGTCTGGCCCAAGTGTAGTTATAGAAAACTTGGAGGATTATTGAGATGAGCGCGATCCAGAATAGCAGTAAGCTGTACTTGGCGGCTACGGAGGGCCCCATGAGCCACTCTCCACTTCCTATGGCGAGGCCTAGGGCTATGACCGCCGGGCCCAATACTTTAAGAACTAATGCCTTGGCATCGAGCTTTGTGAGGTTGAAGGCCTCCTCGGGCGTCGGTATCTTATCGACAATTCCTATCGGTCTGGCACCCAAAATAATTTCAGAAGGTTCTTTTGAACTCAACCATTTTCCCCGAAAAATGTATGATAGTATATTATATATAAAACTTACGATAGACGGGGCGAGGTTGTCAACTTAAGGGGGATGCGCCCAATTTTCTCCTGTAGGGCTCAGGCCCTATAGGAGGCGGTCTGGGACGCTATCCCCCTTAACCCAATTGTTTCGGTGAGAGTCTTTCGGAGGAGGCGCAAGCCCGCTCGGCTGAAGGCCCTGGCCGTGGCCCTGTACCATGCGGGCCTATCGCTGAGGAAGGCCAGGGATCTGCTGCGGAGCCTCGGGTATGCCGTGAGCCATGAGGGCCCTGGGGCCTGAGGCTCGAGACCTTTAAATATAGGATTTATAAGGGCTCTGGGTCTTACTTTAATTGGCCGCCAGTGTTATCAAGTTCCTCATGCAATCATATTGGAACCGAAAATTTTTTAAGTAATGGTTCAATACCCAAAACGATAAAAGATGGATATAATAAAAATGGAGGAGGCTGAATTCTTTTTCCCGGCGGGGCATTATGGAGTGGCGGATAAGGTTATAATAAGTAAAAAAATTGGTGCAAAATTTGACCTTTGGTACGGTTTCTTTACGCCCGGGGCCTATGCGGAACCCCATTCGCATGATTTCGAGCAAGCCTTCTTCATATTAAGGGGGGAAATAAACTTCATAGTCAATGGGGAGAAAAAGGCGGTTGGGCCAAACACGGCCGTGTACATACCCCCAGGCGAGGTCCATTCCCTGAAAAACGAGAGGATGGATATGGCAGAGCTTCTAGTCGTCTCCATGACTGGAAAATGACTCTCCTCCTTTTAGATGCGTAGTTATCTCAAGCGAAGATATAAAATCCGCCAACAATCCCCTTTCTTATTTGTGTGCCTTGCTAAGTTGATAATCCAACCCGTCCACCGGCTGTGGAAATTTAACAGTCGCTCTGGCAAGGCCTAAATGCCAAGGGGAATGCCCCCACGGGGGGAGGTTGGGTGCCATCCCCTTAAGTTGACAACCCCGATTCAATCAGAGAAAGCTTTAAATAATAAATGGCTAAAATTCAGCCATGGGGCATCAAATATGATATCTGATTTCAGAAGTTTTGAAAAGATACATGAACATGCTTCTATGCCAAAAAAATTGATATTTGGCACAAATTCCGTTAAGAGGGTAGGAGTAGAGGCAAAGCGATTTGGGGATAACGCATTAATTGTAACCGATGAAGGCATTGAAAGGGCGGGTTTAGTTGGAAAAGTTATGGACTCGATGAAGAGCGAGGGGCTCAGCCCCGACATCTTCAATAAGGTCAAAGCAGAACCCAGCTCAGAGGATATAAAATTGATTGCCAATATTGTAAGAGGAAAAGAATACGAGATGATTATAGGTGTCGGCGGGGGTAGTTGCCTTGATACCGCCAAAATCGCTTCGATAATGGCAACGAATCCCGGGGAAGTGGAGCAATACGTTTCTGTTAGCGATGCGAGCATTGGTCTGATTAAAAAACCTGGACTTCCGAAAATACTCATACCAACAACCTCTGGTACAGGGAGCGAAGCCACGAGGGGGGCAATTATATCGATTAAGGGAATTAAAGAGGCCATATTCAGCCCTTGGTTAATAGCGGATGTAGCAATAGTGGATCCATTGATGTCCATGACGATGCCACCCAAGCTCACCGCTGTGACTGGCTTCGATGCGCTAAGCCAAGCAATTGAGGCGGTGATGTCGGTAAGATCCAATGTAGTAACCAACGCCTTGGCCTTGGAAAGCATAAGATTGATATCAAATAGTTTGGAAACGGCCTATCAAAACGGAAGCGACATCAAGGCTAGATATAACATGGCAATCGCAGCTACGATAGGGGGCATGGCCTTCGCCAATGCTGGAGTGAATTTGGGACATGCCATATCCTATGCGCTCAGCACGGAATATGGCGTCACACATGGACTGGGGTGCGCACTAGCGCTACCATATGCTATGAAATATAACTTGGAGAGTTTGGATTTGGATAAATTGAATTTAATAGCGATAGCCATGGGTGAGGATATTTCTGGGCTGGAGCCACATGAGGCAACGCTAAAATTAATAAAGGCCATTATTAAGATATTGAGAAGCGTGGAGCTTCCATTGAGCTTAAAGGAACTCAATATCCCGAAGGAAACATTGCCAAAACTAGCCGAAACCCTTGTATCAAAATATTCTCGACTCCTTACAAATAACCCGCGCAAGGTTTCAATCGAGGATGCTGCGCGGATATGCCATAAAATGTGGGAAGGGAGCCCCCAAGACATATAGGACCGCGTCCTAAATGGATTCCTCGGACATCAAACAATCGCTAAGTGAGGGGCATCCATTCCTGACGATCGCTTTTTAAACGATTATCTTCAGCGCTCTATATATTCCCGGGAGTTTCTTTTTGACGGCTGAGCTCACGTTTTCGTATATGCTGTCGCCATGGGCATCCATGCCGACGTGGAGCGGGCCGAAGTCCTTGACCTTGAGGGCGAAGATCCTCTCGGCCCCCAGCTCATCCCAATACGCGGCTTGAACCTCTTCGATCTTCGATGTATAAAGGGCCGATGCCCCTCCCACTTGGGCCAAGTAGATGCATCCAACCTCCCTCATGGCCTCCAACGTCGCCCTATCCATCCCGCCTTTGCCTATTATCCCCCTCACCTTGAACCTCCGGATTAGCGGCGGCTCATATTTATTCAACAGGGCGCTCGTTGTCGCGCCGATATAATTGAGCTTCCATCCGGAATCGATTCGAACTATTGATGAGAATGCGTGGTAGATCACCGAATTTTCTAGATTGAATGGAAGCCCTTGGCCTTTTTCAGCGCACTCGAGGGCCTTGAGGTGGCCGCCCAACCTGATCTGGTAGATCGTCCCAGTTAGGTAAACCGCATCGCCAATCCTTAAGGCCCTTACATCCTCCTCGCTCAAGGGCGTTTTCAGTCTAACCTCCTTCACCTTCCCTCCCCCCGTTCTAGTAATACTCAACCCTCCCCCCAGAATATATTTTAGCCGAGGCCCTCCTCGCGGCCCAGCATAGCAGCTTCACGGCTACGGGCATCTCGGTCGTATGGGTATGGCCCACCTCGATGTTAACGGCCAAAGCCGTCGTATCCCCGCCCATTCCCATCGGGCCTATGCCAGTCATATTTATGGCGCTGAGGAGCTCTTCCTCCATCATTTTGGCCTCCGGATCGGGATTGCGGAGGTTTAGCGGGCGGAAGGCTGCCATCTTGGCCAACCATCCGACGTAATCGAAGGATCCTCCTATTCCAACCCCGACGATTATCGGCGGGCAAGGCTTCCCGCCCGCCTCAACGACCGTATCGAGGATGAACTTCTTAACGACCCCAATGGGATCGGCGTAGGAGAAGATCCTCAGCGCGCTCGGGGCGGTTTCTGAGCCGGATCCTATCGGCATGGCCGTAATCTCGATATAATCTGCCCCGGGCAAAAGGTCTATGTGGAGAACCGGCACGTGAGGGCCCACGTTCGTCCCGGTATTAGCTCTCGTTATCGGGTGGACGCAATGGGGTATCAAGGGGATTTCCCGCGTCGCCTTTTTGGATCCCTCCTCAATGGCCCTGATGGGATCCCCCTCCACAACGGCCCTCGTCCCAACCTTTAGCCAATAAGCCGGGATGCAGGTGTCTTGGCATATGAGCAAATTCCTAGATCTGGCGACCTTCGAGTTTTCGATGATCGCCGAGAGGACCTCTTTGGCTAGGGGGTTCGCCTCCCTTTCATGGGCCCTTTGCAGGGCCTCGAGGACATCCTCCGGGAGCTCCTTCAGGGCTCTCTCATAGAGCTTTGAAACCACATCCTCGATCAATTCCTCAGAGATCGGCAAGCTTTTCACGACCAGTGTTAGGAAAAAATTTCCTTCTAATAAAGATTGTTTAGGCAATTTGGCTTTTTCCAAATAAGGTTTAGAGGGTGGGGGCCCTCAGCCCCATCCCCGGTGTCGGAGGTGGAGATGAAGGTCCCGCCCGACTTGATTAGCTCTTCAGGGAGTTAAGGGTCTTTGAGTTCCTAGAGGTGAAGGCCTTCGCCGTATTTCGACTACATGGGGAAGGTCCACGTACAGGGCTACGGCAGGGAAGGTGGCGGGCACAATGGAGCCCGTCTAATCCGCCGTATGGTACTGGGTGAGGGGCTTCAGGACGAAGCTGCGCCTTGCTTGGGAAAGGAAGCGTCGAAGGGTCATGGCCCTCGACGAAACCGTTCTGAAGAGCCGAGGCCGCAGGCTCTGGATCTGGGCCGCCGTGGACGCCGAAACGGGCGAGGCCATCCGCCTAGAGGCTTCCATGGCATCGAAGCGCCTTCCAGGCCCCCTCCTTCATCAGGGGGGCTCAGGCCGTGCAGGGGGAGACCCCCAGTCCTCGTTGACCGAGGCCCATGGTACTCCTGGGCTTTGAACGCGTTGAGGCCTCCCTACGGGCAGGCCCATGGTGGGAGGAACCGCGTCGAGGCCCTCTTCTCCAGCCCCAAGGCCCACACACGCAGGTTCAACGACAACGTGAACTCCAAGGGCGTGGAGGAGGGGCTGGAGTGCTGGAGCATCTTCCTACGCGGCTTCCAACTATGGAGGGATATCGCATGAGCTTATTTGAACAAAGCCGGATTTGAGTCTAGGACTCTTATAAATCATATATTTAAAGGCTTCGGAGCGGGGAGACGTCAGTATCTACACCTCCACCAAAAATTTTTATTTTAGTAGTTTGACGACAATTAAAGGGGTTCGATGAGTCCCTTAATCAACTTTTCCACCTTCAAACTCTTGTCCTCTTCCATGAGGTTTCATGCTCCTAGGGAAATCCTCTTGGAGATCGGCATCTTAGCAAAGATCCCTGAAGTCCTTCGGAATCTTGGTATTGCCGTGGGTGATAATGTTTTAGTGGTTATTGATCCCGTTGTAATGAATCAAGAGTACTTCAAAAGTGCCGAGAGATCCATGCGAGAGGCTGGTTATGAGATAGAGCTGTATACCGATATTGAGTATGAGCCAAGTGTGGACTGCGCGCGAAGACTTGCAACTCATGCGCGCAAGACCTCTCCTAAAGCTGTTGTTGGCATTGGGGGCGGCTCCACGCTAGATCTGGCAAAGGTTGCAGCTATTTCCGTTGATAACCCGAGCAAGGATGTGGAGGAATTTATAGGCTTCGATAAGGTGCCTAGAAGGATAACGCCGCTCATACTCTCCCCCTCAACCTCTGGAACTGGTTCGGAGGCGACGAGGCACATAGTCCTCACTAAGGGATCTGCCAAGACTGGCATAGCATCCAGATGTTTGCTACCAGATGTTGCCCTCATAGATCCCGTTCTAACTTATACAATGCCCCCAAGACTTACCGCTGGCGCAGGTCTAGATGCCCTCAGCCACGCCGTAGAGGCCATGATCTCTGCGGACTCAAATCCCATTACGGACCTCCTAGCGCTCCAGGCAATTCACTTGGTATTTGGATACCTCCGAAGGGCGTACCTAAATGGAAGGGATGTGGAAGCGCGCTATTTTATGTCGCTGGCCGCCACAGCGGCGGGCATGTCCTTCTCCTCGGCAAAGGTATTGCTTGGACACAATATTTCCCAAACCTTTGGGCCCAGGTATAAGGTACATCACGGCATAGCGTGCGGGATGGCATTGCCATATATAATGGAGTTCTACTTGCCAGCGACCCCGGAGAAGTTCGCCGCGATGGCTGATGCCATCGGGGTTGGTGCTGGGGCCCGGGGCATATATGAAAAGGCCGAAGGAGCTATTATGGAAGTGTGGAGGCTCCTCGAAGGCCTAGAGATCCCGTTATCCCTGAAGGAGATAGGGGTTTCAAAATCTGATTTGGACGAACTCGCTGAGAGGAGCGTCAAGGACTGGCCTAGACCCAATAGCCCGGTGGAGTTGACCAAGGATCGCGTACTAAAGGTATATGAATCAATGTATGATGGTAGATTGAAGATGGGGGCAAAATGATTAGGGAAGGAGAAGCCCTAGCCGAATCCAAATAATCGCTTCATAACCACGCCCGACATCATATGGATTCTTAGCGAGCCCCGCTCTAATTGGCCACCCTTTGGGCATAGGCCCCTCCCAGACCCCACTAAGGTTTGCGATAATTCCCAGCCGAGCTATTATTTCATGAAGGGGTGTAAATTTGTCTAGAGATGAATAAAGAGATATATATGCCTATGGCGCGAAGTAAGTGGGGCGAAGGTGGAGTTGGCCAAGTTTATCTTCATGCTAACCCGAGAGGACGTTACCGTTCCGAACGCGATCGAAGTCGCCAAGGGGATCTCGGACAGCCGCATAGAGTTCGTGGGCTTCAAGGACATAGGGCTGAGGCGGGAGGAATATCGGGAGCTCGTGGGGATTTTGAGGGATTGCGGCAAGAAGATCTTCCTGGAGGTCGTCAGCGCCTCCAAGGAGAGCGCCCTGAGGTCCGCGGAGATGGCGAGGGAGCTCGAAGTCGATTACCTGATAGGCGGGACTTATTTCGAGGAAACGATGGGGGCGATCGAGGGGAGCGGGATAAAGTACTTCCCCTACGTGGGGAAGGTCTACGGCCATCCCTGCCTCCTCGGGGGGACCATAGAGGAGGTGGTCGAGGACGCCAAGGCCAAGGAGGCGGGGGGAGCCGATGGCGTGAACCTGCTGGCCTATAGGTATGGGGGCGATCCCGCGGCCCTCATGAGGGCCGTGATAGGGGCCGTGGATATACCGGTCTTGGTGGCCGGCAGCATAAATAGCCTCGATAGGGTCAGGGAGGTCGCCGAGCTCGGGGCCTGGGCGTTCACGATAGGGGGGGCCATATTCGAGGGCAGGTTCTCGCCCGATGGGTCTATAAGGGCCCAAATAGAGGCCGTCCTGGACGCGCTCGAGGCCATGGCCCATCAGTAAAAATTATCCGGGACCACCCCGATCCCAAATTGGGGATTCGATTGAGCGAGGAGATGGTCTTCATCGAGAAGGGGGAGATACCGAAGGGCTCAACGCTCATGGTGGGCCTCCCCGACGTGGGCTTGGTCGGAGTGATAGCGCTATCCCACATAGTTTCGTCCCTGAAGATGGAGGAGGTCGGGTCCATAGAATCCAAGATGTTCCCGCCGATAGTCGTTCTGCACGGGGGGGTGCCCAAGCCCTCGATAAGGATCTTCGCCAAGGGAAATTTGGTGGCGATCCTATCCGAGATGGCGATCCCGGCCGGCTTGGTGGTGCCGTTGGCCGAGGGGATAGTGGATTGGGCCTACAAGAAGGGCGTCAAGATGATACTCTCCATGGGGGGGATAGCCGTGCAGAATAGGCAGGACTTGGATAAGCCGAAGGTGTTCTCGGCGATCTCGGATAAGAGCTTGGAGAAGTACTTGGACGGAATAACCGAGAGCCTGGAGGAGGGGTATATGGTGGGGGCATATGCGATCATATTGAAGAGGTGCTCCGAAGTGGGCCTGCCGGGCATAACCCTTTTGGCCCAAACGTTCTTCAACTACCCGGACCCCGAGGCCGCTGCCGTCACGATAGAGGTCGTGAACAAGCTATTGAATTTGAACATAGATTATTCAGAGCTCCTCAAGAAGGGCGAGGAGATAAGGCTGAGGGCGAGGGACGTCATGAGGAGGACCCAGGAGGAGATGATCCGGATGAATAAGGCTCAGGAGTACGATATCCCGGCGATTTACGGGTGATGGGGATGTATAGGCGAAGGAGGAGCATATTCGATATATTGGACGAATATTTCAGCAGGGCCGAGATGCTCTTCGAGAGGGCCTTCGGGAGCGGATGGGACGAGCTCTCCTCCTGCATAGAGCCCCTCTCCAATATATTCGTTGGGGCATCCGATGTGATAATAACGATCGATATGCCCTACGTGGATCGGGATAGCGTCAGGATCGAAATCCGCGACGATGTGGTGGAGGTCCTGGCGAAGACCGAGAAGCCCATATGCCTCGATGAGATGGGCCTGAGGCATCGGATGGGGCGCTTCAATTCATATCATGCCGTGCTGAGGGTCCCGGTCCCGGTCGATAAGGATAGGATGGAGGCCAGGCTAAAGAGGGGGATCCTGGAGATAAGGCTGCCGAGGTTGGCCTAACCGCGCCCCCCGCGCTCCAGGAGATCCTTGATAATCGAGGCCAATAGGAAGGCCGGTATGGCGAGTATAATCGCCAGGGCCGTCCTTTGGCCCAGGGACAGGTCCCCGGGATAAAAATACAGGGCCGCGATCAGCAATGCGATTATTAGGAGGTGGGACCTCCCGCCGAGCCCCGCCCCCCGCTCCTCCATGGAGCGCCTCAACCAAGCGCCCTCCTTGGGATCAGGTGGATGCGCTCCGCCCGAGCCTTGCCCGATCCGCCGGCCCCCTCAGCCCTTAACCCGCATGACCTTGTTCTTGCCCATCGCGCTCCAATATTCCACTTCCACGCCGCTGGCGAGCTTCGGGCGGAGCTCATCGTCGGCGGAGAGCGGGGCCTCGAAGGTTTGATACGTCTCCATATCCATCAGCTGAACGGAATCCTCCCCGACCGATATCACCTGCGCCGATTTCTTCTCTATCAGCGGTATATCGACCCTCCCATCGACCGGGCTCAGCAGGCTCTTCTTCTGCCCGCTGAACAACCCGATGGCGACGATCCTGGCCTTGGCGGATCCGTGCTTGCCGGGCTTCGATTTCTCGAGCTCTATTATCCGGCAGGGCTCATCGTCTATGACTATGTACTGGCCGACCTTGAGCTTCCCAACCTCCATCGGCTTGCTCAACCTTTCCAACCCCCGCGGATCCATAGGGGTGGGGGATTATAAAATATATTATTCCGACGGGGCACCCGGCGGGGACCACTTCGGTTATATAAAACCCCCTTCCCAAATATTTGCCCGAAGTGTCCGGGCTTGAAGGGGATCGAAAGGGTCGGCATAGTGAGCAGGGTGGATGAGGAGGGGGCCATGGAGCTAGCCATGAGGCTTTACGACCACCTCTTGAAGGCAGGGATCAAGGCGATCCCCGAATCCGATTTCGCCAGAAGGAAGGGGCTCCAGGGGGGTAGGAGCCTATCCAATATGGGGGACGTGGACCTTGTGGTCACGGTGGGCGGGGATGGGACGGTCCTGAAGGCCTGCATGCTGCTGCCGAACCCCGAAACCCCAATACTCGCGATAAACATGGGGAGGAGGGGTTACCTCACGGAGGTCGACCCGGAGGACGCCATACCGGCCATAGACAAATGCCTGAGGAACGAATGCTTCATAGAGAGGCATAGCAAGATATCGATCTTCGTGAACGACGAATACGTCATCGATGCCCTGAACGACGCCCTGATAGCCCCGGCGATCCCATCCAAAATGCTGACCTTTGAGGTATATCAGGATTATCAATCGATAATCAAGATGAGGGCCGATGCCCTCATAGTCGCGACGCCGACCGGCTCGACGGCGCACTCCCTATCGGCGGGCGGGCCCATAGTGGATCCATCTCTCAACGCCTTCCTTCTGACGTTCATATGCCCGCTGGATCCCGTTGGATCTATAGTGGTCTCGGCGGAGAAGGAGCTGGACATAAAGGTCCCGTCCCCGGCCATCAAGACCGTGATTATAGCCGATGGCCGCTACGAGCGCGAATTGAAGCAATCCTCCAAGATATCGATAAGACCATCCCGCCACAAGGCCGCGTTCGTAAGGTTCCAAAAGCCGTTCTTCATGAAGAATTTGCCCAACATAGCCTCGAGGGGAAAGCGAGAGTGAGCATGAGCTTCGTTTTGGATACATGCGCGCTCATCTCCGGCTTGAACCCATTGGAGATAAGGGGGGAGGTATATTCGGTCCCGTCGGTCCTGGAGGAGCTGGAGAGGGAGGGCCTTGCGCAGGTGAGGCTCGAGGCCGCGTTGGCATCCGGGAGGCTCATCCTCAGGGATCCAACGCCCGGGGCGGAGGAGGAGGTCCGGAGGATGGCGCGGGAGCTCGGCGAGGACATCGCCCTCTCGAAGGCCGATCTGAAGGTCCTGGCGCTCGCGTTGGATTTGAAGAACCTCGGGAAGGATTCCGCGATAATAAGCGATGATTATTCGATACAAAACTTGGCGAAGAGGCTGGGCATCGGGTGCATAAGCTTGACGACCTTCGGCATATCTTATGCCTTCGATTGGGCCTTCTATTGCCCGGCCTGCCATCGCAGATTCGCGGAGGAGAGGGACTCGTGCAGCGTTTGCGGAACGAAGCTGAGGAGGTCGGTCATTAAGAAGATCAAGGTCAAATGAGCCCCGGAGCCCTCTGATCCGCTGCCCCAGGGTCGTTGCATATGTGCGGGATATTCGGCTGCGCCCTCCTCAACGGCGATAACTCCGGAGAGGTCCTCTATAATTCCTTGAAGAGGCTGGAGTATAGGGGTTACGATTCCGCCGGGCAGGCCACGATAGATGCCGGGAAAATGATCGTGGCCAAGGGCGTTGGGAAGATAGATGAGGTCAATTCATCGCAGGGCTTGAGCCGCATGAGGGGGAAGATCGGGATCGGGCATACCAGATGGGCCACCCATGGGGCCCCATCGAAGGAGAACGCGCATCCGCATTTGGATTGCAGCGGGAGGATCGCGGTCGTCCATAACGGTATAATAGAGAACTTCATGGAATTGCGCAACGCCCTCCAGGAGAGGGGCCACGTCTTCAGATCGAGGACCGATAGCGAAGTGATACCGCATCTAATAGAGGACTTCATGAGGAGGGGGAAGGGCTTCGTGGAGGCGGTGAGGCTAGCCGCCGAAAACCTGAGGGGGTCCTTCGCCTCAGCCGCCATCTGCCTCGATGAACCGGATAAGATAGTATGCATCAGGATGGAGAGCCCGCTCATATTGGGGATAGGGACGATCGGGAACTTTTGCTCCTCGGACATCCCGGCCCTCCTGCCGTATACGAACAAGGTAATACCCCTGGAGGATGGGGACCTGGCCATAGTCGACGCCAGGGGGATCAAGATATTGGATTGGCGAACGGGCTCGGCCCTGGAGAGGGAGGTCCTGGAGGTCTCATGGTCCCCCGAGGTCGCCATGAAATCGGGCTTCGCTCACTTCATGCTGAAGGAGATCCATGAGCAACCGATGGCCATTAGGAACGTCCTCAGGGGGCAGAGGATCTACTACGAACTGGCCGCCTCGATGCTCAAGCGCGCATCGAAGATATTCCTCGTGGCCTGCGGAACCAGCTATCACGCGTGCCTCTTCGGATCCTATGCCATGGCGAACCTCGCCGGCTTGACGGCGCATCCCGTAATAGCCTCGGAATTCGAAGCCCAATGCAAGAACTTGATCGATGGGAAGACCTCCGTATTGGCGATCAGCCAATCCGGGGAAACGGCGGATACGCTCAACGCGGTAAGGGCCGCGAAGGCGAGGGGGGCATCGATAATAGGGATCACGAATACTATGGGATCCAGCCTGACCAGGCTATCGGATGTATACATAGGCCAGAACTCCGGGCCGGAGGTCGGGGTCGCCGCCACAAAGACGTTCACCGCGCAGGTCGTGGTATTGCTGAAGCTGGCGATGGAGCTGGCGAGATCCGAAGGGCGGCGCAATGGCGCGGTCGATTCCTTGGCCGAGGAGCTCTCGGGCCTCCCCTCGAAGATGGAGGCCGTCATAAGGGCCTCCGAGGAGAGGGTGAAAGGGATAGCCCTGAAGTACTCCGCGAAGGGCAGCTTTTGCTTCCTCGCGAGGGGGGTCAACGTCCCAACGGCCCTGGAGGGCAGGCTGAAGCTGCTCGAGCTCTCCTATTTGCCAGCCCTGGCATATCCGGCCGGGGAGAGCAAGCACGGCTTCATAGCCGTGGTTGAGGAGGGATATCCGGTCATATTCCTGGCGCCGAGGGATAGCACAAGGGATAGGATATTGGGGAATATGATGGAGATGAAGGCGCGCGGGGCCTCGATAATAGCCCTCATAGAGGAGGGGGATGAGGAGCTCAAGCAGCTCGCGGACGATTTCGTGGAGATGCCCCCATGCGCCAATGAATTGCTATATCCGGCGATATACGTCATCCCCCTGCAGCTGTTCGCCTATTACGTATCCACGCTGAAGGGCTACGACCCGGATATGCCGAGAAATTTGGCCAAATCCGTGACGGTGGTGTGAGGGCGCGACCGCGGCGCTCCATCCAAGGGCTTCCCCGATACCGCTCGCTTTAATCCACATCGATCGCATGATAACGCGGCTTTGCGCATTATGCGAATGATCCGCCTCGCCCCTCATTTCAATAAACCCAAATCCGCCCTCCTATCGATCACCTCATCCGCCCCGGGCCCCGTCCCTATTATCGTGACGGGGATCTTCGTCGCCTCCTCTATCCTCCTTATGAACTCCTCGGCCCCGCTCGGCAAATCCCGATAATCCTTGGCCCCCCTCACCTCCGGGAATAGGACGTCCAACTTAGTCAATGCTATTTGGGTGGCGCTGTTCAGCATGACGGCCCTCTTCGCCAACTCGAAATTGAATGGCGCGGCCCTGCGCTCCCTCCCGGTCACGGTCCCGTACTCCAGCCACCCCCTCCTCTCGACCTCCTCCCTCGGGAGCTGCCCCTCAAGCGGCCCCTCCCCGACCCTGGTGACGTAGGACTTGAAGGTGATTATGACCTCCCCAACGTCCTTCGGCCCGATGCCGACATCGGAGCATAGGGCCGAGGCGCACGTATCCTTTGCCGTGCAATAGGGATAGGTCCCATGGTAAAGGGATAGGAACGTCCCCTGGGTCCCCTCCACCAGGACCCGCCCCCCGCTCCAGAGGGCCTCATGTATCCTGCCGCTAACGTCCGTCAGGAAGCCCGAGAGCTCCGGTATGTCCCTGGCCAATTTGGCGAGCCTGAGGGCCCTATCGGCGGCGCAGGCGCCGACGCCGCTCCTCGTGCTCCCTATCTTTTGGCTCAGATGCGCGGACTCCTCCTCCCTCCTTATGTGGACGTCCTCGATTATGGCGCATTGGGGATCCAAGCCGATCCTCCCCTTAGTCGAGGTCTCCTCCACCTCCTTCAGGAAGATCTTCGGATTGACGAGGACCCCCGCGCCTATCAGCAGCATGGCCCTTTCGTTGACGAACCCCGAGGGGACCATCCGCAGGAAGAACTTCCTCCCCCCGAATTGGATCGTATGGCCGGCATTCGGCCCCACGCCCGCCCTTACGACTACGGCGGGCTCATCCCTCAGGGCGAGATGCGCGATTACCTTGCCCTTCCCCTCGTCCCCAAAGAAGCCCCCGACGACGACGGTGGCCGACATGCGGATCACTAGATCGCATATGGCCCATCGGTTGGAAATAAAACTTCCCAAAAAATGGGGCTCAGATCGCCCGTCGAATCATCCTCATGGCGCCTTTGGGCGCTCGGGGTTGAATGGCGTCATCATTTGCCATTGCACTTTATCACAAGGGGCAATAAAAGCATCGCGCTCGCGAGATGTTTATTAATGCGGCGCCGGATGATGGCCAGCGTGAGCGGGGATGAAGGGGAAGCTGGCTCTGCTCCTCATAGCGATCGCATTGATCTCCGCGCTCGCGGCCTATTGGGCCCTTCAGAGGGGGGCGGGCGAGGCGGGAAGGGAGATAAGGGTCGGATATCTTAGGGGGGACGTCCACCACGCCGCCTATTTCCTAAACAAGGCCAGGGATTATTGGTCGAAGGCCGGATTGAGGGTCAAGGGGTATGAGTTCTCCGCCGGTCCGGAGGAGATGGAGGCGTTTAGGGCCGGGGAGCTGGACCTCGGATACGTCGGTTGCCCGCCCGCGATAACGGCGATCTCCAGGGGGACGGATGTGAGGATAATAGCCGCGGTGAATTACGAGGGCTCCTCCCTGGTGGTCAGGAAGGACCTTTACGAAAGGGGGCTCGTCGACGTGAGGGGCCTTCGGGGGAGGACCATCGCGATGCCCCTATGGGGCTCCATACAATCCGTGATGCTGGTCGATCTGCTGATGAAATACAACATAACGAGGGATATGGTCTCCCTGCAGCAAATGCCCCCGGCGGATATGGTGACGCTAATGGAGGCCAAGGGCATAGACGCCTTCATCGCTTGGGAACCTTTCCCATCCCTCGCCGTTTCGAAGGGCATCGGGGTTAAGCTCCTGGAATCCTCCGAGCTATGGCCAAACCATCCCTGCTGCGTCCTAGTCGCCAGCAGGAAGATAATCGAGGAGAACCCGGGCTTGGTGAGGAAGTTCCTGGAGGCCCACATCGAGGCGACGAGGCTCATCGGGGAGGATCCCGTGGGGGCCGCCAAGGCATTGTCCAAGGAGATAAGGGTTCCCGAGGAGGTAATCCTCTCCTCCTTCAAGAGCATAAAATACTCGGCGAGGCCTGATGTCGGCGGGGTGCTGAGGTTCGTCGATGTGCTTTATCAACTCGGCCTGATAAAGCAGAGGCCAAGCGCCGCGGAGATCTTCGATTTGCGGTTCTACGAGGATCTAACCGGCGAGCGGATCGCGCTGCCAAGGGCTGGCTCCTGATGGGCCGATTTCGCGGCGGCAGGGCGATTCGATGGTATGCCAAGCCGATCCCCATCCTAGCCGCCATAGCCCTCTGGGAAGCCCTGGCCCAAAGCGGCCTCATCCCGCCCCATGCGCTGCCGCCCTTCTCCTCAATAGCCGCAAATTTCGCCGAGGAGGCGATCACGGGCAGGATGGCGATCCACCTCCAATATAGCCTGATCAGGTTCGGGGCGGGCTTCCTCGTAGCCGCGTCCATAGGGGTACCGCTCGGGATATTGATCGGCTGGCACGGCACGCTTCGCCAATTGATCGAGCCCTTCGTGGAATTATTGAGGCCCATCCCCCCAATAGCTTGGATACCAATCTCGCTCCTCTGGTTCGGGATAGGCCTCACCTCGAAGGCCTTCATCGTCTTCATAGGGGCCCTCTTCCCAATCCTCTTGAACACGATCTTCGGCGTGGTCAGCGTTGAAAGGGTCCTATTGGAGGCGGCCATGACCTTGGGGGCCGTCAAGGAGGCGACGCTCATAAGGAAGGTCGTGATACCGGCGGCGATGCCGTCGATATTGACGGGCCTTAAGGTCGGGCTCGGGGTTGGTTGGATGTGCATAGTCGCCGCCGAGATGGTGGCCGCTAACTTCGGGCTTGGGTATATGATAATAGAGGCCAGGTGGATCCACGATCTCCCCCTGGTCATAACCTATATGTTGGCCATAAGCTTGGTGGCCTACTCGATCGATTTCGGCTTTCGGATCGCGGAGGGGCGGATCCTGCGATGGAGGGCTTGAGGCGATCGAGCCCCGGGGGGATATCGGCGCGACGTCAGCACCTTCGGGGGGCGGTCGCCTCAATTGGCGGTCGAACGCCCTCGCCGGGGGCCTTGAGCAAGGCCCCCTCCTTGCGCGCCCTCCTTTCCGTGGCCCATATCACGATCTTATAAAGGGGCTTGAGGAGCGGCGCATAGGGTTTCCCCTTCAAGTAATCGTCCATGAAGGCCTTCGCCCACCTGAGATCGTGGCGGAGGCAAATCAGGAACAACTCGATTTGCGAGGCGGTCATTTGCTCGGCCTTGAACCAATCCTCCCCCTTCAGCCTCCCCATGGGGACGAAGAACAATGGCACTATCAGGCTCTTGAACCATTTCAAATCCTCGATGAGCTCGATGGTTTTGATGACATCGTCCTCGGTCTCCTCCGGGAGGCCCGTTATGAGCGTGCAAGCCGGGACCAAGCCGCAATCGGCCATTATCCCCGCCGCCGATTTCACTACCTCGGGCCATTCCTCGGGCTTGAACGGCCTGGCTTTGGCTGGCATGACCTTGGCGGCCAACTCCGGCGATCCCGTCTCGATGCCTATCTCGGCCCCCCACCACCTTTGATCGCCGTCGATTATTATCTCGGATAGCTCCTCCATGAGCTTGGGGGCCGCGGCTATCGCGGCCATTGAAGCGTGGCTCCAACCCAAGCCCCTCGCCCGCGATTTGGCCAACCTATGCAGGGCCAATACCTTATCCCCCTCCGGGATCACCCCCCTGGCGCCGTAGAGGAGGACGTCCTCGCCATGCAATATGCATCCATCCACGCCCCCCTCGGAATTGACCCGCAATTCCCTATCGATCTTCTCGAGCGGATACCAGCGCAGCGGCCTGAGCGTGACGCTGCAAAAAGCGCAACCCCTTGGGCAGCCGCGCCCGATCTCGATCAAGCCGTTTATGGAGGGGTTCCTTATCTCCGGTATGTCATCCAGCGATGGGGCCATCGAGGGCGGGACCTCCAAGAACCTTGGGAGCTCCCCTCCCTCGATGGCCCTCCTGAATAGGTCGACCAATACCAATTCCGCCTCGCCATCGATCACGCAATCTATGCCCAGCTCCTCCTGGGCCTCGGGCCAATACCTGAATTGCCAAGCCCCCGGGCCCCCGACTATGATCCTCAACCCATCGGCCTTGGCCCTCCTGACCTCCGGGGATTGAAAGATCGCCTTGAAGTGCTTAACCAAGTAGGGCTCCCCGCTCTTCAGGAGCCTCGAGAACGTCGAGGAGGATGGGCCGACGCCGAATGGATCCATGGCGTGAACGCCGAGCGCCCTCGCCCCCCTGAGCCACCTCTTCAGCCTATCCGGGCGAACCGTGACCACATCGAACCCGCCCTCGAGGAGCTTGGCCTCGATCTTCCTCAGGCCATACGGCGCCTCCAGGGGGAGCCCCCCGCGCTCCCTCACGTACGGGAAGAACAAGCGCTCGAAGAACCAATCCGGCACGACGTTGGGCGGCACGGTGCTCGCGAAGCCAAGGAACTCCTTCCCGCGATAATTGCTCATCAGGGTCCTATCCGCGGTTAGCACTACATCGGCCATGGCGATTCCCCCTCGGCGGGATCGGCCATGGAAGTGGGGATCCCGCGGGGCGCCGCTCCCCCTAGGCCCTCGCGGCCCTCGGGGCCATTTCCCTTTGGATCGAGAGATAATACTCTTCGTTCCTTATGCATCCCGGATCGGGGGCCATGAAATCCCCGAAGTAGGCCAACGCCCTAGCCCTGCAACCGCCGCATACGAACTTGTAGGGGCATTGCCCGCAATTCCCCGACAATAGCTCCCTCCTCCTCATCCTATTCATCGCATCGCTCCCGTGCCAGATCTCCAAGAAGGCCCTCTCCCTAATGTTCCCGACCACGAGGCCCGGCATGAAGACGCAGGGCGTCACATCCCCGTTCGGCTGAATGGCGCAATAGAGCCTCCCAGCGCCGCATCCCCCTATGAACTCCGCCAGCACGCTTAAACTCCATTCCGCCTTCCCCGCGTAGAAATGCGTTGGGGAGACCACCAACCCATGGGAGGCCTCGAGGCAGACCCTGGCGTATTGAGGGGCCGTGCTGAGGACCTCGATGCCCCTCTTGGATTCCTCGTAAAGGGCCCTCAGCAGGCCCTCGCGCTCCTCGGGGGATGGATCCATGCCGATGATGTCCCTGCCCCTGCCGGTCGGTATGAAGTTGAAGGCCATGAACCTCCTCGCCCCGAGCCTCTTCGATAGCTCGATGAGCCTCGGGATCTCCCGCAGGTTCGCCTTCGTCACGGTCGTTGCGACGCAGGTGAAGATCCCCTCCTCCGCGCAATGGGCCACGGCCCGGGCGGCCCTCTCGAACGATCCCTCAACGCCCCTGAACTCGTCGTGGGCCTTTGGGTTCGCCGAGTCCAAGCTTATCTCTACGTAGCCCACCCCCGCCTCCCTCAGCTCCCTCGCGACCTCCTTGGTTATCAAGAAGCCGTTCGTGGCCAGCGCGACGAACATCCCCCTCTCGCTGGCCCTCCTAGCGACCTCTAAGAACTCTGGGCTGACCAAGGGCTCCCCGCCGGAGAAGGCTATCGATACTACGCCAGCCTCAGCCAATTCGTCGACCAAGCGGAGCTTCTCCCCGAGGCTCAGCTCATCCGGGGATCTCCCGCGGGCGCTTTGATAGCAATGCTTGCATTTGAGGTTGCAGGCGTTCGTGAAGTTCCAAACGACCAGGAACGGCGCGTTCAGGATCTGGGGCCTCGTTATCCCGAACTTCCCTATGCCCATCAAAACGCTCGATAAACCCCTCCTCACGATCGGATCCCTGATGTAGCCGGCTATGTCGCCGTATTCCACGCCGAAGGCCCTGCCGCCCAGCTTGAGGAGGGATTTCACCAAGAGCGAATAGGACCTGCAGGATGGGCAATCGCAACCCCCTTCCCCCGATGCGATCGCGAGGGCGTTATCCAGCCTCCTCCTCCCCGATTTTTTGCAAACCCCCATCCCCAATCTTATGAGCGAGCGCGAGATGCGGTTCCCCATCGTCGCCCTCAATACCCCAAGCGTTTCGATCAGCAATCCCATCGCACCTCCGCGCCATTCGCGCCACGAAGGTGCGTTGCCATAATTCGTTCGCCGGCGCTTATTTCCAAATCCCCAAATTTAAACCTATATGCCATAATGCGCCCAAAACGCCCCCGGCCCTTTGGAGCCCCGGGCGGGTCTCGATCCCGCGACTTACGGCTTACGAAGCCGTCGCTCTGCCTGCTGAGCTACCGGGGCGCGTGTAGGCTTGGGGCATGGCTGATTTTTAAACGTTAGCGGGCCCCTGTTCCGGCGTGGGATCCACCGGTGGGCGGAGGGGGGAGGACCCGTTGAGGGTCTCGGACGTGGGGGAGATCGGGGCCCATGGGAGGATCCAAAGGGCCCTCAGGAGGGATCCCAGGGAGATCCTGGGCTATGGGGACGATGCCATTGCCATCCCCTTGGGGGATTGGGGAACCCTCATAGCCCATACGGACGTCCTCGTCGGATCCAGGGACGTCGTCGAGGGCATGGCCCCCTTCGATATCGGGTGGAAGGCGGCGGTCATGAACCTGAGCGACGTGATCGCCAAGGGCGCCGCCCCGCTGACATTGCTTTTCTCCTGGGGGATCCCGGGCGATTACGAGCTCGAGGCCCTGGCCGAGATAGCCTCTGGCATGGACGCGGCCGCGAGGGAATGCGAAACCTTCGTCACGGGCGGCGATACCAGCGAGGCCGACGATTTGATACTCGCCGGCACTTGCCTCGGGTTGGCCAAGGGGGATCGGATCATAGGGAGGAGGGGGGCCAAGCCCGGGGATATATTGGCCTCGACGGGCCCCTTCGGCTTGACCTCGGTGGCCTTCAAGATCGCCCTGGAGGGCCTCGAGGCGCCCGGGCGGGTCCGGGATAGGGCCCTCCAAGCCATCCGCAGGCCCATCCCGAGGTTCAGGGAGGGGATGGCGATAGCGGAGCTCGGCTCCGCCAGCGCGGGCATGGATTGCAGCGATGGGCTGGCGAAGTCGATCCATTGGCTATCGAGGATGAGCGGGGTTGGGTTCGAGATATCGAGCATACCGATCCCGGACGAGGTCCTGGAATTCGCCGAGCTCCACGGCCTCGACCCCTACGAGCTCGCCCTCTACGGCGGGGGGGAGGAGTACGAGCTGCTTTATTGCATAAGGCCCGGGCTCTGGGAGGAAACCGCGGAGGCGGTTGAGGGGGTGGGCGGGAGGCTCGAGGTGCTCGGGAGGGCTACGGAGGGCGGATTGGCCCTGAGGATCGATGGCGCCTCGAAGCCCATAGAGGATAGGGGATGGGAGCACTTCAAGGGCTGGGGCCGAGGGGGTCGGGAGCAGGGGCGGAGGCCTTAGTCCCCTGGGGCCTCAGAGGAAAGCCATCGATGCCCCGATGGCTATGAAGGCGATCCCAGCGATCCCCTCCATCAAGGCCCTATCGACCATTCTTGAAACCAATCTCCCCAGATAGATCGCGGCGATCGATGATATCGCCAACGCCGCCATGGTTCCGATGAAGACCATCGAAGCGTTATATCTGGCCGCAAATGCCGCAGAGGAGATCTGCGTCTTATCGCCCCATTCCGTCATGAAGATCAGCACGAATCCCGAGAGAAATGGGTCTTCGAAATGGGATTTCCCGCCCTCCATCGCTTCGCCATCCCTCGACTTTATGGATTTCCTCAACATGAGGATCCCGAGGGCCAGGAAGACGGCCCCGGATCCAATTTTCAACCAGGTGATTGATGTGACATTTGCAATACAGGATGCGAAGGCGACGGCGATCCCATCCACGATCGCGAATGCGAGGACGGTTCCAAGCAATAAACGCAGGCGCCCCTCGGTCCTAGATGATAGGAGGAATATGGAGAGCTGGGTTTTGTCCCCCAGCTCGGCCAAACCGACCACGGCCATCGGGATCAGCGCATCAACCATCGCAGCTAAGGTATCCATCCCCGCGCCGCATCCCGCATCTGCCATTAAAGCCTTTCCCGCCCCCGGCCATCCCCCCTCATGCGCTTCGAAATCGGTTGTGGATCTAGCCCGGTCGGGTTTAACGCGATCCGCCAGCCCCCCTTCCTGAGCTCGTATCCTCCTATACGGGAGGCCCCCTCGTATAGCGGAGGGGGGGCCCGGAGCGCCCCCGCCTCCTTCAGGTCGCAATCGGCCAGCCGCCGGATCCGGCGCTTCGATCCTAAGGCCTCCCTTTTATTAGCTTGGGAGCTGGCGGGCCCGCCGGGATTTGAACCCGGGGCCACCGGCTCTCCTCCGGTTTTAGAAGGCCGGTGCTTTGGACGACATGCGCCCTGTCCAAGCTGAGCTACGGGCCCGTTTTATTCTGTGCCGAGATTACTTATATATTGGCCTTCCCCCTTCGCCGGCCCGCATCAGGCGGCTGATCGAGGGCTACGTGGCCCCATACCTGGGGTTCGTGGCCGTCTATTGCATGAGGCATTCGCCGGATGCCGCCGGGCGGCTCGAGGGGGCGGGTTTGCGCCTGATCCGGAGGAACATACGCGAGGGCACGGCCGACCTCCCTGCCACGCTGATCGTCCGGGCCAGGCCGGCCCGGGATAGATGCGGATATGGGGCCGGCGGGGGCCGCCAGTTTATTGGCGGGGCATAATGCGGCCAATAAAGCCCCCTTTCAATTTCCGTTGGTGCCCCCAATTTCGTTTGAAAACTTTCGGTGGAACTAAACCTATGTTTTAGTTTCGACATTTCAAACTATGCCGGATCAAATGGATAGGAGGGGGTATTCGACCCCCTCCCTTTCGGCGCCCTTTATTATCTCCACGATCTCGCCATAGAACTTCCCGATCACATCTTGGCCCCTCAATTCTCCCCTTTCGATTTTGTCCATCTCCTCCTCCAATTTTTTGGTCCTCTCCTCGTTGAGGTATTTTTCATATCTTTCCTTAAGGAATGAATACACCCTCGATCCGAGCGGGGTTGAAAAGAGCATCGATTTCCTCACCTCATTTACGTATTTCCTCCTCTTCAACACCTCCAGGATCTTCGCGTAAGTCGAAGGCCTCCCTATCCCCCTTTCCCTCATCATCGAGACTATTTCCGAATAGGTGAGCGGATGGTGAGCCGGGACGATCCTCGTTTTTACGGAGGAGATCCTATACTTCCCCTTCCCGACCTCCGGTATCTCCTTGACGCGTATCGGGATCACCTTGGAAAAGCCCTCCTCCACTACTTTGGTTGTGAATTCGAAATCCCTCTCTTTCCCGGCGATGGAGATCCTGATGAGGGTCTTCTCCACCTTGGCGCTCCTCATCTGGCTCGCTATGAACCTCCTGAAGATTATGTCATAAGCCCTCAACTCCTGCTCGCTTAAAATCGCCTTTATGCTCCTCAAAGCCATCATGCCCCTCAACTTTCCCAGATCGATGCCCTTCGTTGGCCTGATGCATTCATGCGGTCCCTCCATCTGCCAACTCCTCTCCCTTACGAATTCCTCCCCGAAGTTGGAGGAAATATAGTCCCTGGCTATGGCAATCCCCGTTTTGCTCACGGTCGTGCTGCCAGTTCTATGATAAGTTATCAAACCATTTTCGAAAAGCCTTTGGGCGATCATCATAGCTTGGTTTGCATCTATCCTCAAGGAGGATGTGAGGGCGGAGATCAAAGTGTCGGTTGTAAACGGGGGATGCGGATTCACCTCCTCCACCCTCTTTTCCACCTCGAGGACCTCGGCGACCTCGTTTTCCAAGATCCCCTTGGAGGCCCCCACCTCATCCCTGAAGGAGATCATCAGGCCGTTCTCCAAGGCGATGTTTATCAGCTCTTCCTTTTCCCCTAGCTTCTTCGTCCTCTCATCTATCCAGCCCAAAACGGGCGTTTGGACCCTCCCCGCCGATAACCCCCTATTCCCGAACGCCTTCCATAGGATCGGGCTTATGCTGAACCCTATCCACCTATCCTCTATCCTCCTGACTATTTGCGCCTCAACCAAATTCAAATCTAAATCTTCCAAGTTATTCAAACTTTTGATGATCTCCCTTTTGGTGACCTCGCGAAACCTTGCCCTTTTTATATTCTTATTGAAGGGCTTAAGCAACAAATAGAGATCGAAAGCGATCTTCTCCCCCTCCGCATCGGGATCGGTGCCTATCACCACCCCGTCAACCAAGCTGGCGAGCCTCCTCAGGGCCTCTATCCTCGGCTTTGAATCGACAAAGTCCTCCCTTTCGCAAAAAGGGCAAACCCCCTCGTCCTCGATCTCCCTTCCGCAATGAGCGCACCTCCTTATTGGCCTATATATGGGGACGAAGCCCCCATCCACCCTCACCCCGAAAAGCCCATCCCTTAGATCAAGATCCGTTATATGCCCCTTGCTCGCGGTGATTATCGCTAGGGAATTTTCCAAGAATACTTCATACGTCCTCAACCCGGATACAATTTTTTTAAATGGCCTGCCGAAGTACCTCGCGATGGTCCTCGCCTTATTCGGAGACTCCACTACGAAAAGCATGGTCGATATCGATATACCTTCCCCGACCTCAAGTTTTCCCTCCAAACTCAGTATGACCTTCTTCCTATCCTCGTCTATCCTCTTTATTATGGGATCCAGATCTATTTCTTCAAAATTTTTCCATTCTATTTCCTCGCCTATATATTCGAGCTCCTTCCTCAGGCCATTGAAGGCCTTTTCATCATCTATTACCACAATGCTTAAACCTTGGGTTAATCCGCCGATATAGAGCCTGCTCGTCCTTCCGCTCGCTTGGATATAGGCCACCTCATCGACGACTAAAAAGTAATATTCGTTTTCTTCGACCCCAAAGGATAGCGTTGGCGCCTCTTTCAAGGCCCTTATGATGTTCTCATCCTTTAAAATTTTCCCGAAAAACTCGGCGGCCTCCAATGCTGCGTTTCTCGCATATTCCAAAAACCCCTCCAATTTCCTATCCTCCCTTAATGCCTCCCTAACGGCTTTCAATTGCTCCGCATTCAAGGTCCTAATTTTCGCCAGGCTTTTGACTATCGATTCGAATTCATTTCTTCGCTCCTCCCCGATCGCTTGGGAGATGCTATTGAGCAACATGAGCCACTTCGATGGATGGAATTCCCGAATGTTTATCCTTATTAGAAATTTTGGAACACCGGCGAAGATCGCATACCTTATCCTATGCGGCAAATCGATCCCTCTAACCAATGGGCTTCGGAGGGTCGCCATCCCTATTAGGCATTCTATTTCGCCCCTTTCAAACATTTCAAAATGCCTTTTGCTCGGCTTGAGGAAAGCCCTCGCCTTGATCCCCTCCCCTTTCAGGTATTTCTCCAATTTTTCGGCGAAATCCCTTCCCTTGTCGCTTGGGACGAAAACCAGGGCGCCGCCCCCGATCCTCCTAATTATCTCCAAAACGTTCCCCTCCAAGGGCCCCCTTTGTTTAATATACGAATCCAGAACCTTCCTTCCGAATTCGATCCTTCCCTCAACGGTAAATCCGAAAAGATTGTTTAGTATTAGGGCGCTCTTCGTCCTCTTCCCCCTGGGCGTGGCGCCGCTAACTATGATCTGGCCCCTCACCTCGCTTCCGATTAAGCGCTTTATATTCTCCAAGGCCTCCTTCATTCCAATCCTTCCACAGTAGGCGTTGTTGATGACCTCCTTGATGTCGTTGGGGAGATTGAGCATTCTCAGGACGAACATTGCGCTCTTTCCCCTTTTGAGAAAGCTATCCACATCATCGACGAAGGCTATATCGATCGTTTGCGAATTGATCTCGGGCCTCTTCATTATGCTTAAGTGCGTTGTGACGATTATCGAGGCCCTACCCATTTTCTTTAACTGCTCCGTTTTTTCCCTTTTGCTGAGTAGGCTGTGGTAATGGGCAACTTCGACATCCAGATTGAGCTCCCTCTTGATCCCGATCATCCTTTCACTAACCTGATGGGCGAGGATGCTCGTTGGTAGGATTAACAGGCACCTCTTCCCCATCTTCGATGAGGCGTATAGGCTCAAAAGGATCTGCATCGTCGTCTTTCCGCTGCCCGTTGGGGCAACGAGGGCAAAACTTTCGCCCTCCAAGAACCTTTTCGCCCAAAACCTTTGCAAAGCCCACATCTTGGTTTTGAGGGCCCTTTGAAAAATATCCTCGATCTCCATCAACCTCTCATTCAACGAGAATATTTTGCTCATGGCGCCCTCCCTCATCTCCCCGGGAATTTGGGGCAAGCATGCCTCGCAGGGCAGCCCCTCCTCCAGCCTTAAGGAGTCCGCGGTCCCCCCGCAATTGGGACAGAGTTCCTTGTACTCGAGCTTTATCATCGTCGATCCCCGGGAATGATCCTCTCCTTAAAAAGCTTCGGATTTTTCGAAAGCCGCACCATTAACACTTGAGGGCGATGGGGTCGATGGCTCGATGATCGGTTATGCCGATCATCGCGGGCTGGCGCATGCCCCGATCGGATCGGAAAACCTTATATTGGAAGTAGGGATTCCATCGATTATTGGTGGCGAAATTTGCCGGAAGGCGATCCCTTCTCATTTCTCATATGGCTTTTGATAATAACGATATTCCTTTGGCCCCAAATGAGGCAAAGGGCGTTGCAAAACGCCAGGATGGCGCTCATAAAGAAGATAGAGGAGAATACCAATTCCAGGGTCGTCACATTGATACATCGCCAAGAGCAAATAGGCCTCTTCGGCATACCGTTCTATAGGTATATAAACGTGGAGGATTCCGAGCAAGTGCTCAGGGCCATCAAGACGACTCCGCCGGATACCCCGATCACGATGATCCTCCATACCCCAGGGGGCCTCGTATTGGCGGCCGCCCAAATAGCCCTCGCCCTAAAGGACCATCCGGCGAAGACATCGGTGATCGTGCCCCACTACGCCATGAGCGGGGGCACGCTGATAGCGATGGCGGCGGATGAGATCTACATGGATCCGCACGCAGTCCTCGGGCCAATCGATCCGCAATTGGCGGATCCAACCGCCGGCGCATTGCCAGCCGTTTCCATAATACGGGCCGTGGAGGAGAAGGGGGTGGAAAACGTGGAGGATGGTACTTTGATAAAAGCGGATATCGCGAGGAAGGCGATCAAGCAAATGGAGGAGCTGGTCTTCAAATTGCTAAGGGATAAGTTCGGGGATGAAAAGGCGAGATCCCTCGCCAAGAAATTCGTCTCCGGGGAATGGACCCATGATTACCCGCTGACCGCGGAGGAGCTCATCGAGCTTGGGATACCGATAAGGAAGGACGTGCCCCCGGAGGTGTACGAGCTCATGGAACTCTATCCGCAAGCGGTCCAAGCTAGGCCGAGCGTTGAGTTCATCCCGAGCCCCTATAGGCCCTCCGGGAGGGGCTTGGAAAGGCAATCGACTCCACCTTAAAGGCCCCAAGATGGCGGAGGGCCGACTCGAGGGCCATTGGCAAATGGCGGGATCGAAATCACTCTATATATATCGCCGGCCTTAGGGGCTGGGCCTGCTTCGCCTTCCCGATCGGATCGTAGATCCCCTCCTGCCCCTCCTCCAGGATCCTCACCTCCGCCCCTAGCTCATCGGACAACAGCGAGGAGGCCTCCTCGAGGGCCATCAGCTCGAGCGATCTATCGAGCCTCAAGCGCTCCCCTTGGATCCGGGGGAGCTCCCTCAAGGCCCTCGCAGCGTATGCCATCGCATCGCCCCCCTTGGGGATCCCCGCCCTTTCGAGCAGGGCTGGGAGATCGATCCTCTTCCCCCCCGCCGTCCTCAGCGCCTCATGCACCCTCCATTTCCACTCGGCCGCCCTGTATAGGCATATGAGCCTGGGCGTCCTCCCGGTCGCCCTGAGGATCTCCTTCACGTCTTCGTAAACCCCCTTTACGACCTCCTCGATGGACTCCGAGGTGGGGTCCACCAGCGAGCCATCGACCTCGGGCCATTGGGAGATCGATACGGGGACCCCGTTGCCCATCCTTTCCCATAGCTCCTCGCAAACATGCGGCATATAGGGGGCCAGCAACCTCACGCGAACCGATACGACCTTCCTGAGGACGTCCCCATCTGGGCCGATGCCCAGGGCCTTGCAGCGCTTCAGATACCACTGTATATCCTGCTCCAGGAGGAAGAGGGAGTGGTTCAGCGCATCCCTCATCCTGAGGGCCTCGAGGGATTCTGTGGCCCTCTCCACGACGCGCTGCAGCCTGCTGAGCAACCACTTATCCACGTGCTCCATTCTCCCCCTGGGCGGCAGGCCCAGGAAATCCATTGAGGAGCGGTAAAATTGGATCAGCTTGCCCCTCAGCGACTCGGCCAAATCCTCGCTGAAGTTCACGTCCTGAATGAGCTCGGCGGTTGATAGGAGGGCCAGCCTTAGGGTATCCGCGCCATATTTCCTTATGGCGTCCTTTAGGGGGAGGATATTCCCCAGGGATTTGGACATCTTCTTCCCCTCGTAGAGGACGCTGCCGTTCACGACTATTTGCCTCGGCCATTTTTCGGGAGGAAATATCGCTGCGTGATTGAATATGAAGAACGTCAAATGGTTCGGGATGAGGTCCCTGCCGGAGTGCCTTGAATCCAGGGGATAAAAGTAAGCGAATTCGGCCCTCATCTCCTCCAAGGCGGATCGCTCGATCCCATGCCTCATCGATATCTCCCCGGCATCGCCCTTCCCCAGGAATACGTAATCGAAGACATCCTCCCCTAGCTTCGATGGATCGATCCCATACCCCTTTATCTGCCTCGCTATAGTATAATAGGCCATGTATATCACGGAGTCGGATAGGCTCTCTATTATCCAGCTCTTATCCCACGGCAGCTTGGTGCCGAGCCCCGATTGCCTGGCGCACGCCCTTTCCTTGAGCCAATCGATCGTATATTCGAACTCGCGCCGCAGGTCCTCCGGGAGGATCGACATCCTCGATAGGCATTCCTTGGCCAGGTCCTTCCAGGACGCGTTCCCATAATCTATGAACCATTGATCGCTCAAGATCTTAACGATGCACTTGGCTCCGCATCTGCAGAAGACGGGCTTATTGGCTATCTCGCACATCAGGTCCCCCTTCCCGGATTTCAGAAGATCCCCCTTGACCCTTTCCCTGGCCTCCTTGACCGATAGGCCGCCGTATTCTCCGAGATCCGGCCTCGTCCTCCCGCGATGGAACTCGTCGCTATAGAGGACCTCCGTGGCCCTCTTTAGGTTGGGGTCGCCTTGCCCCCTTATCCCCATCCTTTTCACTATGTCCTCGGCCGGCACCTCGGAATATCCATCGCATTCTATCAGCGGGATCGGGGCGAGCGATAGCACATCGCCCGGATCTATCCCATAGGCCCTCTTCAATTCCTCGGCAATCCCCTTGACCTCCTCCAGGGCCGCGTAATCGAAGGGCGCATGGGCTGGGACGGACATCACGATCCCGGTCCCGTTGTCGGCATCCACGAAGCTGGCCGGCAGGACGATTGCCTTCCCGCCCGTCAATGGGTTCTCGGCGCGGAGCCCGATCAATGCGCGCCCGGGCACCCTCTCGAGGACCTCGACCTCGAAATTCAAATGCGGCAGCTTCCGCGCCGCCTCCTCGCTGATTATCCATACCTCCCCGCCGACCTTGGCCTTCACATAACCCCCGTCCGGATTGACCCAGAGGTTCGTCACGCCGAATATAGTCTCCGGCCTTAGGGTCGCCGTCGGGAGCACGACGCCATCCGATTTGAATTTTATAATGGTGAACTCTATTATTTCCGGCTCCACATCGCCTTGGGTATCGTGTTGCCCGACCGGGTTCCGGCAGCTGGGGCACCAACCCACGGGATGGCTCCCCTTGCTTATGAGGCCCTTATCGAAGAGCTTCTTGAATTGCCATTCTATGAACTTCCCGTATTGGGGATCTATGGTCGTGAATTCCCTTCGCCAATCTATCGAATAGCCCATCCTCTTCATCCCGTCCTTTATCTCCTCGTGGAAGTACTTGGCCATCGCCAACGGATCCTTGAAATCCGATAATTTCTCCTTTGGTATCCCGTATACGTTCGTGAAGATCCTCTGCAGCTCCTCATCGCCCGCCTCAATCCTTTTGGCCATGGCCAATATCGGCGTCCCGGTGTAATGGAAGGCCATTGGGAAAAGGACGTTATAGCCCCTCATCCGCTTGTACCTAGCGTATACGTCGGTGATCGTATAGGTCCTCCCGTGCCCTATGTGCTGCGGGGAGTTCGGATAGGGATATGCGACCGTTATGTAGAATTTCTCCCTCCTCGGATCCGGATCGGCCTCGAAGAGGCGCCTCTCCTCCCAAATGGATTGCCACTTCCTCTCCAATCGCTCGAAATCCAATTGTTGGCTCAACCCAGGATCCCCCTCAGGAGTTCCTCCGCCATATCCCTGATCCTTTCCAGGCTCTCGGCCCTCACGCCCCCGCCTTGGCCGAAGAAATCCTTCCCTCCGCCCCCGCCGCCGAGCATCTTGGATAGCTCCGAGGCCAGCTTGCCCGCGTGCACGCCCATCCCGATCGCCCCCCTCCCGGCGGAGACCAGGATCTGCGGGCGATCCCCCTTGAGCAAAGCCACCAGGACCGCGTTCGGCTCCCTCTTGGAGGCGTATTCCATCGCGCATATGAGCTCCTCCTTCTCCTCAACCGCCGCCTCGGCGACCCCGAGCTTCGCTCCTCCCACATCGATCAGGCCCCTGAGGATTTCATCCCCCAAATACCTGCCCAGCTTCTCCCTCAACGCCTCCACATCCTTCCTCAAAGCACGGGCCCTCTCCGAGAGATCGCCGACGGCCTTGACCAAATCCTCCCCCGAGGCGCCGAGGATCTCCTCTATCGCCCTGAGCCGCGCCTCGCTCCTCTGTAATTCTGAGAGCGCTGGCATGCCGGCCGCGAACGTTATCCTCTCCACCCCATCCTGTATCCTCTCGGCCTTCAGTATCTTTATGATCCCTATCTCGCCCGTTCGGCTGCAATGGATCCCCCCGCAGGCCTCGGCATCCCACCCCTCTATCTCCACGACCCTTATTTTGCGCCCCGGGACGGCGCCGCCTTGATAGAGCGTGAAGCCGTGCTTCGCCTCGGCCTCCTCCCTCGGCATCCATTCGACCCTTATGGGGAGGTCCTCGAGTATCTTCTCATAGGCTAGGGCCTCCACCTTCCAAATCTCCTCAGCGCTCAACCTCTTGTAATGCGTGAAATCCAGATGGCTCCTATCCGGGCCCTTTTGGGCGCCGGCCTGCCAAACGTGCCTCCCCAATACCCTCCTCAGGGCGCCGAGCAAGAGGTGCGTGGCCGAATGATGCCTCATCAAGGCGGATCTCCTCCCCCAATCCACCTCCCCCCTCACCCTTTGGCCCGGCTTGGGGCACTCCCCCTCGATCCTGTGAACCACCACGTTGCCGACCTTCCTGACGTCTACGACCCTAGAAACCCCCCCATCGAAGCGCAGCAGGCCGATGTCCGAGAGCTGCCCTCCGCCCTCCGGATAGAACCCGGTGGCATCTAGGATGACGTATCCCCCCTCGATCGATCCGAGCACCGTCGCCTCGAACTCGATCAAGCGGGGATCCTCGTAGTAAAGGGCCCGGGTCTCGGGATAGCCCTTCGCGGCCTCGGCGATCCTCGGATCCAATCCCTCGCCCATTGGGGGCGGCGGGCTCGAGCGCTCCTCTACGAGCCTCGATGCGAAGCCCTCCGGGATCTCTATCCTCACCCCCTCTGATGAGGCGAAATCGACCAGCAGGTCCGGGAATATGCCATGGGATTGATGAAATTCCCTCAGGACGCCCTCCGGCACCTCTCCGCCCCTCAGCTTCCCGCTCCGGATAGCCTCCCTGATCAGGCCGCGGGCCTTCTCGAGCGTATTCCTATATTTCTCCTCCTCGACCTCTATTATCTCGGCGATCTCCGCCTCCATCTCCTTAAGGATCGGGAAATCCTTGGACCAGCGCTCGATCTGGGAGCTCACTATATCGAGCAACTCGGACTCGATGCCCAGCTTCATAAGCAGCCTGAACGCCCTCCTGAAGAGATATCTGGTCAAATAGCCCGCCCCGACGTTCGATGGTATGACGCCCTCGGCCAATAGGAATGCGAGCGATTTCGTATGATCGGCCACGGCGAACGCCCATTGCACTGGGGAGAGGATCGAGGATAGCTCCCCGTATCCCAACCCAGTTCGCCGCTCGAGCTCGGATTTGGCGACTTCCCGATCCCTCTCGGATCCCGAATCGAGGATCCCCGAGAGCTTGGCATATTCCGCTATAACCTTATCATCGATGGAGATGCCAGAGCGCGAGAATATCCCCCTCAATAAATCGCCGTAAATGGCATGGAATCCGCTCGGGCTCCCTTGGGATAGCCACGACCAGCGCTCCATGCCATAGCCTGTATCGACCGTGAGTATCGGGGTCCTCTCCAAGGCGCCGCCGACCATTTTATATTGCATGAAGACGAGGGTCGATATCTCCAAGCCCTCCACGCAGGCCTCCAGATCCGGCCCCGCGTTGCCGCCGCCGCTCCAGAAGCCCTCCTTGTAGGCCACGAGCTCGGGCCTGACGCCGATGCGCTTCGTGAGGAACTCATGGTGAAATTCGACTGTTTCATCCATCCAATATACGGTCTCGCCGGGGCGATTGAAGGCGTGATGTCCCCCCATCTCGAATATGGTCAAATGCCTCCCGGCAGTCCGCCCCACCTTCTCTATGTCGGTGAACCTCGCGCAGGGCTGGCAGATGACCAGGGGGTTCGCCGGGGGCGGGATTATCCCCTCCGTGACGTACGGCTGGAAGTCGTATATGGACGCCCCAACCAGGTAGACGTCGTCCCTCCATCGCGCGACTATGGGATAGGGCTTGATGGGCGTATGGCCCCTTTCGCTGAAGAAGGAGAGGAACTCCCGCCTAGCGCCGCCTACGTCGAGGCTGACGGAGGTGGGGGGCCTCGATATGAAGCCGTACTCCTCGCAGGGCGAATCCCCGCAAGTCCTCCTATCCGGATCCAGGGTCCAGAAGAAGTCCCCGCACTTCTCGCATCGCTTCCTTACGAAGCCGTTCTCCTTGAAAAAACCCAGGGCTATGCCTTCTCGATCAATCCCCAATGGCGCGCCTCCGCCGGAAGGGGGAGCTCCAGCGCTCATCCAAAGAGGGCGCTGAGGCCCTCGAGCGCTTCCTTCTTCTCCTCCTCTTTCTCCTTGGCCTCCTCCTTCGGGGCTTGGGCCTGCGGCGCCGGGGCCGCCGCTACAGCCGCGGGGGCTACGGCGACCGGGGCCATCTTCAAAGCCTCATCTATGTTTATCTCGGAGAGCGCGGAAACGAGCGCCTTGACCCTGGCCTCCTCCACCTCTATGCCGGCGGCGCTGATCACCTTCTTTATGTTCTCCTCGGTTATCGGCTGCTTGGCTGAATGGAGCAGCAGGGCCGCGTAAACGTACTTCAACGATTCGCACCTCCTGCTTTCTCGAGCCTCCGCAAGCCGACTAGCGGCCCCCTCGTGCCTATTAAGTCTTCCCCTCCAATAAAGCCCCCAAGCGCAGCGCGGCCTGATGGGCCCTTTGGAGGATCGCCGCGGTTAGATCCGCCGTGGCCGGATATTCGGATTCCACGGCCAAGGCCATCGCCTCCGATCGGGCCCTGGAGAGTATGGGCGCCGCGGTCTCCGGCGTCAAATAGGCCGCGCTTATGGCCAACTTCATTGCGTCCTCCCGCGCCCTCAGGAGATCGCGCTTTATGGCCTCCACATCGAACTCCAGATCCTCCTTGGTGAAGATCGAACCACCTTCGTAGGCCGCGATCAGGGTCAGGCCCGCCTCTATGGGCTTCAACCCGAGCCTGGAGAGGAGAGAGGCCAATCGATCGGAGATCGTATCGCCGGCCTTGGCCACCACCGTATCCTTGACCACGTATATGCTGCCCGACTCTATCTTGGTCGGGATCTTGAGGGCCCCGAATTCGCTTATGGCCGGCCCGGGCGGGATCCCCGTGTTCCCGGCCGGTATGATTATGTCATTCGTCGCGATGTCTCCGCCCTTCGCCCTTATCCTCACCTTGTTCTTGCGCAGGAAGAGCGCCAATGAGAACGGATCCTCGTTGGAGAATAGGAACGCCAATGGGCCGGATAATCCCTCGGCGAATTTCTTCAGCCCCTCCTCGCCCAAGGCCTCGGCGGCCTTCTCGAATATCCTCCTCTTGGCAACTATCAGCTCGGCCCTTCCCCTGAGCTTCTTCCTCATCTCCTGGATCTGGCTCGACCTGACCTTCCTGAGGTCGGCCACCGCGACGACCCTGTACTCCCTCAGGGCCCTCGCGAGCCTCTCGAGCATCGCGGCCTTCTTCTTCGGTACCTTCCTTTGGAGCAGGGTCGATTGGAATGCGGATCCCAATCACGCCACCTTCACGCTGGGGCCCATTGTGAGCTTCAGCCGCACCGATTCTATGTTCTTCGCCCCCTTTTGAAGGCTTTGCTCCAAGGCCGCGAGCACGGCCTTGGCATTCTCGTCGACCTGCTTGGGGTCCATGTCCTCCGTCCCGATCCTGCATTGGACGAGTGGCTGATCCTTGACGCGTATCCGAACCATCCTCCTATGCCTCGCCAATACGTCCTCCAATGGGGCGCTTGGGGGGACCGGGGTCGGCATCTTGCCCCTCGGCCCCAGGACCGGGCCCAGGATCTTGCCAACGAGCGGCATGAGCGGGGCCTCGGCTATGAAGAAGTCGTATTCCTCCGCCAATTTCTTGGCCGCCTTCTTATCCCCGGCCATCTTCTCCAGCTCCTCCTTGGAGAGGGCGAGATCGGCGCCCGCGGCCTTCGCCCTCAGGGCGAAATCCCCTCCCCCGATGGCGCAGATCTTGACGGGCTTATTGGGGGGATTCGGCAACTCGACCGTCTTATTTATCCTCCCCTCCGGGCTCTTGAGGTTGATATCCCTGAGCTTCACGATCAGCTCGACCGATTGGGCGAAATTCCTCTTTGGGCTCGCCTCCTTTGCTTTGAGGAAAGCCCCCGCCAAATCTATGGCGCGGAGGGACAAGGCGACCACGCTTTTTGGCTTTAGCGCAATCGGATCGTGGAATATAAAGGATTTGCCCCATGATGCCCGGCCCGGCCCCTCCCCCGCGCCGGCGGCCCCGCTCGGATTTCGCTTATAAGCGCCATCGGCGGATCCCCATGGGCCGTGGTGGGCCGTTGGGCTTGTTGGAGCTGGCCGCTCACGGGTATTTGGGCGCCTTCCTGGCCTCCCTCCTGATCAACCTGATACCCTTCGCATCGCCATCGAACGCCGTATTGGCCGGGGCCCTGGCCGCGCTCTTGCCCGATCTCCCGAAGTGGGTGCTGGGCATCGGGGTGGCCCTCGGGGCAACCATAGCAAAGGCCGCGCATTTCTACTTGAGCCGATTGGGGGGAAATATCTTAGAGGAGAAGGGCCTCGCGAAGCGCAGGAATTGGGAATTGCGCAAATGGGGCGACTTGCTGATATTCGTCGCGGCCGCCACGCCGATCCCAGACGATCCGATAATAATACCCCTGGGGGCGGCGGGCTATAGCGCCCCGAGGTTCCTCGCGAGCTATTTCTCCGGGAAGGCTCTCGTTTGCATAGCCGGCGCTTACGTCGGCGGATACGCGATCCAAGGGATATCGGACCTCATCGGGGATTCCCGATTGGCCATGGCATCCATGATAGCCTCCCTCTTGGCCCTTTCGGCCCTATTGAAGCTCGATATTTCCAAGCTCCTATCGAGGGCCCAAAGGTCGCGGGGCAGGGCGGATCATGGGGGGTTCCCGAGCGCCGGCGCTTGATCGGGGGTTCACAAAGGCGCCCCCCAAGCGTCGACCTTGCTCCATATATCCCTCGTGAGCTCCTGCCAATTCGCCATGGCCATTTTGTAGAGCTTGGAGTTCTGTATTGCGATCCCTCCTAGGTTCGCGAGGATCGAGATAAATTCTTGGTCGTTCTCGTCGAACTCCCTAGGCTCCTTGGCATAGACCTTCAGGCTCCCTGCCACCCTCTTCCTTATGAGGAGCGGGGCGGCCAAGATGGCCCTCATTCCCCAGACCTCGACCTCCTCAATGTTTTTGGCCTTGGGGTCCGCGGTTGCGTCGTATATGGCCACAACCCTCCCGCCCAAGACCTCGGGAATCTCCTCGGACGCCGGAATAGACTTCCTGGCGAGCCCCCTATCGCCGAAACCGTATGCAGCCGCTAGGTTCAGCTTATCGCCCTCATCATCAAGGAGCCAGAGCGTGCTGCCTTGGGTCCCAAGGCCACTCGCTGCCGACTTCACGATCCTCTCAAATACCTCCTCCAGCTTCAGGCTTGATGAGATCCTCCCAGATATCTCCAATAGGGCGGACATGTTTTCCATGCGCTTCCTGAGCGAATCGCTCATCCTGGCGTTTTCTATCGCTATTGCCCCCAAATTCGCTAAGGCCGTCAGGAACGTCAACTCGCTCCTCGAGAACTTATGTGGCACGGATGAAAACACTCTGAGGGATCCGAGGTATTTCCCTCTCGCTATGAGGGGGACCGAGGCCATCGACTTGAGCCCCTCCCTAACGGCCTCCCTTGGATATTGGAGTCGCTCGTCCCTCTCTATGTCCTCCACGATTACGGGTTCCCCCCTTAGGATCCCCTCGTCGTATAGGCTCCTCTTGAACTCGACTGGGCCCTTCTTCAGGTAGGCATCGCTCAGGCCGTAGGCGGCGGCCAGCTCGAGCTTCTCCCCCTTTCTATCCAGTAGCCTTATTGTGCAGGCCTTGAGGCCCAAGCCATCGGCGGCGCTCTTGGCAATGAGGTTCAGAACTGCTGGGAGGTTCCCAGCGGAGCTCAGGGATTTGGCTATCTCGTGAAGCATCCAACAATATTCGAGATCCGTTTTCGACAATGGTAAACGCCATTCCCGAAATGATTATCGTTGAATAAAAGCACTGCGGTTGATCCGAGAATCCATCCGGCCAAGATTTGCGCCCCCATCAAATGGCCCTTCCGTAGGCGCGCCCGCCGCGCCATATCGAGGAGCGGCCGCTAGAGGCCTAAACGTGTTCATTCACGGCCTCTCCGCTTTGTAAAAGATGCCTATCGGGATTCGTTCGGCCTCACCTCCGTAATCCCACTCCCGAGCCCCGCTAGGCTGAGGTGCTCGACCATCAGGGAGAAGCCGCCGCCGGAGGTCCCCACGGCGGATCTGACCCCCGCGTAGGCCGCCCCTTGAGCGATTCCTATGACGGCGATCTCCGATTCGGGATGGATCGCGATTGCGCCTAGTTCATCCTCGTGGGCCGCGATGTAGTGCAGGATGGCCGATGTGGGGGTCATTGGATAGGCCGCGTAGATCTTCATCCCGCCCTTCGCGAGCCCTAGCGCTAGGGCCTCGTTTCCCGTGAGAAGCGGCCTCGGCCCACCGGGCACCTTCTCGATCCGATCGCCCTGGGCGCCCCATGGGCTCTCACTTGCGATCTCGTACCCCTCCCTCGCCATCTCCAAATTCTCAAACACCCTTTTGCCGATCGTTGCCCTAACAACATCCTCGACCACATCTAAATCGATCCCCAGGACCGCGGCAAGTGCCCCGAGCGCGATCGTATTCCTTAGGATGGGGGGAAGCCCCCTCCGCCTGACCATCTCGCCCATGGGGATCCCCAAGCCCTCAGCCCTCGCGGAGTTTGAATCGAATATAATAATCGAACCCCTTCCGAGCCTCCAAGAATGCTTATCCACAGCTTCTTGGTTCAATGCCACGAGGGCGTTCACCATTTCTCTATGGGAGGCTATCCTCTCGCTCGATGCCCTAACTATGGCGAAGTTATGCCCTCCCCTTATGAGTGAGGGATAATCCTCGTAGACGAAGATCCAATAGCCGAGCCTGTTGAAGGTCCTCGCTATGGCGTTCCCGGCCTGCTTTATCCCATCGCCCGCCTGACCGCCGATGAGGACGGAAAATTCGCCCATAATGATAATAGCGTTATAGGAGGGCCTTATAAAGATTTCCATATAGATTGAGAGCATAGCGCCCTTTTGATCATAGCCAGGCGAAGCTCCTCCTGCTCCTCCTCCCCATCCCAACGATCGGGATATCCTCTCCGCATCGCGGGCATTTATTCCCAGGGGCGATCCTATAATCGACTACCTCGAATCCAAAGCGCTTGATCAGGAGCTCCCCGCAATTATGGCAATAAGTATTCTCCAACTCATGGCCCGGGACGTTGCCTATGTAAACGTAGTTCAGCCCCTCCTCTTTCCCGATCCCATGGGCCTTCTCCAAGGCCTCGATGGGGGTCCTCCCATCGAAAAGTCCGAACTCCAGGGCCCTATGGGCTGGATAATATCTGGTAACGTGCCAAGGGGTGTCCTCCCCCAATTCCCTCCGGATCCTCCTGGCTATCCCGCGCAAGCATTCCTCGTCGTCGTTCACCCCGGGTATGATCAGGGTCGTTATCTCGATGTGGATCCCGAGCCCCCTCGCTTCGGCGCAATTCCTCCAAACCTTCTCGACGTCCGCCCCGCAATATCTTTCAACGGCCTCCCGATCCCCCTTTATATCGACGTTCATCGCATCCAATCCGCGCTCCCTCAGCAGCCTCAGGGCCTCTAAGCTCATGTAGCCGTTCGTTACATAAGTGTTATAATATCCCTCCCTCTTGGCGAGCTCGAAGACCTCCAAGGAATATTCAAAGAGCAGGGTCGGCTCATTGAATGATATGCTCGTCCCTTGGCATCCCTCCTCCCCCACGGCCCTGACGAAGGCCCGCGGGGAGAGGTAGTTGCTCCTATTCGTATCCGGGGGGCATTTGCTTATATCATGGTTTTGGCACCAGGGGCAAGTGAAATTACAGGACCAGCTCCCGACCGTTAGGGCATAGCTGCCCGGCCAAAAGTGGAAGAAGGGCTTCTTCTCGATCGGGTTCGCGCTAATGGAGGATATATCCCCATATTCCAACGTATAGAGCTTCCCGCCCACGTTCTTCCTGGTCCTGCAGAACCCGAGCTGGCCCGGCTCGATTTCGCAAAACCTTTCGCACGTTCGGCATCGAACCGTTCCATCGAGCTTTTGATAAAGCAAAGCCTCCCTAACGCAGGGATTCGCCCGGCCGGACTCGCCCATGGCATAATGGCATTCGTTAAAGGGGGTTGATAAAATATCTCGGAGGGAGCGCCGCGCCCGCCCTAAGCTCGCTTCCGGAGATCGGGATCGGAGGAGGGCAAACCTATTATTGGCGTGGCGGGGCTTATCCAAATCTAGGCCAAGGGTGGTTCGCTTGGGCGGGGGTCGGAGGCCCGCGAAGGTCGCCCTGCTCACGGTCATGGCGATAGGGCTGGCGTTGCTCTTTTGCACGCCCATCCCATATAACACGTACGAGCCGCTGTTCTTCGGCTGGATGCCCTATTGGCTCCTCTATTGGGTGGCGCTGTGGTTGGTGGTGCAAGCGGCATTTATAGTCTACTTGGCATTCTTCTATGAATAGTGGCGATCTCGATGGATGAGGTAGCCTTCCGCCTCCTCATAGTCCTTTCATGGGCCCTGGCCCTTTTGCTAATAGGCTTCTACGCCTACAAGAGGGGGTTGCCAGAGCCGGAGGATTACTTCGTCGCTAGGAGATCCATCGGCTTCGCCATAGCCTCGTTCTCCTTGATGGCGACCGTTCTAAGCGCCTTCGCGTTCCTCGGCCTCCAGGGCTTCGTCTATTGGCATGGGCTGGGCACGGTTACTATTGGGAGCATAAACCTAGTTTACCCGATGACCTACGCCTTCATAGGGAGGAAGTTCTGGGAACTGGGGAGGAAGCACGGCTACATCACGCCGGCCGATCTGATGAGGCATAGGTATGGCGGGGCGACCGGCGCCCTCACGGCCATAGCGGGCTTGCTGTGCGCTTATCCGCTTATGGTCGTGCAGATGGCCGGAGTCGGGATCATATTCAGCGCTTTGACCGAGGGCGCGGTTCCGCCGATCGCGGGGATCGTATTCCTCATAGCTCTGATGACCGTATACGTGGCGCTCGGGGGGCTGCGGGGCGCGACTTGGACCAACTTCATACAAGGCATAATGATAGTGGGCCTTTTGGCCCTCGCCTCCTATGAGCTATTGAATCGCTTCGGCGGAATCTCGAGCATATATTCCCGGATATCCTCGGAATTTCCCCAATTGCTTTCCTTGCCCGGGCCGCATGAGTTCTGGACGCACCAGCAGATCCTCTCATGGGCGATCATATACGGAATGGGGATCATAATGACCCCGACCGTGTGGATGAGCATGTATTCCATGAGGGGCCCCGGGGATTTGAAGAGGACCTCGCTGGCTTGGATGCTCATAATGCCCTTTTGGCACCTCTTCTTCCTTTGCACGATAGGCATGGTCGGCAGGCTGGCATTCCCCGATTTGACGGAGAGGCAGGCCGATAGCATCCTGCCGCTGCTGGCCGCGAAATTCATCCCGCACCTATGCGGCCCATTGCTCGCGGGCGCGGTCGCGGCCGCCGTATCGACCGCCCAATTCCTATTGATCGCCAGCAGCGCGATAATGACCAACGACTTCCTGAAGCCGGTCCTCCGCGTTTCCGATAGGAGGGCCGTGGCCTTGGGCAGGGCCATAGTGGTCCTCCTGGCCATATCGGCGATGCCGCTCGCGATGAATCCCCCGGGGCTCTTGGTGGATCTGGGCTCGATGGCCTATTCGATGGCGGCGGTGCTCTTCGTCCCGGTCGTTGCCGGCCTATATTGGAGGAGGGCGAATGGGATCGGGGCGGGCGCCGGCATCATCGCGGGCATCGCGACCCTCCTGTGGCTCTATTATGGCCCAAAGCCCTACGGAGGATTCGGCGTATGGGGGGCTTGGCTCGGCTTCCCCGCGGCCTTTTGGTCGACGGCCGTTTGCTCGATATTGCTCATCGCGGGGGCCTACCTCGGCCCGCGGCGGGCCCGGGGGTCCATTGGCGAAAGCCCCTTGAGATGATCGCGGGGCCGGCGTCCCGGCCGTAACCCACCTTCTGTTTTAGGCGGCATCCGTCTGATCGGGCTACCCGCGCCTCGTGCGGTGCTCATCGGCGCCTACTCGCCCTTTCACGGCGCGGGCGGGCTGGTTCCATCCTAATCCGCCGCCTCGTCGGCGTCGCCGCCCCATCCCCATCGAGCGGCGGCAGGTCCCATTTCTGTGCCCGGCCACGGGCTCTCGCCCGGCGCCTCGCGGCGCCGCGCCCCCGCAGCGTGGGTGGAGTTTCCACAGGCCAAAGGCCCGACGGCCGCCCACCGGCTCGCCGGCCCCGATTTGGCATAATGGCCAGCGGTGGGATAAGCTTGTCGTCGCCATGGCCGCCGCGCATACGCCTTCCCTCGGATTTCGCTCGAGCGCGGGCTCCTTTTTCGACCCAGCACCTCGGGCGATTGGGGGCAGCGGGCTGAACGCCTCGGCCGAAGCCTCGGCGCTTACACCCCTGCTCCATCAACCCCATCTTCTTTGGGAGCCCTCGTCCAGCCCGGCGGGCCCGTCGCCGGGTCCGCGATTGGGCTGGATCGGCCGCCTATTTTCGGGAGGGGCTTCGGGCTTAGATGCTTTCAGCCCTTATCCCCGACGGCGTGGCTGCCCGGCACTGCCCTATCGGACAACCGGTAGACTAGAGGCCGCGATACCCCGTTCCTCTCGTACTAGGGGTACCTTCCCCTCAGGCGGCCAGCACCCCCAGCAGGTAGAATCCGTCCTGTCTCGCGACGGACTAAACCCATCTCGCATTCCCCTTTCATCGGCGAACAGCCGCGCCCTTGGGCCCTGCTGCGGGCCCAGGATGGGAAGGGACGACGACGGAGAACCAATCCTCCTCGTCGATGGGGACTCTCGGAGGAGACGAGCCAATTACTCCCGGGGTAATTTTTCTGTCACATCCAGCCCCCAACAATGGGGACATGAATGATCGCTAGACCCGGCTTTCGCCCCTGGATCCCTTGCTGGGGAGGATCCAGTCAGCCCGGCTTTTGGTCTTGCCCTCTACTCCGGGTTTCTGTCCCGGATGAGCCGAGCTTTGGGCCCCCTTGATATCCTTTCAAGGGGGTGCCGCCCCAGCCAAACTGCCCACCTGCCGTTGTCCCGAGGGGAAACCCCCCGGTAAGGGATACGGCCGCGGATAGGTGGTGTTACATTGGCGCCTCCGCCGGCCCCCGGAGGGACCGGCCTCGACGGCTCCCACCTACGCTCTGTATCCACGGCCGTACCCCAGCGACAAGCTGCAGTAAAACTCCACGGGGACTTCTCGCCCCGCTGGGGGTCCTTGGACTGTTCATCCAAGTTATGTGGGTTCACCGGGCCCTGGGCGGGGACAGCGGGGACGTCGTTGATCCATTCATGCACGTCGGAACTTACCCGACAAGGCATTTGGCTACCTTAAGAGAGTCAGAGTTACTCCCGGCGTTTAGCGGCCCTTAGCTCGGTTGGACCCGAGTTTCAGGTACCGCCACTGGCCAGGATTCAAAAGCCGTACAAATCCTTTCGGACTTGCGGCTTCCTATGTTTTTATTAAACAGTCGCGCCCCCCTGGTCACTGCGACCTAGGATCCCGGCCAAGGGCCAAGATCCCAGGCACCCCTTATCCCGAAGTTACGGGGCCAATTTGCCGAGTTCCCTCGCCCCAGGTTCCACCCGACACGCCTTAGGCTTCTCACCTAGGGGCACCTGTGTCGGTTCTAGGTACGGTCGCGGGGGATCCCTCCGGCGAGCCTTTTCATTGGCCCCCGGAATCGGCCGAACCATCCTATAACGGACGGCTATTCCTCCATTCGCCCGGATCTCGCCATTACGGCACTCCCCGGACTTCTGGAGTTAAATGGGGCGACGGCCCCACTCGGCCTATCCGGAGGCGTCAGCCCGCCGGCTTGCGTTGCCGCGAGTACCCCCGCGGTACCGGAATCTTAACCGGTTTCCCTTTCGGCAAGCTCGGTTAAGGCTTGCCTTAGGACCGACTTACCCCCGGCTGACGACCATTGCCGGGGAACCCTGGCCCTTTCGGCGGAGGGGATTCTCACCCCTCTAGGCTGTTACTACCGCCGGGATCTGCACTTGTGGCCAGTCCACTGGACCTCACGGCCCAGCTTCCACCCGGCCACAACGCCCGCCTACCGGTCGGGGCCCTTCGGCCCCGCCCTGGGGTATCGGCACCTGGCTTAGCCCCGTTAATTTTCAGCGCCCCCAACCTCGGCTGGTCAGCTGTTACGCACTGCTTAGAGGATGGCTGCTTCTAAGCCTACCTCCCAGCTGTCTTAGGTTGGGGACGGCCTTCGATTTCTGCACTTAGCCAGGATTTTGGGGCCTTAACCCCAGTTTGGGTTGTTCCCCTCGCGGCGTGGGAGCTTACCCCCCACACCCGTCTCCGGCCATCTACGGCGGCGAAGGATTCGGAGTTTGAATGGGAAGTGGGGCCTTTCGGCCCCTTGCTCCCCAATCAGTGCTCTACCCCTTCGCCAACCTCCGGCCGGGCTATCCTGCGAGATATTTCGGCGGGAACTAGCTATCACCGAGTTAGATTGGTCTTTTGCCCCTAGCCCCAGGTCATGGGAGCGAATTGCACGTCAGCACCCCTTCGGGCCTCCACCGGGCTTTCGCCCGGCTTCACCCTACCCGGGGCTAGATCACTCGGTTTCTAGTCTCACCCCCGTGATTCCGGACCCTTTCAGATCCCGCCCCTCGCGCCCAATCGGGCGCTGCGGGCATGTCGGTTTCCCTGCGGCTCCGGGCTTCGAGGCCCTTAGCCTCACCACGGAGGTGAACTCCCCGGCCCGTGCTACAAGACGGATCGTAGGACCCTGGTCCCCTCCCAACGTACTACCGCGTCGCCGCGGGTTCCTTTTGGGAGGATCTACCCTTTCGGGCCCTACACGCGTATAGCCACCTGATTTCAGGCTCTTTTCACCCCCCTTCCGGGGTGCTTTTCAGCTTTCCCTCACGGTACTAGTGCGCTATCGGTCTTGGGACGTATTTAGCCTTGGAAGTTGTTTCCTCCCGGCTTCCTCCGCCAGAACGAAGGCGGAGTACTCTAGGATCCCGGTCCATATCCTTCCCGATTGCGCCTACGGGGCTGTCACCCTCTAAGGCGGGCCCTTCCAGGCCACTTCGGCTTCTCGGGCGAGGATGCGACCGGGCCTCGCAACCCCACATCCACGCGCGGTTTCCCGCGCGAGTTCGGTTTGGGCTGTTCCCCTTTCGCTCGCCGCTACTCAGGGAATCCCTTTTGGTTTCTTTTCCTCCCCCTACTTGGATGCTTCCGTTCGGGGGGTTCCCGCTCCCCGAAGGGAGCGCCGCGGTTTCCCGCGGCGGGAAGTCCCATTCGGGCATCTCCGGATCTAAGGCTGCATGCGCCTACCCGGAGCTTATCGCAGCTTGCCACGCCCTTCCTCGGCGCCCAAGCCAAGCCATCCATCAGGTGGCGTATCATGCCGGGCCTACTCGGGAACCCACGCTCGAATGGCGTCCTGAAGGCGTATGCGCGGCGGTCATCGCGAGCCCAAAAGGCCGCTCCGCCCTTGGCCCCCGAGCGCGGCTCGGGAGCCGCATCCAGCGAACGCGAGGAGGCCCACGATCCCCTTTGCCCCCCGGCTTGGAGCCTTATTCATCTAAGGAGGTGATCCGGCCGCAGGTTCCCCTACGGCCACCTTGTTACGACTTCTCCCTCCTCGCCTAGCTCGGATTCGACGCGACCAAATTGGCCGCGCCTCATCCAAGCTAGACTCGGATGGAGCGACGGGCGGTGTGTGCAAGGAGCAGGGACGTATTCACCGCGCGATGATGACGCGCGGTTACTAGGGATTCCATGTTCACGAGGGCGAGTTGCAGCCCTCGATCCCAACTGAGGCTGGGTTTAGGGATTGCCTCCCCCTCTCGGGGTCGGAACCCTCTGTCCCAGCCATTGCAGCTCGCGTGTGGCCCAGGGGATTCGGGGCATACTGACCTGCCGTAGCCCGCCCCTTCCTCCTCCTTAGCGGAGGCGGTCCCCTTAGTGTGCCCGGGATCCTCGCGGATCCCGGTAGCAACTAAGGGCGCGGGTCTCGTTCGTTGTCTCACTTAAGAGAACACCTCACGGCACGAACTGGCGACGGCCATGCACCTCCTCTCAGCTAGTCCGGCAAGACCTTCAATCTGGCCTTCATCCCGCTGTCTCCCCTGGTAAGGTTCCCGGAGTTGACTCCAATTGAACCGCAAGCTTCACCCCTTGTGGTGCTCCCCCGCCAATTCCTTTAAGTTTCAGCCTTGCGGCCGTACTCCCCAGGTGGCAGGCTTAACGGCTTCCCTGCGGCACCGGGATGACTCGTGGTCATCCCGACACCTAGCCTGCATCGTTTACGGCTGGGACTACCGGGGTATCTAATCCCGTTCGCTCCCCCAGCTTTCGTCCCTCACCGTCGGGCGCGTTTTAGCCGGCCGCCTTCGCCACTGGTGGTCCTCCCGGGATTATAGGATTTCGCCCCTACCCCGGGAATACCGCCGGCCTCCCCCGCCCCCAAGCCGGAAAGTATCCCCCGCAGCCCAACGATTGGATCGTTGGATTTAACGGGGGACTTTTCCGGCCGGCTACGGACGCTTTAGACCCAATAATCGTCCCAACCACTCGGGGAGCTGGTATTACCGCGGCGGCTGACACCAGTCTTGCCCTCCCCTTATTCGCCCGGCTGGTTAAACCGGGCAAAAGCCGCCCTCAGCGGACGGCACTCGGCGTGACCCCGTCACGCTTTCGCGCATTCCGCGGCCGCGGGGGTCTTTCGTGAAGGTGATGAGCCTCGGGTTCGCGAACCCGAGCCTTTGGATTTCATAGATTCATGGGATCGCTGTCGGATCTTCCTGCGACAGCGCTAAAAAATAGGCCTCAAAGGATGCGATGGACCCCCTGCGGCCTTTGCGGAGGTTTCGCGCCTGCTGCGCCCCGTAGGGCCTGGGCCCTTGTCTCAGTGCCCATCTCCGGGCTCCCGCTCTCACGGCCCGTACCGGTTATAGGCCTGGTGAGCCGTTACCTCACCAGCAACCTGATCGGACGCGGCCCTATCCTTGGGCGGGCCCGGAAGGCATGGTTCCGAGCCCCTTTCGGGAGGGGACCGTTCCAGGCCCCCCTCCCCGCCGGGGATTAGCCCCAGTTTCCCGGGATTATCCCCGTCCCAAGGGTAAGTTAGCCACGTGTTACTGAGCCGTGCGCCGCGCCCCCGCCGTGGCCCGAGGACGCGCGACTCGCATGGCTTAGTCCCACGCCGATAGCAGTTGGGTCCGCCAGGATCAAGCGGAGTTGGGACGATTGAGTCCGGCCGCAAATCTAATCGCTCCAAGCCGGAGCTTGGCGGGGATCGTGGGCCTCTCTTGGACCCAAACGTTCCCCGGGGGAGAGGCCCCGGATTTTGTTTGGGCCCTCATAACTATGCCCGCGATCGGAGGTCAACCCTTCATCCAAGGGATTTACCCCATCGTCGGGTTGACGCCGCCGCCGGGAAGACCGCGGGCGGTTGGGCCTTCCGGCCCTCGAGCACCAGCCCCCTCTTAGGGGGAATCCAGATATAAATGTTGCTCCGGCCCGCCGGGGAGGCCGATGGCCCTTAATAAGATACGACGCTGGATAGCGGGGGGGTCCCCAGCACCTTCTCGGCGGCCCTCCCGACGGAATCCCTATGGGGCTCCGGGGAATATATCCTGACTATGTTCATGAAGGTCTTGAGGACGCTGATGACCTTGGATACCTCGGACAGGCTCTTGGCGATCTTCCTGCCCCCCTTGGCCCTGATGAATAGCGGTATCTCCATGGGGCCGAGCTCCATGGCCCGATTATAGGGCACGGATGGGAGGGTCGGGACGTCTATATAAACGTCGTCAGGGGATAGGCCGGCCTCTTGGGCTATCTCCTCCCTCACCTTGGCCCTGACGCCCTCGTTCGTGAGTATGCTAGATATTAGCTCGTCCTCCGCGAAGAAGGTCCTTTCGTAAGCGCATTTCAGGAGCCTCCGGCGCTTCAAATCCTCCATTATAGGGGCCGATGCCTCGCATTTGCAAATGGCCGCCCATAGGGAGGCGTCATCGGCGGCCAAGTACCGATCCAATTCCCCAAAACCCATCAGGCCGATCTCCTCCGTCGCCCTCTCCATCGCCTTCAGGAGCATGAGTTGGGCCGCCCTCGAGGTCTTGTGGAAATAAATCGCCCTGAAGGATTCGAACCTCGCCAATATGAACGCCTCGAGGGTCGGGAGTGCGGTGAGATCGACGCTGAGCTTATCGTCGAGCACGTCCATCGTATATATCAAGCGGAATACGTCGAAATAGCCATATCCCGCGCCCGTGTGATACGAATCCCTGACCAAGAAGTCCATCTTATCGACGTCGATCGAACTCCTTATGATTTGATCCAAGAACCTCCTATTGGGCTCGCAGAGCTCCCCTATCGCCAGCTTGGATAGCTCCTCCGCATCGAAGCCGCGCTTCTCCAATATATCCGCCAGCTCGGACTCGGCCACGATCCGCTTGGTCATGACCTCATGGTTTACGTTGAAATATTTCATGAGTATGGGCTCCAGTAGATGGGAAAACGGCGCGTGGCCGACATCGTGGAGGAGCGCCGCGAGCCTGACCTCTTGGATCTCGGACTCGCTGAGGCCCACCGGGAGGGATTCGGCCAGGGCCCCGGCGAGGAACATGGTCCCCAGGGAATGCTCGAACCTAGTGTGGTTCGCGGCCGGGTAGACGTACTCGGCGCCGGATAGCTGCCTTATCCTCCTCAGCCTTTGAACTGGCAGGCTATCGATGACGTCCCTTTCGACCTCGGTGATCCTTATGTACCCGTAAATGGGGTCCTTTATGAAGCTCCAATAAACCCTGCCCATGTCCGCTCGTCCCGCGCGGATCAATAATGGGCTGGGGGAATTAAAGCGTTAGGCGACGGCTCCCCGGCTGGACTCAGCGCTCGAGCAGGGCCGAATAGAGCTCCGGCCGCCTATGGGATCGCCATGGGATCAACTCCCTCACAACCCCAACCTCATCCAAATATAAATCGGCGCATATCATCCCCTCGCCGATCGAGGCCCTGCCGATGACGATCCCGCGGGGATCGACGACCATCGTCCCATCCACGAACCCCTCCCCGACTTGGCAGGAGCCCACCACGAAGAACCCGTTCTCGATAGCCCTGGCCCTGAGGAGGACCTCCCATTGCGCCTCCTTGGCTGGGCCGCTGAACCAAGCGGCCGGGACGAAGAGGATTTCGGCCCCCCTTATCGCCAGGGCCCTGGGGAGCTCGGGGAACCTTACGTCATAGCATAGGATCGCGCCGATGGTCCCGAAATCGGCCCTATGGATCATCCCGGGCTCCCCGCCCGGCGCGATCCCATCGGACTCCCTATGGCCGAATATATCGGCCAAATGGGCCTTCCTATATTTCCCCAATATCGAGCCATCCGGGCCTATCAATATGGCCGCGTTATAGGCTTTCTCGCTCCCCGATGCCTCCAATATGCCGGCGATCGCGTAGATCCCGGCCTCCTCGGCCGCCTCCCTTAAGCCGCTCACGAAGGGGCCGTCCAAGGGTTCCGCGACCCTCGGGAAATCCCTCGCCACAGTTATCATGGGCAGCCACTCGGGAAGGCAAACGAGCTCGGCGCCCAACTCGGCGGCCCTCCCGATGAACGATCTCGCCTTGGCCAAGTTCTCGGCCTTGCTCTTGGCCGATCGGAATTGAACCGACGCGATCCTGACGACCCTCGCCATGGGCGGTCATCCGCGCCATCCGGCGTCGATGGATGGGTCCATAATTTCCAATATCCCTTTTCCCATTCGAGGGGGGAGCCCAGCCCTATTGGAGCTTCTCCCCGCACTTGGGGCAGAAGGCCGAGCCCTTCGGGTATTCGGCGCCGCAGCTTGGGCATAGCCCAGCGGCGATAGGGGTCGATGGCGGAGGGGCCGCCGGCGCGGGGCCGGCCCCGCCCCTTCCGCCCCGTCCCCTGAGGGCCAATGCCGCGACGAGGATCGCCAGCGCGATCAAGACCGCGGCCAGGCCCATCGCGCCGCCCGGGACCTCTTCCCAGAATTGCTTGGGCGGCGGGGCCTCGACAGAGAACGATGCGGGCGCGCCCTCGAAGCCCTCCCGGTCCGCATCGCCGGCCCAGCGAGCCCTCACGGACCATGCCCCGGCCATATCTGGCTTGAAGGAATCTGAGAAGGCCCCCGATGCGGAGGTGGCGATCTGCCTTGAGAGCTCTACCCCATCGGGCCTGCGGTAAACGAGCTCTATGGCGGTCGCTATGGGCGGGGAGAGCGTTCCGACGACCGAAACGGATTCCCCGACCTTAAGCGATGCTGGGCTGACCGAGAGCGATATCGAGCTCGCGGCCTTGGCCTTCTCGATCGTGAGGCTGACAGTAGCATATTGCGCCACGCCTCCCCCCTCCCCCTTTATCGTGAGCTGATAAGTCCCGGGCGGGGCGGACGCCTCGGTCGTGATGGTCAGGGTTGAGGTGAAGGTCGGGGTGCCCGATGCCGGGCTGAAGGAATGCGAGGCATCGTCGGGCAATCCATCCAAGCTCAACGATATCGGCTGGGCCGTCCCGGAGGCGAGGATCACGGACACGGTGAAAGTCGCCGACTTCCCCGCCTTCACGGATCGAGATTCCGGGGTTGCCTTAATGGCGAAGTTGAAGGGGGGCGGGGCCGCCCCGACCGAGAAGGGCAACGAGGCCATGTTATTGGCCCTGTTCGGGTCGTTGTATTGAGAGGGCGATGGATCTATCGCCCAGCTGACGACATAGGAACCCTCCTTGGCCGTCCAAGGCGTCGTGATCCTCAAATTATATGGGAAGCCCGCTGGACCTGGGTATGATACGGTGAAGGGGATGGCCGTCCCGGCGAAGTACATAATCATGCGAACCGTTTGTGGGAAAGGAGCTGTGGATGCCAGCGCCCTCATCCAAACCCCGAAGTAGACCAGATCGCCCTCCTTCGGGGCGGCCGGCGTTATGTAGGGATTGAAGACCTCCCAATCGGTCGTCGGTATTGGGGACCCGACGACCACGTAGACCGTTTTGCCTATGTTCCCGGGTCCAGGGAACGGGGTTCCAGAGGGATGGCCCCATACGTATACGGGGTACGTTCCGGGCGATTGGGAGGGCGATACATGCACGTACATCACGGATGAATATGGGGCTGGTAGGTTGTTATGGGAGAAGGTCACCGTGAGCCCCAGGGTGGGCGGCGAAACCAAGAGCTGGATGGGGAAGGCCGTGGCTGGCCCAGAGACTTGGATGGAGAAGGCCACCGTGCCACCAGGGACCGTGGATCTTGAACCGGGGCTTATGAGGAGGTCCCATGCCCGGGCCATTGGGACCACGGATGCCATGACCGCTAGGGTTATTGTGGCGATCAAAAGGGCGCTTCGGAATTTATTCCCGCTCCTCAAATCCAAAACACATCTAACGTAGTTTTACAACTAATGTGTGGATATTAAGCATATAAAGCTTTGCCCAGCCCTCGGGGCCCGCCCCTATGAGCGCCGTTGCCATTGAATGCGCTCGCTGAAATGAAATCCGGCGCGGGCGACGCCCCTCGATGATCGATCCGAACTCAAGCCATCGAAATAGATTTTTATGACATTTCATTCCAAATTAATGACGAAAAAGGTCAAATGGAGCGCATGAACTCAGCTATTTTTAAATTTCGATAACGCGGGACCGAAAATCGAAGGTCGTCGTCGCATTTGGACTCCACGATCGTGTCCCTGGGCGCGATCCTGTTGGCCATATTGATAGCGCCCTTCATCTCCGAGAGGCTCAGGATCCCCACGATCGTGATCGAGGTCCTGATCGGGGTGATCCTCGGAAAATCAATCTTGGGGATAGTAAGAGTCGCTCACATGGAGTTCATTTCGTATTTCGGGCTCACGTACCTGCTATTCCTGAGCGGATTGGAGGCGAACATTTATGACATAAAGGGCAACTATGGGAGGGCGATCGGGATCGCGCTCCCATCGATATTTATACCATTCGCGACCGGCGTTTATCTGTCCCAGATATTCGACATAAACCCGATCCTACTCGGCGCGATATTCTCCGTGACGTCCTTAGGTGAGGTCAACGTATGCGTTAGGGGAATTCGATGCGATATCGGGTTTCGCAATGCGCTGCTCGGATCGGCGGTCATCGTCGAGGTCGTTAGCCTGATGCTGCTATCGGTCGGCCTGGAAATGGCCGTGGGCTCGGGGACGGAGGCGATCGCGACCATGGCCCTGTTCACATCGCTCTTCGCGCTACCCCTCCTATTGAGGCGCTGGAGGCCCGCCCTCCCATTGGTGGAATGGGCGAAGGATAGGTCCCATTTGCAGTTGGAGGTTAGGATCTGCTTCGCCATAATGGCCTTCATGGCGATCCTCTCCGAATCCATGAATGTCCATTTCACCCTTGGCGCTTATCTCGCCGGCCTCGTGATCTCGGAGTTCACGGAGAGCGGGGGGGAACTCGAGAGGAAATTGATGGGATTCGGGCACGGCTTCTTCATACCCTTCTTCTTCGTCTCGATGGGGTGCTCCATGGAGTTATCGCGCCTATACGGGGCGCCTTGGGCGCTCTGGGCCCTGCTCCTGGTGATTGCGATAGGGCTCCTGAGCAAGGTCCTTGGGGTTTGGATCGCCTCCAATCTCCTCGGCTTCGGCCCAAAGGAGGGCTTGGCGATGGGCCTCCTGCACAGCAGTAGGATGAGCTTGGCCTTGGCGGGTACCGAGCTTGGCAGGGCCATGGGGATAATAAGCGATCCGCTTTATTCGGCCTTGGTCCTCTTCTCCCTGGCCTCGATAATCATAGGCCCGAGCGCGGGCTCCGCTTTGTTGCGAGGGATATGGGGCCCATCACCCGGGCGGGCGCAGGCCCATCAAACGATCTCCGTGAAGAGGCAGCTGGGGTAGCCCTTGGATGGGTCCCTCTCGAAATGATATACGCCAGTACGCGGTTTGACCCCATAAAGGCAGGGGGCGCCATCCGGGATCGATAGCTTCAGATGATAATCCGCGCTCCTCCTGAGGTCCTCGATGAACGATGTTCCAGGCTTCACGACCCCGAATAAAAGGTCCCCGTTATATTTGGCCTCCGCGTATAGGAGGGCGAGGAGCTTGCGACCCCCCTCACCGTAGAATCGATCGATGGCGTCCCATCCCACGTAGATCATGCACTTCCTCCCATCCTTCCCCCTCAGCCCCCTCAAGGCTTGCGAAAGGATCCTCCAATCGGCGGATGGGCTCCCTCCCCCGAGTCTTATCGAATAGGGTTCCCGCGGTCCCCCTCGGGCGAACTCCGCGATCTTCGCGTTGCCATCGAACGCCCCCTCCTCTATGAAGCCTATCAGCATCGCCCTATAGGCCCTAGCGCTGGCGCTGGTGTTCGGGATCGCCAGCAGGCGATTTCCGTTCGCGATGAAATTGAGCCAGATCGGGATCCTGATCAGGTTATATGCCTCGCGCGGCAAATCGGGGCTCAATTCCAGGAGGGCGAAGGACCCCTCCCGAAAACCCCCGCCCAGCAGGGCATCGAGGCCCTCGTTGCCGGTCGAGAACCTCCCCCTCGGGTTGGGGATCGGCTCGAAAGCGCCGCGCCACTCGGCCCAATCGCCGGAGAACTGGGAGAACGCCTTGAACCCCCCTTCCAGCGTGAAGGCCATCCTGGGGCGATCGATCCTCCTGCCCCTGAGCTTGACGATCTCGAGCTCCCTGAACGTGCGGCCCTCGATGTCCCCGCGCCTCAATATGATTAGGCCATCCGCGACGAACTCCTCTATCCCGAGCCCTATCCTATCGGATCCGAGGGGGATCTCCGAGATAAGGATCGTGGTGCATCCCATCTGCCTAACCGCCCTCCCGAAGATGGCCTGGAGGAGGATCCTGACCTCCTCGGGCCCCATGGATTGGATCAGCGCATTCAGGGAATCGATGACGAGCCTCTTGGCACCCGAGGGGCCCATCTCCTCCATGATCGCCTCCAATATGGCGGAAGCGCCCTCCCCCCTTAGGGAAACGAAATCGAGGGCCTTCACGCCCCCCTCATCGCAGCATTTCCCGAACCTGCCCCCGAGTATCGCCCTTAGGGAGTCGGCGCTCTCGGCGAAGGAGACGTAGACCCCCCTTTCGCCCCATCGCGACCACCCCTCGCAAAGGAACTTCGCGCCAAGGGTCGTCTTACCGGTCCCCGGATTGCCCGCGAGGATTACCAAGGAGCCCCTCGGGAAGCCCCCTCCGATGGCTTGGTCGAGCCCCTCGACCCCCGTGGGGGCGGATTCGATCAAGGAGTTGCCACCAAAAAATGGGATTGAGCGAAGATAAATAAAAACCTACGCGGCTTGCTAATGGGGATCGCTTTGAGCAGGAAGGCCGTGAGCGTTCAATGGATAAGGGATTTCAAGTTCCTAGCTACCAACGAGGGCGGCCAATCGATAGTGATCGATGCCACAGAGAAGGACGGCAGGACGCTCGGCGTTAGCCCGATGGAGCTCATTTTGATGGGCCTCGGGGCATGCACTGGCATCGACGTCGTATCCATTTTGAGGAAGCAGAGGCAGGAGCTCACGGGCTTGGAGGTGAACGTCTCCGGGGAGCGGAGGGAAGAGCACCCCCGCTATTACGAGCGGATACACGTCGAATACGTGCTCAAGGGCAGGGGATTGGATGAGTCGAAGGTGGCCCGCGCCATAGAGCTATCGGAGCGGAAATACTGCTCCGTCAGGGCAATGTTGGCCGAAAAGGCCGAGATAACGAGCAGCTATAGGATCGAAGCGGCGTAGCGGCAATCCCAAATGGTGGATAAGGCGGCATTTCGCAATTTGGCTCCGCCGAGGCCCAAAAGGGCTTCTCCCTCGCCCCCATGGCCCCATATTTTATACCCCGCGGATGCTTTCCGATACATCCCCAACTCGAGGCACCCCGGGCGATGAAGGTACGGAAGGCATGGCTCGCGGCTTGCCCGGCCCTATTGGTCCTGGCCCTAGCGCTAATCCCCCCATTGGTCGCGGGGCGCGCGAGGGGCCCGTTCTTCATCCTCTTGCGATTCGCCTTGGTTACATCGATCCTCGTAGCGCCGATCCCGATCCTGCCCAGGCTCATGGCCCTGGCCGGAAACTTGGCAAGGAAGGGGCGGTTATTCGGGCAACTCGTCAGGGGATCGAACGCGGGCCCGGATCCGAGCGGGCTCGCCATATGGGTCCTAAGGCCCCTCCAGGGCATCGGGCTTTCCTTGATCTTCGCCGAGAGGTTCCTGAACTTGCTGGAGTCTTTCATGGGGCCCTCCAGGGCCTTGATGGTCCCTTTAGCCTTATACGTGCTCGGGAGCGCCTTGGTTTCCTTGCTCCTCTCGGTCGTTTGGGGATTGGACGATTTGGGCATGAGGCTCTATAATGGGAAGACGGGCGAGATACGCACGGCGGGCAGCGGAGTGGGAACGATCCTACCCCTGATCTTCGGGGCGATCGGGATATCCAGCCTCTTCCACCGGAGCTCCCCCTTGGATGCCTCGATCGACCTCCTGAGGATCCTCATGGCCCTCTACCCGCCCCATGCGCTCTTCGCCCTTTGCCATTGGCAATTCCTCAGCAAGCGGAGGGACTCGCTACTTGAAAAGCTCCCAGCGAAGAAGGTGGGGACGAAGGTCTACTGAGCCATTGGGGTGGCCTCTCGCATCCCGCCGAACCACAAGCCCTCTTGGTAGGGCATCGTGGGGGCGTTGCGCAACGATAACATAATTATACACGCGGGCCCTCCCGCGCCCCAAGCATCAGGATTGGTATCCCCGCGAGCGTTAGGGAGGATAGCGCGAAGAAGGCCGCCTCATATCCCCATAGGTCTATCATCCCGCCGGCCAAGGGCGGAACGATCGCCGACGTCAAGAAGTTCGATGCCACGTAGAAGCCCAATAGGGCCCCCCTCATGGCCATGGGGGCGAGCTCCGTCACGAACGCATCCTGTATGGCCAGGATCCCGAATATCGAGAATCCATAGAGGAGCAGCGCGATGAGGAGGCCCCATCCCCAAGATGCCGTTATTGCGAATAGGAGCGCGGATTGGACCGCTATTAGGGCAGCGAGGAGCCTCCCCCTTCCGATGGCGTCGGATAGCCTACCGCATATCGGGCCTCCGAATATGCCGGCCACTTGAAGGGCCGAGAACATCACGGCCGATCCCGCGATATCGAGCCCGCGCTTTTCGACGAAGAACGCGGGGGCGAAGGCCATGAGCCCCCTATATCCCAAAAGGTATATCGTGGCGGCTGCCACGAGCGCGAGGGCCGGGCCGAAATCCCGGAGGCTCGCCCTGCTTTTTGGGATCGATCCGCGGCGATCCCCGGCCGGCTCCGAGAGGACAAGCTGTAGGATCAGCGCCATAAGGACCCCATAGGTCGATTGGGCTAGGAAGGCGGCCCTCCATCCGTGGGAAGCCATCAGGGCGCCGGTCAGGAGCGGGGATGCGAATGACCCTATGGCGCCGCCGGTTTGATGATAGCCCATCGCCTCCCCCTTCCTTCTCCCGAAGAGATCCGAGACCAGCGAGATGCCCGCCGGGTGATAAGTTGCTCCCCCCGCCCCGGCCAATAGATGCGCTATCAGGAGTTGCCAGAAGTCCCGGGATAGCCCGGCCAAGGCCATGCCGGCCGAGCAAGCTAAGAGGCCTATGGCGATGATGCGCTTCCTGCCCACCCCCTCCGAGGCGTGCCCGAAGGGTATTTGGAGCAATGCGTAGGAGAGGCCGAAGGCGCCGACTATTAGGCCCGCGGCGTAATGGGATAGGCCGAGCTCGGACATGAAGAGCGGGAGGGCCATGGGCGGGACGAGGGAATAGAAGTGGTTCAGGCCGTGGGATGCGGAGATGAGCGCCAAGGAGCGGGCGCTCCCTTCGCGTTGCGCCATTCGATCGCCCCGTCGCATGGAGTTTTGGCATCTCCTTTCCTGGATTTTAAAGCCGATCCTCCGCCGCGGGATTCAATCCCCCTTATGGCCTCCACGTACCTCCTCACCTTCTCGAAGACCGAGTTAGCGTAATCGCGCTTGAACGCCTTGCTGGCCGGTATCCCTCCCTCCCATAGCCATATAGGGCGGGGCCGCGCAACGATGCCAGCTCCACGCAATCTCTCTAAATAAGGAGGCCCCTCTTAAAGAAGCTCTGCGTAACCGAGGAGGGAATTTTGTATCAGCACGGACCGCCAAACGCTTAAGCTCCTTTGGCGGTCAGCGGGCCGTATCCTTCCCGTCCTTCTGGCCTATCCATGGAGAGATCAGGTCAGCGCCTTCTGAGTCGTATAGGATCTTCCCGCCCTTCACGATCAATCTGACCTTTGAAAGATTCGTTATGTCCACAGTTGGATCACCATTGATCGCTAAAAGATCCGCCCTCTTCCCGACCTCTATCGTCCCTACTTCCCCATCGATCCTCAGCGCCTCTGCGGCTATCTTGGTGGCACTCATGATGGCCTCCATGGGCGAGATGCCTGCCTTCACCCTCTCAGCCAGCTCCTTCACCAAAATCGGGTCTTGGCCGACGGTGGGCGACCAAGAATCCGTCCCGGCAGCCATCTTGATGCCCGCCTTCAGGGCCTTCCTGAAGCTCTCCGTCTGCCATTTGACGACCGTTTTGGACTTTTCGATGATCCAATCCGAAATCCCGCCCTCTCCCTCTGCCAGCCTGCGATAGACGTAAAGAGTTGGAACCCAGATAATGCCTTTCTTAAGCATACCATCAATCGCGTAATCGCTGAGGGATGCGCCATGTTCGATCGTGTCCACCTCTGCCTTAACGCAGTTATCGATACCAGCGGCGCTCAGGGCATGGGCCGCCACTGGGAGCCCCAGCCTGTGGGCCTCGTTGGTGATCGCCTTCAACTCCTCCAATGTATATGTTGGCGGTCCAATCTCCTCGGGCCCATAAGCACCTCCAGTCGCGGCGCACTTTATGACTTGGGCGCCGATCGTCTTCATATGCCTGACGGCCCGGATTACTTGATCGATACCATCGGCTATGTAACTGATGGCCGGGACGTGCCCCCCTGTTATGTTAAGCATCCTCCCGCTCGCCACAATGGTTGGACCGAAAAGCTTCCCCTCACTTATGGCCTTGCTGAGCTCCACGACCACATCGTCGACGGATCCCAAGTCCCTCAGGGACGTTATGCCCGACCTGAGGGCCCTCATGGAGTTTGCGTAAGCCCTCAGGAGCGCCTGCATGGGGCCCTCCCTCAGCATGGTGCTGAGGGGATCGTTGCCCCCATCCCAGTTCAAGTGGACGTGGGCGTCTATTAGGCCCGGGAGGAGGAAGGCCCCTCCGAGGTCGATCTCCTTTCGGCCCTTCGGTAAATCCTCCGAGGGAAAGATCCCGGCGATCCTGCCTTCAAGGACCTCTATACAAAAGTCCTTAGCAGGACCTTTTCCGGTCCCATCTATGAGGGTCGCCCCGCATAGGACGAACCCGCGCTTTGACATATCCAATCCCGATCAAATACAATTCATCGTGAGTTATGGTAAAAAAGGAGGAGTTGGAACCTCGACAGCGGATTGGCCAAGGGCTATCCCTTCGCTGCGAACGGCTCGAGTTTCTCTGGCGGCGGAGGCTTCGTCACGAGCGTCACTAAGACCATGGCTACTATCGAGGGAATTATGCCCATGTATATTAGTGGCGTCGCCTTGGCCCAAGGAACTCCGGTTATCTGGAGCCAATAGCCTATGATGGTCCCCGCGAAGCCACCCAAGATCCCGGCTATGGCGCCGGGGGCGTTCGCTCTCTTCCAGAAGAACGCTGAGATCACCGGTGGCCATAGCGCAGCGCCATAGATCGTATAGGCTACGATGACCATTGCTAGTACAGATTCGAAGTATCCGGCCAAGACGTAGGCGATTATTCCCAATATCAATACGAACGCCCTAGTGATCCAAATCAGTTGTTTATCGGTGGTCTTGGGCCAGAGCCTCTGGACGTAGTCCCTCGAGATGTTCGTGGCCGGCGAGAGCAGATAGGAGTCCGCGGTCGACATTATCAGGCCCAGCGCGCCCACCAATAGGATCGCACCCGCCCAAGGTGGCAGGAGGTTTTTAGCGGCCCAGAAGACTGCCATGTCCGGCTTTACCTTAGGGTTCGCTGCATATGAGGCCATGGATACCGTCATGACCAAGAGGAAGGTGAAGAAGGCGCCGAAGAGTAATGCCACAGCTCCATAGCGAGCCGTCCTGGCGTCCTTGGAAGCGTACATCCTCTGGTAAAGGTTTTGATCTATCGAGGCCAAGAAGAAGAGGGGGAAGAAGTATCCCAATGCCTTGAATATGTCGAAGTAGCCCAATAGATTGAAGTGGGCTGGCGGGAGCTTCGCAAGGAAGGCGGAAACTCCTCCCAACGATGCCACGGCCATAATGGCCCCTATGATTAGCCCGAGTTCCATGAAGAGCAACTGGACGACATCCGTATAGGCAACGGCCCACATTCCTCCGGCAAAAGTATACCCAATCACTATAATGGCTCCATAAAGGAATCCCAGCCAACCGGGGATCCCCGTTATCACTTCGATGACATAACCGATGGCCTTCATCTGATACCCGGTTATTGCTGTGAAGCCCAATATCGCAGGGATAGCTCCTATATACCTAGCGATCGGGTTGTATCTGATTTCCAGTATATCTGGGATTGTATACTGCCCTAAGGCCCTCAGCCTCTTCGATAGAGCTATCAAGACGCTGTGCGCCGCTGGGCCCGCGAAGGCGAACCAGAGCCCGCCTATGCCAAAGGAGTAGTAGAGGGCAGCGTTGCCGGATATCGTCCCCGCGCCGAGCCAAGAGGCCCAGAGCGTGCCGATCAAGACCCAGAGGGGCATGGATCTGCCCGCTACGACATATTCTTCATAGGATTTCGCTTTTTTAGTTGCGATTACGGACACGGCAATTATTATGGCGGAGTATATCGCTATGCCCCATAGGTAGATGTCCATCATGCGCACCTCAATTCCTTATTTCTTTGTGTTTGAGAGGAGTTCCTATATATATTGTGCCTCCAGGGGCGTGTCCAACGATTCAGCTACGTCCATTTCAAAGTGGACCTATAGCCCGATGATTGACTTGATCCGGCTGCGCGGGTTCCTCCATGCTCCGGAGATGGCATCGAAGGGCATACGACATCGGGCTGCTCCTGGGCATCTTGGACCTCGTCCTGGAATCCCTCGCCTTGGAATCGAAGGTCAAGGGGAGGGGTGGGAAGCCCCGAAGGACCATTGGGCTCTACGTGAAGGCCCTCGTCCTCAAGGAGATGTGCAAGCTGAGCCTCAGGTATGCTGAGGGCTGCTCCTCAACCTACCTCGGCGAGAGGATCCCCCGATCGACCTTGAGCTACTGGGAGGTGAACCATGGGTCCCTCATCAAGGAGGTGCTCATGGCCCTCCTCGGGATCCTCCGCCTCCTGGGCTACGACTACACGGTCCTGGACTCGACGAAGTTCACGGATTGGCATAAGGCCGCCCACGAGGCCTTCCTCTGCGTAAGGGTGAGCCTCGGGGAAACCCTATTTCCCGTTCACGCGGCCATCATGAGTTCAGAGGTGGAGTTCACGGAGGGCATCCCCTCGGGCTCGGGCCCAGCCTTCGCGGATGGGGCCTTCGACGCTAAGCCCGTTCTGAACCAGATGGCATCGAAGGGCTACGCCCCGATGGTCAAGCCCGGCAGGGTGAGCCCCGGGGGCTACGGGGCCAGGATGAGGGATGGCCTCTTCGACGAATCCCTGTACAGGCTCAGGGCCGTAGGGGAGGGCATCTTCGGAGCCCTGACCATGGAGTTCGGGGACAGGATGGGGACGAGGAGGAAGGAGTCGAGCGAAACCAGGATACTCCTGAGGCTAATGGTCTACTGCCTGAAGGTCGTCGCCAGATGGCTCCATGGATGAATACTTGGACACGCCCATACTAATCGAAAGTTTTTTATATTTTGACATTTTATTCCATAGATTTTGATTCCTCATTTAGGAGGATAGAACCGCGCTGTAAAGATCGTCTCCTCTAACGGGGATTAAGAAGCGGATTCCTAAGCCGGAGCATAACGCAAGCACCGATGAGCTCATCGATCTAGCGCTTACTGATGATCATCGCTCTTTCCAATCATATCTCGCCAGACCGGCTGATGTTCGCCGAGTCATCCTCAAAACACTAACATGCCCCATCCCCATAGCTTCCTGCTCCACATCCGCGGTCAAAGCCAGGCGCCTATTCTGATGAGTTCGTCCACGTGGATCGATTCGCCCTAACTAACGGATTTGCCCATGATCCCAAAGCATTCGACATAAGCTCGGATTCTTCTGGCACTATCCCACAAACTTCACCAATCGATGGACCTCAATGATCGCCCACTCTATCATCGGCCGAGATGCCCAAGCGCTCTCATCTCGCTAACTCTCCTTGGAGGAATCGCGGGCCTCATCTATGCATATGTAAGGCCCTCCCGAGCCCATCCAAGGCCGCCTCCTTAATGGCCTCGGCTAGGGTCGGATGGGCGTGGATGGCCTCCGCTAGGCATTCGAGGGTGCATTCGGAGCGCATGGCCACCGCTATCTCGTGGATCAATTCACTGGCGTTCGGGCCAACTATTTGCGCCCCCAAAAGGGCCTTATATTCGGCGTCGGCCACGAGCTTCACAAAGCCCTCCCGCTCCCCGAGCGTTAGGGCCCTTCCGTTAGCGAGCATCGGGAACCTGCCCACGACGATCTTCCCATGGGTTTCCCTCGCCTCGGCCTCGGATAGGCCCACCGATGCCAGCTCCGGCTCCCCGTAAACGCACCTCGGGATGAGGGCGTAATCGATCCTCGAATCGAGCCCGGCGGCGTTCTCGGCCGCCACGATTCCCTCGGCCATTGCCGAATGGGCGAGCATTTGCCTCCCGACCGCGTCGCCGACCGCGTATATGCCCGGAACGCTCGTTTCCATTCTATCGTTCACTATTATCCTGCCGCCCCGATCCAGCGCGATGCCCGCCTCCTCGAAGCCGAAGCCCTTGGTATTCGGGACCCTGCCGGCCGCCATCAGGACCAATTGCCCTTCGAAGGCCCTTTCGCCCCCCTTCCCGACGGCCCTTACGATCTTCAGGCCATCGGGCCCGTCCCCTATGGAGGAGACCCTGCTCTCGACCTCTATGGCTATGCCCCTTCGCCTCAAGGCCTTGGCCATCGCCTCCGCGGCCTCCCGATCCTCGCCTGGCAACACTTGCGGCATCATCTCCAGGACCGTTACCCTCGAGCCCAGGTCCCCGAAGAGCGCGGCGAACTCCAGCCCGACGGCCCCGCCGCCTATCACGATGAGGCTCTCCGGCACCTCGTCCAGCCTCAATGCCTCATCGCTGGTTATGACGCCTTGGGATCCGGCGCCTGGGATCGGGAGCATCATTGGGGCGGATCCGGTCGCGATTATCAACTTCCCGAAGCGGATCTCCGAAGCGCCCTCCCCGCCCCTGACCTCCACGGTCCTGCCCGGCCGGAGGTGCCCCTCCCCCCTGAGGACCTCGACCCCATTCGATGCCATAAGGAATTCTATGCCCTTCGCCAATCTCGAAACGATACTATCCTTCCTGGCCATGGCCGCTTTTAGATCGAAGCGGACGCCATCCGCCCTTACGCCGAACTCCTCCCCCGCCCTCGCGAGCTTATAGACCTCGGCGCTCCTGAGGAGCGCCTTGGTGGGTATGCAACCCCTATGGGTGCACGTTCCGCCCAGCCCATCCCTTTCGATCAACGCCACCCTTAAGCCCAGCTGGGAGGCCCTGATCGCGGCCACGTAGCCTCCCGGCCCTCCCCCTATGATCGCCAAATCGAATTGCCTCATGGCCAACGCCATCCCGCAGGGATCTCGCCGTGCGCCCAATAAAAATTAGTTGGCCCTCGATCGGCATCAACGCCCGCGGGTCGGACCATTCCTTTGATTTTTCAATCCCCACCCCGGGAAAGAACTCGACCTTCTTTAGCCCCATATCTCTCTGGGGATCCGGCGCAATTTCTTTCACATCGATATATCCTCATGGATCAATGAGCAACACGAATTGGAGAATCGAACCCTCAGCCCCATCGACTCGGCCAGGGCTATGGCCGATCCCGAGGGGAATGCGATCGCATCCACCCCGGCCGCGATCGCTAGCGCATCGAGCTTGGCCCTGTGATCCCCCTTCGGCCTGACGCAGCCGAGGCTCAATGGGATATCGGCCATAGAGGACCTGGCGATCGAGATGAGCTCGGCCACCTCGAGGGGGCTCGGGGGCTCGACTGATTCCATCGCGGTCCCCCTTATGGGGGTCAGGACTATGAACGTGAGCGCTTGGGGGTCGCATTTGGATGCGATCTCCAAAGCCCTGACCTCGCCCCCCAGCCGCCCGTAATGGATCCCGACCAATATATGGGGGACGACTGGGACCCCATGGCTGCGCAGGGCCCTGATGGACCCCTCATAATCCCTCGGGCTCGCCTCGATGCCGTAAATCTCTCGTATCGCCTCCGCCGATCCGATCAAATCTATCAGGGCGGCATCGATCCCGGCCCTTCCCAAGCCCTCGGCCACCTCCTCCCCAACGATCCCGGTGTGGACCACGACCTTGAGGCCCAGGTCCCTCTTGGCCTTGGAGATCGCCTCCAAGAAGCCCGCCAGCGGCACCGAGCCGCTGCGATCGCAGCCCCCGCTTATGAGGCATCCGATCCCGCCCCCCTCCCTTATCCGCTCGCAAATGGCCAATAGCTCCCTCGGGGATTCGGCCGGTATCATCCCCTTGAGCAGCCTCCCGCCGCAATGCTTGCAATTCAGGGCGCATCTAGCGCCGGTGATCGAAATCGATGGGAACGATCGAGAGGGGCCCCCGATGCCCAGCCTCCCGGGGGCGAAGCTGGGTTCGTAGAATACGATCGCCCGCTTCGGCTCGCAGGGGCCCGCATCCCGGCCCAGAGCTATCCTATCGCATATACGTCCATTCACGGCTCGAATACTTCCCCCTGAGCTCCATCGCCAGGGAGCGCTCCTCCTCGCTCAGGGATCCTCCCTCGAGCGCTATCCCGAGCGCCTCCTCGAACCCCCGCCTCAGGGCCTCGAAGACCTCCTCGAACCCAACGCCCCTCCCGAGCTCCCTCTCGATTGACGTGACCCTCTCGTGCGCCGCCGATATCATCTTATCCCTTAACTTCTCGTCCGGGACCCTCAGGACCCTGAACATCTTGGAAGCATCCGCGCGGATGAGCACGGTCCCGTGCTGTAAAATGGCCCCCATCCTTCGCGTTTGGGCGCTACCTGAGATCTTCCTACCGCCCACGACGACGTCGTTGACCGGATGGAATCGGGCATCGAGGCCGAGCGACCTCAGGCCGCGGACTATCCCATCGCAAAGGACCCTATAGGAGCCAAGGAAATCGGGCGGAACCTTGGGGTTCCCCGCGTCCACCACCAGGCTATAGGTCAATTCCCCCTCGCTATCGTGGTACACGGCCCCCCCTCCGGTCATCCTCCTCACCACATCGACCCCGAGCTCCGCGCAGGCCCCGACGTCCACTTCCTCCTCAACGCTTTGGAAGAACCCGATCGATACGGCCGATGGCCTCCATTTGTAAAGCCTGATCGTATTGGGGGCCCTTCCGACCGCCCTGAGCCTCATGAGGGCCTCGTCTATGGCCATATTCGTGTAGGCGTCGTGGGTCTCGATGCCGATCAACCTCCAAACTTCCCCCAACTCCATCACCAACCCCAAGCGATCCCATCGCGCCCAATCGCCATGGCCATAGCCTCCCTTAGCTCCTCCTCCCGGAGGGGCCTGGGGAAATTATAAATCGGCCCCCCGGCCCTTTCCGTATAAAATGGGCGATTGCAACCCGGGCATCCCGAGGTCTCGAAGGGCTCCCCGGATCCCATGGCCTTCAGGAGCTCATGGGGCCTCATCCCGAAGTCGATTATCCGGCCCCCTTCATCGAATCCCATCCGCTCGAAGCGGGACAACCCCTTCTCGATCAAATACCTCGCCAGCTGGATCTTCCTATAGCGAGCCAGGCTCGGGGGCGCCGATCCTTCGAGGGCCGTGCCCTTGATCGGGCTCAAGGCGAAGAGGGCCGTGGATATGCCCAAATCGCTGAGCTCCTGGATGAGCTTGCAAAGATCCGCATCCCGCTCCCCCAAGCCGACGATCAGGTGGGTGGTCACCATGCCCTTCCCGAAGATGGATACGGCGCTCCTGAGGGATCGCAGATGTTCGGCCCATTTATATGGGCCGCCGGCCAATTCCCCCTTGACCCTTTCGAAGACCTCCTCGCTGGCCGCATCGAGGGGTATGCCGACCCTCTCAACATCGGCCCCCCTCAACTCGCGAAGCCGACTTGGGCTCAAGGGTTGGCAGGAGATCGAGATCGGGAGTCCCGAGCTGCGGAGGCGGGCTATCAAATTCAGCGAATCCTCGAACGCCCCCTCGTAATTTATGACTTGTAGGCAAACCCTCTTGAACGGTCCCCCCCTTCCCGCGGCCGCGAGCTTGGCGAGGGCGTCCTCCGTCGGGAAGGCCGGCCATGAGACCCTGGAGAGCTTATCCGCATCGGAGGAGGCCCCTCTCGCTTGGGGGCAGAAGGCGCAATTCGAGGAACAACGCCCCTCGTGATATGTCAATAAATAAGCGGTGGTCGGCGGGACGGCCGCCCTCCCCTCAATGAGCCCCAATGATATCGCCGTGCCTAAGGAGATCCTGATCCTCTGGAGGCCCATGCCCTCGCCCCCAATATCGCCCTAACGAAATCCTCCGGGCTCGCCCCGATCGAAGATGCCCCGGCGCTTCGATAAACACCCTGTATTCGCCCTAGCAATTGGGCCTCGGAGAGCTCGGCCCCCTCCAAAGCCTTCTCCAATTCGAATATCGTATCCTCTGGGTGGAGGAAAAAATCCCCAGTTATCCTGATCCGGGCTATGCGCCCCCCCTCCTCCTCCAATAGGACCCTGATCAGCTTCCCCCCTTGGACCTTGTATTCCCCCCTCAATATCGCCATCCCGCGGCCCCACCTCAACCGCCGTGCCAAAGCGATATCAAGGTCACCTTCGATCCATCCTCCAGCTCCGAGTCCAAGAGATCCATGGATCCCACCTCAACGCCGTTCACCAATATCAGCGCATAAGACCTCGGATCCCTAGATCCATGCGCGAATATGGCCCTTTCGAGCTCCCTCGATCCAATCCTTTCAATCAATTCCCTTATTAGATCCCTAACGGTCATGGGGCCCTCGGAATCGATCTCGATTTGATCGATCCCCGCGATCTCCTCAAGCGCCCCCAGGAGCTCCACCTTTATCCTTCGCAACGCTCCCCACGTCCAGGCCCGAGATTATTTCGAAGGCGATATTCACCAAACCCTCCGCCAAACCGATGGCCTCCCCATTCCGAAGGGCGAGGGAACCATCCAAGATGGCCCTGGCGACCAATCCCATTTCCTTGACCGGCTTTGGGCTCAGGGCCTTATCCTCCGATAGGAGGGCCCTCAGGTAGGATTCCAAGTATTGCTGGCTTCCCAATGCGCATTTCAAGGCCATATATGCCTTGGCGATCGCCATGGCCGCGTGCCTCTTCGAGAGGCTGGGGTTTTGGGCATCCCTTGCCAATGATAGCTCCAGCCGCGCCTCCCTGAGGTACCTATTCGCGAAGCTCCTCTCCCCGTACCCCCTGAAGGCCCTCCAGTAGCTCAGCCCTCGCCCCACCTCGCCGATTTAGCTAGCCGGATCCGGTCTCCGGGATCCTCACCCTGAATAATCTTTCGAAATTCGCTTCGATGGCCTCCTTAAGGATCCGCTCCGGGACCCCCCTGAGCTTCGCGATCTCCGAAACCACCTTGGGTACCAGGGCCGGGGAGGTTAGGCCCCCCTCGGTTACGCCCTTGTAATACACCGGCCCATCGGTCTCGGTTAGGATGAGGTCCATCGGGGCCTCGCTCGCGATAGCCCTGACGCCCTTGGAATGGAAGATCGAGGGCCCGATGGATATCGCATAGCCCGATCGGATCAATTCCCTCAGCAACTCCGCTGGCCCCGTGAACCAATGGAAGAGGGCCCTCTCGACCCCGGCCTCGGCTACCGCCTCGAAGGCCTCCCTTTGCATCCCCCTGGAGTGGATTATGATCGGCAGATCGAGCTCCTTGGATAGCTCCAGGAAGGCCCTCAATACTTGGAGTTGCCTATCCCCGCCTGGGAGGTCCTTGGCCCTTGCGTCCAGCCCCACCTCCCCGATAGCGATCAAGCGATCCCTCGATGCCGATATCAAGCCCCTGAGGGCGTCGAGCTCCCCCTCCCTTATGCTGAGGGGATGGATGCCCACGGCTGGGTAAACGAAGCCGGGGAACCTTTCCGAGATCCTCAAATTCTCAAAGGACGTGCCGAGGTCGACGGCATTGGTTATTATCGCCCCGACCCCCGAGGCCCGGGCCTCCCTGAGGACCGCCCCTAGGCGAGTCGAATAAGCGGGATCGGAGAGGTGGATGTGGCAATCCGCGTAGGGCGAATTGGGAACCCCCCGGCTTCGGTCAGCGGGTTTTAGGGGTTATTTAAGCTTTTCTGAGGTAAATCCCAGGGTTTCCCCGCCAAAAAAGCAAATTTTTAATACCTTTCGATTCAAGCCAGATAATGGCGTTTTCCATGAGGGAAGGTGAGCTTTCCACCGCCGCGATACACAGGCTCATAAAAAAGGCGGGGGCCGAAAGGGTGGGGGATGACGCCGTAAGGGAGCTCGGCAAGGTGGTCGAGGACATAGCGCTCAGGATAAGCAAGGAGGCCATAGAGCTGGCCAGCCACGCGGGGAGGAAGACCATCAAGGTCGAGGATATACAACTAGCCACGAAGAGGATAATGCGCGAATGAGCCAGGGCCCCCACCGATGCGGGGACGTGGGCGGAGCCCCTACCGGGGGTTCCGAACTTCACCCCGGGAGCCCCCTCCGGGTTCGCGCGGGCGAACCGTTGACAAGGCCCAATGCCGATTTTCAGGGCATCGAATGCGGCCCGAAAAATTTTTAAGGGGATATTCTTTCCTTTTCACCCCCCGGCGATAAAAAGGGTCGATAAGTACGAAATTAATGGATTCGAGGATCGATGGAGGGTGATGTGAAATGGCTTACATGGCTGGGCAACCGATCCTGATATTGAAGGAGGGCGCGAGCAGGACCAGGGGAAGGGATGCCCAAAGGGCCAACATGACCGCGGCCAAGGTCATAGCTGAGGTCGTCAGGAGCACCCTGGGTCCCCGCGGGATGGATAAAATGCTGGTCGACAGCTTGGGGGACATAACGATCACGAACGATGGGGCCACTGTGCTGGATGAGATAGACGTCCAGCACCCGGCCGCCAAGATGATGGTGGAGGTGGCCAAGACCCAGGACGATGAGGTCGGGGATGGGACGACGACCGCAGTCGTGCTGGCCGGCGCCCTCTTGGAGAAGGCCGAGGAGCTCCTCAATGAGAACATACATCCAACGGTGATCGTCAAGGGATACAAACAAGCTGGCGAAGAGGCGATAAAGATACTGAACGAGATAGCCGTCCCGGTGGACATTAACGATACGGAGACGCTGAGGAAGGTCGCCCTCACCTCGATGAGGAGCAAGGGCCTCGGCGAGGCCAGGGATCACTTCGCTTCGATAGCGGTCGAGGCCGTTAAGCAAATAACCGAGAAGAGGGGCGATCGCTACATCGCGGACATAGACAACATACAGTTGGTGAAAAAGATAGGCAAGAGCCTGCTGGAGTCCCAGCTCATAAAGGGCGTGATAATAGACAAGGAGGTCGTCCACCCAGGCATGCCGAAGAGGATCGAGAACCCGAAGATCGCCCTGATAGACGCGGCCCTCGAGATCGAGAAGACCGAGATAAGCGCGGAGATCAGGATCTCGAACCCCGAGCAGATGAAGGCTTTCCTGGACGAGGAAACCAGGATGATGAAGGAGATGGTCGAGAAGATAAAGGCCTCGGGGGCCAATGTGGTGCTATGCCAGAAGGGCATCGATGACATGGTCCAGCACTTCTTGGCGAAGGAGGGGATAATGGCAGTCAGGAGGATAAAGAAATCGGATATGGAGAAATTGGCCAGGGCGACTGGCGGTAAGATAGTGACGAACTTGGACGATCTAAAGCCCGAGGATCTCGGAAAGGCGCAGCTGGCCATCGAGAGGAAGATCGGGGAGGACAAGATGGTCTTCATAGAGGGATGCAAGGATCCGAGATCCGTCTCGATCCTACTCAGGGCCGGCTTGGAGCGCATGGTCGACGAGCTGGAGCGATCGGTGCACGATGCGCTCTCGGTGGTATCCGACGTAATAGAGAAGAACAAGATCGTCGCGGGTGGGGGCTCCGTTGAGGCGGAGCTCGCGAAGAGGCTCAAGTCCTATGCGGCCAAGATAGGCGGCCGGGAGCAGCTGGCCATAGAGGCCTTCGCGGAGTCCTTGGAGGTCATACCGAGGACCTTGGCCGAGAACGCGGGCTTGGATCCCGTGGACATAATGGTGGAGCTAAGATCGGCGCATGAGAGGGAAGGCGGCATTTGGGCGGGCGTTGACGTGTTCGGCGGCAAGGTGGCCGATATGATGAAGCTAGGCGTCATAGAGCCGCTGGCCGTCAAGGAGCAATGCATCAAGTCCGCGGTAGAGGCCGCCTCGATGATATTGAGGATCGATGACGTCATAGCGGCCGCGAAGCCGCCGCCGACGCCGAAGGGCAAGGGCGAAGGCGAGGGCGGCGAATCCTCGGAGATGCCCGAGTTCTAATCCCCAAAAACTTTTATTCCCCAACTTCTTTTTCCCAACCCGCTCCGGTAGTATAGCCCGGTCAAGTATTCTGGCCTCTCGCGGATCCTCGGAGAGAGCCAGGGGCGCGGGTTCAAATGCCTCCACGGGCTGAAAATCCCGCCCGGAGCACCACGGCTTTTATCCCCTTCATCGAAGGCAAGCTGGCCCTCGGGTCTGGTTTTTTGGGAAAGCCGCCCGAGCCCCATCGGTAGCTTAAAAAGGCCTGGCGGGCGAAAAAAGCGGAGGCCGGGGCGTTCCTTGGGCGATCGGAAGCGGATAATCGTGGTGACGGGTACCCCCGGTGTCGGAAAATCGTCATTGGCTAGGGCGCTGGCCGATAGGCTGGGTTGGATCGCCCTGGACCTGAGCGACCTCTCATTAAGGGAGGGTTTTTTGAAAGGCTACGATGAATCGCGGGGGACTTGGGTGATCGACGAGGGGCGCCTGGGGCGGGCCATAGTGCGCCTTTTGAGGGCCTCCAATTCCAATATAATAGCGGTCGGCCATTACGCGCATGCCGTGGTCCCGCCGGAGGAGGTGGAGCTGGCGCTCGTCCTGAGGTGCGACCCCAGGGTCTTGGAGAAGAGGCTCAGGGACAGGGGATACGGGGAGGATAAGGTGTTGGAGAACGTCGAGGCTGAGATCCTTGACTCATGCCTATTGGAGGCCTTGGATAGGCTCGGGGCATCGAGGATCCATGAGATCGATATGACCGAATTGAGCTTGGAGGAAGCCATTGGGGAGGCCCTGGAAGTCTTGAGCAAGAGGAAGCCCCCCTCCCTCTTGGGGATAGATTGGATCGGGGCATTGGAGAGGGATGGGTGCTTGGAAAGATACCTGTCGGGGAGGAGGAATTGGCCCCAGGGACGAAAAGGTATTTGATAATACGATGTGAGAAATGCGGGAGGTTGACCTTGGCCCGCTCCGGCTCAGCCAGCCGCACCTGCCCATCCTGCGGGCATAGGCAAAGGATTTCCACCAATCCCCCGATAGCCTCCTCGGAATCCCCGGAGGAGATCCGCAAGATCCTGGGGGCCCTGAAGTCGAGGGGGATCGGATCGGGCCCCTCCCGACATAAGGATTTAAGGAGGGGGACCCAATAGGGCTTGGTGGTCGGAAATTGTCGGGGGTGGGGGAAAGGAAGTTCTTCGAGGAGCTTTCCCAGCTCCTGAACAAAAATGTAACGGTTGAAACAGTTAACGGCAAAGTATATTCCGGGATCCTCTCCGGCGTCAACGCGAGCTCCATGAGCGTTTGCTTAACCGATGCGAAGGATCAGAGCGGGAGGAGCATCCACAAGCTCTTCATAAATGGCAGCGCGATCCTGGAGATATATAGCGCCGAGAAGCCCTTCGACTTGGAAGCGCTGGCCATGAGGTTGGAGAGGGTTTTCCCGCGCATGGTCAAGATCGTCGAGGGCTCCGGGACCATAGTGGTCATGGATAAGATCAGGGTCGGCGAGAGCGGGTTGATAGAGGGCAGCGGCCCGACCGCGGAGAGGGTTAAGAGGATATACGAGGAGTTCGTAAGGGAGAGGTCGAGGGCGGCTTAGACGACCTCGGCCCCTTCGCCGGCCCTGGCCATTTTCTCCAGAGCATCCGCCAGCCCCCTCGCCTTGGCGTCCAGCTCCTCGATATCCAACTCGGCGCCAAGGAGCCTCGAGAGGAACGTGAGGATGGCCTTGGCCGCGATGGCATCGCCGAAGAAGCCCGGGGTCTCGGCCAATAGGCAAAGCCCGGATATCCCCATCAACTCCGCCAATCCAACCAATATGCCCGCGGCCCCGAATACGCGCCCTTGAAGTATCCCCGCTCCCTTCGAAAGGGCCATGCTTAGCAACTTTGGGTCCGTGGCCGTGCAAAAGATCCGCGGCGCCATCGTTATGGAATCCCTCTTCAACCCACCGAGCGTGATCACGAGGCGACATCCCATGCCCTTGGCCAACTCCAAAGCGCATTCCGCCAATTCGTATTGGCCGCTCGGATTGCTGGCTTGGGCATTCCCGAATAGCAATATTAGATCCCTGGGGATTGAGGCATCGCTGAGGAGGTATAGCTCGTTCCTCTGCGGCCTCAAGTCCCCATCCTCGACCATCGAGATCGGCTGGAACTCCGTGGACAGGATTTGGAAAATGGGCCTTGCCCTATAGGCCTTTATCAAATGCTCCACGGCCATATGGCCGACCAAGCCCACCCCGGGCAGCCCCTCCACTAGGATCGGATCCCTGAGCGCCCCGATCTGGGCCGGCGATAGGGAAATCACTTTATAAGGCAAGGCCGATCATGTTCCCGGCTTCGTGGCAAATCCAATGCGCAATGGGGATAATAAACGTTGGCCGATCGGGATGGGCCCCGGCTCGATCCATTCGAGCAAACCCCCGAGAAGGATTTGATGGGGAGGATCGGGAGGCTTTGGACCGAGAGGGGGGTCTTGGAAACGCCCTATATGTTCCCCGTCGTCAACCCGTTAACGCAGCCGATCTCGCCTCGCGAGCTCAGGGAGCGATTCGGGCTCGGGGCGATAATGGTGAACGCGCATATCCTGAAGAAGAATTTCGGAGATGCCGTAGTTGACAAGGGCGTGCATCGCTTCCTCGATTATGACGGCATAATCGCGACGGACTCCGGGGCCTATCAGATCCTCGTATACGGCGGAATCGATTCGGCCCCCGATGAGATAGTGAGGTTCCAGGAATCGATCGGCAGCGATATAGGCGTCATCTTGGATATACCAACGCCATATGGGGCAAATAGGGAGGAGGCCGAGCGCGGGGTTTTGGAGACCCACAGGAGGGCGGAGGAGGCCTTCGGGATAATATCCGATGAGAATATGCTGTGGATCGGCCCGATCCAAGGGGGGACCCACTTGGACCTCCTCGCGTCCTCGGCCCTGAAGATGTCCTCCCTCCCATTTCATATACTCGCCCTCGGGAGCCCGACGCAAATACTGAAGCAATATAGGTACGACCTCCTATCGAAGATGATAGCGACCGTTAGGTCGATAATACCTCCATCGAAGCCCCTTCACCTCTTCGGCGCTGGCCACCCATCCATGTTCTCCCTAGCCGTCGCGTTAGGGTGCGATCTCTTCGATTCCGCCTCCTATGCCCTATTCGCTAGGGAAGGGCGATACATGACGGAATACGGCACCATGAGGCTGGAGGAGCTCAAGTACTTCCCCTGCTCCTGTAGCGCCTGCTCCGAGTACGAGCCCTCCGAGGTGCTCAAATGCGATAAGGGTTTCATCGAGCGCTTCTTGGCCGAGCACAATCTAAACGCGTGCATCGAGGAGCTCCGCAGGATAAAGCAAGCGATCTCCGACGGCTCCCTCTGGGAGCTCTTGGGGCAGAGGGCCAGGGCCCACCCGGCCTTATTCAGGGCCTTCGCCGGGATGAGCTCCTATTCCGATCTGCTGGAGAGGCATTCGCCATCCACCAAGGATGGCGGCATATTCTACTTCGATCGCTTGGATATCTGGAGGCCCGAGATCCAGCGCTATTGGAAGCGCTTCCTGGAAAGGTACTCAATCCCGGAGGGGGTGGATGAATTGATCGTATACTCCGGATCCGATCCCATCAAGCGCCTGGGCGAGGAGGAGATCCGGAGGACCCGCTTCTTCAAGCTGATAAACCCATATGGGTTCGTGCCATGGGAATTATTGGAATCGTTCCCGCTGTTCCAAACGGAAGGATCGGGGACCATTGAGGAGGTCCCCGAGGAGGCGATCTCGGTCTTCAGGGAGTTCCTGAAGAGGAATAGGGGGGTGAGGATATCATCGCTCCGGATCTCAGGGCGCCCCCTTCAAAGGCTCAAGGATATCTGCGAGGAGTTGGGCATCCCGCTTGAAATTAACGTAGATTTGGGACCTGGGGGCCGAACCGGGGCAAGGACGGGGTCGGCAAAACATATTTAAGCGCGAGGGGGCGCCCCCTCTAGGGAAGCGGATGATTATGGGTGGAATATCGGATGGAGTTGCGATTCTTGGGCGCATGCTCCGAGGTGGGGAGGTCCGCCGTGGCCCTCCGAGCCGGGGGCAAATGCGTCCTTATGGATTATGGGGTATTGCTGGACGATGAGATAGGCTTCCCGGCCCATATACCGGCCAAGGAAGTGGATGCGATCCTGCTTACGCATGCCCATTTGGATCATAGCGGGCTGATCCCGCTCTTCTACATAAGGAACGGCATCCCGGTCCACGCCGTGGAGCCCACCTTCAAATTTTCGGACCTCCTCATAAAGGATTTCCTCCATTTGAGCGGCTACTATCTCCCATACGAATACGTGGACCTGAAGGGCATGATGGGCCACGCCGTGGGGCATAGGTATTCGGAGCCATTTGAGATAAACGGGATCGAGGTCACGTTCCTAAACGCCGGGCATATACCCGGGAGTTGCCAAATCCTAATAGAGGCGGAGGGGAAGAGGCTGCTCTATACCGGGGATTTCAACACCAAGCCGAGCAGGCTCTTGAGCGGGGCCGATCGAGCGCCTTCGGATTTGGACGCCATCGTGATCGAGAGCACCTATGCGAACGAGGATCACCCGGATAGGGAGGAGTTGGAGAAGGAGTTCGTCTCCAGGTGCAGGGAGGTCGTGGAAAGGGGCGGGACGGTCCTCGTCCCGGCCTTCGGTGTTGGGAGATCGCAGGAGGTATTGCTGATACTGGAGGCCCACGGTTTCGATTACCCAGTCTACGTGGACGGGATGGCCTTGGATGCGATTGAATTGCTCGCGGGGCATCCGGAGTCGCTTCGGGACTTTGAGCTTTTCGAGAGGGCTGTTAGGAACGCGAGGTGGATCAACGATTGGCGCGAGCGAAGGCTCGCCGTGAAAACGCCATCGGTCATAATCTCCCCGGCCGGCATGTTGAAAGGCGGGGCGGCCGTCTTCTATATGGAATCGATCTCCCAGGATGAGCGCAATGCCATTTACCTAGTAAGCTTCCAGATCCCGGGGACGCCGGGGAGCATCCTTTTGGATAAGAAGAGGTTCGTTATAAAGGGAAAGGAGAGGAAGGTCCTGGCCGAGGTGGATAAGTTCGCATTCTCCTCCCATTGCGGTCGTTCGGATCTGGAGACCACCCTCTCGAAGCTGGATGGGAGGGCGAAGGTATTCGTGGTACACGGCGCGGAGGGGAATTGCGAAAGGCTGGCCAGCTGGGCCTCCGGGGAACTGGGTTTGGAGGCCCACGCGCCGAGGCCAGGGGATATCCACAAGATTGGGTGAAGGAGATCCCTTGGGCGCCGGCCCCGAATTGAGCGAACCGGCGGAGGAGTTCAGGATCAATGCGCGGCACATCTGTCCGGCGATCCTCTCCCTCCTCACCACAGGCCTCCTCTCGTATCCCATATATCATTCCAAGCTCGAGATAGAGCCCATAACGATCTTCGAGGAGAGCCCTGGGGGGGCCGCTTTGAACGCAGTTTATTTCATAGCAATCCTGGCCGGCTCTGCGACCGCGCTATATCTCCTGCTCAAGTACGGATTCTCCAAGCTAGTGAAATATTCAATGAGGCTCGCGGTGGCGCTGGTCTCCCTTTTCGTCTCAGATTGGAGCGTTGGGCTTTTCTTCCAAGCGCTCTGGCCCAGCGCCGAGCCCAATAAAGCGATCATAGCGTTGCCAATAGCCGCGGCATTGGTCTATGGATCGTTAAGGGGGGGCGAGCCCATTAAGGCGGTGTCGATCGCAGTGCTGGGCGCGATGATCGGGACCTTCCTGGGGAGCTCCATCCCGTTGCTTACCTCGATCGCCCTGCTCCTAGCGCTGGCGGTTTACGATATGGTGGCGGTCTTCAGGGGCCCGATAGGGAAGATCGCCGAGATATCCCCCCTCGAGGAGTTCCCGGGGGCGACCCTGACCTATCGGGGGGTAACAATCGGGATGGGGGATTTGGTCTTCTATTCTATGCTGGCCGGGGGGGCCATGGTGAACTTCGGCCCCCTGCATTACCTGCTCTCGAGCCTGGGTTTAATAGCGGGCCTTTGGGCGGGCTTGAGGGCGCTCAACAGGAGGTCTATCTTCCCGGGATTGCCCCTCGCCATATTATCTGGCCTTTCCATGATCGGGGTATTGGAGATCCTCAGAGCCCTATTATCGACCTGACCCTCGCCTCAAGGAGCTCCTTGGAGCGCCTCAGAGCCTCCCTCCTCCGATCCAGGAAGTCCGAGATCCTCTCAAGCCCCGCGCGCCTCCTCTCGATGGCCTCCCTCACCCTCTCCGGGGATGGGCCGCCGATAACCCTGTGGGATTCCACGAACCTCCTGGGATCGATCACCCGCCCCAATTCCCCAGAATCCAGATCAAGCTCCACGCCGGCCCTCCTCTTGGCGACCTCCTTGAGCAATTCCGGGGAGAGATCCGACATCCCCTTTCCACTTTCATATAGGATCCCGCATATCTCGCCGACTATCCTATAGGCGGATCTGAACGGTATCCGATGCTTGGAGTATAGGAAGTTGGCAAGCTCCGAGGCGGTAGCGAACTGCGCTGATAATCTTCCCTCAGCGCCCACCACGACCTTGACCTTCGGGACCATCTCCGAGAGCAATGGGATGGCCCTCTTCAATTCATCCACGCCACTCCAAAGCCTTGGGGTCAGCTCCTGGAAATCCAAGTTATATCCCGAGGGCAGGGCCTTCAGGATTGAGAAAGCGGCCGCGAGATCCCCGAGGATCGCCGATAGCCTCGCCCGCATCACCTCCAACATGTCCGGATTCCTCTTCTGGGGCATTATGCTGCTCGTGGAGGAGAAGCCGGGCGGGAGCTCAAATATCGAGAACTCCGGGGTGGAATAAAGTATCAGGTCTTCCAAGAACCTGATCAAATGCCAAGCCATTATAGAGAGGTCCGCTAGGGCCTCCAGGGCGAAATCCCTATCCCCGACCGCATCCAATGAATTCTCCACGAGGCCATCGAAGCCCAGCAGCTCGCTGACCCTATGGCGGTTTATCGGGAAGCTGGTCGTCGCCAACGCTGCGGCGCCCATCGGGCATTTGTTTATCCTCCCATAGGCCTCCATCAACCTCTCGATATCCCTAGCGAGGGCATCGAACTGGGCGATAGCGTAATGGGCCAAGGTTATCGGTTGGGCGACCCTGAGGTGCGTATAGCCCGGCATTAGGGAGTAAAGGCCTCCCTCGGCGAGCTCCAAGAGCCCCCGCAGGAGGTCAGCCCCCAGGCCGATCAGGTCCAGGATCTCGCGGCGCAGCCTCATCCTGAGGGCGGTCGCTATTTGATCGTTCCTGCTCTTGGCTAAGTTGAGGTTCCCACCTACCCCCTCGCCCGCGATGGTGGAAACCTCGTCCTCGATGCAAACGTAGGCATCCTCCTTGCCCCCATCCAATCTAATCGTTCCCCTGAGCTCGGCGAGGGACTTGAGGATCTTGGCCCCGACCTCCTTGGCCAATATGCCCTCCTCGATGAGCATGAGGATATGCGCCATGTTTATGTCGAACAGCTCCTCGAGTATCCTCCCATCCTGATCCACGGAGGAGATGTACCCGACGACCTCGGGTTTGATATACGGGAGTATTCCTCCCCTCAGCGTTTCCGACAAAGCTCAAGCACCAGTTCCCGATGCCCTCCTCCTGACGGCGTTGGCCACCTTCGATGCCAAGCCCCATATCTCCACGAAGCCCTCTGAGAGCCTCTGATCGAACGTAGTCTCCACCCCATAGGTCGCCAAGCCAATATCGTAGAGGGAAAATCGCGAGGACCTCCCGACTACGGAGGCGCTGCCCTTATATAGCTTCATCTTGACGATCCCCGATACCCGCTCCTGCGTCCTCTCTATGAAGCCCTCCAAATCCTCCCTGAGCGGATCGACCCATAGCCCATTGTACACGAGCCTCGACCAAGCCGAGTCGACCATTTGCTTGAACTCCAACTCATGCCTAGTTAGGACGGCCTTTTCCAAATCCTCGTGGGCCTCTATGATCGTCAACGCGGCCGGGCACTCGTAAACCTCCCTGGATTTTATGCCAACCAATCGATCCTCCAAATGATCTATTCGGCCGACCCCGTGAGATCCCGCGAGGGCATTGAGCTCGGATATAAGATCCACCAACCCCTTCCTTTCCCCGTTCAAGCTCACCGGCAAGCCGCCATCGAAGCCTATTTCAACGTAGGCGGGAGAATCCGGCGCATCCCAGGGCGCCCTCGTCCATTCGAAGGCCCCCTCGGGGGGCTCCACGCTCGGATCCTCGAGCGGCCCCCCCTCCACGGACCTCCCCCAAAGGTTCTTATCAACGCTGAACGTCTTCCCGAGCTCCTCGCTTAGCGGTATGCCGTGCCTCCTCGCGTATTCCATCTCCTCCTGCCTGCTGAGCCCCCACTCCCTTATGGGGGCTATTATCCTCAAGCTCGGGTCCAAGGCCCTCACGGTGACCTCGAACCTGACCTGGTCGTTGCCCTTGCCGGTGGATCCATGGGCCACGCCAACAGCCCCCTCCTTCCAAGCTATCTCCACGAGCTTCTTGGATATCAGGGGCCTCGAGAGCGCCGTGCTGAGGGGGTATTTGCCCTCGTAAAGCGCATTGGCCTTTATGGCTCTCGATATGTATTCGTTCGCGAACTCCTCCTTTGAGTCGATGGAATAATGCCTCACGGCGCCGAGCTTGAGGGCCTTCTCCTCTATGAGCTTGAAATCAGACCCCTGCCCAAGGTCGAGGGTCATTGTGACCACGTCGAAGCCGTACTTCTCCTGGATCCATTTTATCGCAACGGACGTATCCAAACCGCCCGAGTAGGCGAGGACTATGAGCTCCTTCATCGGGATCACTTTCGGTTCAGATAAATCCCCCTTCCCCTTAAAGAGATTGCTCGAGCGGGCCCGCGGGCGCGCCGCTGGGAGCGTTGCGCTGGGGCCCCGGGGGATCCCCATCGGCCAGGATTCGCTAACATTTATATAGGGAATCCCCCCTCCCTTAGGCTCCAGAGGAGCCGACAGGACAAATGTCCAACGATCGCCTTGGCCAATCGATCCTTGCCCCCAGAGCCCTAGACTTGGCTCCCTTGGCGATCGCGCTCCTCGTAGTATTGCTTGCGTGAGCCCAGCGCGGATCAAAATTCGCAATCCTGCGCTGGGCTTGGAGGTGTTTTGTGAAAGATGTTAGAACTATCCGGTTCAAGGGCCCTCGTGAAGGCCCTCGAGAGGGAAGGGGTATCGGTGATATTCGGGCTGCCGGGCGGGGCGATAATGCCCGTTTACGACGCCCTCCTGGACTCGGGGATCAGGCACATACTCGCCAGGCATGAGCAATCGGCTGCCCATATGGCCGATGGATACGCGAGGGCCAGCGGCCGGGCCGGAGTTTGCATGGCCACGTCCGGCCCCGGCTCCACGAACCTCGTTACCGGCATAGCGAACGCCTACATGGATTCATCCCCGATAGTGGCCTTCACCGGCCAAGTCCCCAGGGCGATGATCGGCCGGGATGCCTTCCAAGAGGCCGATATAATAGGGATAACGTCCCCGATAACCAAATACAACTACCAGGTCCGATCGGCATCGGAGATACCGAGCGTGGTCAAGAAGGCCTTCTTGATAGCCACCAGCGGGAGGCCCGGCCCGGTCTTGGTGGATCTGCCGAAGGACGTTCAAACGGAGGTCGCGGGGATGGAGTTCCCGGATAAGGTCGAGGTTAGGGGCCTCTCCTCCCCACCCGATCCGGACCCGGAGCTCCTGGGGAGAGCGGCCGAGCTATTGGCCGAGGCCGATGCCCCCTTCATATTGGCGGGAGGCGGCGTCAGGATCTCGAACGCGCATCGAGAGCTCGTTAGATTGGCCGAGCTCCTGATGGCGCCCGTGGGGACGACCCTGATGGGCAAGGGATGCATCAGGGAGGATCACCCGCTTTCCGTCGGGGTCATCGGGATGCATGGCTCCCCGTTGGCCAATACGCTCATCGTGAAGGCCGACGTCCTATTGGCCGTGGGGACGAGGTTCGCCGATAGGACGACATGCGACGCGGATGCGTTCTGCAAGGAGGCTAAGATAATACACATCGATATAGATCCGGCCGAGATAGGGAAGAACAAGAGGGTTCATATAGGGATAGAGGGGGATGCCCGGAAGGCCTTGGTCGGGCTGATCGAGGAGCTCGCCAAGAGGCTTAAGGGGGAGAGGTCGGCGCATTGGTATGAGAGGATCAAGCAGGTCAAGGCGAAGCTCCAGAACGAGGACGGCGATGGCCTATCCCCGCCCAGGTTGCTGAAGAGGTTGAGGAGGCTGTTGCCCGATGACGCCATAGTGACGACGGAGGTTGGCCAGAACCAGATGTGGGCCTCGCTCCATTTCAAGGCGTATGGGCCGAGGAACTTCATAACCTCCGGCGGCTTGGGGACGATGGGGTTCGGATTCCCGGCGGCGATAGGGGCGAAGGTCGCGAGGCCCGATGTCCCGGTCGTGGACATAGCCGGGGACGGGAGCTTCCAAATGACGATGAACTCCCTGGCCACCTCCGTTTCGGAGGGGATACCGGTCATCGTGGTGATATTGAACAATCGCATGTTGGGCATGGTGGCGCAATGGCAGCGCCTCTTCTTCCGGGGGAGGTATTCGGCGGTCGAGATAAGGCCCCCGGATTTCGTCAAAATAGCCGAGGCATATGGCGCGCAGGGGATCAGGGCCGAATCCATGGAGGAGTTCGAGAGGGCGGTCAAGGCGGCCCTGGGGAGCGACGTCACGACCGTAATAGACGTCCCTATAAACCCCGAGGAGGACGTCTTCCCAATGGTGCCGCCGGGTTGCAAGCTGGAGGACATGATGGGGGTTTGATGCGGTTTGAAGACCTTCATATTCGGGACTTTGGTCGAGCATAAGCCCGGGGTTCTGCAAAAGGTCTCGAATATGTTCAGACAGAGGAACTTCAACATAGAGAGCATAACCGTCGGGCCAACCGAGCGCGAGGACGTCGCAAGGATGACCATAACCATGAAGGGGGAGGAGGAGGACGCGGTGCAATTGGAGAAGCAGCTCAGGAAGCTCATAGACGTGCTGGAGGTCAAGTTGCTCGACCCGAGCGAAACGGTCGTGAGGGAACTGGCCCTCGTAAAGGTCAGGGCGGATGATTGGAGGGCCAGATCCGATCTGGTGAACTGGGCCAATATATTCAGGAGCAGGATAGTGGACGTCTCCCCCGACGCCATAATGATCGAGATAACCGGCGCGCCATCCAAGATCGACGCCTTCTTGGAGCTCATGAAGCGCTTCGAGCTCCTCGAGATATCGCGGACGGGGATCACCGCGATGGAAAGAGGTTTAAACAGGATCGGGCTGAAATAATAAAACGGTGCGGCGCATGGCGAGGATATACTTCGATAAGGATATCGAATATGAGGTTATAAAGGACAAGGCCGTGGCCGTGATAGGCTACGGCAGCCAGGGCAGGGCCCAAGCCCTGAACATGAGGGACTCCGGCCTGAACGTAATCCTCGGCCTAAGGCCGAAGGGGAAGAGCTGGGAGAAGGCGGTGAGCGATGGGTTCTCGCCGCTCCCGATCGGAGAGGCAGCCGAGAAGGGGGACATAATCCACATCCTCCTCCCCGACATGGTCCAACCGCAGGTATACGAACGATACATAGCTAAGCATATGGTGGACGGCAAGGTCCTGAGCTTCTCCCACGGGTTCAATATCCACTACGGCCTCATAACCCCCCCTGAAGGCGTCGACGTGATAATGGTCGCGCCGAAGTCGCCGGGGGCGAGGGTCAGGGAGACCTATGTGGCCGGGTCTGGCGTCCCGGCCCTGATAGCGGTCCACAGGGATAGCAGCGGGAACGCGAAGAGGATCTCCCTCGAGATGGGGAAGGCCATCGGATGCGCCAGGGCCGGCTTGATCGAGACGACCTTCGCGGAGGAAACTGAGACGGACATCATAGGGGAGCAAACGGTCCTGGTCGGCGGCTTGATCGAGCTGATAAAGAACGGGTTCGAGGTGCTCGTCGAGGCCGGATATCAGCCCGAGGTCGCTTATTTCGAGGTCCTGAACGAGGCGAAGTTGATAATGGATATGATAGCGGAGGGAGGGTTCATGAAGATGCTGAGGGCGGTCTCCGATACCGCCAAATACGGCGGATTGACGGTGGGCCCGAAGGTCGTGGACAAGAGGGTCAAGAGGAATATGAAGGCCGTCGTCAAGAACGTCAGGAGCGGGGCGTTCGCGAGGGAATGGATCAGGGTTTGGAGGGAGAGGCCGGAGAAGCTCAAGGCCCTCATGAAGGCGATCGAGCGCCACCCGATAGAGAAGGTCGGGAGGAAGATACGGAAGCTATCCGGGCTGGAGGAGTAGGGAAGGGGGGTGGAAGGGATCGGGAAGACCATAAGCGAGAAGGTCCTCTCGAGGGCCTCTGGCAAACCCGATGCCTCGGCCGGGGACATAGTCCTGGCCGAGATCGACCTGCTCATGCTCCACGAGATAACGGGCCCCTTGGCGATAAGGGCCTTCGAGGAGATGGGCTTCGAGAGGGTGTGGGATCCATCCAAGGTCGTCGTGGTCTTCGATCACAACGTACCGCCGAGCGACATAAGCTCGGCATCCATGATGCGCGAGATGAGGTCCTTCGTCCGAGCCAAGGGCTTGACCAACTTCTTCGAGATCGGTAGGGGCGGTATAGCGCATCAGCTATTGGCGGAGAAGGGGATGTCGGCCCCGGGGAGGCTGATAATCGGTGCCGATAGCCACACCTGCACGGCCGGGGGCCTGGGGGCGTTCGGCGTCGGGGTCGGATCGACCGAGGCGGCCGCCGTGCTGGGGACTGGGAAGCTCTGGCTCAGGGTCCCGGAGACCTATAGGGTGATAGTGCGCAATAGGTTGATCGAGCCATCTTCGCCAAAGGATTTGATATTGGAGATAATAGGCGAGATAGGCATGGAGGGGGCGATATATAAGGCCATAGAATACTGCGGCGAGGGCATAAGGTCGATGAGCTTGGATGGCCGGTTGACCTTGGCCAATATGTCGATAGAGATGAGCGCCAAAACGGGCATAGTGGAGCCCGATGAGAAAGTCGCTTATTACATAAGGAAGAGGACTGGGGAGGACGTGGAGCTTGTGAGGAGCGACGAGGACGCGGTGTTTGAGGAAACGTTCGAATTCGATGCCTCCAAGACGGAGCCGTTGGTCGCGGTCCCGCCCAGGATCGACGACGTCAAACCGGCGAGGGAGCTGGGGGGAGTGGAGATCGATCAGGCCTTCTTGGGCTCGTGCACCAACGGGAGGCTGGAGGACTTGAGGGCGGCCGCGAGGATATTGAAATCCAATAGGGTGAACCCAAGGGTTAGGATGATCGTGACGCCGGCATCGATGGAGGTATATCGCGAGGCCATGAAGGAGGGGCTATTGGATATATTCGCGAGGGCCGGGGCGATAATTTGCTGCCCCTCGTGCGGCCCCTGCTTGGGAATGTCGCAAGGGGTCCTCGGCCCCGAGGAGGTTTGCGTATCCTCCACGAATAGGAACTTCGTGGGGAGGATGGGGCATAGGAGCTCCAAGGTGTACTTGGCCTCCCCGGCCACCGTGGCGGCTTCCGCGATAACCGGGAGGATAACCGATCCGAGGGATATTGAATGAAAGTCCTAACGGGCAAGGTAACGAAGCTTCCGGACAACGTCAATACGGATGACATAATACCCGCCAGATATCTATCGAGCATGGATTTGGATGCGATGACCGAGCACGCTTTCGAGGATTACGATGCGAGCCTAAAGGAGAAGGTCAGGGAAGGGGGGATCATAGTGGCCGGCAAAAACTTCGGATGCGGGAGCTCCAGGGAGCACGCCGTGATAGTCCTCAAGAAGGCGGGCCTCAAGGCCGTGATCGCGGAATCGTTCGCGAGGATCTTCTTCAGGAACTCCATAAACCAGGGGCTCCTGGCGCTCCAGCTCGAGGGATCCTCAGAGCCAATCAAGGATGGGGATTCGGTCAAGATAGACTTGGAGAGGTTCATCGTCGAGAACGAGACTAGGTCGTCGATCCATCGCTTGAGGCCGATCCCGCCGTTCCTGCTATCGATATTGAACGAGGGCGGCCTGGTTCCGTATCTCAAGAAGAGGAGGGGTTGGGGGATTGAGGCGTAGTAGGGGCGAATCGGCGCCGTAATGCGCCGGCATATCTGGCCAAAAGGGACCTCTCCGATATCCGCTTCTCCTTGGGCCTAAAGCCCTCCAGCCTCCGCCCGATCTCGTCGCTCGGGATGGCCAGATCCAGCCTCCTGCGGGGTATGTCTATCTCGATCGGGTCCCCGTCCCTGACCACGGCTATCGGCCCGCCCAGGGCCGCCTCGGGCTCCACGTGGCCTATGCATGGCCCCCTCGTTCCACCCGAGAACCTCCCATCCGTCACTAGCGCGACCCTCTCAAGGCCCATGCCAACTATCAGGGAGGTCGGGGCCAGCATCTCCCTCATCCCAGGCCCGCCGACGTAGCCCTCGTACCTTATCACCACGACGTCCCCCTCCCGAACCCTGCCCTCGCTTATCCCCTTCACCGCCTCCTCCTCAGAATCGAACACCACAGCCCTCCCCGAGAACCTCAACATGGCCTCTGGGACCGACGAATGCTTGACGACCGCTCCATCAGGCGCGAGGCTCCCCCTCAGTATCGCTATGCCCCCCTCAGCGTGGATGGGCCTATCCAAGGGCCTGATGACCTCCTCGTCCTCTATCGAGGCCTCCCTCAGCAATTCCCCAATGCTCTTCCCGGAAACGGTCATCTCCCCCTTACTCAGGAATGGCTCGAGCCTCCTCAGGATGGCGGGGACCCCCCCGGCCCTATCTAGGTCGATCATAAAGTAGGGGCCGCCCGGCCTCATGTCGCATATATGCGGCACCCTCCTCCCGATCTCATCGAACTCCTCGAGCCGTAGGTCGATCCCGAGCTCCGCCGCTATGGCCCTGAGGTGCAATACGCTGTTGGTGGAGCCCCCCAGGGCCATATCCACGGCTATCGCGTTCCTGAAGGCCCCCAAGGTCATTATATCGCTGGGCTTTATCCCGGACTTCAGGAGATCCATGACCCTCCTCCCGGATTCCTCGGCGATCCTGAGCTTCTTCGCGGTTACCGCATGCGATGTGGCGCACCCGGGCAGCGACATCCCCATGGCCTCCGTCAGGCAGGCCATCGTGTTTGCGGTGAACATCCCGGCGCAGGATCCCGGGCCGGGACAGGCCGAGGATTCCAGCTCCGCCAAATCCCGCTCGGATATGGTCCCCCTCTTCAGCTCCCCCACCGCCTCGAAGACCGATATCACGTCGACCCTCTTCCCCCTATGGATCCCCGGGTACATGGGCCCCCCGGTCACCACTATGGAGGGTATATCCAACCTGGCCGCGGCCATTAGGTGGCCCGGGAGGATCTTATCGCAGGAGGATATCAGGACCATGGCATCGAAGGCGTGGGCCCTCACCATGGCCTCGATGGAATCGGCTATCAGGTCCCTGCTGAATAGGGAATACTTCATCCCCTCGTGGCCCATCGCTATGCCATCGCATATGGCTATCGTATCGAACTCGAGCGGAGTGCCCCCGCTTGATCTGACCCCGGCCTTAACGGCCTCGGAAACCCTCCTGAGGTGAACGTGGCCGGGGACTATTTCGTTCCAGGAGTTTACTATCGCGATCAACGGCCTCCCTATATCCCCATCGGATAGCCCAGTGGCCTTGAGGAGGGCCCTCCTCGGAGCCGCCTCCGCCCCCTCCTTCATCCTCGCGCTGAGCATCCCCAATCCCATCCAGATATGGCCCTCGGGAATGCTTAAAAGCTATGTTATCCTTAGGGCTGGCGAGGGCGATTTGGAGGACCTAATCATAATAGGATCGGGATGCGCCGGATGCACGGCGGCCATATACGCCTCGAGGGCGGGCCTCGAGCCGTTTGTGATCGAGGGGCCGCAGCCCGGGGGCCAATTGGCGATGGCCGGGGAGGTCGAGAACTTCCCCGGATTCCCGGATCCTATCCCGGGCCCCGCCTTGGTCGAGAGGATGAGGCAGCAGGCGGAAAGGTTGGGCGCGCGATTCGAGGGCGCATCCGTTATCAGGGTTGATTTTTCGAAGAGGCCCCTGGAGGTCTTCACGGAATCGGAAGCGTACGGAGCGAGGAGCATCATAATAGCCACCGGGGCCTCGGCGAAATGGTTGGGGCTCGAGTCCGAGAGGAGGCTGATCGGCAGGGGGGTTTCCGCATGCGCTCATTGCGATGGATATTTCTACAAGGGGAAGAGGGTCGTCGTCGTCGGCGGCGGGGACACGGCCCTGGGGGAAGCGCTCTTCCTGAGCGGGATAGCTAGGGAGGTAATAGTCGTGCACAGGAGATCGAAGCTCAGGGCCAAGAGGGCCCTGCAGGAGAGGGCCTTCGGTAACGATAGGATAAGGTTCGAATGGAATAAGGTCGTTGCGGATATATTGGGCGACGAGAAGGTGAGCGGGGTCCTCCTGAAGGACGTCATCACAGGCGAGGTGAAGAAGATCGATTGCGATGGCCTATTCGTTGCAATAGGCCACAAGCCCAACACGGAGGTCTTCAGGGGTCAATTGGAGATGGATGAGGAGGGCTACATAATAACCAAGGACCTTGTGAAGACTAGCGTGGACGGGGTCTTCGCCGCCGGCGACGTATGCAGCAAGAATTATAGGCAGGCGGTGATAGCCTCGGCGCTCGGCGCCATCGCGGCCATGGAGGCCGAGAGGTTCCTCGAGGGCAGATCCCTCTGATCGCTCCCCCTTCGACCCGAAGATTTAATTATCCGCCCCTTCGAAGGCACGGCGCCATGTTGATCAGCGAATTGGCTGGAAAGAGGGTCTACGATTCCTCGATGGCCTCGTTGGGGAAGGTGAAGGACATCGAGATCGATCCGGTTGGTTTGGTGGCGAAGTACCTCATAGTCGAGCTCGATGGAGGGGCCGCGAGGAGGATCTTGGGCGGCAGGGCCGTATTGAGGAAGGCCAAGGCCAAGGTCCCCACCTCGTATATACATCGCCTCGGGGACGCCATCGTCTTGAACGTCGCCATGGACGACCTCAGGGGGAGGCTGGAGAGGGTCTAAGGATCCCCAGGGGTATTTAATTCCCCAGCGAGCCCGCGCTCGATCCGCGCGATCATGAGCCCAGGGAGAACTCCTCGTGGATCGCCCTCACGGCGGTTGCGCCGTCGGATTCCCCAACCACGAACGATATATTCAATTCCGAGGACCCCTGGGCTATCATCCTCACGTTGACGCCCTTCCTCGCGACGGCCGTAAAAACCCTGGCCGCAACGCCCGGGGTCCCCCTCATGCCGGCGCCAACCGCGGCCACGACGCAAACATCGTCTTCCGATATCACCTCCTTGACCAATCCCCTCTCCTGAAGATCCCTCCTAAGGGCCGCGACGGCCTCCTTGGAACTCGCCCTGGGAACGACGAGGGATATGTTATACTCGGATGAGCTTTGGGAGATCATGAGCACGTTTATCCTATTATCCCCCAGTATTTTGAATATCCTGGCGGCCGCGCCCGGCGCCCCAACCATGCCCGCCCCGCTAACGGTTATGAGGCTCACGTTTTTTATCAGCGTGACGGCCTTCACAACCTTATCGCTTCGATCCCCCCCTTCCTTTGTTATGAGGGTCCCCTCCCCATCCGGGTCGAACGTGTTCTTTATCCTCAGCGGTATGCCTTTCTCCGAAACGGGCTCCAATGCCCTCGGGTGCAGCGATTTGGCCCCGAAGAAGGCCATCTCGGCCGCCTCGGAGTAAGATACCCTCCGTATGGTCTTGGCGGATGGCACGATCTTCGGATCCGCTGTCATGAGGCCGTTCACATCGGTCATCAACCATACTTCGTCGGCGTCGAGTAGCGCCCCCAATATTGTGGCCGTATAATCCGATCCCCCCCTCCCCAGGGTAGTCACGATGCCATCGGCGGTCCCGCCTATGAAGCCCGTCACCACCGGGATCGAGCCGCTCCTGAGCCTTCCCTCCAAAACGGCCTTGACCCTCTCCCTTGCCAACTCGTAGATGGGCGCCGCCTCGCCGAAGTTGGCGTCGGTTATTATCCCGGCCTCGAAGCCCGTGAAATATTCGGCCCTCATGCCCAAGTCCCGGAGGGCGCCGCATAATATCCTCGTCGAGAGCCTCTCGCCGAAGGAGAGGATGTAGTCCCTGGATCTGGGCGTGAGCTCCGAGAGATATGAAACGCCTATCAGGGCCCTTCCGAGATCCGAGAGCTCCCTCTCGATATTGCCAGCGAGCTCCCCCCTGAGCCCCGGGTCGGAGACAGCCTCCTCGAGGGCATCCAGGTGCCTTTTGGATAGCCTCTCGAGGAACCCCTCCACGTACGCCCTTTCGCCAGCCTTGGCCCTCTCGGCGGCCCCGATCAAATCATCGGTGACGCCGCCCATCGCCGAGGCGACTACGGCGATTTCCTCTATCTGGCCCTTATACCTCTTAACTAGCTCGGCGGCGTTCCTTATCCTTTTGCCGTCCGATAGGGAGGTTCCGCCGAATTTCATGACTATCCTCAAGGCCCAGCTTTGCGCCTCCCAAAGCTCCCCATTGGGCTCGAGCTTTTCATGGGAGTGAAATTTAAGCTTAAGGGGGGTGGGAATAGCAAACAATAATAGGGATAGGGCAATCGGTAGGATCGGCGATCCGATATGAAAGTGGACGGATACGAAATCCCCGAGGGCCTATATTATTCCAGGGAACATGAATGGGTGAAGGTGGAGGGGGATCGCTGCAGGGTCGGCATAACCGATTATGCCCAAGCGACTTTGCACGACATAGTATACGTGGAATTGCCGAAGATCGGCTCGAGGGTTTCCCAGATGCAACAGCTCGGCACGGTCGAATCCGTAAAGGCCGTGTCGGAGATATATTCCCCGATCTCGGGGGAGGTATTGGAGGTCAACGAGGAATTATCCAAGCATCCCGAGCTGGTGAACGAGAGCCCCTATGAGAGGGGGTGGATAGCCATAATAAAGCCGTCGAGCTTGGAGGCCGATCTGAGGAACTTGATGGATCCAAGGGGGTATTCGGAGTTCCTGCGGGCCCTCCTGAAGAAATGACGAAGCGGCCTACTTCAGGGGCACGTACATGGAGCTCCTCGATGCCCCTATGCCGGGCGCGCCGTGGACCACCTTCTTGTTGGTGATGGCGAATTCCCCAAGGTAATGGCCGATCATCTCGGGCTTAATTTCCACGGGGACGAACTCCTTCCCGTTGTGGACGAGTATGGTGAAACCGACCATCTCCGGAAGGATCACCATATCCCGGCAATGCGTTTTGACGGGTTTCCCCCCCTTGGCCTTCGCCTCCCTGATCTTCTTCAGGAGCTTCCTCTGCTCCTCCGTGAGGCCCCTCAGGAGCGACCTCCTTTGCCTCGAGGGGAGCATCTTTATGAAGTCATCCATGGAGACCTCTAGGAGCTGCTCCAAGGTCAGGCCCCTATAGGTGAACTCCTTCACCATTTCCCATCAGGCCGATCCCTATTCCAAGGCCCCTTATTAATCCTATCACAAGCCCATCAATTCCAGACGAGCGCCGCAATGCGATGGCCGCTCTATTCCCTGCTCTTCCGCCCGCGCCCGGTCCTCCTGGCGGCTATCAATCCGACCTTCCTGCCGGGCGGCGCGTTGCGGCTCACCGTCTCGGGCTTCCCCGCGTGCTTATGCCTTCCGCCCCCGAAGGGATGGGAGGCGGCCACCATGGCGGTCGCCTTGCTCGTGGGCCATTTCCTGCCCCTGGCCCTCATCAATTTCCATTTATTCCCGGCTTTGACGAAGGGCTTCTCCGTCCTCCCGCCCCCGGCCACCACGCCCACCATCGCCAAGCATTTATCGCTCAAGTACTTCGTCTTCCCGGAGGGCAACCTCACCTCGGTGCCGAACGGCGTATGGGCCACGACTAGGGCATAGGCGCCGGAGGATCTCGCCATGGTGCCCCCGTCCCCGGGCTGCATCTCCATATTGCAGACCAACGTCCCCTCCGGTATCTTCCCCAAGGGCCGCACCTCCCCGATACCTATCTCGGAGCTCCCCCCTATGGATATCTCCTGCCCCACGAAGAGCCCCTCGGGGGCCACGAGGTAGCACTCCTGGCCATTCTCCAACTCGATCCTCGCCAAGGGCGCCCCCCTGCCCGGCTCGTGGAGCAATTCTTCCACCCTCCCCCTCACCCCGGCCTCCAATTCCCTCTCCGATAACCTCGGGTATTGGGCCGGGGCCACCCTCCTATGGGTCGGGGCCCTGAAGACCGAGGTGCCCCTCCCCCTCCTCCTCACAAGGATCCTCTTGCCCATGCCCTTCGCGCCCCCTCACAGTATCCCGAGCTTTACCGCGAGCTCCGAGGCCTTGAACTCCGGGCTCAATTTCACGAAGGCCTTCTTAAGGCCTTGGGGCGTTATGCAAATATTCACCTTCTCCACCTTCACCTCATATAGGGTTTCCACGGCCCTCTTCACATCCCTTTTGGACGCCTTGAGGTCCACCACGAACGTTATTTTGTTCTCCCTCTCGATCAGGCCCACGGAATCCTCGGAAACTAAGGGGTAGAGTATCGTCTTATGCGCCCTTTCGCTCAATGCAACGCCACGCCCTCGAACAACTTCTCCAAGCCCATTATCGCGGACTCCGACCAGAGCGTCAGCCTACCGGCATGCGTTCCCGGAGCCAAGAGCTCCACGTTCAGCTTATTCAAGGTCACAACATCGACCCCCGGTATGTTCCTGGCCCCCCTCACTATGCCTTCATCGCTCCCGACGACTATCAGCGGCCCCCTCGGGATCCTCTTAACCCTACCGCGCGAGCGGGATCCCCTGGGCAATATCTTCTCCCTCGAGAGGACCCTCTCGACATCTTTCCAGACCCCTATCCCCTTCAGGGCTTCGATGACCCTCGACGTCCTATCGAGCTTCTGTATCTCATCCGATACGATTATGGGGAAGCTCTCGATCCCATCGATCACATGCCCCCTCTTCTCGATCAATTCCCTCACCCCAGTCGCGGCTATCGCGGAGGCCAGCGCCAACTTCCTCTCCTTCCTGTTTATCTTCTTCTCAATCACCTTCTCGGCCCTCGGGGGATGGGCCAGCCTCCCCTTCACGGTGCCCGGGGCGAAGGCGGCGGATCCGGCCCTCGGGTGGCGCTCCCCCTTGACCCTCGGGACCCTGGCGAGGCCATGGCCGACCCCGTAGGATTCGGCGGTCGTCCTCTTCCCGGCCATCGGATCCCTGCCCTTGGGCTGGAGCCTATGGGTCTGCAGGGCGACGACCGCCCTCCTTATGAGATCCGGCCTATATCGGGTTTGGAATACCTTGGGTAACTCCACCTCGCGAATGGGCTTTCCCTCGAGATCGATCACGCTGGTCTTCATGGGGGCGCACTCCTCAGCCCGCTAGGCTTATGTACTCGATGCGGGGTGCCTCCACCCGCTCCGGGCCCCTCATGGGATATCTCAGGATCACGGCCCTTTTCATGGGGCCGGGGACGCTTCCGGATATTATCGCGAAATCCCCCCTTATGACGCCATAATGCTTGAACCCCCCCTTGGGGGTGATCTTGGATCCATCCGAGCCGATTTCGAGCACCTGCTTATTGTACTCGGTCCTTTGGAAGAAGCCCATCTGCCCTGCCCTCGGCACCGAGTACATCACGAAGGACGGATTCCAAGGCCCCAGGGTCCCGACCTGCCTCCTAGTCTTCCTGGCTTTGTGATGCTTCCGGATTATCCCCCATCTCTTCACGGGCCCTTGGATCCCCTTGCCCTTGGTTATGGAGAGCGTATCGATATACTGCCCCTTTTGGAAGACCTCCGAAATCCTCACCTGATTCCCGAGCAGCTTCTTCGCATATTCCAGGGCTTTCACCACGCTATCCCCGCCCACCTTCACCTCCAATAGATCTGGGCTCTTCTTCCCGGTCGAGGTTAGCTTCGGTTGGGTGGCCATGAGGACCCTGATCTCGTGGATCTTGTCGATCGATTGCTCCAGAGCCTCCAATTTGCCTGGATCCGCCTTTGGCGGTTTCACGACCCTCGAGATCTCGGGCGGCAACCTCTCGGACCACGCCTCCCCCAAGGCCTTGAGGCCATCCTCGGTGAGTTGATAGGCCCTGATGGCGCATGCGATCATCGGGGGGGCATCCAGGATCGTTACCGGGATGGCCACCTCCTTGCCGAATGTGAGGGATCCCTGCCTATTATCGATGATGACCGTATGCGCGGTGCCCGCCTTATACGCCATGAACCCCAACAAGCGCGGCTCGCCCCCGACGTTGGGCCAATTCCTCACCCTGGCCCTCCATCCCCTGGCCCTCCCCCTCGGAAGATAGGCTAGGGATCCATGCTTCGGTGAATGCTTCTTCCTCCTTCCCACTGCCCCTCAACCCCTTGAATCGTCCCGCGCCCGAACCCCTTTTACCCGGACTTCGAGGATCGCCAAACCGGGCCTTTGGGGCGGCCGCGATTTCGGACCCCTGCCCAAGCGGGCCTTCCCCGAAGCCGTTTTGACGATCTCGATCGAGGTTTTGACTATCCACGAATGAAGCATCAATAAAAAGATTTTGACACCCTTCGGGTCCGAATGCGGATGGCTTTCGGGGGCCTCGCAATGGCCAAAGGGGCCTCCTTTTAAACGACCGACCCCCCAAACTGCGCCACTTTTAATTACGACCTCCCCCCTCCCTCAACCCGCCCATGGACCTTGATCTAATCCGAGCATTGGCGGCGTATTCGATCGGTTGGTTGGCGCTTTTCGCGCTTTCGCGGGCCCTGAAGCTGAGGGATAAGGGGATATCAGTGGGGCCCTTCTATCTATCCTATAGGACTAGGGCCCTCAACAACCTATTGGAGACGATCTCAAGTAAGGGAAGGGGGCTTTGGAGGGCGTTCTTCAACGCCGGCGCGGTCCTCGGGATGGGCATGATGGCATTCATAATATATCGCTTGGCAATCAACGCCAGCCTCCTGATGAACCGCTCCGAGGGGGCCGATAGGGTTGCCGTGCTCGTCCCGGGAATCACCGTTGGGATCGAAAACCTGCCGTATCTATTCCTAGCGATCGCGGTCCTCGTCGTAAGCCATGAGGCATCGCATGGCGTGGCCAGCCTCTTGGAGGGGATCAAGCCGAGATCGGTCGGCGCCTTCTTGGCCTATCTAATACCCGGGGCCTTCGTGGAGCTGGACGAAAAGGAGTTGGGCGCCCTGGGTTGGCGCCCTAGGCTCAGGATATTCGCCGCGGGATCCTCGGCGAACATATGCCTGGCCCTCCTTTTCTTGGCCCTGTTATCGAGCTTCCCCGCCACGATCCATCCCATATATTCGACCGAGCCCTCCGGCGTCTTGGTAACGGGCGTGGTGGAGGGTGGGCCGGCAGCAGAGGCTGGGGTCAGGGTTTGGGATGTGATATTCGCCGTGAACGGCACGAGGCTCCGCGACCCAAGCGCCCTGAGGTCCTATCTATCCTCGGCGAAACCGGGATCGGTTTTGGTTGCCACGACCGATAGGGGGATTCTCCTCATTCCGACCAAGGCCCATCCGCTCAATTCGAGCCGGGCGACGATTGGCATCTACCCCTTCCCATTCTTCGAACCAAGGATCCCCCTAGCCCCAAAGGAGCTCCCATATCGGTTATTGATCGCCGAGAATTGGCTCTTCATGATACTTTTGAATGTCGCCTTGGTCAACATGCTGCCTATCTACCCCCTCGACGGGGATAGGTTCTTGGATGCCCTATTGGACGCTATCGGGATCAGGAGGAAGAGATTCGTGAGGATCCTCGCGAGCACCGCATGCGGTGGCCTCCTCCTCGCGAATCTAGCGCTCTCCTACATCAATTTCGGGTTCTTCAGGTTCTAAGGGAACGCCCATGAAGTGCTCGATCTGCAAATCCTCCGCCGCGATATACTTCAGGAGGAATGAGGGGATCGCCCTATGCGCCGATTGCCTAATTTGGAATTTGGAAAACAAGGTCCGCCGCACGGTCTCCAAATACGATATGCTGAAGCCCGCCGATAGGATCGCCGTCGCGATCTCGGGTGGCAAGGATAGCCTATCCCTCCTCAAGATCCTTTCAAAGCTCACGGCCAAGTTCCCGAGATGCGAACTCTTCGCGGTGATGGTGGATGAGGGGATAAGGGGCTATAGGGATAGGATCCTATCCGATGCCAAGGCGTTCTGCGAGATCTTGGGGATCCCCTGGGCCGTTGTGTCGTTTAAGGAACTCTATGGCCTAGCCTTGGACGAGATGCTCGCCGCTCGGCCCGGGGAGAACCCCTGCTCCTATTGCGCGGTTCTCAGGCGGAAGGCCCTGAATAACGCGGCGAGGGTCTTGAAAGCGGATAAGCTGGCCCTCGCGCACAACTTGGACGACGTTGTGCAAACCTTCCTCCTCAATCTAATGCTGGGGGATCCGGATAGGGCCCTCAGGGCCCTATCCCCAGTTTCCCCCAGAGCTCCAGGCGCCGTGCCGAGGATAAAGCCCCTCTTCAGGATCCCGGAGAAGGAATTGGCCCTTTACGCCTATCTGAACGGGATCCCTATCCCCAGCTCCGCCTGCCCCTATGGGGATAGGGCCCTCAGAAACGACGTGAGGGCGGCGTTGAACCTCCTCGAATTGGGACACCCGGGCATAAAATATTCGATATTGAGATCCGCGCAATCCCTGGCGAGCTTGGCCGAATGCCCCTCGGGGGGAGGCACCGGGATTTGTAGGGTCTGCGGAGGGCCATCCTCTGGGGATATCTGCAGAGCCTGCGCGATCGCGGAGGGCAATTGGCGGCGGGACATCGCGGTTGGGCATCCCGGTGCCCCACGCGCCAACCCTCGCTCGGCTCAGGCCCGCTCCCCTCCGAGCGCCGGCGCCGGGCCTTAGGTGTGCTCTTTCCCAAGCCTCCACCGGTTCGGCCCGCGCGGGCGGCCTCCCCTCCCCTCCGAGAGGGGGTCGCCGCCCTACGCCGCCCCCGGAGGACGAACCCTCCCGGCCTGGCTTGGGAGGCGGAGCGGGGTCGTCGATGCCTCGCCGCGACTCTCGGCCCACCGTATCGGTCATTTGTGGTCGGGATGGATTCCCTCAGGGGAGACCGAGCCCCCCGCCTAAGCCCCGCCGCCGCTTTGTGATTTCCAAGGGGGATCGAATAAAGGTTCCCCTCGCCCCAAAGACTTATTTATGGCATGGGCTCTGAACCCCCCTCCAACAAAGAGCGGAGAAGCCGAATTGAGCAAGGATTCGAAAAAGCGAGCGCATCCCGATATAAAGCTATTCGGGAAATGGGACTTCGACGTCGAGGTAGAGGACCCCGGGCTCAAGCGATATATATGCCTCGAGCCCAGGTTCCTCCCCCACAGCGGCGGGAGGCATGAGCACAAGAAGTTCGGGAAGGCATCGGTGAACATCGTCGAGAGGCTGATAAACAATATGATGCGCCATGGGCGATGCGGGGGGAAGAAGGCGAAGGCCATGGGCATAGTGAAGAACGCCTTCGAATTGATCCACCTGAGGACCGGGAAGAACCCGATTGAGGTCCTGGTGAGGGCCCTCGAGAACGCGGCGCCCAGGGAGGAGGTGACCAGGGTGGCCTACGGCGGGATAGTCTACCCGATAGCCGTGGATATATCCCCCCAGAGAAGGCTGGACTTGGCCCTCAGGCATATAACCGAGGGCGCTAGGGAGGCCTCCTTCAACAACATCAAGACCATAGACGAATGCCTGGCCGATGAGATCATCAACGCCTACGCCGGGGATAGCAGGAGCTTCGCCATAAGGCGCAAGGAGGAGATCGAGAGGATAGCCCTCTCCAGCAGGTGATCCCGATTGGCTCCCGCTCTAATGCTTATATATCCCATGCCCAAATTAGACTACCAGCTCAATCCGGAGGGAAGGAAATAGGTATGAGCACTCCGTCGAAGCCGCACCTCAACGTGGTGGTCATAGGCCACGTGGATCACGGCAAGAGCACCCTAATGGGGCACTTGCTCTATAAATCCGGCGTCATAGATCAGAAGACTATAGAGACCTACGCAAAGGAGTCCGAGAAGCTGGGGGTTGGGGATACCTTCAAATTTGCTTGGGTCCTGGATAGGTTGAAGGAGGAGAGGGAGAGGGGCGTCACGATAGATCTCTCCTTCCAAAAATTCGAGACGCCGAAATATTTCTTCACCATAATCGATTGCCCGGGCCACAAGGACTTCATAAAGAACATGATAACCGGGACGAGCCAAGCCGATTGCGCGATCCTGGTGGCATCGGCGAAGAAGGGGGAGTTCGAAACCGGCATAGGGCCCGGCGGGCAGACGAGGGAGCACGCCTATCTCGCGAGGACCTTGGGCGTGGGCCAGCTCGTGGTGGCCATAAACAAGATGGACGATTCCACCGTCAACTATAGCCGGGAGCGATACGAGGAGTGCAAGAAGGAGCTGCAGGCCTTGTTGAAGGTCGTCGGCTACGATGTATCGAAGATACGCTTCATACCGACGTCCGGATGGGTCGGGGATAACCTCGTCGAGCCGAGCCCCAAGATGCCTTGGTACGATGGCCCGACCCTCGTCAAGGCATTGGATGAGTTCGTAGTTCCGCCGAAGCCATTGGATAAGCCCCTGAGGATACCCATTCAAGACGTCTATAGCATAACGGGCGTTGGAACGGTCCCGGTGGGCAGGGTTGAAACCGGCGTCCTGAAGGAAGGGGATAAGGTGGTGTTCATGCCCGCCGGGGTCGAGGGGGAGGTTAAATCCATAGAGACCCACCACATGAGGATCCCGAAGGCCGAGCCAGGCGATAACATAGGCTTCAACGTCAGGGGGGTTTCGAAGGATCAAATCCATAGGGGCGACGTCGCGGGCCACCCGGATAATCCTCCGACGGTGGCCAAGGAGTTCATAGGCCAAATAATAGTCATAAACCATCCAACGGCCATAGCCGCGGGCTATACGCCGGTCCTCCACGCCCATACGGCAACGATGGCAACGACGTTCGCGGAGCTGATAAGCAAGATAGATCCCAGGACGGGCCAGGTCGTCGAGGAGAAGCCATCCTTCCTCAAAACTGGGGATGGCGCCATAGTGAGGTTCAGGCCGGTCAGGCCGATAGTGATAGAGCCCTTCCAACAATTCCCACAGCTGGGGCGCTTCGCGATAAGGGATATGGGCATCACAGTCGCGGTCGGAGTGGTGAAGGAGGTCACGGAGAAGGGCTGAACGGGGCGCGCGGCGGGAGGCCCCCTCGGGGGCTTAAGCGCATCGGGGGCTGAATGAGATGGTTGAGAGGGCGAGGATAAGGCTATCCAGCACCAAACCGGGCGATCTGAACCAGATATGCGAGGAGATAAGGAAGATAGCGGAAAAGACCGGGGTCAGATTGAGGGGGCCGATACCGCTGCCAACCAAGCGCCTCGTCGTGCCAACCAGGAAGTCGCCCTGCGGCGAGGGCACCCATACCTGGGACAAATGGGAGATGAGGATCCACAAGAGGCTGATAGACGTGGATCCCAATGAGAGGTTCCTGAAGAGGCTGATGCGGGTCAGGACCCCAGAGGACGTCTATATAGAGATAGAGCTCGTGTAGCCGATAAACCCTCGTCTTCGCTAAGCGGCTGGTTGCGGCTCCGCTGGGGCCTCGGCCGCCTTCGCCGCCCTCCTGGCCTCGGATTTCTTCAAGCTCGTTATGTAACCAGCGACCTTGTTCCTGAGCCTCTTGGTTTTGAATACGACCAGCTCGGATACCGCCCTCTTGTTTTCCTCGAAATCCATCGTGAACCTATCCGGATATCGGCTCAGGAGATCCCTCGCCGTCCTCTTCACGACCTCCGTCCTGACCTTCCCCATTATCTATCGGCTCGCCGCGATTTATGGCATCCCCCTAAGCCGCCATGTGGCTAAATATGTCTTTCTAATAGCGGGGAATGGGGCTTTGCCCCCGTAAAGGGGCCATTCTCGAGAAGCCTTTAAATCCCCCCTCCCGGGAGCTCACGGATCAAGGAGGGGGCGGGTCGGTCTGGGCATATGTCCGAGCTAGCTAGGCCGTCCTTTCTGGAGGACCTCCATGTATTGGGCCTCATAATGGCCACATTCTCCCTCACCATCCTCTTGCCGATCCCCTTCTGCATCCTTTTCGGCGAGATGGATCTGATCCCGATGTTTCTGGCCCCGGCGATCCTCGGGTTGGCCCTCGGCTGCCTCGCCCATGGGTTGACCCCCTCGGGGGAGCTGAGCCTATATCAAGCGATGAGGGTATCGGCGATCTCTTGGGCCCTATTGCCCCTCTTGGCGATGATCCCGATAATGCTGGCAGGTAAAATGCATTGGTTGAGCGCGTATTTCGAAGCCATGTCGGGCCTCACGGCGACGGGCCTTACGATGTTCGCAGACGTCGAGGCCCTTCCGAGATCCCTCCTGCTTTGGAGGAGCCTATTGGAATGGTTCGGCGGCATGGGCGTCATAGTGCTATTCCTATCGATCTTGGCGAGGCCCGGGGTATTGGCCTCCAGGCTCTACGCCTCCGAAGCCCGGAGGGAGAGGATTAGGCCGAGCGTGGTGGGGACGGTCCGAAGGATTTGGTGGATTTACATACTTTATACGGCGCTCGGGGCGATCCTATTCCACTTGGCCGGGATGCCGATCTTCGATGCCATAAATCATTCTATGACGGCCATAGCGACCGGTGGATTCTCGACCAAGAACGGCAGCTTGGCCCATTATGGAAACCCGCTCATCGAGGCCGTCGGGATATTGATGATGGCCCTCGGGGCGACGAGCTTCAGCGTCCATTATGGTTTGCTGGTAAGGGGGGAGAACCCCCTTCGGAATCCGGAGGTTGTGGCGATGCTGGCCTTATTGGCCATCTTCGTGCCATCGATCGCGGCATGCCTATTGGCATATTCCTCGATGGGGGTCCCCGATGCCCTCAGGTTCAGCCTCTTCGAAAGCGTTTCGGCCCTATCCGGGACCGGGTTCACGATAGGCCCGCTGTATGGCCAAGCCAAGGTATACAACGGGTTCACAAAGCTCCTCCTGACGATCCTGATGGTCATTGGAGGGGGATACGGCTCAACCTCGAGCGCCATAAAGCTGTTCAGGCTGGTATTGGCGATCAAATACATCCGATGGGCCCTCAAGAAGGAATTATTCCCATCCATAGCGCTCCCATTGAAGATCGGGGATAGGGAGGTCGAGATCAATGAAGTTCTGGAATCGTTCAGGCTAATGTTCCTCTACATAGCTCTCTTGGCTATCGGCGCGGCGATCATGGCGGCATTCGGATTCGAGATAGGGGACTCCCTCTTCGAATGCGCATCCGCCCAAGGGAACGTGGGCCTCTCGGTCGGGATAACCTCAGAAGCCCTCCCCCCGATTCCAAAATTGGTATTAATAGTCGAGATGTGGGTCGGGAGGTTGGAGATATTGCCGGCATTGGCGCTAATAAGGAGCTTTCGGGATGCCATCCGGAGGGAAAGCCTCCCGATGCCTTAAAGCTAATATATGGGCTCCTAGGACCCGAACCCCAAGGTAAGGGGTTTGAGGATAGTCATAGTCGGCGCCGGCAGGATAGGGCAACATCTGGCCAAATCCATGTCCGCCAAGCACGAAGTCGTCGTCATAGAGGCGGATGAGAAACGCGGGAGGGCCCTCTCCGCGGAAACCGATGCGCTCGTCGTGGTCGGGGACGCCACCAGGATAGAAACGTTCCGGGATGCCGAGGTGGATAAGGCCGATGTCTTCGTCGCCCTCACCGATCACGATGAAACGAACCTCTTGGCCTGCGTCCTGGCTAAGGAAATGGGCGTCCCCAGGTTGATCGCCAGGATATCCGACCCAAGCCTCGCCAGCACCTTTGAAAGATTGGGGATAGAGGAGGCCATATGCCCGGAGACCATAGCCGCGAATCTAATCGAGGGCGCGATCTCGGGATATCATATGGTCGCGCGCATATTGTCCTCCAAGACCGGCGATGCGGTCCTCCTCGCGGTCACCGTCGAGGGGGGATCCAAGGCCGATGGGAAGAAGATAAGCGAGCTGGAAATGCCAAAGGCCTCATCGATCATAGCCATATACAAGGGCGATTCTTTGGAGTTCCCAAACGGGAACACAAAGCTCTCCGAGGGGCAGAAGGTATTGATACTTACGCCATCCAAGGAAGCCGACAAATTGAGGTCCCTGTTCCTCAAATGAATCGCGTCAGGGATGAGGGGCGATCTTTGAGGGGGTCGCATCCCCCAAGGCTCTTCGCATCGGTTCTATTATTGGTGATTGCGGCCAGCTCGATCCCCCCAGCGGCGCAGGGCCGAGCTGCCGAACATAGGGGGGCCTATGCCGATGGCATCGAATTCATCCACTATCTGGACGAGAGCGTGGCCGTGAGGGAGGTTCAATCGGGGAACCTCCACGCCTACTTTTGGAGGATCCCCTTGGAGATGGCGGCCCAGCTGAGGGGGGATCCAAACGTCCGCATCCACAAAACGCCCGGGGGGATCCTCAGCCTGCTCCTCAACCCGGCCCCAGCCCCGGATGGGGGGTTGAACCCCTTCTCCATAAGGGCGGTTAGATGCGCGGTGAATGGATTGATCGATAGGGGGTACATAGTCAATGAGATCCTGAAGGGCTACGGGGTTCCCATGGTGAGCCCCATCGGCCCCTTCGATCCAGATTATCCAATAATCGCGGACGATCTGGAATCCCTTGGAATCTCCTATGATCCCGGCTCGGCCGAGAGGAAGATCTCGGAAGCTATGGAACTCGCTGGGGCGAGGAAGATCGATGGGAAATGGGCCTTCAACGGCGAGCGCATCGTGCTCAAGTTCTTCATTCGAAGCGATGACCCGATCAGGAAGGCCATAGGAGAAACGCTGGCCTTCGAGCTCGAGAGGGTTGGCTTCCTCGTCGATAGGATCTTTGGCGATTTGGTCAAAGCCTACGATTTGGTTTATGGATCCGATCCAAGGGATCAAAGGTGGCATTTATACACCGAGGGATGGGGCAGATCGGGGTTCTCGGAATATGATAATGTGATATTATCCCAGATGTATTCCCCTTGGTACGGCTATATGCCTGGCTTCGGGGAACCGGGTTATTGGAACTATAGGAACGAGACGTTGGATGAGATCACGAAGAGGATAACGATGGGGAACTTCACCTCAAAGGGGGAGAGGGAGGAGCTCTTCAGGAGGGCAACGCTGTTGGGCATTGGGGAATCCGTGAGGATATTTTTGGCGTCGACCATAGATCCCTACGTCACGAACAAAATGGCGGAGGGGGTGGTCGAGGATTTCGGGGCGGGGATCACGGGCAGATGGACCCTCGTCAACGTAAGGCTCCGGGGGGAGCCCGGGGGGATCGTGCGCATAGGGATGAAGCAAATATATCAGGCGTCTTGGAATCCCATCGGGGGCCTAAACGACGTATATTCCAGGATGATTTGGCAGGCGATCGCGGATCCGGATATGTGGACACATCCGCATACCGGGAAGCCATTGCCCGTTAGGGCGACTTGGGAGGTGGAGACCGCTGGGCCCGGCGGCAAATTGAGCGTCCCGCCCGACGCCGTGGTTTGGGATCCCATCTCGGAGGCGTGGAAGCCCGTCGGGGAGGGGGCCAAGGCCATCAGCAAGGCATCGTTCCGCCTCGAATATGGGAATTGGCATCATGGGATCGCGATGGGCCGAGCGGATCTGCTCTATTGGCTATATTTCCTCTTCGAATGGGGGACCAACGAGGGCCCTGGGGATCCAACGTTCGATCCGGAATATACACCGCGCGCCGAGCCCTTCGTGAGGACCTTGAAGGGGGTTAGGTTCCTCGAGGGGGAGCGCGTGGAGGTTTACGTGGATTATTGGTACTTCGACGAGGATCAAATAGCCAGCTATGCGAGCTTATGGGCCTCAACGCCTTGGGAGATAGGCGCGGCCATGGAGAAGCTGGTCGTGGAGAGGAAGGCGGCCTTCTCGAAGAGCGCCAGCAAGGCGCGCGGCGTGGGGTGGCTATCGCTCGTAATCAAGAGCGATGCGGAGCTCATGAAGGGGGCCCTGGAGGAGCTAAGATCGAGTCGGGAGGTCCCGAAACCCCTCCGCGGCTACGTGTCCCAGGATGAGGCCCTCAAGCGCTACGATGCCGCCATCGGGTGGATCGAGCGCCACGGACATTCGGTCATAAGCAACGGGCCCTTTTATTTGGATTATTACAACCCTGAGGCCAGGACGATATCCATCAGGGCGTTCAAGGATCCTGGCTATCCGATACCGCTCGGCAGATGGAAGGGGTTCGAGGCCCTGAGGGCCGCGGAGATAGCCGGCGTTGACGCGCCATCCATTTTGGTGAAGGGAGGGGAGGCCATCGTGAGGATAAGGGTAACGATCGGGGGTGAGCCCAGCTCGGAGGCGAGCGTTGCGTATAGGATAATGAACCCGAGGGGGATCACCGTTTCCAAGGGATTGGCCAAGCCAACCGAAATGCCCGGGATCTTCGAGATAAGGCTGAGCGGGGGAGAAACGCTCGCGCTCGAGCCCGGATCCTATGCGCTGAGGATATCCGCCATCGCTCGGGAGGCCATAAAGCCATCGATCTTCGAAACGGCCTTCCTATTATCGGAGGAGCCCATCCCCGAGCCCCCAAGCGGGGCCAAGCCCGCGCAGCAGCCCGGGGGTGCCTTGGGGCGGATTTCCCCCAGCCTGGCAATAGCGTTCCCATTGGCGCTGATCGCGGCGCTCGTGGCGCTCCTCCTGAAGCTAGCGAGATCGAGGCGCCATTGGCGCCGCTTCGGGAATGGGGGATGAGCAATGGCATTGAAGGGATTTTTGATCCAAAGGGCCCTAAACATGGCGGCTATATTGCTGATTACGGTTTTGTTAACGATGGCGATACTCGGGCCCTCGGCCGATGCGATCCTCAAGAGGGCGATAGAGCAGGAGACGAGGACCGAGATACTCCAAAACAAGGAATTGGTTGGGAAGTTCAAGGACCCCGGGGAGTTGGAGGATTACGTCAAATCCCAGGTCCAGGGGAGGATATCCTCCATGGGCCTGAACGACCCTTGGTATTCGCCCAAGAGGCTCTGGACGATCGCGATAAGGGTCATGACATTGGATTTCGGCCAATCCTATTACATCAGGGGATATGGGGGATCCTCCAACGTAAGGGATATAATATTGGAGAGCCTCCCTAGGACCGTATTGCTCTTCGGGACCGCCACCCTCTTGACGGCGATCTTGGGGATCCTCATCGGGGCCGCGGCGGCCAAGAGGGCCGGCTCGCTTTTGGATAAGATCGTGATGGGGTATGCCGCGATCAGCAATAGCTTCCCGCTTTGGTGGATCGGGATGCTCGCGATACTCCTATTCTCCTATACGCTCAGGATATTCCCGGCTAGGGCGACCCCCCCGATCCCGCCGGCGGATCCCGCGTACCCCGCGGCGCTCCTCTATCACATGGCATTGCCCCTGCTCACCATGGTCTCGATGGGCTTCGGGGGCTGGGCCTATATGGTTAGGAATTTGATGGTCGGGGTGCTCCAGGAGGATTACATAATGGTCGCCAGGGCCAAGGGGGTCCCGGAGGGGAGGATCCTATATGGGCATGCGCTCAGGAGCGCGGCCCCCCCGATCGTAACCATGATGGCCTTGGCGCTATCCGGGTCCTTCGGCGGGGCGATGATAACGGAGGCGGTCTTCGATTGGCCGGGCCTCGGGAGGCTCTATTGGGAGGCGATCGGCCTGCTCGACGTCCCCGTGATAGTGGGCTTGACGTATGTTTCGACGCTAGTATTCCTCCTGAGCGTATTCATGGCGGATATCCTCTACGGCATCCTCGATCCAAGGATAAGGATCGGATAGGGGGTTGGCGGTCCGTTGAGCGCGCTCCCCGTTGGATCCCTGTGGAAGGAATACCGGAGATATAGATCGGGCTTGGCGGGCTTGGCGCTTCTCGCCTCGCTCTTGGCGCTCTCCGCCATGGCGATCGCTTTGGTACCGCTCGATGCCTATGGGCAATGGAACAATCCATCTTATTGGTCCGAATATCCCAAGGCCGCGCCGCCGGCATGGGTGAATTACATAACCGGCCTAAAGTTGCCAGAGCACCTGGTCCTCAAGGATCCGATTATCGATCGCTCGGCGATCGGCCGCGTAAAGGTAATAACGCATACCTTTCGCTTCGCATTTCCCTATGAGGCCTTCCCAGATGACTTCGTTTTCAAATTCTCGCTAAAGTATGGCGCGTCTCCGCCGCTGGTGGAGCTCTCGGCTGAAAGGCCAGATGGCGTTCGCATGCTCTTGGCGAGGAGCGCCATGCCCCCGAGGTCGGAGGGATCGGAGGCCCGCGCGTATGACTCGGCCATATTCTCGACCGATAGGAACCTGAGGGTCAATTTGGCGAATCATTTGGCCGAAAGGCTTGGGATCCTCGCGAGCCCCGATGGGATCTCGCCCGAGCGGATGATATTCGCCAAAGGAGGCCCATCGATGGCCGATGGGGGGACGGGGGTTCTAAAGGGCGATTACGCCTTCCAAGCCCGCTTCTTCCTCCTCGGGGATCAAGACGACGTCATCTCGAGCAGCTTGGTGATAGGCGGTAAGGTATTCGGGCTATTCGGCACCGACGACCTCAGGAGGGATCTATCGGTGGGGATATTGTGGGGCACGCCGATAGCACTATCCATAGGCATATCGGTCGCGGTCCTCTCCGCGCTGATCGGCTTGGCCTATGGCGTGATAAGCGGATATCATGGGGGGCGCCTCGATGAACTAATGATGAGGCTCAATGACGTTGCATACGCAATACCGGCGCTCCCATTCCTGATCCTCCTGGCGCTCTCCTTGGGCAGGAGCTTGCTATACGTTATAGCCTATCTGATCCTATTCGGTTGGGTTGGCATAGCGAAGGTGGCTAGGAGCGCCGCCCTGCAGATCAAGGCCGCGCCATATATAGAGGCCGTCGAGCTCTTGGGCGCCTCGAGCTGGAGGGTGATATTCAGGCACATCGTCCCCCAATTGATCCCATATGCCATAGCCAACATCGCCCTCTCGGTGCCCGCGGCGATCCTCGCCGAAGCGGGCTTGAGCTTCCTCGGGTTGGGGGATCCGAGGGTGCCCACATGGGGGCAAATCCTCCACGATGCCCAGCTCCACGGCGCCGCGGCCAGGGGGCTCTGGTGGTGGGCCCTCTCGCCCGGCATGATGTTGGCCCTATCCAGCTTGGCGTTCGTGATGATTGGATACGCATTGGATAGGGCCCTGAATCCTAGGATGAGGGGGATCTGAGCGATGGGGGGGCTCGAGGTCGAGGGATTGAGAGCCTACTACTTCCCGGCCGATAGGCCGCCCATAAGGGCCGTCGATGGGGTATCCTTCGAGCTCAAGGGGGGCTCATCTATCGGGTTCGTGGGCGAATCGGGCTGCGGGAAATCGACCCTGGGCCTCGCGCTCCTAAGGCTCCTCCCCTCCCCCGGCAGGATCGTTTCCGGAGCCGTGAGGCTCGACGGGCTCGACCTCATGGGCCTCACGGAGGGGGAGTTCGGTAGAAGCATAAGGTGGAGGAGGATATCGATGGTCTTCCAAGGGGCCATGAACGCGCTCAGCCCGGTTTATACGATTGGGCATCAGCTCTCGGAGCCGCTCATATATCGCTTGGGCTTATCGAAGGGGGAGGCGCGGAGGCTCTCCATCGAGGCCTTGGAGGAGGTCGGCTTGGGCGGGGATTTGATGGATCGATATCCCCATGAGCTCAGCGGGGGAATGAAGCAAAGGGTGATGATAGCGATGGCCTTGGCGCTGAGGCCGGAAATATTGATCGCCGACGAGCCGACTACGGCATTGGACGTCATAGTCCAAGCCCAGATACTCAATCTCTTGAAGGATTTGAGGGAGAGGCTGGGGATCTCCATAATGCTCCTAACGCATGACCTGGGGGTGATATCGGAGATAGCGGATGCGATCGCCGTGATGTACGCGGGGGAGATCGTGGAGTTGGGCCCTTCGGATTTGATATATTCGAGCCCCAAACACCCTTATACGAAGGGGCTCATGGCGGCGGCGCCGAGGATCCGAGGGGGGAGCAAGATCGCCTCGATACCGGGCCATCCCCCGGACTTGGGGAACCCCCCAAAGGGGTGCAGGTTCGGCCCAAGGTGCTCGGCGGCGATCCCGGCTTGCGAGCGCCCCCCGCCGATGGTGGAACTGGGGGCCGGCCACAGCGTTCGTTGCTGGCTCTACGGATGATCGGATCCCGGTGATCGATGTTGGGCGAATGGGGCCCGCATGGGGGCAAACAGCTCCTATCGGCCAGGGACCTGAGGAAATGGTTCCCCCTTCGAAGGGGCTTCATCGACCTCCTGAGGGGGCGCCCACCGAGGGCCTTGAGGGCGGTCGATGGCGTCTCGCTCGATCTAAGGGAGGGGGAGACGCTTGTGCTCGCGGGCGAATCGGGCTGCGGGAAGACCACGACCGGCAAGCTCCTCGTCGGGGCCATCAAGCCGGATGGCGGTTCGATCCTCTTCGAGGGCAGGGATTTGGCGAGATTGGATGGGGGGACATTAAGGGCGTTTAGGCGCCGGGCGCAAATGATCCTCCAAGACCCATATTCCTCGCTCGACCCGAGGCTCACGATCCTGGACGCCTTGATGGAGCCACTAATCATACATGGGGTTGGCGGCGGGAGGGGGGAGAGGATTGAGCTGGTTTTAAAGGCGTTGAGGGAGGTAAAGCTCGAGCCGCCTGAGGAGTTCCTCGGCAGGCGCCCCCATGAATTATCCGGGGGGCAGAGGCAGAGGGTGGCGATCGCGCGGGCCCTGATCCTGAGGCCTAGGTTGATAGTCGCCGATGAGCCGGTTTCGATGCTCGATCTATCCATAAGGGCTGGGATACTCGACCTCCTAACCTCGCTCAAGGAGAAATATGGGATCGCCTACGTTTACATAACCCATGATCTATCGATGGTCAGGCATTTCGCCGACACGTTGGCCGTGATGTATCTTGGGAAGATCTTGGAGATCGGGCCCATCGATGCCGTATTGAAGAACCCCCTCAGCCCATACACCGAGGCCCTGCTGAGGGCCATCCCGGAGCCGGATCCCGGGAATAGGCATAGGAGGATCCCGATAGGGATGAGGGGGGAACCCCCGGATCCAGCCGATCCCCCAAGCGGTTGCAGGCTCCATCCGCGCTGCCCGCTCGCCATGCCCCTTTGCAGAAGGGAGGAGCCCGAGTTGATCGAGGCGGAACGCTCGCATTACGCAGCTTGCCACCTTCGATCCTGAATCGCGCCCTTCAGAAGCCTTGACCCGCCGGATCTTCGGGCTTGATGAGCTCCCTCATCACCGCTGTAGCGTAACCCTCCCTCGTTAGGAAGAACTTGAATTTGAGATCCCCCTCGCCAAGCCTCTCGCACCGAAGATCCGTTATTGGCAGGAGGGCCCTCCTATATTTCCCAGCGCAACTGGCCTCGGGCATGGCGCCTATGTAGAACGACTTGAGCGAAATCCCCTCCTCCCTTAAGATCTCCCTCTCGATCTCCCCCTGCGCCCCCTCCGATAGCCTCACGGCGTAGCCGAACACCGGGATCACCAGGCACGCCCTCCCCTCCTCAATGGCGAGGTTCGCAGCCTCCGGATCCCTAACCGGCTCCGGCTCCCCATGGGGCAATCCATCCGCGGCCAGGGGCGATACAAGATCCCCCTCCTCGACGAACTGGAGCCCGAGGCCCCTCCGAATGCGCTCGCTCAAAACCCTATTGAAAAGATAGGATTGATAGGCCTCGACGAAGAGCCTCCTCAAACCATGGGGCAATCGCCTAAAGGCCCCGAGCGGATCCGATGGGTTGCGATTTAGGGCCCTCAATGCGATCCTTTCGAAGCGCAAGCGCCTCGGATAAGCCGAGAGGGCCTTGGCGAAATCGCCGCCCTCATAGAGCTCCATCCTGGCCGAGAAGGCATCCGGCGGCTCCCCTTCGAAGGGCCTCGCCAGGAACTCCATGAGGGCCCCCCATAGATCCCCCTTCGCCAGGGCCCTCCCCACGATATGCGTTATCGGCCTCACCGTTCCGAACCTTTGGTATCCGTAGAAGTTGGGCGCTCCCCCTAAGGCGCCCAGCTCCTCCAAGGCCTCCGTGGGATCCATCCGATCCGGGTGGGGGCCCCTGACCCTTATCTCGAAGAAATTCCCGGCCGAGCTCCCGGGGCGAAGCTTATCGCCCACGAACGCCTCCGGGATCACCCTCACGCCGTCGATCGCCTTGACATCGGCCCCCTTGGCTCGAACCCCCTCAGCGGGGAAGGTCACGAACTGGGCGGTGAGGGCCCTCTTGTCCTTTATGCCGGCGAATCCAACGTCCTTCGGCTTGCACCCCATTGCCTTGGCCGCGAGCTCGATGGCGGAGAAATGGTCCACATTCGCCTTTACGAGGATGCAGCGCAGGAAGCCACCGCTCCCGGATAAACCCTTCCCCGGGAAGCGCTCGTCCGCGATCGATCCATCCAACAAGCGCTCCCTGACGATGAAATCGCTGGGCTCGGCCCTGAGCCTCCCCCCGATGCCCTCGGCTCTTGTCGCATAGCAGAGCATCCCGACGAGGACATCGATCCCCGGGACCCCCTCGGGCTCCGGGCCCGTGGATGCCTCCTCCCGCGCGGCGTCGGCTCGATGCGATCGCGCTCCCCGGGCGCCTTCAGGAGGTGGGGAACTCGTGGCCGCATTTTGGGCATTTGGCGTAGCCGCAATCCCCCATGCTCGCCGATTGGCAACCGGAGCACGCGAAAGCCCTGCCATAGCTTATATCGAATTTGAAGCCGCATTTGGGGCAAACGCAAACGCGCTTCAATCCGCATCACCGGGGAGCCCCGCTGCGATGCCGGGGCGGCTCGCGGTTGGCGCATTTACCCCCCAGATCCATCACCCCTGCCGCCGGGCCCCATCCCAACCTCGGCCAAGGTGGAACTATACGACGCCGCGACCTCCAAAACCATGGCGATCATCCCGATCAATAGGAACGTCATCCCGGCCAGGAAGGCCAGCGGCGTGAGGAAGGCGAATAATCGATCCAATGGGGCGCCCGAGACATAGGCTAGGCAGAGGAGGAATGAGGTTAGGACGAAGGAGAAGACCGAGGAGGCTATGAAGAACAGGGAGCGCTTAACCAATAGGCCCCTCCTGACCAAGGTCGCCATCTGGGCTTCTATGGCCCTCAAGCGATCCTCCGGATCGCCATGATGGGCTATCCCGCCGAGCCCCTCGGAGAGCCTCCTCCTCTCCTCGCTTAGCGCCCTTATCCTATCGATTATCCTCCCGTATCGCGTTTGAACCACCAGGGCGATGAGGCCGCACCCAGAGATCATCACGACGGGGACGAGGGTCGACTGTATCAGCGATTCCACCTGTTTTAGATCCATCTCGAACCGTCCTCGATTCGATCCCTTCGCAAAGGGCCCCCAAATTAATATTGCGCGATGCCCGGCCATTTCGCCCATTATCCCCTCCTCATCGAGCCCAATCGGGCTTGGCTCGGTTGAACGCCCCCATTTCGACCGTTAAGGCTAAAGGATCCACCACCCCAATTCCGTAGGATGGCGATGGGGATCAGGATAAGCTACGTCGTCCACGTCTTCAATGAGGAAAGGGTCCTGGAGAGGAGCCTGAGGAGGCTCAGGGCCATACTCGAGGATGGAGACGAGCTGATAGTCGTTGATGAGGGGAGCTGGGACGGGTCCTTGAGCATAGCCGAGAAATACGCCGACAAGCTCATACGCATGCCCAAGGTGGAGACCTTCGGCAAGGCGAGGAATATCGGCGCCAGGGCGGCTAGCGGCGATATAATAGTCTCCATCGATCCGGATGTGGTGGTCCCGCTCGATACCAGGAAGAGGCTTTTGGAGGCCTTCTCGGATCAAAGGGTCGTGGCCGCGTTGGCGGACGTTAGGGTCTATCCGGAGGAGGAGACCTTCTCCGATCGCTTCTGGCACGCATTCATGAACCTGAGGATGAGGCTATCGCTCAAGATAATGCCGAACGGAAAGGGGGAATTCCAAGCCTTCAGGAGATGGGCCTTCGAGCGGGTTGGGGGCTATAGGGAGGATTTGGAGTCCGTTGAGGATTGCGATATGATAGCGAGGATCAGCAAGCTGGGCAAGGTGGTGTTCCTGCCCAAGGGATTCGCCGTGAGGGAGTCGCCGAGGCGATATAGGATTTACGGCTACCTTAGGAGCTACCTTTACTGGACGTTGAACTGGATAAGATACCTCTTCGGCATGCCCCTCCCGCGCTACGAGAGGATCAGCCATTAGGGCGCCCGGCGCGATTCTCGCCGGGAACCGGGGAGGGCAACGAGATGCCCCGCCCATCATCCCCAAATCCCCGCCCCGGCGGAGCGCTGGTTTGGGATCCATCGAGGTCGGAGGCGCGCACCCCTCAGGAACCCTTTATAAGCCTTGCATAATCCAAGGAAACGATGCCGCTGGAAGACAATGCTGTTGCGGCGATTGGGCAAACCCTCGATTGGCGGGGCTGCGCGATGATTATCAAGTTCCTCGGAGGGGTGGGGGAGGTCGGTGGGAATAAAATCCTCCTGGAGTGCGAAGGCTATAGGATACTGCTCGACTTCGGCATGAGCTTCTCCGAGAAGCGAAAGTTCTACTCCGAGCCGTGGCTTTCGCCGAGGGCCTGGGAGGACCTCATAGGCCTGGGGATAGTCCCGGAGATCGAGGGCGCCTATAGGTTCCAGGGTGGGGAGTCGGAGCCATTGGATGCTGTGCTAATCTCCCATTCGCATTCGGATCACTCGGGTTGCCTATCGCTTTTGCGGAGGGACGTCCCGGTATATTGCGGGGAAACGGCGAAGGCGATACTCGAGGCCCTGGCCGAGGTCAGGCCAAAGGGATTGGAGAACGATCTGGAAGGCCTATCGTTGATCGCTTTCAGGACCGGCTCGAGGATAAGGATAGGCCCATTCGATGTGGAACCCATCCACGTGGATCATTCCGTGCCCGGATCGTATGGCTTTTTGATCAGCGCGCCGGGCGCCTCCCTGGCTTATACCGGGGATTATAGGCTCCACGGCAACAAGCCTGAGATGACGATGGATTTCGTCGATGGGGCGTCGGGGCTGGGCCCAAATGCTATGATCACGGAGGGGACGAACATCTTGGATGGGGAGGTGATGGGCGAGCTTGACGTCAGAGGTAAGCTGAGGAAGATAATCCTCGAGTCCAAGGGCCTGGTGCTGGCGGATTTCTCGATGGCCGATTTGGATAGGTTGAATACGTTCCTTGAGGTCGCCGAGGAGAGCGGCAGGATGATGGCCATACCCATGAAGCAGGCCCACCTCCTTAGGGCCTTGAGGGGGGATAGGGGCCTCAAGGTCCCCGACCCCGAGGCGGACGATCGGATAGCCGTTTACAGGCGCTCCAAGAGGTCCTATTACGATTGGGAGGAAGAACTGCTGGATCGATGCAGAGTAATTGGGGCGGAGGACGTTAAGCGCTTCCAGGATAAATTGATACTCGCGTGTCCCTTCCAAGACCTCAGGGAGATAATCCGCATAGGGCCCGAGCCCGGGAGCTGCTATATCCTATCCACATCCGAGCCCTTCAACGAGGAGATGGAGCTGGAGAGGGAGAAGCTGGTCAATTGGCTCGATCATTTTGGAATCCCCATGTATAGGGTCCATTGCTCCGGCCACGCGATGCCGAACGAGATAAGGAGCGTGGTCGCCGAGGTGGGGCCCGATAGGGTATATCCGATCCATACGGAGCACCCGAGCCTCTTGGCCAGATTCCTCTCCGGGATCTGCGAAGCCAAGGCCCCGGAGCTTGGGAGGGCCGAGGAGCTATAATCGCGGATGGGGGCCTAGGATTAAAGAAGGGGGCGCCGGATCCGGCTCCTCAAAGCGTAACTGGGGCCTCTGGGAGGCTCACCACAGCTTCTGCGGGACCTTCGTAAGCCTCTTCGCCCCGTCCTCGGTTATCAAATACGAATCCTCGATCCTCGCTCCGCCGACCCCTGGGACGAAGAGCTTCGGGTCTATGTTCATGACCATGTTCTTCTCCAACGGCGTCGGCTCATCGGGCTTTATCAAGGGATAATCGTCCAATGTGACGCCTATGTTATGGCCCACGAATCCGCCGGGCTTGAAATAGTCCCCGTACCCCGTCTCCACGGCGGTGCGCCGCATTTCCTCATAGATATCCCCCGCCTTCACGCCCGGCTTCATTATGCTGGCCGCGTTCTTGTGCATCTTGAGGACCGCATCGCAAAGCCTCTTTTGCTTCTCCGTGGCCTTGCCAACGACCGTGGTCCTGCCGACGTCCGCGAAGTATCCCTTATACGCCATCCCGCAATCCATCCAAACCATATCGCCCTTCTTCAACTCCCTATTCGTTATCAATGGGGTCCTATAGACCCTCTCCGCGGCCTTGCCCGATACAACCCACAGGGCTAGGATGAAATCGGCGCCGGCATCGAGGAGCGCCTCCATCATGGCGGATCCGACATCGGCCTCGGTCCTGCCGGGCCTTATGGCCTCTATGGCCGCTTCGTATCCCTTGCTGATTATCGAGTTCGCCTTTTTAATGAGCGCTATTTCGTTATCGCTTTTGACCATTCTCAACCTCTCGAATTCCTCGCTGACGTCTATGAACTGGGCATCTGGGAGCCTCCCCTTCATCCTATCGAAGCACATGGCCGGCATTATGTCGTACCCTATCAAGCCTATCTTCGCCCTCTCCAATCCCTTCTCGCGGAGTATCTCGGCGGTCGCGTCGGCCACCGCCAAGAGGGTCCCCGCCGGCCCCGGCCTCTCGAGCCAACCGCTTATGGTCCTGACGTCGCTCACCCACACCTGCTCCTTTACGGCGTCCATGAAGCGATCGACAAGCAAGGTCGGCTCGCCCTCGCGGGGCAGTATGTAGGTCGATGATGCCAGCCAGACCGGTTGATAGGTATACCCGGTTAAATAGCGGATCGACGCGTGTTTGAAATAATCAGTGAAGGCCAATATGGCGTCAAGGCCCTTCTCCCTCATCAGCTCTATGCATTTTTGATTCCTCGCCACGAATTCCTCCTTCGGGAAGACCAACATTTGCGATCACTTGCGATCCCCTTCTCCGGCATTTTCTATTTAAAATTTAGCTCGGGATCAGGGGCCCGGTCCGCGCTCCCCCTTTTGGTCGGGGGGGGCCTCGAGAATTGGCCCCCAACAGCTGGGGAGGAAATTTATATGCGCGGTCGATTTTGACCCGGGAAGCGCTGTGGGGAATCCGGACTTGGGAAATCGCCGAGGGCCCCTTTTGTTTCGCGGAGCGCCAATGGCGCCCTCCAACGCCACAGCGGGTGAGGCTCGGGGATGGCCTTAGATTCCATCCTATTCGCCGTCCTGAGCATGGTTTCCACGGGGACCTCTGACCTCATATATAAGAGGGCCCGCTCCAAGGGGATACCCCCGGATTCCTTCCTCCCCGTACAGGCCATCTTCTTCAACGCCACCGCTTTGGCCCTCTTCGCCCATTCGGGCAACCTCGAGGTGCCCGGCCGGACTATCCTATTCGGCGCGGGGTGCGGCTCCATCCTCTATCTCTCCACCTACCTCTTCTTGAAGAGCTTGGGGGAGGGCCAAGCTAGCGTGAACGTCCCGATATTCAGATTGAGCTTCATACCAACCGCCGTGATGGCCTTTCTGATATTGAAGGAGGCCGCGACCCCCGGGAAGATCCTCGCCATCTGCCTCTCCGCCCTCAGCATATTGTCCCTATCCAAGGGCCTATGGGCCAGGTCACGCCGAGGGGCGCCTCGGCATCTGATATCGGCCATGCTCCTCTATAGCGTATTCGGGATCCTATACAAGCTCGCGGTCGCGGGGGGATCGGAGCCGATAGGGGTCGTAACGGCCCAGGGCGCTACGTTCATCGCCCTCTCCTTCGCCGTGGCCCTTTCAAGGGGCGCTTTGAGGATCGAGTGCGGCATCCTATCCCACGCGCCATTTTGCGGGGTCCTCCTCGCGTCGGCCTTCCTATTGCTCTTGGAATCCCTGAAGCGCGGCGACGTTAGCGCGAGCTTCTCCATAGTCCAATTGAGCTTCGTCTTCACGAGCGCTTTGGCGATCTTGATTTGGCGCGAGGAGGTTAAGGCATCCAATATATTCGGCATCTCGACAGCGGCCCTTTCGGTCCTCCTCTTCGCGTACGCTTAGCCCAGCGGCCCCATCCGGTCGAGCGAGCGCGTCAAGATCGAGCGCCCCCCTCCTTGGCGTATCTCGCTATCTCGCGAGCCACGTCCAGCGTTGTGGCGTTGCCGCCCATATCATAGGTCCTCACCCGACCCTCTCGAATGACCCTGGCCACCGCGGCCTCCAAGCGATTCGCCATCTCGACTTCGCCGAGCCAATCGAGCATGAGCTTCACCGAGAGGATCATCGCTATCGGATTCGCCTTATATTGCCCAGCGTACTTTGGCGCCGAGCCGTGGGTGGGCTCGAAGACCGCGTAATCGTCGCCTATGTTGGCGGATGGCGCGAAGCCGAGACCTCCAACCAGCTGGGCCGCCAGATCGGATAATATATCCCCAAACATATTCGATGCCACTATGACATCGTAATCCAATGGGTTCTTCAGGAGCCACATGCATAGCGAATCTATATTCGCTTCTCGAAGGGGTATCTCGGGGTAATCCCTCGCCACCCTCCTGGCCGAGCTCACCATAATCCAGCCGGTCTCGCGGAGGACGTTTGGCTTATCGACGACCGTCACGGATCGCCTTTTGTGCTTCCTCGCGTATTCGAAGGCCTGCCGGGCTATGTTCTCGCAGGCTTGGCGCGTGAGTATGCGCGCGGTGAGGGCTATGTTCTCCAACCCATATTTCTCGAACTTCCTCATCTCCGGGTTTATCGAGAGGGCTTCGAAGACCTCCCTTGGGAGGGGGTGGAACTCCACCCCAGAATAAAGGCACTCCGTGTTCTCGCGAAAGATCACCAAGTCGATCCCTTCCCTATAGTTCAATGGATTCCCGGGATAGGCCTTGCAGGGCCGCATATTCGTATGAAGGTTCAGGATCTGGCGCATCCTGACGATGGGGCTGACGTAGGAGTAGCCCTTCCCCCTCAGGGCCGGATCTAGCTCCACCTCGGCCTCCTCCTTCGGCTTCGATGTTATCGCCCCGAGCAGCGCGCAATCGGTCTCCTTTAACAACTCGATCGTCCGATCCGGCAAAGCGTTGCCCTCCCTCTTCCAAAACTCCCAACCTATGTCCCCCTCCACGTATTCCGCGTCGAGCTGCAGGGCATCGAGCACGATTTCGGCGGCTTCCATGACATCGCGGCCTATGCCATCGCCCGGGAGCTTGGCGATCTTATATTTGGCCATGAACCCCGCCCCGCGCAACTCGATGCGCCATGTTTTTTAGCTTTCCGGGGCTCCCGCCATCCCAAAAGCCAAGACCCCCCAGATGGCTTGGATCGTGCGGCCGTGGGCCGCGGATGCGCATGCCTGGGATTATGGGGTTATCCAAGAGCGCATTGATGGCTGGAGTGGCGGGCCCGGTGGGATTCGAACCCACGACCTACGACTTAGGAGGCCGCCGCTCTGGACGCCCCCTAGCCCTATCCAGGCTGAGCCACGGGCCCTCGCGATGTCGAAGGGGAATATTTTTCTCCGGGTTTTTATATCTTTAGATGCCGCCTAGCGGCGGGGGTTCCCGAGTCAGGCCAAAGGGGCAGGGCCCCGAGCGGGTGCCAGACTTAAGATCCGTCGCAGGGTACGACATCCTGTGGCGCAGGCCTTCGTGGGTTCAAATCCCACCCCCCGCACCATATTCGAATTCCTATGAAGGGATCCATGAAGCGCCACAAGTAGGCCTTCGTGGGATCGATCAAAATAGACTCCCATCCCCCGTAATCCGCGCCCCGGCCGAGGTGGGGTTTTAAAGGGCCATCGCTGGCCAAATTCACGGGGGCCGAGCGGAGGGGATATGGGGAGCGTTAAGGATCTGGAGGTGATCAAGGGGCCGACGCGCGATGAGATGGGCATAGGGCGGTTCCTCTTCTCCGATCGATACTCGGTCTTCGATTGGGGGGAGATGCCGGATAGGATAGATGGCAAGGGCGCCGCGCTATGCCTGATGGGCGCCTATTGCTTCGAGAGGTTGGAGGGGAAGGGCATCAGGACGCATTACCGCGGCCTCGTGGACGCGCGGGGGCGCCTCGTTCGCTTCGATGAATTGGATCGGCCCACGAACGTAATGGAGTTCAACCTCGTCAACGTCTATAGGCCGAGGGCCTATATCGAGGGCGGGAGGCTTAGGTACGATTATGGCATGTATACGCCCTCCCTTAGGAACTTCCTGATCCCGCTCGAGATAATATATCGCAATGCCCTCCCAGAGGGCTCCTCGCTCTTGAAGAGGCTCGAGATGGGGTTGATCAAGCTCGAGGAGCTCGGCTTGGATCGCCCCCCTCGGGCCGGGGAGAGGCTCCCGAGGCCCATCTTCGACGTCAGCACGAAGCTGGAGGAGGGCGATAGGTATTTGAGCTGGGAGGAGGCGCAGCGGATCTCCGGCCTGACGGATGGAGAGTTGGAGGATATCAAGGCCCTACTCCTGAGGATCGATGAGGAGATCACCGAGATCGCCGGGAGGGCTGGATTGATGAACGAGGACGGGAAGGTCGAGCTGGCCTTCGACCCAATGAGGAGGCTCATGGTGGCCGACGTGGTTGGCACGCTCGACGAATGCAGGTTCACGTACGATGGGCTGCACGTGAGCAAGGAGGTGGCGCGCATATTCTATAGGGGAACGGAGTGGGCCAGGGAGGTCGAGGAGGCGAAGAGGAGGGCCGCGGCGGAGGGCATGAGGGATTGGAGGGCCCTCGTCAAAACGGAGCCGCCGAGGCTCGATCCGAGGTTGAGGGGGATAATGAGCCAAATGTATATGGCGGCGGCGAACGATATGACCGGGAGGAGGATGTTCGACGTCCCAAGGCTCCATGAGGTCGTGAGGGAATATAGGGAATACAGGTGCGGCTGGGCTTGATCGGGAGAAAGGAGATCGAGGAGATCCTCTCCAATTACGATGAGCGAAGGATCAGGATAGGCGTCCTCGGCTCCCACTCGGCCTTGGAGATAGCGCACGGCGCGAAGCAGGAGGGCTTCGAGACCGTGGTGGTCTGCCAAAGGGGCCGGGAGAAAACTTACGCCAAATACTATAGGAACCTCTTCGATCACATCCTCCTCTTGGATAGGTTCAGGGACGTTATGAAGGAGGAGAATTTGAGGAGGCTGAGGGAGCTATATACGATCTTCGTCCCGAATAGGTCGTTCTCAGTATACGTGGGATACGAGGACATAGAGGGGGAGTTCGCGGTGCCGATAATGGGCAATAGGTACATGCTCAAGGTGGAGGAGCGGGGCATCCCCAGGGATCAATATTATTTGTTGAGGGAGGCGGGGATAGCGACCCCAAGGGTCTTCAAATCCCATAGGGAGATAGATCGCCTGGCCATAGTGAAGGTCCCGGAGAGGGAGAGGGCCATGGAGAGGGCCTTCTTCTACGCGTCATCGCCGAGCGAGTTCGAGAGGAAGGCCGAGGAGCGCATTAGGAGGGGGATCATAAGCCCGGAGGCCCTGGAGAGGGCCGTCATAGAGGAGTACGTCGTGGGCGCGAAGTTCAACGCCAACTTCTTTTGGTCCCCCCTATCGGATGAATTGGACCTATTGGGGCTCGATAAGAGGATACAAACGAACCTGGATGGCGTCTTGGACCTGCCGGCGGAGGAGCAACTGGAGCTGGGGATAGTGACCCAGAACATAGAGATAGGGCACTTCGGGGTTACGATACGGGAGAGCCAGCTGGAGAAGATATTCGAGGCGGGCGAGCGATTCGTCGAGGTTTGCAAAAGGGAGTACCCGCCGGGCATAATCGGGCTATTCGCCCTTCAGGGGGCCATCACGAAGGACTTGGAATTTTACGTCTTCGACGTAAGCCCGAGGGTCCCCGGATGCCCATGCGTCGAGCCCACCTCCCCCTATATGAAGTACAAATACGGCATGGAGGTCGGCCCGGGGAGGAGGGTGGCCATGGAGATAAGGCGCGCCGTCGAGATGGGCAGGCTCGGGGATATAGTGACATGATCGCCCGGGAGGACTTGGCCGAGATAATAAGCGGATACGACCCGTCGAGGCTGACCATAGGGACGATCGGCTCCCATTCGGCGCTGAATATATTCAAGGGCGCCAAGGAGGAGGGCTTCAGGACGGTTTGCATTTGCGAGGAGGACGACGCCATAGTCTACGAAAGGTTCCCGCTCGCGGATGAGGTGATAATCGTGGAGGACCCCTCCGAGATATTGGAGGAGGGGGTGCAGGAGAGGCTGAGGGGGATGAACGCCGTGCTGGTCCCGCATGGATCCTTCACGGCCTACATCAGCGCGGAGAGATTGGCCGATGAGCTCCGCGTCCCAATGTTCGGGAACCGCCACCTGCTCCGCTGGGAGGTCAGCCGGGTGAGCCAGGAGGAGTGGTTGAGGAGGGCGGGGCTAAGGTTGCCGAGGTCGTTCAAGGGGCCGGAGGAGATAGATCGCCCCATCATAGCGAAACTGCCCGGGGCGAGGGGAGGGAGGGGGTATTTCATAGCCAACTCGCCCGAATCCTTCCATAGGAGGGTCGGGGAGATGATCGGCCGCGGCCTGCTGGAGGAGGGGGATCTCGAGAGGATCCATTTGCAGGAGTACGTTCTGGGGGTCAACGTTTACCCGCATTATTTCTCCTCCATAATAAGGGGGGAGGTCGAGCTGCTCGGGTTCGATAAGCGATACGAATCGTCCGTCGACGCCATAGGCAGGATCCCGGCCCGCGAGCAGCTCGAGGCGGATATCGCCCCCACTTATACCATAGTGGGCAACATACCCATAACGCTAAGGGAGTCCCTCCTGCCGGAGTTCCTCAGGATGGGCGATGCCGTGCAAAGGGCGGCGAAGGAGTTGGCCCCGCCGGGGATCATAGGCCCCTTCTGCTTGGAGACGATAGTCACGGAGGATCTCGAGATATTCGCGTTCGAGATATCGGCGAGGATCGTCGCCGGGACGAACGTCGAGATAGGGACGTCGCCCTACGCGTACCTGAAGCACGGGGAATGGATGTACACCGGCAGGAGGATAGCCCTGGAGATCAAGGAGGCGCTTAGGGAGGGGAGGCTCCGGGAGGTGCTCACGTAGCCCCAACGCTTTTTATCCATCGGGATCATATGGTTGGCACGTGAGCGAGGTCGCCTTCATCCCGGCCGATCGCATCGAGGCGCTTCCGAGGGCCCTGAGGGCCTTCGGCCTCGAGCGGTTCCGCGGGGAGGACTTACCGGTCAAGCTCCATATGGGGGAGCGCGGGAACAGGTGGTACGTCTCCCCCCGGATAGTGAAATCCATATGCGATGAGCTGAGCCGCGCTGGCGCGAGGCCCTTCCTCTTCGATACGCTGCCCTGCTATGAGGGGGGCCGGGATACGAAGGAGAAGTACTTGGAGACGGCCATCATGAACGGCTTCGGGGGATTGGGCTACCCCATAGTCATAGGCAATGATGGGGTCAACGTGGAAGCGGGCGGGCATTCCTTCGAGGTCGCGGAGGAGCTATATCGCTCCAAAAGCGCGGTCGGAGTTTCCCATGCCAAGGGCCATGTGATAACGGCGTTGGGCGCAACCATAAAGAACTTCGGAATGGGCGGCCTATCGAATAGGAGCAAGGGGTACATACACGATGGGGGGAAGCCCGTCGTGGATAGGGGGAGGTGCGACCTCTGCGGGACATGCGAGGCGCTTTGCCCATCCGAGGGGGCACATGGCGAAAGGGCCCTGAGGGTCCGGGGGGATTGGAGCATCGATTACGGCGCCTGCTTGGGATGCGGGCGCTGCGTGAGGGGGTGCCCGCGGGGGGCCCTCTCCTATAGGGCGGGCGATTTCAACCTCCTCCTGGCGCTGGGGGCGAAGGCTTGCCTGATGGGCAAGGAGGGGCTTTACGTAAACGTGGCCCTGAAGATCACGAAGTATTGCGATTGCGCGGTGGACGCCCTGCCGATCATATGCGAGGACGTTGGGATATTGATATCCAATGATCCCGTGGCGATCGATGCGGCGTCGGCGGATCTGATGGAGGGCAAGATGGGGAGGTCCTTCGCTGAGATATTCGGGGTCGATGCCAGAGCCCACCTGAGGTTCGCGGAGGGTTTGGGCCTCGGGAGCCTCGATTACGAATTGATCGAAATGGGCTAGCCGGCCTTGGGGCCGATCGATCCCGAGGCCGCCCTCGCGAGCCACCTCAACAAACCCCTGAACTCCCCATCGATCGATGCCAGCGCCGCCGAGTATACCGCGGCGCCGATGGCGATCGCCCCCAGGGCCTCGGGGGTCCTCTCGGGCCTGAGGAGCCAGACGCAGGCCCCCATGGGGATCGATGCCAATAGGTATTTGGCGATCGCCCGGCTGGGGAGGCGGAACTCAAGGCTCCTTTTGGCCATCCGATATCCCGCGGCCGCTGTGGAGGCATCCGCGATCAGGTTCGCGAGCGAGCAGCCGAACGCGGCCGAGAGCGGGTAGGGCCAAGCGAGGAGGCTGGGCAATAGGGCCGCGAGGGCCGCCACGAGCGCGATCGATAGGAGGCCCCGGGCGAGCGAGAGGGTCGGCCAGGCCATCAGCCTGCTCCTCAAAAGAGCCCTCGCTGATGCGTTGATATCGACATCGACCCTCTCCGATCCGGCTATCGCGGAGCTCCAGATATTGTTCAGCGATGCCGAGACGGCCAATGGGGCCATGGCCATGAGGAGCGGCGCCGCCGATTCGTATTCGCGCTTGAATATATGGAGTATGGGCCCGGCCATCGCGAATAGGCCCACCGAGGCCGGTATGGAGATCATCAGGGAGAGCCTCAGCGCCCTTTCGACATCCACGCCGCCCCCGCCGGCCAATAGCTTGGGGTATAGGCCTATGGATAGGTATGCCGTATTCATGCCGAACATGGCCGCGGAATAGGCGACCTTGTGGAAGGCCAAGGCCTCGGCGGACCTGGAAACCAGGGCCAGGGCGAACGCGTCCAAGGTGGATATGAAGTAGGGCAGGGATAGCAAGAGCGGGAACCAGATGCGGGCGTAGAGGGCCCTCAATAGCCCCAGGTCCGCCCGGCCCGAGAGCGCCGGCGCCTGAAGCCGGGCCATGAGGGCCGCTTGGGCGGCGTAGGCGCCGATGACCGCCCCGATGGCCCCGGTCAAGCCCAGCCGCAGGGCCCCGAAGGCCAATAGGGCCAGGGCCACCTTGGCCAATTCGAAGGCCGCAATCCCATAGCCGATCAGCTGGGGCCTCCTGCCCATCGCGAGCGCATCGAGCATCGTCGCCGCGTAATAAAGCGGGAATTGGAGGCTTAGCAAATAGAAGTAGGCCGGGTCGGCGGCTATGATGCCCGACGCTGGCCCGGCGGAGAGGGCGAAGGCCAGCGCGAGGGGCATCGATAGCGCCAAATTGCCCAATAGGGCCGTCCTGCCGACCTCCTGGCCCCTGGCATAGAGCCTCGTGGCCCAAAAGGTCAAGAGGCCCGCGGGGAATGCGAAATAGGAGAAGAGGGCGCTCAAATATTGCCATACGCCGAACTCGGCGACGGCCAGGTTCCTGGTGACGATGAGCGTGAAGGCCAAGCCCGTCAGGGCGCTCAATAGCCTCGCCCCGAATACGGCCATGCCCGAATAATAGAGCCTTATCCTATCCCCAGCCAAGTTCGATCACGATCCAAAGGGGGCCGATCCGGAAGGGGATCCTCGCCAATCGGCCTCCTGGGTGGAACCCCCTATCCCCCCTCACCTCGGTGCGCAATCCATCGGGTTCGCTTTTAAAAATGCCCCATGGCCCAGGGCCCATGGCGCCCCGACCCCCCTTCCCAAGCCCTTAACAAGGCGATCCCCATTAAACCCGTATGGTCGAGGGCCCATGGGCTCGGGGCCGAGGATATTGGCCATAGTCTGCGCCAAGGACGAGCGCCCCTATCTGGCGAAATGCCTCGACGCGCTCCTGGCACAATCCTTGCCCGGCCTTTCGATCCTGATCGTCGACGACGGGAGCTCCGATGGGACGTATGAGCTGGCCCGATCGTATTCCGATCGACGCGAGGGCATATGGGTCCTCAGGAGGCCCAGGGCCCCGAGGGGGCGCGCCCACGGCATCCCGATCGCGGAGGCCTTCAATTACGCCATATCGGCGGTGGACCTATCGGCCTTCGATTATTTGGCCAAGATCGATGCCGACATCGTGCTGGCCGATGGCTATTTCGAGAGGCTCTTGGAGGCGTTCGCCTCCGACCCCAAGCTCGGGTTGGCCGCCGGAAGGACCATCAACGAGCCCACCAGGGATTTGAGGGGCGGCAATAGGGTCTTTCGGATGGCTTGTTGGCTCGATGCCAGCTGGGGGGGCCGGATGCCCGAGGTCCTGGCCGAGGATACCTATACGGCCTTAAGGGCGATTATGAGGGGTTGGAGGATCCGGATAGTCCCCGAGGCCAAGTGCCTCCACCTGAGGCCCGACCGCTCGAAGCCCTTGGGCCGAAAGCTGGCGGAGGCGTTCTGGAGGGGGGCCGCTTGCCGAATGCTGGGATACCACCCGCTCCTATTCCTCGGCCGATTCGCCCTCTCGGCCCTGAGGCCCCCGGGCCCGCTGGTCGCACTCGCCGGCCTGGGGGGATGGATCTATGGCTGGGCCATCGGCTATGGGGCGGAGCGGGAGCTCAGGGCCCTCCTCAGGGGTATGCAAGCCCGCAGGATCGCCGAGGCGGCGGCCCTCGGGCCGATCGGGCTATGGAGGAGGCTGAAGGGGATCGGAGGGGGAGCCCCTCCCGCCCAAGGAGATGGGGGCGAAGCTAAGGGTTGAGGCCCAACGAAGCGCTCCATAAGGTTGAAGGCGGGGGCTCATCGTCGAGCCGATACCGATTGAGGGGGATCCCACGCCCCTACGGGGGTCGCGAGCCCTTCAGCCTCTCGCTCGCCGGCTCGCCGCCGATCCCCCAATCCTCCTTCGGGACCTCGTGGATCAGGACCTCGACGGCCTCTTTGGGAATCCCCATATCGGCGAAGACCTTGGTTATTCCGGCCATGGCCCTTTTCTTGGCCTCCTCCGAGAACCCCCTCCAAACGTATACGTGGACGATCGGCATGCGCCCTTCTTTGATCGCCGACTCTAAAAAGGGTTCGCCCCCATCCCTCCCATGGGCGGCCAAATGCCCGGCCGTTTTGAGGGGGGCTTGAGCCGAGGATCGATCGCGGGGGAGGCCTTTATGCCCGGGCTCCTTTACGCCCCGGCCCCGATCCCGTGCTTCGCCGGGGATCGCCGAGGTCCCCGTAAACATCGGGCAAATGGCCTAAGGGCCATTGCGGCCGCGCCCTTGGCCAAGGCCATGAGGCGGGCCCCGCCCGGGATCGGCTGAAGCCGCGCCCCCGTCAACGCGCCCTCGGGGGCGGGACGTATAGGTAGATCCATATATCGCTGTTCCAGCCGGCGAACCTCCAGGCCCCGATCCTTTCGCAATGCCGATCCAGGAAGCGCTTCGCGTCTGATGAATCGGGATCCCCATAATGGGCCACGATCATCCATATCCTCCCGTAGTCCCCGTACTCGGCGCTCAACCGATCGAGCCCCACGTAGGATAGATTGGATCCTCCCGCATAGTAATCGAATGGCATGCGGGTCCAGGGCCTATCGAAGGCGATCGCATCGCCCCGGGCCGAGTTCGCCACGACGAACGCGGCCGCAGCCCTCCAATCCTCCGCCTCGGTCTGGTAATTGATGGCGTTCGCGAACCCATATGAGGCCGTCAGGAAGGCCAGGAGGATCGAAGCCAAGGCTTTCCTCTTGGGGAATTTCAAGAGGCCATCGGCGGCTAAGCATAGGAATACGGGGAGCTCGAATAAGTAGTAAACGCTCCTATAGGGCCTCACATGGGCGATCAAATATAGGATGAGGAAGGCCGCGATGGGGGGCGCGAACAACCAACAAACGACCGCCCTGAACCAATCCCCTCTGGCAGCGATGAATCCGCGAAGGGCGAGGAGGGAACATATCAGGAGCGAAGGGATGTAAAGAGCATAGGCCGAGGGGGCCATCCATCCCAAGAGGTCTCTCCTAGTCACCGGGAAGAAATACGAGAAGTGGGCCAATATCCTAACGAGGCCCAGCCAAAGCGGGGTCCCCATGAGTTGGGTTCTTTGATATTGATTCATCAACGCGAAATAAGCCCAGGGGGCGAAGGAGGCCAAGGCGCCGGCGCCCGCGAGCAGAAACCCCCTCGGGATTTCAAGCCGACCCCTCCGCATTTCGATCCAAAGGACCAGCGCGCCCTCGGCCAGCAGGAAGAAGGGCGCTATGTAATGCGTATGGAGGCAAAGGGCAGCCGAGAGCCCGTAGAGGGCCCAAAGCGCCCTCCCCCCTTCCTCAATGGCCCTCAGCAGCAAGGCCAAGGAGGAAAGGGCCAAGAAGGCCAGGAGGGCGTACATGCGGGCCTCTTGGGAATATCTGACGTGCATGGGCGATATGGCCAGGAGGAAGGCCGCTAGGAGGCCCGCGCGCTCGCCCAGGAACCGCCTTCCCAGCCAATAGGCCAACGGGATCGTCAGCGTTCCGAAGATGGCCGACGGGAGCCTTATGGCGAACTCGCCGTTGCCAAGAATCAGGAAAGCGCTCAGGACCATGTAGTAAAGGGGCGGATGCGCGTCTTGATGGGCCACGGCGGATAGGAGTTCGGCGGGCCCCAAGCTGGCGGCGGTGAAGCTCCAGGCCTCATCCAAGTAGAGGCTCCTATGGCCCAGGAAGGCCAGCCTAAGGGCCAAGCCAAGGGCCGTGATTAACGCCAAGTTGACCGAGTTCTTAAGCGTGGGCCTCATGGCCTTTTCATAAACCGGGAGGGAGCGGCCGTAATTAAGCTTATCATGATCGAGCGTCGACCTAAGCGAATCACCCAACGCCATTCTTGAAGGATACCGCGGAACCATAAACATGGTGGCCGTGGAGCCAGTGCCATATATCGCAACCCTTTTTATTTCCATGCCCTTTTAGGGCGAGCATAGCCGTGATCGGCCCTTGGGCCCATTGGACATAATCGCCCATAGGATCGGGGATAAGCCCTTCGATCTGGAATTCGCGGTCACCTATAGGTGCAACCTGAGATGCGTTCAATGCGACATTTGGCGATACGATCAGGAGAACCCGAATAAGGCCATGGAGGAGATGGATATCGGGGAGATCGGGAGGATATTCTCCTCCTACGGCGGGTTTAGGATCGTCGGGATCACCGGAGGGGAGCCATTCCTGAGGGGGGATTTGGACCTGATAATCGACGCCATATCGAGCTCCCAAAGGCGCCTCGAGCGGCTCTTCATAACCACCAATGGCCAATTGACGGATATCGCTAGGGGGAAGGTGAAGGAGATCCTCGAGGCGAGGGAGGCATCCGATGGGAAGTTCTCGCTCCATATACTCATAAGCATCGATGGCCCGCCGGAGATCCACGATGGGATCCGCGGGGCCGTTGGGGCCTACGATAGGGCCCGCTCAACCCTCGGGGCGCTCTCCGATTTGAGGGGCGAGTTCGATTTCTCGCTCGGAACGGTGACCGTGGCCTCCCCATTCAACATGGATCGCTTCGATGAAGTCCTCGAGGAGGTAAGATCCCTAAAGGCCGAGTACGGCTTGGAGGCGACGTTCTGCATTTGGTTCACCGGCCAGCTGTACAAGAACGAGAGGATGGCGCGGGAGGTCCGAATGGAGGATTTCAGGAGGGCCCTGAAGCGGAGGATCCCGGATATGAAAGCGATCGCGAAAAGCGGGTCCTTGGTATCGATGGGGAGGTCCATGTTCTACGATCTGCTCGCGCTCTGGCTCGAGAACCCGAGGGAGCAAGTGGTCCCGTGCGGAGGGGCCAGCGCGAGATATTTTTTGGATCCATATGGGAACCTATACCCGTGCACGATCTACGGCGCGAAAATAGGCAATCTGAGGGACCGCTCCTACGACCTCGGGCGAATGATCAATAGCGAAGAGAGGCTAAGGGTCCGCGAGGCCATCAAAGCCCAAAGGTGCCCAATATGTTGCAATACATGCGAGACCATACCAGCCATGATGGCATATCCCGAGCGCGCCATCGGCAAATGGCTGCTCTCGAAGGTCCCTTGGAAATGAGGTGTTGCCTAATATCGCCCTTCCCACCCGATAGATGCGGGATCGCCCTTTATGCCCATAGGCTCGCGATGAAATTGAAGGACCATTGCAAACTGATAATCCTGGCGAATGAGGTGGGGGATTCGGCTGGGGACGGTTCGGGGCAAGGCCTCAGGATCGTTAGGTGTTGGAGGAGGGATACCCTCTCCTACCCCATTCGAATATTCAAGGCCGCCTTGAGGGAAAGGCCCGATATAATCCACATCCAGCATGAGTTCCTGGCCTTCGGGGCGAGGAAGCATTCGGCGATCTTCCCAGCCCTCTTGATCCTGCTGAAATTGACCGGCGCGCCCGTTGCGATCACCATGCACAGCGTATTGAGGAGGTCGGAGCTGAGCGGGGATTTCTTTGGCCTCCACGGCGTGGGATCCCGGCTCCCGTTCTTGAAAAGGCTCGCGCTCATACTCTTCGTCAAGCTCATCGCGATCCTATCCGACGTCCTGATAGTCCACAACGAGTCCATGAAGTCCGCGCTCGTGGGGGGCTATGGGATTTCCCATGGGAAAGTCCGCGTGATACCGCATGGGGTTGAGCTGAGGGCGATCGGGCCGGGGCGACCCAACCAAGGCCCCGATCGCCCCTTGGTGGCGTTCTTCGGCTTCGTGACCCCCGATAAGGGGATCGAAACCCTCTTGAGGGCCTTCAGGGAGGTTTTGGCGCGGGAGCCCTCGGCCCGCTTGATCATCGCGGGGGGCTATCACCCCAGGCTCGCAAAGGAGAACCCCAAATACATCGGGACGGTGGAGCGCCTCATCGGGGAGCTCGGGCTCCCCGAGGCCGTGGAGTTCTTGAACGATTTCGTGAGCGAGGAGGGGCTGGAGGAGGTCATACGATCCGCCTCCATCATAGTCCTGCCATATTCGGAGGATCGCATAATCGGCTCAAGCGGGGCCCTGGCCTCGTGCGCCATGTTCGGGAAGCCCTTGATAGCCACCGATATACCGAGGTTCTCGGCCGAGCTCAAAAATGGCGAGGAGGCCTTGTTGGTGAGGCCCGGCGACCCGGGCGAATTGGCTGAGGCCATATTGAATTGCCTGAGGGATCGCGAGCTGGGGGATAGGCTCGGGAGGGCCTTGAGGTCTTGGGGATCGGGGAGGTCTTGGGAGAGGGTGGCCGAGTTGACCGCGGCGCTCTATGCGAAAACCCTGGGCCACTGAGGAATTTCTTTGATAAATTCGCGATTTCCCGGGCACCTTCCGAATCGAATATCTGTGGAAGTGGGCCGATTAGCCAATCGCCGGCCCCCGGCGGGGCGCGATAAGCCTTTAATTGGCCGCGGCCCCATATGGCCGATCCGGGTTCGGGATGCGCATCTTGGTAACGGGCGGAATGGGGTTCATAGGCTCGAACCTGATAAGGTATTTGCTGAGCGCTCACGAGGACGTGGAGATCCTGAACTTGGACAGGCTATCCCATGGCTCGAACCCCGCCAACCTGAGGGATGTGGAATCCGATGGGAGGTACGAGTTCCTCAGGGGCGATATATGCGATTTCGAAACGGTGAAGGCGGCGGCCAGGGATGCGGATGCGATAATCAATCTAGCCGCCGAGAGCCACGTGGATAGGAGCATATCGAACCCCAGGGCCTCCTTCGATACGAACGCGATGGGCGTCCTGAACCTCCTCGAGGCCTGCAGGCTCCGCGACTTGGCCTTTCAACAGGTCTCCACGGACGAGGTATACGGCCCCGCGCCGGAGGGGCGATCCTTCTCCGAGGGCGATGGCCTGGATCCATCCTCGCCCTACGCGGCCTCCAAGGCATCGGCGGACCTCCTGGTCAGGGCCTATCATAGGACGTATGGGCTGAGGGCCACGATCACCCGATCCACCAACAACTTCGGCCCATATCAATTCCCGGAGAAGCTCATACCCAAGGCCATACTCAGGGCCCTGCTGGGCCTGCCGATACCAATATACGGCTCCGGCCGCCAGAGGAGGGATTGGATCTACGTCCTCGACCATTGCGAGGCCATAGACCTGGTCCTGAGGAGGGGGGAGCCCGGCGGGATATACAACGTGAGCGCCGGCAACGAGGTCGAGAACCTGGAGCTCGTCGAGAGGATCCTGGGCCTCCTTGGGAGGCCGAGGTCCCTGATCGCGCACGTGAGGGATCGGCCCGGGCACGATTTCAGGTACAGCCTGGATAGCTCCAAGCTCAGGGCGCTGGGTTGGAGGCCCAGGCACGGCTTCGGGGAGGCCTTGGAGAGGACCGTGAAATGGTACGTCGAGAACGAATGGTGGTGGCGCCCCTTGGCCGATGAGAGGGTCCTCCACCCCACGCCCTGGGAGCTGCCCTGGTGATCGCGATCCCATGAGGATATTGCTCACGGGGTCGAGCGGCCTATTGGGCTCCGCGATAGCCGAGCTCGCCATCCGGGGCTCGCATGAGCTCTATTCGGCCTATAACCAGCACCAGCCCAGGTCCGGCATACCCCTAAAATTGGATCTGACGGATCTATCCGCCATAGGCCGGGCCGTGAGGAAGATCCGCCCCGATGCCATCGTGCACGCCGCGGCGCTGACGGATGTGGATAGGTGCGAGCGCGAGCGCGATCTGGCCCTTAGGGTGAACTATGAGGCGACATCGGCCCTGGCCTCCGCGGCCCGCGAGTCCGGGGCATTCCTGGTTTACGTATCGACCGATTACGTATTCAACGGCGAGAGGGGCCTCTATTCGGAATCGGATGAGCCCGATCCGGTGAACTTCTATGGGTATACGAAGCTCAGGGGGGAGGAATCGGTCGAGGAATTGGCGGGGGATTATTGCATCGCCAGGGCTAGCGTCATCTACGGCGCCGCCCCGGCGAGCGGCAAGGCGAACTTCGCCCTATGGTTGATCGAGAGGCTGAGGCGCGGCGAGGGGGCGAGGGTCCTGGTGGATCAATACGCCTCCCCGACCCTCAACTCGGGCCTGGCCAGGATGATCCTCGAGGCGGCCGAGAGGGGGCTCGGGGGGATTTACCACATGGCCGGGGCCGATAGGGTCAGCCGATACGAGTTCGCCGCGGGGCTATGCAAGGCCCTTGGGCTCGATGCCTCGCTCCTCGAGCCCGCGCGCATGGAGGATATGGGTTGGGCGGCTCGGAGGCCGAGGGATTCCTCACTGGACGTTTCCAAGGCCGCCGGGGCGCTGAGGGCCAAACCGCTAAGGTTAATCGAGGCCCTGGGGATCCTGAGGGGGGAGTTGGGATGCTCCCTGGAGTGATGATCAAGCCCCTGAGGAGGTCCTTCGACGAGAGGGGCTCCTTCATGGAGGTGATCAGGGCCGATTGGGGGGACCTGATTGGGGATGATCGGATCCTCCAGGCCAACCTCTCCATGACATACCCGGGCATCGTTAGGGCTTGGCATAGGCACGAGCGGGGGCAGGTGGATTACTTCGTGGCGGTTCGGGGGGCCCTTAAGATATGCGCCTATGACGAGGCCTCAGGGGAGCTCGACGAGATCGTGGCGGCGGAGCGGGATCCGAGCGTGATAAGGGTGCCCGGGCGCTACTGGCACGGGTTCAAGGCCATTGGGGATGAGCCCGCGATCCTATTGTATTTCGTGAATAGGCTATACGATTACCGGGACCCGGATGAGGCGAGGAGGCCTTGGAACGATCCGGCGATAGTCCCGAGGTCCATCAACGGCAACGCCGCGGACCCGCGCGTCGGAAGGCCCTGGGATTGGTTCGCGCCGCCGCATAGGTGACCCCGATGAAGGGCCTCCTCCTCGCCGGCGGCCGCGGGATCGGCCTAGGAGGGGGCTCGTTTTATATACATGCGCGCGGGCGATTGCGCTTGGGCATGAGGTTGCCGGATCGGCTCGGGAGGATCTACGC